>Ga0187779_10000536_pt1 | contig 25328 bp, 23 predicted proteins | sample 1015_Q2_SP10_10__FD_132435 | JGI IMG/M metagenome (GOLD analysis project Ga0187779, IMG submission 132435) | Tropical peat soil microbial communities from peatlands in Department of Meta, Colombia - 1015_Q2_SP10_10_MG | ecosystem: Environmental > Terrestrial > Soil > Wetlands > Peat | place... | reverse complement strand
TCTGCTGCCGAGATCATGTTGTCGTCGCCGACTTTCACTTTGACAACGGCCATCGTCACGGTAACGCGTTCAGCCTTGGCATTGTTGCGCTGTTCGACGTTGACATCGAACTGGGTAACATCAAAATAATTCGGCACCTTTCCGAGCGTGCGTCGGGCGAGCAGCTCGAAAGAGGCATCTGCTGCCTCATAAGCATAGCCGATTGCTTCCCGCTCCTTGACGATCTCCAGCAGCCGCCCGATGCGCGGATCGTCCTTGTCGGCCTTGATGCCGATGCGCTCTAGTTCCGCAAGAACGTTGGATCTTCCGGCCTGCTCCGACACCAGCACCTTGCGGCGGTTGCCGATGGTTTCCGGCGCGACGTGCTCGTAGGTTGCCGGGTCTTTCATGATCGCCGAGGCGTGAATTCCCGCTTTGGTGGCGAATGCGCTTTCGCCCACATAGGGCGCGTGCCGGTTAGGCGCGCGATTCAGCCTTTCGTCAAGCGTATGCGAGACGTGAGCAAGCTTCTTGAGCGCCGCCTCCGAAACGCCGATTTCAAAGCGTTTGGCAAACTCCGGTTTGAGCTTGAGAGTCGGAATGATCGAAACGAGATTGGCGTTGCCACAACGCTCGCCGAGACCGTTGAGCGTGCCCTGGATTTGCCGCGCGCCGGCTCGCACGGCGGCCAGTGAATTGGCGACGGCCTGATCAGTATCGTTATGCGCGTGAATTCCAACGTGATCGCCGGGGATCGCCTTCACTACGTCGCCGACAATCTTTTCGACCTCGTCGGGCAACGTGCCGCCGTTGGTATCGCACAGTACGACCCAGCGCGCGCCTTCCTCATACGCGGCTTTCGCGCAGGCGATCGCGTATTTCGGGTTAGCTTTGTAGCCGTCAAAGAAATGCTCGCAGTCGAGCAGCACTTCCCTGCCCTTGCCCTTGGCTGCCCGGACACTGTCGCGGATCGAGGCGAGATTTTCCTCTTCAGTCGTCTCCAGGGCGACCTTCACGTGGTAGTCCCACGACTTTGCAACGAAACAAATCGCGTCAGCTTTGGCATCGAGCAAAGCGGCAAGACCAGGATCATTGGAAGTTGAACGGCCCGGCCGACGGGTCATGCCGAAGGCGGTAAAAGTACTGCCGAGCTTGCGTTCTTTAGCGAACAGCTCGGTGTCGGTGGGGTTGGCTCCGGGATAGCCGCCCTCGACATAGTCAATGCCGAGATCGTCAAGCATAGCGGCGATTGCCAGCTTGTCGGCGAGCGTGAAATCGACGCCATTGGTCTGCGCGCCATCGCGCAGCGTGGTGTCGAAAAGGTAGAGGCGTTCGCGGGGCATAGCCGTCACCACAAATAGTAATTCGTTGCCACCGCGACCGCGACGATGATCGCGATTACGCCGAGTACGATATGGTGGCGCCGAAGTTCCATCAGACGAACCGGTAGCCGACATAGAATGCGAGCGCGATGGCCGCGGCGATCACAGCGTATTTGAGCACAACGTAATAGAGCCAGTGGCGCGGAAACGGCGTGTCGGGCTTTGTCATGATGCCTCCCGTTTTGCGGCAAGCTGCTTCTGCATCGTCGTATTGGCGAGCCATTCGTCGCCGAGCGAAATAGAATTACGTTGCTGGGCGACGTAGCCGCGCTTCTCAAAGAAGCCGCGCGCGCTGTCGCTGACATCGGCTTTGAGCGTTGACGCGCCGCGGCTGCCGGCGAGCTTTTCCAAAGCATCGATCAACATGGCTCCGATGCCCTGCCCCGACGCCGCAGGATGCACGTAGAGCATGTCGATTTTGTCCTTCCCCTGGAGCGAGGCGAAGCCGACGGGCGAGCCTTCCATGGTTGCGATCAGCGTCAATTCGCCTGCAAGCTTCTGACCGAATGTGGCAACGTCATCGGCCGCGGAGGCCCAAGCCTCCTGCTGGGCCTCTGTGTAGTCGTCAGCCGTCAATTCCTCGATGCTGTCGCGGAAGATTTCCCGCAATAATGACGCATCCGCCGGCAGAAACGGCCGCAAACCAAGTCTGGGATGGGCAGTCGCCATCATCGTGCGATCTCCCATGTCGTACCATCCTTGGAGTCCTTAAGGACGACACCCATCGCAGCGAGTTCATCACGGATGCGGTCAGATTCTTTAAAGTTCTTCGCTTTACGAGCCGTAGCCCTTGCTTCAATCAGACTGACGACCTTGCTCTCGTCGATGGAAACCGATGCTGGGCGGAAGGCCGCCCATTTGGCCGCCGGCAATTGCAGCAAACCGACCAGCTGAGCGCTGGCTTTGAGGCAGGCTGCCGCCGCCTTGGCGCCCTTTGCTGCTTCGCCACGCAACTCGTGCAAGGCCGCAAATGCTTTCGGCGTATTGAGATCGTCCATCAGCGCATCAACTGCGTCGGCGCATAGATAACCCGGTTCCGCTTCGGCCGTCAGATCGAACCAGTGGTCGAGAGTCTTCTGCGCATCGCGCAGCCCCGCCACTGTCCAGTTGATTGGCTGCCGGTAGTGCGTCTGCAGCATTGCAAACTTTACTGCTTCGCCCGGCCAATCCTTTAGCAACTCGTGGATAGTGACGAAATTACCGAGGCTCTTGCTCATCTTTTCGCCTTCGACCTGCAGGAAGCCATTGTGCATCCAGTAGTTCGCCATCACGGGCGTGTGGAAGGTGCAACGCGATTGCGCGATTTCGTTCTCGTGGTGCGGAAAAACCAGATCGATGCCGCCGCCGTGAATATCGAAGGTCTCGCCGAGATGCTTCCATGACATCGCTGAACATTCGATGTGCCAACCCGGGCGGCCTTGCGCCTTGATGCCTGCGGGCGACGGCCAGGCTGGCTCCCCGGGCTTCGACGGTTTCCACAGAATGAAATCCTGCGGGTCTTTCTTGTAAGGGGCGACTTCAACACGCGCGCCGGCGATCATCTCATCGAGTGGACGCTTGGAGAGCTGGCCGTAGTCCTTCATCGACGGCACGTGGAAGAGCACGTTGTCTTCTGCAACGTAGGCATGGCCGGACTTCACCAACCGTTCGATGAGTGCCTTCATCTCATCGATGTATTCGGTCGCGCGTGGCTCGATGGTCGGGGGCAGGCAGCCAAGTGCCGCGACGTCCTCCTTGAAGTACTTGTATGTCTCTTCAGTCAGGTCGCGGATAGGAATACCTCGCTCCGCGGCGCGCGTATTAATCTTGTCGTCGACGTCGGTGACGTTGCGCACGTAGATGACGTGGTTTTCGCCGTAAATATGCCGCAGCAGCCGGAACAGCACGTCGAACACAATCACCGGGCGCGCATTGCCGATGTGAGCGAAGTCGTAGACCGTCGGCCCGCATACATACATGCGCACACGCGATCGATCGATCGGCGTGAACAGCCGTTTCTCGCGGGTCAGTGTGTCGTAAAGTCTAAGTTCCATAGCAAAAACACCCGTCGGCCCCGCTGGCCGGGCGTCCTACTATCTCAACATTGAGAAAAGACGGCCGTGGCCAGCGCGGAAAACGCTAGCGAATAATCTCCCGGCAAATGCCGCAGATACCGTTAAGGCCGTTCATGGCGGCACAATGATTTGTCGCGTCCGTGCCGTCAAGGTCCGCCCGCAACCGGTGCAAAACACAGGAAAAATTTGATGACCGGCGGAGGGCCCCCAATTTAAGAACCGCTTAACGATTCCCCTCGCATGGTCGCAGCCCGCGCCAGAATCTCCGGCGTTTCCAAAATCATGAGCGGCTATGCGGGCAATTCTTTTCGGTCTCGTCGGTTCTTTTTGGTTTGGCCTCGCCATGTCCGCCCAAGCCGAACAGCGGATGTTCATCGTAGCCAATGATGCCGGCGGCTATGGAATTGACCGCTGCCTGGCCTCCGGCGCCCGCTGCGGTGCCGCCGCGGCCAACGCCTATTGCAAGACGCAGGATTTTGCGGAAGCGGCGACCTACCACAAAGTCGATCGCAACGGCATCACCGGCGCGGCGTCAACCGGCACCGCTGTCACGTGTCATGACGAGCAGTGCGAGGTAGTCGCAATCGTCTGCACGCGCTGAACGCCATCAATTCTGCAAAGCGGCCCACATTTCCTGGTCCCGCCCTGCGGTCCAGATTACTGGCCATTCGATGCCGCGCGCCTCATCGTAGGCGCGCGAAATGTTAAACGGCAGACAGTGCTCATAGAGCCCGAAACCTTTGAATTTTGAATCCATTGCGAGACGGGCAAAGTCGAACGCGTCTTTCAACGAGCGGCCTTTGGTAACGCTTTCCTGCACCGAACCGTAAAGCGTTGAAATGAAATCAGCGGTGAGCTCGATTCCCTCCTTGACCATTTCCGCGGTCGTCAGCGCAGGCCCGCGCCCCGGCACCAGCGCATTGGCCTGCATTTCAGCGAGGTGATCGAGCGTCGCCGGCCAATCGGTGAAATGCGCATCGCCGCAATAGCAGGCGGACTTGTACTCGACGAGATCGCCGGCGAAGACGACGCCTGCATCAGGGACCACCGCGATCACATCTCCAGCTGTGTGACCGCGCCCGATATGCATGATCCTCACTTCGCGCCGGCCTAGCCATACCGATATTTGATCGGGGAAAGTGATCGTCGGCCATGTCAGTCCGGGAATTGTCTCGACGGCGCGGAATAATCTCGGAAAACGGCCGACTTCCGAATCCATATCCTGTTTGCCGCGCTCGGCAATCAGACCGCGCGTCGCGTCGGATGCAATAATGTCCGCACTCTTATAGGCCGACGCGCCAAGCGTTCGGACGGCGTGATAGTGTGTCAGCAGAACATATTTGATGGGCTTGTCGGTGATTTTGCCGACGCGCGCGATGACATCCGCCGCCATCGCGGGCGTTGCTTGCGCGTCGATGACCATCGCGGCATCGTCTCCGACGACAACGCCGGAATTCGGATCTCCCTCGGCAGTATATGCGTAAAGTCCCGGACCAATCTGGTCGAATGAGACTTTCTTCTCGGCAATATCTTCGATTGAAGCGAAGGCTGCCACTTCGTCAGACCTCCCTCCCGATCAGCGCGTCGACGGACCAGCGTCCGCCGCCGCGTATCAGGAAGTGAAACACCACAATTGCCCAGAACAACGGATATTCGATGCCACGGTTTTCCCACGCGAAGCCGAATTGCCAATGATAGGTGACAATCGCCATCACAAGAAATCCGATGATCGGCACAGCAACGACCCGGGTCAGAAATCCCGCTGCGAGGCAAAGTCCACAAACAAATTCGACCACGCCGACGATATAGGCCCAGAACAGCGGATTTTCGAACCCGACGCTCTCAAGGAACTTGGCGGCAGCTGCGGTATTCTCGAATAGGATTGGAAAGCCATGTATGGCAAGCGATCCGCCGGCAATAACCCGGATCAGTGGCTCGGTGACCGGTGCCAGAGCACGATAAATACCGCCAAATGCGGGAAATACGAGGTTCGGGGACTGCATGGGAGAGCTCCATAATGGGGTGACGCCCTTGCCTCCGGACTACGGTTAGTTGCTGCGGCAACCTAGGTCAACGCACGCCCTACGGAACACCTTCGCGGAACAAGCGTTATTGCGTCGGTGTACGTGGGGTAGCGTTCATGAAAATTTTGGTGGTCAGTCTCTTTTCCAGACCGGTATTTATTCTCACTTTCCCGGCCGGACCAGGACCCGGCGCACTTTCCAAAAGACTAGCGGCTCTCAGGTCATGGCCATCACGTCGGCACGGACGGCCTGACCGTGATGTGAAGGCGATGAGCACAGCGCCCCGTATCGCCAACGGGCGGCGTCCCGGCTAGATTGCCCCGGTTTCCAAGCCGGGGTTAATCCGTGAAACTTTATTCCTACTTCCGTTCGTCCGCCGCCTATCGGGTCCGCATCGCGCTCAATCTTAAGAAGCTTCCCTATGAGATGGTGTCGATCCACCTGACCAAGGATGGTGGGCGCCAGCACACCTCGGAATTCCTTGCGATCAATCCCCAAGCGCGCGTACCAGCGCTGGAGTTGTCGAACGGCGAAGTGCTGACGCAATCGCTGGCCATTATCGAATATTTAAACGACATTCACCCCGATCCGCCGCTGTTGCCGACCGATGCGCTCGGCCGCGCCAAATCGCGGGCAATTGCGCAATTGATCGCCTGCGACATTCATCCGCTCAATAACACCAGCCCGTTGCGATATCTCAAACGTGACCTTAAGCATGAGCAGTCTGAGATCGACGCTTGGTATCATCACTGGATTATCGAGGGCTTTCGCGCACTGGAAACCATGCTGAAGCCCGCGCCCTATGCTTGCGGCGCCAATGTTACCATTGCCGATATTTGTCTGGTGCCACAGGTGGCGAATGCCCGGCGTCTTAATGTACCGCTCGATCAATTTCCAAAAATTGTGTCCGTTAATGCCGCGTGCCTGAAACTTCCGGCGTTCGATAAGGCGAAACCAGAAAACCAACCCGACGCCGAGTGACGAAATCATCTTCGCCTGCTAGACCAACAATTCCGATACTCCCCTCACCTTCCCTGAATCACACGTGATCAAGAGCAAGCTCGCACGCGTCGTCCTCTGGATGGTCGGAGCGTTACTGTCATTTTCAGTGATGGCAGTGTCGATCCGCGAACTTGCGCGCAGCGGTCTCAGCATTTTTGAGATTCTGGCAATCCGCAGCGGCGTTGCGCTTCTGGTCCTGCTTTTGTTACTGGCCGTGAAAGCAGACCTACGTCTTTACGTCATCCCTCGGCGCTTCGGTCTCCATTTCTTCCGCAATACCGTGCACTATGCATCGCAGTTTTGCTGGGCGCTCAGCCTCACTATGCTGCCGCTCGCAATGGTGTTCGCGCTTGAATTCACCATGCCAGCGTGGACGGCATTGCTGGCGGTGTGGTTTCTGCACGAGCGCCTGACGCCAAGCCGGCTTGGCGTCGTCGTGCTTGGTTTCATCGGCGTACTGGTAATCCTGCGGCCGGGGATTGCAAGCTTCAACCCGGCGGCATTTTTAGTGCTGATAGCAGCATTCGGATACGCCATCACGATGATTGCCACCAAAAAGCTCACGATGACGGAAACGACGTTCGGCATCATATTCTGGATGGCGGTGATTCAGTTTCCGCTGTCCCTGATCGGGAGTGATCCGTCAGTATTCTTGCATTTCGACGCGCGGCAAATTCTCCCGGCGATGGGCGTCGGCATTGCGGGACTCACCTCGCACTACTGCCTGAGCAATGCCTTCCGATCCGGTGACGCGACTCTCGTGGTCCCGCTGGACTTCATGCGCATTCCCTTGATCGCTGTGGTTGGCTGGGCGTTTTATGGTGAGTCGCTGGACGCTTTCGTTCTGCTCGGCGCGCTGATCATTGTTTCCGGGGTAATCTGGAACCTGCGTTCTGAAGTCGCACGTGGCCACTAATAACAGTACTCGCTCCGCCATGATTTTCAGACTAGAGTGCCGGCGCATGAGGATATTATCCTACCCGCTAACGGCGGTGATGGTTGCTGCACTATCAGGTATTGCTGCGGCGCAGGCACAATCGTCAAATCCGGCTTGTCAGCGACTCGAAGCGCAACTCGCGACACTTGATCGCGGCAATGCCGATCCCGCGCGGGCAGAGCAGATTCGCCGCGCCGAAGACACAGTCAATCGCCAGCAATTCGAAGTCGATCGTTTGGTCGCTCAGTCGCGCCGGATGGGATGCGAAAGCAGTTCAGGCTTTTTCTCTATTTTCAGCAATCAGCCCGCGCAATGCGGTGGAATAAACCGCCAAATTGACCAGCAGCGCAATGCGCTCGAGCGTATGCGCAACGATCTGGAACGTCTCAATGGCGGCACCACCGAACGCGCCGCACAGCGCCGGTCACTGCTGATCGCACTCGGTGACAACGGTTGCGGGTCGCAATATCGAACCGCGGCCCTCGCCGGTCAGCAGAACGGTTTTTGGGACCGCCTGTTCGGTAGCGGAGGCAACGTTGTGTCGACGCCGCTCGGACCAATGGGTGGAACGTTCCGGACGGTCTGCGTGCGCATTTGCGACGGCTATTATTTCCCGATCTCGTACTCGACGTCGCCTGATCGTTTCCGCGAGGATGAATTGACCTGTCAGCGCAGTTGTCCGGCCGCCGAAGTTTCACTCTACACCTATCACAACCCCGGCGAGGAAATGACGCAGGCGGTTTCACTCAACGGCCGGATGTACTCGGACCTTCCGACTGCGTTTCAATACCGCAAGGCCATGACGCCAGCCTGCAGTTGTCGCAAGCCTGGCGAAAGCTGGGCACAAACGCTTAAGGCCGGCGGTCCCGACGATACGATTGCGCCGGGCGATGTCGTCGTGACTGAACAGAATTCCAAACAGATGTCGCAACCGCGCATGGGACCCGACGGCAAACCGATCCGTCCAGACCTGCGCGGCACGGTAACGGCGGCGCCACCTTCGGCTCCCGAACAAAGCGTTGAAACGCCTAATCCCCCGGCCGAGCCCGGTAAACGCTCGGTCCGCACGGTTGGACCTACATTTCTGCCGACACGCTGATTTTTTGGCCGACCGCGTTTTTCAGAAATCGAAGGCTTCGCTCTTCGCTGGCTTGCCGGTAACCAGAGACACATCGGGCGCCGGCATCGGCGCGCCCGCATCGCGAAAACGATTGGTAATCGGATAGCGCCGATCGCGACCGAAATTCTTTAGTGTTACCTTGACGCCGGGTGCGGCCTGCCTGCGCTTGTATTCGGCGATGTTGATCATGCGCTCGACGCGCATCACCGTCTCTCTGTCGAATCCGGCTGCCACAATCGCCGAGATTGGTTCTTCACGTTCGACCAGCCGCTCAAGAATGGGATCAAGAACGCCGTATGGCGGAAGTGAATCTTCGTCCTTCTGGTTCTCGCGCAATTCGGCGGTCGGCGGCCGCGTGATTATGTTTTCGGGAATTACCAAACCATCCGGTCCTTTGACATCCTCCGGCTTCCAGCTGTTGCGCAGGCGGGCAAGGCGAATGACTTCGGTCTTGTAGAGATCCTTGATCGGATTGAACCCGCCGTTCATGTCGCCATAGAGCGTCGCATACCCGACCGACATTTCCGATTTGTTGCCCGTTGTCACCACCATGAGATTGAACTTGTTGGAAATCGCCATCAGGATGGTGCCGCGCGTACGCGCTTGCAGATTTTCCTCGGTGACATCGCGAGGCAAACCGGAAAATGCCGGGGCCAGCGCCTTTTCAAATCCTTCGACGGCGGCCGCGATCGGCAATGTTTCGTAGCGCACGCCGAGTGCCTTGGCGCAAGCGGCTGCGTCATTGAGCGATTCTGCCGAAGTAAATTTATAGGGCAGCATGATGCAGCGGACCCGTTCCGCGCCAAGCGCATCGACGGCCATTGCTGCGCAGAGCGCCGAATCGATGCCGCCGGACAACCCCAGCACGACACCGGGAAACCCGTTCTTGTTGACATAGTCGCGCAAACCGAGGACGCACGCGGCGTAGTCGGCGCGCTCCGCCTCGACACCGGCGATCTTTGGCCCATTTTCACAACGCCATGTCGTGCCGCGGCGGACCCATTGCGTGGTACAGATTGTTTCCTGAAAAGCGGCAAGCTGAAATGCAAGGGAGCAGTCCGCGTGCAAACCGAACGAAACACCGTCGAACACGAGTTCGTCCTGCCCACCGACCTGATTGACATAGACCGTCGGTAATCCCTGCTCGGTAACACGCGCGGCCGCGATGTTAAGGCGCACATCTCCCTTCTGCCGCCAATAGGGAGACCCATTCGGCACCACCAGCATTTCGGCGCCCGTTTCCGCCAGACACTCGACCACCTCTGTGCCCCAGATGTCCTCACAGATCGGCAAACCCAAACGCACGCCGCGGAAATTCACCGGCCCGGGCATCGGGCCAGGCACAAACACGCGCTTCTCGTCGAACACACCGTAGTTGGGTAAATCGACCTTGTAGCGCAGCGCAGCGATTGCTCCGCCTTCGAGTAGCGCCACAGCATTGTAGAGTTTACCGCCGTCCAACCACGGTGTGCCGACCAGCAATGCCGGCCCGGGAGAAGCGGTTTCACGGGCGAGGGTCTCGATCGCCGACCGGCACGCGGCCTGAAATGCTGGCTTGAGCACCAGGTCCTCGGGCGGATAGCCGGCAATAAACAATTCCGGAAAGACAACGAGATCGGCACCTTGACCAGCAGCGGTCATTCGCGCGCGCTTCACCGTTCCGACATTGCCGGCGATGTCGCCAACGGTCGAGTTGAGCTGCGCAACTGCGATAGCCAGCTTCTCAGCGGGACGGGCGCTCATGGGGGAATGCTCTACCGCCTCGATATCCAGCCCGGCAATGGGGGTCCCTGCATTGCGGCTCCGCATCTGGTGAGCGTCGCTCGGAAAAGGCCCTTCGGCCGGCCTCGTTTACCTTTACGAGGCCAAAAAAACAGCCGGCAGCTGCCAAGGCCGCCGGCTCATCGTGAATTTACGCTCTAGCGTTGCGCTGTCCGCAATCCGGCGCCGCCGCCGCTGAGGGCAACAGTTCCGGCTGGCTTGAGTTTGCGTCCATTGAAGCTGAAAGCCTGCAGATTCTTCTCCACCATGCACTGAATTACGACGGTCTGGTTGTTCCTGCTCCAGGCCGCGCCCTGGCACCAATGACCGACCTTGGCCTCGGCAACTTTAGTCAGCTTGGTGCCATTTATCGAATAAACCATAAGCAAGCCGTAGTCATTGAAGGCTGGATGATCCTTTGCGCGGTTCGACCCATTCATCACCGTAATGGCAACGTGCTTGCCGTCATGCGACATCGCCACGCCTTCCGGCGTCTGGCCGACGCTAACCGTGTCGACAATGCGCGGCGGCTTTGCTGCAAGGTCTATGACGTTGATGACGTCGATATCGCCCTGCCCGCCGCCTTGGTCACTAAACACTGCGACGTTGCCATTCGCGCTGACATCAATGCTGTAAGGACGAATACCGCCGACCATGAACTTCTTGCTGTCTTCGACCTTGGTGCCATCTACAGACAATATCGAAACCCTGTGATCACCGTCGCGCGTCACAAGGGCGCTCTTGCCGTCGGGTGTAAATACCACGTGGCTCGGTCCAGACTTGGAATCACCAAGTTGGATCTTGCCGGCTGCCGTAAGCTTGTTGCCGGCAATCGTAAACACCGACACCGTCCCTTCGCTTCGGTTGGCGACCAGGGCGAGCGTTCCTGCACGGTTAATCGAAACACCTGCAGCACCAAGGCCAGCTTCCAATGTCGCAATGACAGCCGGCGGCTTGGCCTTGAGATCAATGACCGAGAGCTTGTTATCGGGAACGACTTTCTTTTTGTCGGCCGGATCGACCTTGAAGGCGCCCGTTACCAAAGCGAAGCTTTCATCGCGTGATATGGCGACACTCTGCGGCGGTCCGACCACGCTGGCCGGCGCCTTGACCTCACCGATTATTTTCGGGGGCGTGGACCCGAGATCGATGATGCTTACTGTGTCGGTTGCCGCATTGTCTGGCACGACATTGTTGCCATTGACGAGCACAGCTTTGTTGTCGTTTGCGGAAACCGCGATCTGTGCAACGGCGCCGGCGGTGAGTATTGGCAACACGGCCACCGCGAAGACGAACTTCGCAGGCGAAAAATGGCGTTTCATGAGGTCCCCCGGCTCGGACATAATTGTTGGGCAGTAGCAAGCCGCACCGAGCCCACGGCTTGCTACGCCGACAATAACACCAAATTGGGGTGATTACTTCCCGTCTTCAGAGGCTGGCAACCGCCGACACAGGCTTGGCTTGCCCCGAGCGTTCTTTCTTGAGGAGTTCGGCCAGGAGAAATGCCAGGTCGATCGCCTGCTCTGCATTGAGCCGCGGGTCACAGGCCGTGTGGTAGCGATCGTTGAGATCCGCCTCGGTAATCGCTCGCGCGCCGCCAGTGCATTCGGTGACATTCTGACCGGTCATCTCCAGGTGCACGCCGCCGGCGTAAGTCCCTTCGGCCTGATGAACCCCGAAAAATTCACCCACCTCTTTGAGGATCAAATCGAATGGCCGCGTCTTGTAGCCGGTAGCCGATGTGATTGTGTTGCCATGCATGGGATCGCACGACCACAGCACGACCTTGCCCTCGCGTTTTATGGCGCGCACAAGTGGCGAAAGAAGCTCGCCGACTTTTTCGGCGCCAAAGCGACCGATCAGCGTTAGGCGGCCCGCCTCGTTTTCCGGATTCAGGATGTCGATCAGGCGCAGCAAATCGTCAGGCTTGCTCGAAGGACCACATTTCAACCCGAGCGGATTTTTGATGCCCCGCGCATATTCAATATGCGCGTGATCGTGCTGACGGGTGCGATCACCGATCCACAGCATATGCCCCGATGTGGCGTACCAGTCGCCAGTCGTGGAATCGACACGGGTCAATGCTTCCTCGAAGCCGAGCAGCAAAGCCTCGTGACTCGTATAGAAATCAGTTGTGCGCAATTCGGGATGGCCTTCCAGATCCAGGCCGCATGCCTGCATGAAGCCAAGCGCCTCTGAAATGCGATCCGCCAATTCGACATAGCGGCGAGACTGTGGACTGTCCTTGACGAATCCGAGCATCCATTGGCGGACGCTGGCGAGGTTCGCGTAGCCACCTTGCGCAAATGCGCGAAGCAGATTGAGTGTTGCCGCTGATTGCCGATATGCCTCGATCTGCCGGCGGGGATCTGGGCGACGCGCTTCCTCGGTGAAGGCGGCGTCGTTGATGATGTCACCACGGTAGCTTGGCAGTTCCTTACCGTCGCGTTTCTCCGTCGGCGCGGAACGCGGCTTGGCAAACTGACCGGCAATGCGGCCGACCTTTACGACCGGCGAAGCAGCGGCATAAGTGAGCACCACCGCCATCTGCAGGAACATGCGGAAAAAATCGCGGATGTTGTTGGCGCCATGCTCGGCGAAACTTTCCGCACAGTCTCCGCCCTGCAGCAGGAAAGCTTCGCCACGTGCAACCCGCGCCAATTGTTTTTTGAGGTTGCGCGCCTCGCCCGCAAAAACCAGCGGCGGAAAGCTCGCAAGTTGCTTTTCGACGTCGGCCAAAGCCTGCCGGTCCGGATAATCCGGAACCTGCTGGATGGGCTTTTTTCGCCAACTGTCAGGCGTCCAACGTTCAGCCATTACGCGCGAACTCCGCATTTGGCGGGCGTTATACACGACACCACCCTGCCAAAGCCAGCAAATCCAATGAGTTCGGTTAGTTTATTATTCCGCCGCCGCGCGGCCGTAGCTCACGGCCTTTTCGCGCATGGTGACGAGTTCTTCCGCAGCCGTCGGGTGCACGGCCATGGTGGCATCGAAGTCAGCCTTGGTGGCGCCCATCCTTACCGCGATTGCGACCGCCTGGATCAATTCGGCTGCATCGAGACCGACGATGTGACAGCCCACGACCTTGTCGGTTTCACCGTCGACCACAAGCTTCATAAACACGCGCGTGTCGCGTCCCGAAAGCGTGGCTTTCATTGGCCGGAAGCTGGTCTTGTAGACGTCGACCTTGCCGAGCAGTTCGACGGCCTGCGTCTCGGTCAATCCAACAACACCAACTTCGGGCTCGGAGAAAACGGCGGTAGGAACCTTGCTGTGGTCAACTGCGGTCGGCTTGCCGCCGAATACGGTATCGGCGAAAGCGTGACCTTCACGGATTGCAACTGGTGTCAGATTGATTCGGTCGGTGACGTCGCCAACCGCGTAGATATTCGGAACTGTAGTTTTCGAATAGGGGTCGACCATGACGCCGCTGCGCTCGGATATTTTCACGCCCGCCGCCTCGAGCCCGAGCCCCTCGACGTTCGGCCGGCGGCCCGTCGCGAACATCACGAGATCAACCACAATCTGCTCATTGCCGGAAAGGCACACGTCGAAGCCATTGTTGACCTTCTCGACGCCGTTCACCGTCTTCCGCGTAACAACCTTGATCCCCCGTAGTCCCAGTTCGCGCATCAAGTGTTCGCGCACATCATCGTCAAATCCGCGCAGAATTTTTTCTCCCCGGTAAACCAAGGTTACTTCGCTGCCGAGACCATTGAAGATCCCGGCAAACTCCACTGCGATATACCCGCCACCCTGAACGAGGACGCGTTTCGGCAGTTGTTTGAGGTGGAATGCTTCGTTTGAGGAAATGACATGTTGCTCGCCGGCGAGCGGAGTACCGTGATGTGGCCGCGAACCGGTGGCAATAAGGACCGTCTCCGCGCGTATGCGAGCCCCCGTCGCGAGGCGTAACGTGTGCGCGTCTTCAAATACGGCCCGGGTTTTGACGATCTGAACGTTGTGACGTTCGAGCGTTGTCGTATAGGCGGCCTCCAGCCGCGCAATCTCACAATCCTTGTTGGCAATCAGAGAAGCCCAATCAAACTTCGATTCGCCAACCGTCCAGCCATAGCCAGCGGCGTCTTCGAATTCATCGGAAAAGCGTGAAGCATAGACCAGAAGTTTTTTTGGCACGCAGCCTCGGATCACACACGTACCACCGACGCGATACTCCTCGGCAATCATCACACGCGCGCCATAGCTTGCGGCAACGCGCGCGGCACGTAAGCCGCCTGAGCCCGCCCCGATGACGAAAAGGTCGACGTCGTGATCCGCCATCATCAACCTATCAGGGGTCCGGGCTTATCGCCGGACGCATCAAAGTGCGTGTCCCCGCTTTTTCAATTCGTCGCGCATTTTGACAATCACCTGGTCTGTAAGACCGTTCGCCCAGTCTTGCGCGAACTTGATGCCTTCCTCTCCGATCTTCGGCTGCTCCGCAATGAACTTCATCCCAACCGGCGTCTTATAGAACGCCAAGAGATCCTTGAGTTCCGGCTCAGTGAAGTGAGTCGCGTAGAGCTTGGCGACCTCGTTAGTCAGTTCGTCAAAACGCGGCGCAAGTTCAGTCCGCATTTTGGCCGCGATCTCATTGAGATCCTTGCTGAGACCAGGATTCTGTTGAAGGAAAAGATTTTTTGCCTGCTCAATAACCCCTGGGATCAGCGGATTGAATAGCGCGGTCGCGCCGGTCGTTTTGATGATTTCCCTCGCGGTTGCGATTGCCCCGGCTGTCGGCTGCTGCGCATACGCTACCGGACTGAGTGCAATCAGCACCGTCACAACCACTAACGGCGCTGCGGCGCGCCGAATGTACTCAATGAACGTCATCTTCCCAACTCCATCTGACTCAGGTCCTCTCGACAATCTTCACCCCGTCCGGCTCACCTATGATGGCCATTCCAGCGAGGCCTATAAATAGACCGTGCTCCATTACCCCTGGAACACCTGAAAGCGCATGCGCCAAAGCGGCCGGATCGTCAATCCGCCCGAGCGCGGCATCCAGGATCCAGTGGCCGCCATCCGTGACAAAAGCATGGCCATCTTTGCCACGCCGAAGCGTTAGCGGGCCCAGTTTCTGCACGGCTCCCACCGCTTTTGTAATCGCCCGAACGGTAGAAGTCAGGCCAAATGAGCATACTTCAACCGGAAGCGGAAACCGGCCAAGTGCGCCGACGGACTTGCTTTGATCGGCAATTACGATCATGCGCGCGGACGCCGCCGCAACAATCTTTTCCCGCAATAACGCACCACCGCCACCTTTTATCAAGCAAAGGCCGGGGCCGATCTCGTCCGCGCCGTCCACAGTCAGGTCAAGCTCCGGCGCCTCGTCCAGTGTCGTCAAAGGAATTCCGCAACGCTTTGCGTCGGCAAAGGTCGCTTCCGATGTTGGGACCGCTACGATATCAAGACCCGAGCGGACCCTCTCGCCGATCAGCTCCACAAAATGCTTTGCCGTCGATCCGGTACCGAGTCCAATGCGCATGCCCGGACGAACAAATTCGACGGCGCGAGCTGCGGCTGCGTGTTTCTGGGTATCTGCGTTCATTGGCACCGGTGTTCAAACATCAGGTAGTGACTATGAGAGCATGCCTATCTAGCTCCGATTGTCGTGTCTGAATAGCCGAAAATCATCCACTGTTCTGCGCGGGCAAATCGGTCTTGCATCGCCGTTGAACGAAGGATAGCGATCCCTCCATGAACGCAACGATCGTCTTCGACCTCGACGGCACCCTCATCGATACGGCGCCGGACCTCGTCGACACGCTAAACGTTATTTTTGTGCGGGAAGGTTTGGCGCCACTGCCCTATGAAACCGCCCGCAATTTTGTCGGCGGCGGCGCGAAAGCAATGATCGCGCGGGGTATGGAAGCTGAGCGCCACGTTCTCCCGCCAGCGAAGCTTGAGCAGCTATTCACCGACTTCATTGCGTACTATTCGGAGCACTTGGCCGATCGGTCGCGGCCCTTTCCGGGGCTAACGGAAGCGCTGGACGTGCTTGCGTCGCGCGGCTGTCGGTTTGCTGTTTGCACAAACAAGCTTGAACGGTTGTCTGTGCTTCTGCTTGACAAACTCAAACTCGGCGAACGTTTCGCTGTAGTCTGCGGTCAAGATACCTTTGGCGTTCAGAAACCCGATCCGGAAATCCTTCGGCGCACGGTCGCAGCCGCCGGCGGAACGTTGCGATCCACAGTGATGATCGGTGATTCAATAACTGATATTCGTACGGCACGCGCGGCCGGGGTTCCGGTTGTTGCGGTCGATTTCGGTTATAGCGAACACCCGATCGTTGAGTTTGGTCCGGATTGCATCATCAGCCACTTCGCAGAACTGCCGGCATCGATTGCCGCCGTTTCGTCGGCAAAATAACGCCTATGGTGGAGAATATGGTTAATTTGGTAATGTTTATGTCGCGCAACGTGTTGCGCGCAAGTGATTGCGCCCGTATCCTTAATCGTGGGCGAGCGGCCTCATGCCGCGCGGGTGGGATGGTTGATATGATGTATCGAGTTTTGGTCGTTGCCGGGGGCGCGTTTGCGCTTGCGGCGTGTTCGACTCCCGATTGGATGAGTTTTGATAGTTTGAAGCCGGGTCCGAGCCTGGATTCCGTCAGCATAGAGTCCGAGCCGCCTGGCGCCGAAGCCAAGGCATCCAACGGTCAGACCTGCCGTACGCCCTGCTCGCTCGCGCTGCCGATCGATGCGCCGATGACGATCACTTTCTCTCTTGCTGGCTACGCGCCGGAGACGGAGCGGCTTGAAGTAATTCAGTCGTCCGGCAACGCGCCAAGGCTCGGACCTAACCCGGTCGTGGTTGAGCTCACGCCCGCGGCGTCTGCGCCCAGTGTTGCAAAGAAACCCGCCACCAAGAAACCCGCGGCGAAAAAGCAGGCACGCCCAGCGTCAGCTGTCGCTCCAGCATCAGCTGCCGCGCCGGCACCTATGACTGCTTCGCCGGCGCAACAAACTGCGCCCTGGCCGACCAATCCGCCTCCCGTCCGGCAATAGCCGATCGACCTAGTAGACAATGGCGGCTTCCAACTAATTGTGCTGCAGTGCGCGGCGCCTCGACGCAATGGCCATTATTGATCAGAAGTTCTATATGAAAGGGTGAGCCCTGAGGGTCCCGGCTTGGGATGCATATGACACCATTGAACAGCAGCGAGACGATTGAATTGCGACGCGGAGAAGCGAGGTTTCGTCCGCTGGTCGATCCATTTCAGCGCGCCATTACTTATCTGCGTGTCTCCGTGACCGATCGATGCGATTTTCGCTGCGTCTATTGCATGTCAGAACACATGGCGTTCCTGCCGAAGACGGAACTCTTGACCCTCGAGGAACTTGATCGGCTGTGCACCGCGTTCATCGCAAGAGGCGTCACCAAGTTGCGCCTGACAGGGGGAGAGCCGCTCGTCCGACGGGGTATCATGACCCTCGTCGCTTCGCTGTCTCATCATCTCACGACGGGCGCGCTCAAAGAGCTCACACTGACGACCAATGGTTCGCAGCTTCAAAGATATGCCGCCGAGCTCAAGGCAAACGGTGTCGAACGAATCAATGTTTCGCTCGATACTCTTGACCCGGATAAGTTTCGCGCGATTACGCGCTGGGGTGAGCTTGATAAGGTTCTCGCCGGCATCGATGCGGCGCAGGCGGCAGGGTTAAATGTCAAGATCAACGCCGTCGCACTCAAAGACGTAAACGAGGGCGAGATAGGAGACCTGCTGGCGTGGGCGCACAGACGCGGCATGGACTTCACCGTAATCGAGGTCATGCCGCTCGGCGAAATCGATGAATCGCGTCTCGACCAATATCTACCGTTATCAATCGTCCGCGCCCGTCTTGCGGAGCGATACACGCTTGGCGAGATCGACTACCAGACAGGGGGGCCAGCTCGTTACGTGCGGGTTAAGGAAACGGGGGGACGACTCGGTTTTATTACGCCCCTCACCCACAATTTCTGCGAATCCTGCAATCGCGTGCGCGTCACCTGCACTGGCACACTCTACATGTGCCTCGGCCAGAACGATGCTGCCGATTTGCGTGGTCCGCTGCGCGCCTCACAGAGCGATAATTTGCTGCAGGACGCGATCGACGAAGCAATCGCCCGCAAGCCGAAAGGGCACGATTTTGTTATCGATCGCCGGCACGAGAGATCGGCGGTATCGCGCCACATGAGCACCACGGGCGGCTAGTCGGCCCTCGGTCTTATTCGAGAGTTTTGAGTTCCGTTGGCTGAAACCCAGGCCCCGAGAGTGAGGCTGTTCTGCCCACATCTCGCACTACAGGACCAAAACGACGTATAGGCGGGCCTTCGACCAAATTCTCCATTGACGGCTGATGCCGGCATCGGATTAGGTGGATAGGTCCGGGGGGACGCGTTGGTTAGGGGCGGGAAGCTTTTCTAAGCCGCCGTGGGGAGAGGGTGTGAAGGGTCTACTTGCGTTCAGTCGAGGGGTCGACTGGCTCAATACACAATTGGCGGTCGTGGCAAACTGGCTGGTTTTGCTCGCCGCCCTGATTAGCGCCGGCAATGCCGCGAGCCGCTACGTTTTCAGCGAGAGCTCGAACGGCTGGCTGGAAATTCAGTGGTACATGTTTGCTGGAATGGTGATGCTTGGCGCACCTTACGCGCTCAAGATGAATGAGCACGTTCGCGTTGACCTTTTCTACGGCATGCTGGCGTCGGAGCGCATGCAGATCTGGATCGATATTATCGGGGGCGTGCTGTTCCTGCTGCCGATATGCATCATCCTCACCTACTTCACATGGCCGTGGTTCCTCGAGTCCTGGCACATCAACGAAGCATCCTCGAACGCTGGCGGCTTGATTCGCTGGCCGGTAAAACTGCTTCTACCAGTTGGATTCGTGTTGATGGCGCTGCAAGGTGTTTCTGAAATCATCAAACGCATCGCCGCCCTTGAGCACGTCATCGACGCTGAATTCAAGTACGAAAAGCCGCTGCAATGACGTGGATCGCCGAACATCTCGCGCCCTTGATGTTCGCGGGCATGATTATTTTCATGCTCATCGGATATCCTGCGGCATTTTCTCTGGCGGCAACCGGCCTTTTCTTTGGATTTATTGGAATCGAATTTGGACTGATCCGTCCTGACTTTCTTGGCAACCTGACCTATCAGCTGTTCGGCATCGTTTCGAACGATCTGCTCCTGGCGATTCCCTTCTTTACTTTTATGGGCGCCATTCTTGAACGATGCGGTCTTGCCGAGGACTTGCTTGATTCTTTCGGACAATTGTTCGGACCGGTACGCGGCGGCTTGTCGTATGCGGTAATTTTTGTCGGCGCCGTTCTCGGCGCCATCACCGGCACTGTGGCTGCGTCAGTTATCGCAATGGGCGTCATCTCGATGACGCCCATGCTCAAATATGGCTATTCGGTCCGCCATACGATGGGCGTGATCGCGGCGTCGGGAACGATTACGCAGCTCATTCCGCCCTCGCTGGTGCTGGTCGTTTTGGCCGACCAGATGGGACGTTCGGTCGGTGATATGTATGCCGGCGCTATTGGGCCTAGCATCATTCAAGTGCTGCTGTTTTGTGGATGGGTCCTGATCGTCAGCGTTGTTTGGCCGAAGAGCGTGCCCGCACTGCCAAAAGAAGCGCGCACACTGCAAGGCTGGCAGCTGTGGAAGCGATGCATGCGCGGCATGGTCCCTTCGCTTGGGCTCATCTTCCTGGTGCTGGGCACGATTTTCATGGGCCTTGCAACTCCCACCGAGGCCGGCGCCATGGGCGTGGTCGGCGCGATCGCACTCGCCTGGTTCTACGGCACCCTCACCTGGCCTCTGCTTTACCAGGGCATGGCATCGACCATGCGCATCACCGCCATGGTCGTCTACATTCTGATCGGCGCGTGCGTTTTCAGCCTGGTGTTCCAGGGCGTGGGCGGCAAGGTCTGGATCGAGGACTTGCTCACTTCGCTGCCCGGCGGCCAGGTGGGATTCCTCGTCTTCACGATGAGCTTCATCTTCGTAATCGCCTTCTTCCTCGACTTCTTCGAAATCGCGTTCATCATCATTCCGCTGTTGACTCCGGCGGCAGACAAGCTCGGCATCGATCTCATTTGGTTCGGCGTATTGATCTGCGCCAACATCCAAACCAGTTTCATGCATCCGCCTTTCGGCTTCGCATTATTCTACCTGCGTGGCATTGCTCCAAGATCGATCAAAACTTCGGACATATATTGGGGCGCGATACCGTGGATCGGGACCATGATCATCCTTGTCGCCATCGTCATTTTCTGGCCCGCGTCGGTGACCTATTGGATCGATAGAACCACAAAGATCGATCCCTCGAAGGTAAAGATAGAAATTCAAATGCCGGAAATGCCGCCGCTGAATATCAAATAATACAGCAAAGAAAGAGGCCCCGGAAATTTCCGGGGCCTCTTCACGTTGGGATGCGTCTATCCGCGGGCGCGCGCGCGAATCATGTAGCTGTCGTAGCTATATTCCGCCACCTGCCACCACAGATACTCGTCATTGCGGAACGCCAGCATCGCGTCCAGCACCTTTTTGAAGTCGGCATTGGTCGTCGCGACTTCATTGTGCAATTCGACCGCGGCCTTATAGCAGGCATCCATGATTTGCGGCGAGAACGGCTTGAGCTGTGTTCCGGCGGCGACAAGGCGCTTTAGCGCAGCCGGATTGGCGGCATCGTATTTCGCCATCGACCAAGTGTTGCCATAGTGGCCGGCCGCTATCAGGGCCGCCTGATATGCTTTCGGCAGTGAATTCCATTTGTCGAGATTGACGAAAGCAAAAATCATCGACCCGCCTTCCCACCAACCTGGATAGTAGTAGTGCGGCGCGATCTTGTAGAAGCCGAGCTTCTCATCGTCGTAAGGGCCAACCCACTCGGCCGCATCAATCGTTCCCTTTTCCAATGCCGGGAAAATATCGCCGCCACCGATTTGCTGCGGCACGACGCCAAGTTTGGTCAGAACTTTGCCGGGAAAACCACCGATCCGGAACTTCAGACCCTTGAGATCCTCAACTGTGTTGATCTCTTTCCGAAACCAGCCGCCCATCTGACAGCCAGTGTTGGCAGCCATTAGAGCGTGAACGTTAAACTTCTTGTAGAAATCGTTCAGCAGATCCATGCCGCCGCCGTGGATCATCCATGCCTGGTTCTGGCGCTGGTTTGGACCGAAGGCCACCGAGGTGCCGAACGCAAATGTCGGATCCTTGCCGAAATAGTAGTACGAAGCCGAATGTCCGATTTCGACTGTGCCGCTCGACGCCGCATCCAGAGCTTGCAGAGCCGGTACAATCTCGCCGCCGGCAAAGACTTGAATCTGAAACTTGTTATCAGTCGCCTCGGCAACGTTCTTGGCCATAACTTCGGCAGCGCCATACAGCGTGTCGAGTGACTTCGGCCAGCTGCATGTCATCCGCCACTTAATTTCGGGCATCGATTGGGCAATTGCAGGCGCGGCGACCGCGCTTGCGGCCATGCCCAGTCCCGCAGTTTTGATGAATTGACGACGTCTCATTCCTTCCTCCCTATGATTTCATAGCGGGAAGCTCCACATCCCCCCGCGCGCGACCGTTCGGCGCATGGCCGGAACCATGACGAACCTCGCCCCTTAAATCCAGTCTGCACCGCTTCAACCAAAGTTGTAAGCATTAATAGCCCTACAGGGCCGCAAAAATGAAAGGGGCCGGCGACAGACCGGCCCCTATGATTCAACCGCTGGGCGTTTTCAGGTGTGCGGCCTCGCCCGGATCATGAAGGAGTCGTAGGTGTATTCGGCGACCTGCCACCAGAGATATTCGTCGTTACGGAAGGCAACGATTGAATCCCAGACCTTCTTGTAGTCGGCATTGGCGGCTGAGGTTTCCGCATTCACTTCAGTCGATGCTTTCAGGCAAGCTTCCATGACCGCCTGAGTGAATGGGCGAAGCTGTGTTCCGTTCGCAACCAGGCGCTTCAGGGCTTGCGGGTTCTTCGCGTCGTAGTCAGCCAGCTGCTTGGTATTGCAAGCAGTGGACGCAGCCTCGAGGATGGTCTGGTAGCTCTTCGGCAGCTCGTTCCACTTGGCGAGATTGATGAGCATGTGGTTGGCGGTGCCGCCCTCCCACCAACCGGGGTAGTAGTAATATTTGACGATCTTGTAGAAGCCGAGCTTCTCGTCGTCATGGGGCCCGACCCATTCAGCGGCGTCAATCGTACCCTTCTCCAATGCCGGATAGATATCGCCACCGGCGATCTGTTGCGCGACAAGACCGAGCTTGCCAAGTGTTTTGCCGGCCCAGCCGCCGATGCGCATTTTTAGTCCTTTGAAGTCACCGGGCTCCTTGATCTCCTTGTTGAACCAGCCGCCCATCTGGCAGCCGGTGTTGCCGGCAAGGAAGCACTTGGTGTTGAACTTGGCGCCAAACTCATCGATGAGCTTCTGGCCGTCGCCATGGTAGTACCACGCGTTCTGCTGGCGGGCATTGAGTCCGAAAGGCACGGCGCAGAACAGTGCCCAGGTCGGATCTTTTCCGATGTAATAGTACTGCGCGCTGTGGCCCAACTCGACGGTCCCGTTCTGAACCGCATCCAGGACTTGCAACCCCGGCACGATTTCGCCAGCAGCGAATACCTGGATCTGAAATTTCCCGTCAGTTGCTTCCGAAACGTATTTCGAGAATGTCTCGCAGGTGCCGTACAAGGTATCGAGCGATTTCGGCCAGCTGGCCGTCAATCGCCATTTCAAACTCGGCGCGGATTGTGCGATGGCCGGCTTTGCAATCGTCGTCGCGGCAGCGGCGGCAGCCCCGGCTCCAATGGTTGTGAGAAATTTGCGGCGTTGCATGAGTATCTCCCTTTAATCGCCCCGGTAAAGCGGACCGCCGAGCAGCCAACGCCGACCCGGCATGCCGATAGAATGCGGCCGCAGCAAATTGAGCGCAAGTCGCCCGTTGGTCGCACTCGCGAAAGATCGCGGATTAGGGCGACGTTTTCTTGGGCTTTGGCGCCGGTTTTTTAGGCTTCGATTACAATCTTCGGTGCTGGACGCGCCGTGCCTTTGATCTGATCGCGCACTTTTGCGGCGATTTCTCGATAGATCTTGGCGTGCGGACCGTCCGGTTCGGTCGCTACAACAGGTAGACCGGCGTCGGATTTTTCTCGAATGGTCATGTGAAGCGGAACTTCTCCAAGGAACGGCACACCAAGCCGTTCGGCTTCCTTATGCGCGCCCCCGTGGCTAAAAATATCCGAACGCGTGCCGCAGCTCGGGCAAATGAAATAGCTCATATTTTCAACCACACCGAGCACGGGCACATTTACACGCTTGAACATGGCGACGCCGCGCCGTGCATCAATCAGAGCGAGATCCTGCGGTGTAGACACGATCACAGCGCCCTTGAGCGGCACTTGTTGCGCCATCGTCAACTGTGCGTCGCCGGTGCCGGGCGGCATGTCCACCACCATAACATCAAGTTTGCCCCACTCGACTTCACGCAGCATCTGCGTAATGGCCGACATCACCATCGGCCCGCGCCAGATCATCGGCGTTTCTTCATCAATCAGAAAGCCGATCGACATCACGGTGAGGCCATAGCGTTCGATCGGCTTAAGGCGCGTGCCTCCGATGGTCTGCGGCTTTTCCTTGATCGCCAGCAGTTTCGGCAATGAAGGTCCGTAAATATCGGCGTCGAGCATTCCCACTTTCAGACCGAGATCCCGCAGGCCGAGCGCCAGATTGACTGCAGTCGTTGATTTACCAACTCCACCCTTTCCGGAAGCAACTGCGATTACAGCGTCGACACCCGGCACTCCCGGCTGCACCTTGTCCGCCGGATGAGCCGGCCGCGCAGCGGCAGTCTCAGCGGACTGGGACGATCGCGTTGCAGCCCCGGCGGCGCGTTCGGCCGTCAAGGCGACCAGAGCGGATTGCACGCCCGGAATGCTTCGCACTGCATCCTCGGCGGCCTTACGGACAGGTTCCCAGCCCTTCACGGCAGCCGCGTCTACGGTTAGCGAAAAGAAGACTTTGCCGTCGGACACCACGATATCCGAGAGCACGCGCGCGTCAGGCAAGGCTGTACCGCCGGGCGATGACACTTTGGCAAGCGCTGCGAGAACCTGCTCTTTACTTACTGCCATGGTCATCCATCCGGTTTCCCGGGTCACCATAGGCGAGGCGGCGCGCCGGTCAACGGGAGCGGCTATCAAGACCGGTTGACGCGCCCGCCCCGGCAATGACCTATTGGCAGATAGGCATCGGTTGTGGCCGGCCAAGGACTGTTGATTTTTTGAGGGAGAAGACGATGGCGAAAGTTGCGTTTCTGGGCCTCGGTGTCATGGGCTATCCCATGGCGGGACATCTGAAAAACAAGGGCGGGCACGACGTAACCGTCTATAACCGTACCGCCGCCAAGGCCGAGCAATGGGTCAAGCAACATGGCGGCAAATCAGCCCCTACCCCCAAGGCCGCCGCCGAAGGACAGGACTTCGTCATGGCCTGCGTTGGTAACGACAATGACCTGCGCGAGGTGACCTTCGGACCGAATGGCGCTTTCGCCGGCATGGGGAAAGGCAAGGTCTTCGTTGACCACACCACCGCTTCGGCTGAGATCGCGCGCGAACTTCACGCGGCCGCCAAGAAAGGCGGGTTCGATTCCATCGACGCGCCCGTTTCGGGCGGTCAGGCCGGCGCCGAGAACGGCGTTCTCACCGTGATGTGCGGAGGCGATGCCGAGCCGTTCGCCCGCGCTGAGAAAGTGATCGCCGCTTACGCCCGCGCCTGCAATCTGCTCGGACCGCCAGGATCGGGGCAGCTTTCAAAAATGGTCAATCAGATTTGTATAGCCGGGTTGGTTCAGGGCCTGGCGGAAGGTTTGCACTTTGCCAAGAGATCCGGCCTCGACATCGAGAAATTGATCGCAACCATCTCCAAGGGCGCGGCGCAATCCTGGCAGATGGAAAACCGCTACAAGACGATGGCGGCAAATAAATTCGATTTCGGATTCGCAGTCGATTGGATGCGGAAGGATTTGGGCATTTGCCTGGGCGAGGCACGCAAGAATGGGGCGCGCCTGCCCGTTACCGC
>Ga0187779_10000535_pt1 | contig 25348 bp, 18 predicted proteins | sample 1015_Q2_SP10_10__FD_132435 | JGI IMG/M metagenome (GOLD analysis project Ga0187779, IMG submission 132435) | Tropical peat soil microbial communities from peatlands in Department of Meta, Colombia - 1015_Q2_SP10_10_MG | ecosystem: Environmental > Terrestrial > Soil > Wetlands > Peat | place... | reverse complement strand
TACGAACCAGCCTTTCTTTCCGTTCTGATCCACTTTTTTGTTCCAAGGCCTAACATAGAAAGCGTATCAATTCCCAATTTCCACATGAGAAAAATGGGAGCAACAAAAAGGGATAAGAACTTCATGATTTTGTTCTTCGTATAAAAAATTCCAGCAACGAAGATGCCCAGTTGAAGAACAAATAGACTGACATACCAAAACACGAAGAAATCATTTCCAGATGCAAAAAGGACAGGAATAGATACAACAAGGCCAATCAGTGTAAGATTCATCCCGAGAGAAGGGTTCGGAAAGAGCAAGGGGAAAGAGCCATCAATTTTTATAGTGTTGCCCTCTCGAAGACCCTGAAAGAAGAGACGGAGGCCGTATTTTCTGGCAATTTCAAATCTTCCACTCGACCAGCGCATTCTCTGAGTAGTTGCCTGTTTTAGAGAAGATGACTCCTGGTGATAAACTCTCGCTTTATTGGAAAAAGCAACGGTTCTTCCTGCCTGAATGATTTTTGTGTAAAACTCCCAATCCTCTCCAACAGTAAAGGCATTCCATCCGTATTTTTGAAGAAACTTGCTCGAAAAACACATTCCATTGCCCATTAGGTATGAGGAAAGACCAAGCTTCATTTTCGCCGGATGGAATATCTCGTTGCTTATCGTCCGCGAGACGTCTAAAAGACGGGTGAACCAACTGTCTTCTGAATTTGAAACTCCGTTATAGCACTGAATTGCATCGATTCCCTTTTTTATCAGCTCATTCAGATGCATGAGAGCATCGCAATTTAACGTGCTATCCGCGTCGACAACAAAAAATGCATCAAAATCTTCCAGGGATATGGATTCGAGTGCGTATTTGATCGCGTATCCCTTTCCGACGTGTTCTGCGTCCACTCTCTCCATGACCAAAGCGCCATTTCGAGAAGCAATAAATGCGGTCTTATCGACGCAGTTATCAGCGACAACTATTGTCTTGTGCAATTCTCTTGGATACTGTTGCTCTCGAAGACTGATAAGAATGCGTTCAAGGAGCAACTCTTCGTTGTGGGCCGGGATAATGATAGCGAATCGTCTACTAGGGGCTTGAAATGACGGTTCTGTGTCTTTGAGAACTAAATGTGCAAAAAATAGAATTGCGTTGTACAGAACGTAAGAGCTGAGGTATATGGCCAAGGCGAATAATATGCATTTAAGTACAATCAATTAATTGATCCCCTATAACCATGTCCGATCGCATCCAAATACTCGGACTCAATCTTGTTAACCCAGTTTCTGATTCCATACTTAGTTTCTACTGTTTTTCGTGCCTCGAATCCAATGTTTTTTCTAAAATCCTTATTGATATAGAGTCTATACACAGCCTCTTTAATTCTTTCAGGCTGCCGTGGTGGAACAAGTACGCCATTCTTCTCCGAGTCGATAATCTGGGGTATGCCTCCAACATCTGATGCTACAATAGGAAGACCCCATGACATCGCCTCAAGTAGAGACATTGGAGTTCCCTCCGTAATCGACGGTAAAATGAATGCATCGACCGCCGGCAGCCAGTTGTGAACATCTTTCTGAAATCCGACGAAGAGCACTTTGTGACCTAAGTTCTTGCTATTTGCCAATGCCTCAAGCTCCTTTCTTTGGGGTCCGTCGCCTATGATCAGAACTTTCGTCGGAAGTCCAGCTTGGTTTAGTAAAAAACAGGCTTCTATCAGGTAGCAAAGCCCTTTCTCTTTACTTAACCGACCAGTAAATCCGAGAAGCATCTCGTTTTCTTTTATATTCAACAGACGGCGTTTTTCGGCCCTGTTTTCAATTGCCGACTCGTCAGTGTAGCACGATTCTACTGCATTCTGTATCATAGAAATACGACTCCGCTTGACACCATGCTTGATTAGGTAAGTCTTGATGCCTTCCGAAACCGCCATCACTCGGTCACTCAGTCTCAACGCAAGAAAATCCAGGTTATTATAAAACCTGTATTTCCAGGAATTAAAAATGAATCCGTGACATGTGGATATGCTCGGAAGGCGGAAAAGCCTTGCCATGGGTATGCCGACAATATCGGCAAAGTAGCCGTGCGTGTGAATGAGATCATAATGGTTTTTCTTAAAAAGAGAGTAGACAATCTTGAAACATCGTGTGATCCTGAAGTAGTCTCGCCCTTCGTTCTTAGCAACGGGAATTTCATCGAAGACGTACTTTTCTCTTCTTAGTTCGTTGATAAATATGTTATCATCCTTTTCCCATGGACGGATTAGGAGCAATGGGTGGATATCGAACTTATCGCGATTGACGTTCTTTAGGAAAGTAAGATTGACCCTCTCTGCTCCAGCGAATTCGACGGGTGTCAAAATGTATGCTATTTTGAGCTTTTTCAAGAGCATAACCTTTTATGAAACATGAGAGAGCTTAAGTCACAGAATTTCTTGAGTGCATCTCGTAAAGAAGGAGCGAGTTCAAACCACAACTTTGAATATCTTATGTGCGAGTGCAATATCTAGGGCAAGCACGAGACTCTTATGATGACAAACCTGAGATGAATAATGTTCATGAAGCATCTTGCGGAGAACTGCCTGGTCGAAGAGTCCGCTTTGCCCGATCGCTGTGGAGAGCAGGTTATCATATAAGAAATTTTTTAGGTTCGATTTTAGTACTTCTTTATGATGAATGAACTCATGCAGACCAGAGATATGCATGAGCTTGAGTATTTTCCCGGGGAAGCCGGAGGTTAATCCCCGGGAATAGGTGAGCGCATCTAAAAAGGTCAAAAAGCCCTTGAAGATTCCGGTTGCCGACACCCCTCCTCGTGCACGCCACCCCCAATTGATCGGACAAGATGCTACGTATCCTCCTGTTTCTTTGATCATCTTGACTTGAAATGAGAGAGATGCAGTTTCTCCTAGAAACCGATGTTTAAGATCACGGATTCGCATGTTCAAGAGTGAGAGATCTTTTTCTAAACCGTCTTGAGACGGCATGCGTTGGGTTATCTCAATCAACTGCCGGCTTGAGTAGGGACTCTGCTGAATGAGGAAGGAAGTCCCGATAGAATAATTGCCTACGGAGGAAAATGGAACTTCCTGCTGTAATAGAAATTTATAGTCAAGAGATCCATCCGAGGATAGTCCGTTGATATACCAATGAGCTTCGTCCCCGGAAGATCTAACTCCAGTCATATGTTCTAACCTCAGGAAAGAGGAGTCAGTATTTCTCATTGAAATGCGCTCAGTGCCTCTTCTGCCGATCTGGTTGCCGAGATTCCCGGATAAACGAGCAGCTGCAGTATATGCGGTATTCGCATAGAAGTAGACTTCGTGTGCCTGCTCAAGACTTGAGAGGCCACCTGATAGGCGGCAGGCTTCAAGAAGGTAAGCGGGCAAGTTCTTATAAAAGATCTCGTCGAGAACGATGACCCAGTGGTTAAACTCATAGGCCTTGGAAAGACCTCGTGCAGTTCGCGCATCGAGCGATAGCAGCGCGCCACACATAGTGAAGGCAGGCAATCGTATCCCGTTCATGACGAGGGCTGCGAGTATTGCCCGAGTGTCCAGTCCGGCGGTCAATGACAAGTAACTTTGGGATAGATCGATTTGCCGCACAGCTTGCTTGAACGCATCCAGTTGCAAATCTGTGTAAGAATCCCAATCCGGCAAAGGGTCTCTTTCCGGGAATGTCCATGCCCGATCGACCGCAACCCTGCCTTCTGGGTCAGCCGTTATCATTGACCCCCCAGGAACGAGAGAAACGTCCTTGAAGAGCGTCCTATGGTTGACAGGATAACCGATGTTACAAAAATCACGGAGCCCTGCCGGGTCAAAGTGCAATGCGAGCCCCGAAATCTTGAGGAAAAGATGGATATTGGACGCCAGCGCAATATATCCTACCCCCCTGTAGAGGAAGAGCGGAGGAAGCGCAACGATGCTGCTCAATGCACGGAAGGATTTTTTTTTAAGGTTGCACTCGATGAAGACTGCATTGGACATGCACTCCTGTCCCTGTGAGTCTTGCCACTCGGCGTCGTCGCCTAAGATAATCTGTATAGTCTCTGGTGCTGTCCTAAGGCCTAAGGGCGGAATGTTGCTCTTCCTTAGAGAAAGTGCTATTTCAAACGTACTATCATTAGTTGAATAATGATATGTCTTTAGTCCCTCTTCAAGCTCAGTGCCCTCAATGAGATTGCCAGAAGCTGTCGTATCAGTCCTAAGGATCGCAAGGAAGGACTGAACTTTCAATACATTTGACAACCTTGTTGCCTGCATTATCTCTCCCTGTTGGTCGAATAGACACTAAAAGAGCATTTCGCTAGGTAGAAAATAAACAGCTATTTTGTAGCCTTAAACTCTAGACGAGATAAATCACTGTCAAGCCAAGGCAGATCGAATGAGCATACCTAAGGCTCTCCATCTGACCGAGTGAGTAGCCAGATATATATCACGGCATTAACGCAGAGTTTATTCCCAGATACCAGCCAAAGAGTCGTGAGGCGAAGGGTTCAATGAATGATCGCGGATAATTCGCATCACTCCATCTATTACCCAGAATAGAAAAGGGACCGGATCTTTGAGACTGAAATCATCGTAGGTGACTCTTTTTGAGTATGGAGTAATAAATTGCTTGATAAATACCAGACGTTCTTTTGAACTCCGAAGAAGTGGGAAAAAGGTCATTAAATCGCCACCAAGCCATCGAGTCATGACGCCGATCTTGAAGTCGCGGATCTGTTCGACATCGCCCTCACTTGCCATTTTAAACACTAAGTATGGAAAGTCCACACCACAGGCGATCCCCTGGACGAGAGAGCCCCAGAAGCGGGGGTTGATGTCTATGAGATAAGGAATGCCGGTCCTGCCATCGACGACGAAATCTGCCTGACAAACACCGTGCCATTTGAACTCCTCGAGCAGTCTTTGAAAGTTTGTCTCCGCATCCTTGTTGCTGATGCTGACCCTCAGTGTTGCCTGACCGCCGCTGACGGGATAGTCTCTGAGCTGTTTATATGCTATTTTGGCCTTGTACACACCTTTGCAAAAGAGCATGGCAACGCATATTGTCTCCCCGATTATTTTCTCTTGAATGAAGAATCGACTCCAGGGACGGTCAAAATAGAGAGGTTTGCTAAGAATGGTCTGCAGCTCTTGAGGCGAATCGATCTTCTTGACTGCCCAGGCCCCCCCACCCTGTTTGGGTTTAATGAAAACGGGATAGGACAAGCTATGCAAGTCTGTCCTCTGATTTCGAGCATCCTCGATGGTGACTGTCTTGGGAACCGGTATATTCAGAGAGCGTGCAACGGGCTCCCACTGATCCTTGTTATGGGCAATAAGGATCTGTTCGTAGCTGGGAAGAGCAAGCTTGACGTACTGTGATAAGCGGTCCTTGTGCTTTGCTATCAGAAAGGTCTCTTCAAAAACCGGTATCAGGACTTCAGCCTTGAGCTTTATAATATTATCGATAAGACAATCGATAAAACCTTGTTGATCTAGAAAGGGTGAAGGATAAAGAAAATGTCCTTTTGAATATCGGGAAGAAAAAGACATCGCGCGGGGAACGGAGTCTGCTGAATAGACCGGTATCCCCTTTTGGCCGAGACTTTTGATGATATTGTAAGCGATCCTGTTCCTTGCGTTCGTAACGATAACGGGTCTAGTTCTCAATCTGACCTCATACGATATACTTCATTTTAATGCATGCGACTTCTCAAGGCTCCTGAAGACCTCCGGGGCATCCATTGCGGTCAAGTGCTCGAAGGTTTCCTCTTTTCTGATCAGGCAGGTTGTCCCATCGTTGACCATCACTATGGCTGGCCTGGGAAAGGCAAAGTTCGTTGAGTACGATGAGAAATAGGCGCCGGCATCCATGACTGCGAGAAAATCTCCTGGCCGGAGTTCAGGCATGCAGCGGTTCTTGAACATCCAGTCAGCCGATGTGCAAACCCTTCCCATAATATTGTAGGATGTTGTCAAAGAATCATAAGGACGATTGGCAACAAATACTTCGTGATATTCGAAATCACAGGGAAAAGTGATTGATAATCGACCTGCATCCGTTATGGCGTACTTTGTACCATCTGACTTTGTCTTGATCGAATGAACCCGGGCAAGAAGCATCTCCGATCTGCTCGTTATAAAACGTCCTGGCTCGATAATGAGACTTGGTATCTCAATATCAAGTTTCTTGCACATTCCCTTCATACCACTGATTATTTCGTCTAAAAAAGACTCTATAGGCTGGCATTCTTCCACCGACGGTGGCTTCGGCAGAGAACCAATCATTCTGTACATGCCGTATTCCAGTCCGGACATATTTTTCGTAGTGGGTACGCCAAACCCGCCGCCGATGTCAAGATACGATATGGTTAAGCCGAGTTCATTCTTGATCTCTGCCATAAATCGCAAGGCTGCCAATGCACAGATCTTATGCATTGCTGCCGATTTTGCGTTACTTGTGACATTGAAATGAATACACACCAAATCGAGAAAATCCGACATCGATGCGATCTCCCTGCAGGCAGCCATGGCCTCACCGTTCTTCATATCAAGTCCGAACTGGGAGCTCGTTAAGCCGAGTCTTATGCCTACGCGGGCTTTCCTTTCGAGCTTCTTTGCTATCCGGTAAATTCTTTCTATTTCCTCGCCATGGTCTATGTTAATCGATGCTATATCTCTTCTGATAGCCCTTATAAGGCTCTCGTCTGTTTTATTCACGCCGTTGTAAACGATCATGCCCCCCGGAACTTCGAGCTTTTCCGCCAGCCATAATTCATAGGGAGAGATTACTTCTGCCCCTATTTCGAGGTCGTGAATTTCCCTGAGAATACCCGGAACGCAATTGGTCTTGTACGAATAAAGAACCTTTGAGCCGGGCAGGGCATCGGCAAGCACTCCCTGTATCCGGCGCGCATCATTTACAAGCCGTTTTTTATTCACCACAAGGAGTGGAGAGCCGTATTGCTCTGCAAGATTTATAATGTCCAAACCATCAACGGCGATATGGCCTCGATCATTGATCTCCATCTCCCACAGTTTCAGATCATGCAGTCGGTTCTTAATCTGCGACTCTGCCGACTTCCGAATGGCTTGTCTAAATATTCTACTTTTTAAATAATTCTGTACACTCATAATCGTTGCTTGTACCTCTTGCTTAAGGACGTCTTTTTAATATTAGGAGTCTGAACAGGAGTCTGAACAGGAGTCTGAACAGGAGTCTGAACAGGAGTCGGAATAGGAGTCTGATCGCGTGACTTCAGTCTCTCAAGTACGGCCGATAGAGCAAAGAAGAGTGTAAAGAACATCGAATACGCCTGCGTTAGAAAAAAAGCAGCTACACAATGTCCAACAAATCCCAACTGTATCAAACCTGCCATTGACTTAATCTCAGCGATTTCTTTTGAAGTCGTTTTCAGCCTTTTCAGACTTGAAAAGACCTTAAAGCACCGCATTATTAACGCAATGAAGACGATAAAACCAATTAGCCCTGTCTCAACGGCCACCTGAATATAGGAGTTATGCTCTTGCTGCCAGACCGGAGCTAATCCCAAGGATTCTCTCAAATTTCCAATGGCCATGGCAAAGCAGTCGACTCCAACGCCGGTAACCGGATTGGTCAAAGTTAGGTCAAAAGCGCGCTTCCAGATTTGTTCGCGACCTGTCTCAGCGCTCACATTATAATCGCTTTCCATAGAGGTAAGAGTGAGAAAGCGATCGATGTTAATCTTGTCTCTGATCGCGAAAAATATTAATATCATGGCCATGACGAAAATTATTTTATGAGATATCCTGATTTTATCAGACTTTTTTAACAGAAGAAATAGTACCACAGCTATCAGGCCCAAGAGGCCGCCCCGTGATCCTGAATAGAGAATTACGAGAAGGGAGGCAATTATGCTTATGACGGCAAGAATCTTTTTTAACGTCCCTTCACGGTGTAAAATAAAGTAAAAGCAGAGCGGGAAAAGAGAAACGAGCACATAAGCGATATCATTGGGGTCAAACATTCCACCATAAATACTGAATCTTCCTCCATAAAAGGTTCCCTTCATGATACCAAAGACACTGTAAAAAAAAGAACACAGAGTTATTACTAAAAAAACTGTCTTCAGTTTTTTTATGGAATCGACTTCCACTATGAAGATGAGAAAAAAGAGAATATTCACAAAATAAGTGAGGAATATGTAGTTGAAGGCCATTCGCCTGTGAACAGCAAGAGGGATTCCCAATATCATAATAATAAAAAATAGAATGTACTTCCTGGTTTCGGGTATTTGAAAAACGGCGGACAACTGACGCCTCTTCATTCCGAAGTAACTGCTCCCGACGCTCAATACGGTGAGAATAAGTGCAGGCCTTAATGGCTGCATGGCAAGAATAAGATCCTGTGGTCGCCCCAGAAGCACAAAAGACCACAATAAAAATATATTAAATGTCATAGGTATTCTTGCCCTCTTTTAAGATATCAGTCCCAAAAGGCTCTGATTTTTTTATCTCTGTGTCGGTGCCCAGGTCGTAAAGGTTTTTCCTCGAAGGTATGTAACCCAGCCCCAAAGAACCGCTGCGTTTACCAAAACAAAGGTATTGAAAAGAGATATGAATCCGGGAAGATATTTCACATCCCGGCCTGCACTCTTCAATAATGCTGATAGATAAAAGAAAACCTGCAAGGAAAATATTATGAGGTATAGGGTGCCGTTTCGGAGAAGAATGACATTAGTGGTCATAAACATTATCAAAAAAAAGGGGACCAGAAACCTGCATATCTTGTGAGAAAATAGTTCTAATGAAAATATGCCGTATTTCACAGGATTGAGTAGCCCTGCATTTTTGAAAATTGCCCGAATCGTTCTATTTGTGATTCTCACCTGCCGGAGAAACTCACCTTTGCCTCCTGCACTCTTCTCTGAACAGAAGGCTTTTTTCTCGAGCAGGCCTTTATAACCCTGTCGATTAATCTGCAGGGGGATAACGAAATCGTTGATGTCATAAGGATGAAGCGGTTTAAACAGCTCTTTGCGGATGGCAAATATGGCTCCATCAGCTCCTACACAGGAATCGATCATACTTTCAAGGGATTTTATCCAAAATTCAACGCGCGCATATATCCCCAGAGAATCGGCACCATTACTATCCTCCTCGGACAGGTATTTGGTCCATCCGGTTACGAAACCCACTTTTTTGCCCATAAAATGTTTCACCAACTCCTTGATGGCACGCCTGTCATAGCGCGAATTGGCATCCGAAAAAACAAGAATACTGCCTTGGGCAAGAGGAACAGTCCTGTTTAGGCATTCCGTCTTCCCGATTCTTCCTTCATAGTGGTTCAGAATAATTCCCTTGTCGGCATATTGTTCGACTATTTCTCTGGTTCTATCTGTCGAACCGTCTGATATGACAATAATTTCCAATAAGTCCTTCGGATAATCCAAGGTAAGTGAGTTCACAACCTTTTGTTCAATGACTGCCTCTTCATTAAATGCCGAGATCAGAAAAGATACCTTCTGCGGATCGCATTTTAACCCTCCAGTCTTCGTCAGGTCACTGCCCGGCTTCAGACGGGAAATCATCCAAAGCAAAAGGGGATAACCAAGATAAGCATAGAATACCATGAAAAGAGAAACCCAAAACAATGCTTTAAAAAAAAGAATCGGGGTCATTAGAATCGTCCTATACTACGGAAGTATTATGCTATGTAGAGGTCAAACCACGTTTGAAATATTAAAAGGGACCAGATCAGCGTATCGTTGATTTCCCGTCTGCTGTAATGGTCGTCCAAAATATTTTTTATGGTCTCGGGGTTAAAAATGTCGTGTTTTTGCAGACTGTCATGTGACAATTTCTTCAGGGTCAATGCCTTTAAATCCGTCTGAAGCCATTTTGTCATCGGACCCACGAATCCTTGTTTTTGGTGAGTGAGTACCGGCCCCGGCAAAAGATGAGATACCCCTTTTTTTAATAGATATTTCTTTCGAAACCACTTCATCTTCATTTCTGGCGGAATAGTCGCGCAAAATTCGACAAGTTTGTGGTCAATGAAGGGAGCCCTCACCTCCAAGGAGTTGCACATGCTCATCCTGTCAGTACAGGAAAGAATATCTTCGGGCAGATAGGTCTTCATGTCAGTGTAAAACACTTTATTCATAGGATCTTCAGCATTTTCAGCGTTAAAAATATCAAGAAAATCTCTTTCAGCTGAATCAAACGCACCGGCATAATAGTTCTGATCCGTGAAAAATGAACTTTTATACCTCTCATTCAATTTCGATACGAAGCCGAGATACTGTCTTGCATAGTTTGTCGAGGAAGACCTGATAAATCTCTTCATATGGTTAATTTTGTATGTCCCCGATGAGATCTCAGGCAGCTTTCCAATCAGGTTCATGAATACCTTTTCCCGTATTATTCTGGGAATCTTGTTGTAAAACTGACTTATTTGAAAGCCAAGATAGCGTTCGTACCCCCCGAATGTTTCATCCCCTCCCAGGCCGGATAACGCCACAGTAACATTCTCCCGGGCAATTTTACACACATAATATGAAGGAATGGTCGAATCATCCGCAAAGGGCTCATCAAAGGACCGGACGATAACGTCAAGTAAATCTTCTATAGCCGGCATAACTTCGTATTCCCGATGCTCGGTGTTATATCTATCTGCAACCAATCGCGCATACTTCCGCTCGTCATCAAATCCTCCGATATTCCCGCCGAATCCGATCGAAAAGGTTTTGATTGCACTGTTGTCGCCTTTGCTCATTAAGGCGACGACAGTGCTCGAATCAATTCCACCGCTTAAAAAAGCGCCAAGGGGGACGTCGCTCATGAGCCTGATTTTCACCGACTCCTCCAGCAGTTCCATAAATTGAGAAATGAACTCCGGTTCCCTCTTTTTTGTATCCGGTTGAAAAACTACGTCCCAATATTTCTTTATTGTAATGTGCCCATTTTTTACCGTGAGATAATGGCCCGGCATTAATTTCCTTATGCCCTCAAAGATTGTAAGGGGAGCGGGTATATAGGAAAACAGAAAATATGCCGTCAGACCTTGGGAATCAATACTCCGGGGGAAATGCGGGTCCGCAAGAATTGATTTCATTTCTGAAGCGAATACAAATTTCCCATTATGCTGTGCATAAAAAAGGGGCTTCTTCCCCAACCTGTCTCGGGCCAGGAAAAGCATTTTGCTACTTGCATCCCATATGCAAAATGCGAACATTCCGCGTAATTTCTGAACACACTCTTCACCCCATTCTTCATAGGCATGGATAATGGTTTCGGTATCGCTGTTAGAGGAAAACCGATGGCCCTTTAGTATGAGTTCCGCCTTGATAGCAGCGAAATTGTAGATTTCACCGTTAAAGACTATGCAGATAGTTCCATCTTCATTGAACATTGGCTGATGCCCTGTCTTCAGATCTATGATACTAAGCCTTCTATGACCCAAAGCGACTTTGTCATCGCCATCTATGAAGCATCCCGAATCATCTGGTCCCCGATGCGATATCGCATCGATCATTTTCGTCGTGACGCGACGAAGTTCGGCCCGATCCAACGAGATGTTATTATATATGCCGGCTATTCCGCACATGCAATTTTCTCTCAGCTTGGCCGTTAATCGAAATATACTGCTTCAACGATAACCTTGTTGAACAACACAAAAGGACTCTAAAAGTTAAGGTCCTATCTGCTTACATCAGGTGGCTGAGCTGTAGCATATAACAATTTTAAGATTACAAGCATGGATGATTACTGGATAATTACACCACATCAGAAGAGAACATGCAAGCGATCTTTTTGATTTCGCGGCTACCAAGGAATTTGTGCGTTGGTATTGTCAAAAGTCTCTCAGAAACAACCTTCGCTGTCTGGTACTGTTGCCCAGCAAAGATCTCCCTGATCTCTTCGATCTCGCTTATTGGGGCGGGATACATTGGGGTAAGGCCCAAGCCCTCTTCTCTGGAAAATGCAAGGAATCTCTCCTTCGTCTTTTTATCGTTAGCAAGGACGGGCAATCTAAGATAGGGGATGCCAGCTTCAAGATGTTTCAGATGGAGGGTGCTTATGAGTTCATCGCTTTTTGATCTTCGCTGTGCATTAGCCTTGTCTAGACGATCAAGCCATTTGTGAAGGATACCGGCCTTCATGTCAGACAACCTCTCAATAGGGAAATCCCTATAAAAAAAAGTCTGTCCCAATCTTAGAAATGACAGACCGGCAGGAAACCAGTATAGAGATGGAAAAATAAAAACGCTGAGTATGGTTAACTTCAAGATTTCCGTGATCGCGTTTACGAAACCGGGATTTCTTAGGTGAGACCACTCTTCCTGTATTTTCTGGGCAATAATGTCGGAATTGGTGAGAATTATGCCGCCGGACCCGCAAGTAATATTCTTTCCCCTGCCAAGACTAAAGAAACCCACATCTCCAAGAGTTCCAATCCGGTTGCCCTTATAGGTGCCACCCATTGCCTGAGCCGCATCCTCTACGACAAATATGCTTCTTTTTCGGCAAGCCTCCCCTATTCTGTCAACATTAGAAGGGATGCCGAAAAGATGATCGGCAACGACACAAAGCGTATCCGCACTGAGTGAATCTTCAAAGAGTTCAGGATCAAAATCAAATGTTTTTTGATCGATATCGCAGAGCGCTACCGTCAAGCCTGCTTTTACAACTGCCGAAGGAACCGAGAAGCATGTATATGCAGGTATTAGAACGCTCTTCCTTTCAGGTGAGAGCGATTTAAGTGCTTTAAGAATGATCGTTAAAGCGGCTTTCCCGGAGGAGACGAGAAATACATGTTTTGTGCCGAAGTGTTCCCTAAGCTCATTTTCTAATTTTTTTTGATATCTCCTGCCTAGAAAGATCCCCGCAAAACCATGCAAGAGATCTGATATATTAATTAGTGCTGCGGCAGGGGGGATAGTACGATGGATCTTCATGATCGGACAGAAGTATATGAACAAAAAAATATGAAACTTTATATCCCTATCTTTTTTCTTTTATTGTCCTTTTTGAGTGAAATTGTCTATGTTTAGATCGTTAAATTTCGCGGTTCATTGACTGCCATATCTGACTCTATTGATTAAGACAATGCTTACTAATAATAAATCTAACTGCACTCACATTTTGTCATCGTTAGAGGTGGTGTCTTCAACAGACCCCAGATGAGACAACGTATTTGTCGCCCGCTCCTGAGGAACGCCTTCCATGTTGTCGGATGCTACGCCGGATATTTCTCACAGATAATGCCTCGATCCTGAATATTATTGTACCGCAGCTTTATTGCGTTCATAGTGAATGACTTTTTCGTACGCGTCCTGCATTGTCGCGGGCGGCGTCCACTTTAGCTCGTTCCGGATCCTGGATCCATCATAGGATATTTTTTTCTGAGATGAGACGAGGCGGTATCTCGTTAAGAAAGGACTCCTCTTCATCATACCGATCATGATCTCCTGTAGATAGACAATTCCGTAAAACACGGAGTACGGTAAGTAGATATATTTTGCGTTCGGATATATTTTTTTCAGGAATGACTCGACATACTGCTTCTTGGTGGGAGGTTCGATGTCTACAACATTATAGACTTTCCCATTGCCTTCGCTTTTTTGCATGACCGTTATGATTGCATCCACCAGATTGTCGATACTGACAAGCGGCAGAGAGAAATCGCCCTTTCCGATGATGATGAACACTTTATGACCCACGGCAAACCCCATCATGGGCGTGAAGATGTCTCCACCGGGACCAAAGTACGTTCCTGGCCGGAGGCACACGATCGGCAGCCGCTTTTCCTCCATGGCCTCGGTGACGAGCTGCTCTGCCTTGAGCTTTGCCAAGGAGTAATGCCCCCTTCGGTCCGGAAAACGCTCCAGGGAAGATTCCTCGGTAACGATGTCCCCCTGCTTATAATCAGCAACGCCGTAAACGCTGCAGGAGCTTATGTAAATCAGCTTCTTCACTTTGAACTGCCGGCAAAAATCAATGACGTTTCTCGTTCCCTGGATGGTGCTTAATTCTCCCGCCTTTGAACTGCCCGCCGTATCAGCGGCTGCGTGCAGAACCAGATCGATGCCCTGAAACGCAGCCGTCAAGGATTCTGGATCCGCCACATCGCCGAAAAAGATTTCGACACCCAGGGCTTTTAAGTGCTCAGTTTTCGACAGCTTTCTCGCCAGCACCCGCACAGGGTATCCTTCGTTGATCAAGCGTCTTGTCAGCGCATTCCCCAAGAAGCCGGTTCCACCCGTCACCAGAACCTTTTCCCTTTGTTTCACCGAATATGCTGCAGTCGGAATGATCGGTTCAAAGCTTAACGGCTTGGGAGGCGCTTGTCTCCATATTTCATCCATCGTCTCAATAACTATGAGCGCCTGTTCCCGCGAGACGGGAATCTCTCCTTGCCCCTGGACATGATCGTAAAAACCGTGAATGAGGATCTTCATCCCCTGATAGGGCTTCAGCTTGCCTCGCATAAAATTAATAACATTGGCCGTTGTCGCCTTGAAAAGCTGCCAGCTCTCTGAGAGGTTGTAGGTTGCTTTCTGTGCGGCCTTGGGAAGTGAGCTCACCGGATGGATGATGTTTACCATCGTGTTAAAATCCACTTCAGCCATCATGCCAGTACCGTAGATCCTGATAAAATGGAGGGGGGGTTTTGCTGCAAATGAAAATGTCAGCGTCCCGAAAGCTTTCTCTCCCTTTATCAAGATCCTGAGTTCATCCGGTATCCCGTGGGGAAGAGTGCCGAACGTTTTGTGCATCACCTTGATATCAATGGGCTTACCCGTATAATCGAGCATCACATAGAGGGGATGAGCCATGAAATCATGATAGACGCCGCCCGGCATGGTATATAGCCAGGGCAGTACATTCGGGGCGGGATACTCTCGGAACGCGGGAATCTGCGTATTGAGACCATAATAGCTCTCGACATTGATGATCTTGCCGAATTCTCCCCTCTTCACCCGCTCGCGAACGCCAGCCATACAAGGGTCGAAGAGATGATTGTGCATTGTGCACAGTTTCACAGCATGCCGCTCCGCCAGGTCGTACAGATTCCGGGCCTCCTCCAAGCCGAGAGCCATGGGTTTTTCCACCAACACGTGGCATTTAAATTCAATGGCCTCTCTGACCAAGGCATAGTGAGTCTTAGGTGGGGTCACGATATGGATTACGTCTGGTTTTGACCGTTCAACTAGTTCCTTGATGCTGGAAAATACCCCCTGGATGTTATATTTTTCCGCACAGTCCTTAGCCTTTCTTTCGTCCCTGTCGACAACGCCTGCTATCTCGACGCCCGGATATGATCGAGCGAAGTTAATATGGTAATCAGAATTCAGACCGCAGCCTACAATGCCGATTTTCATGATTCAGCTCTCTTTCTATTATCATAAGACTTACTAAATATCATTATATTGCCGATTTTAAACTCGACGTGCAACGAAGGGAGAAGCAACTTCAGGGAGTCTTAGACTTCAAACATATATGGGGCGAAGGAAGTTCGATTGCCGACCAACCTGAGGGTCGCATCTCATCTAAATGATGATTTTCTCACTGAGAAAACCCTTGTCAACTTCTCTCCATCGGCCTCCCATAGCCAGCTACCTTGACTTCTGTCTGTGACTTTTATATTTTTTTAAGGCAAATTTTTCACTATTGTCGGACCGATGACTTTCGTGATGGCCACAGGCAATCTTTTCCAAATTTGCATCGCCAGACTGTATTTAGGATTCTTCGGGTTAAGTTCCGGCAATGTACGGCCATCCCTCATCCAATAATGCCAGTAAAGCTGCACCGGTTTTGCACCCCACTGCTCCTTGAAACGGTAGGTCCCTTCTCCTGGCGTGGATCTGCCAAAATCGAAAACACTGATGTTTCTCCTGCACGCAGAAGAAAGGACGCTCCAGTAAAGCAACATGTTCGGGCTCAGGTGATTAAAGTCCCGGAGCGACGATGCCCACGGGATCTCGAGCATCCCTTTGAATTCCATGAGGAACCCTGAGGCGACGGGGCGATCCTCCTTATCGTAGATCGTGCATATCCAGGAACTTTCGGGGAAAGTCTTCAGGATGTTCCGAAAGAACGATATTCCGTAGACCGGCGTTCCAAGATCTCTCATATTGGTCGAAAAGACACGGTAAAAGGCCGCAAGCTCGTTTTCCCGTCCGAAACGGGCGACCATTCCTTCCTTCTGGGCACGCCTGATCTGACTCCGGAGCTTCGAAGGGAAACGGGCCCACAGTTCGTCAGGATTGCCGCAGAGTTCAAGTCTCATGGATACTTTCCCCTTCTTCTCGGGGAGGCCGTTGAGGTGACAGGTATGGCGGAGCTCGATATGGGAGCTCCCCTCCCGGCGGGCGAGCACAACAGCATCGTCAATCAGGCCCATCGCAATCTCAGGCGTATCGGCGCAAACACCGCCATAGTTGAAGTAAGGCAGGGAGACCATGAAATTTCCAAAAAGAAAGCTCCTCATCATCACGAGAGGAAGCATGCCGTTGATGTTCCCATCCCCGTCAGTCGAAAAGAGGTAAAATGTCTTATGCCCGAAGCTCTCCTCAATGACATTTTTCCATCGTGAAAGATGATAGCACGATGCCGAATCCGATGCCGTTACATAACGGTCCCACAAGTCCAGATCTTTATCGCATGACACGATACGATTCACAGTCGCACAACCTCGAATTGGGGACTCGATTTCGACTCGAAATAGCAATATATGTCTCGAACAAACCCGGGCAGGTGTGGACAGTGCTCAGGGTCAAGGTAAAAAGACTTAATCGGAAGATCTGGTCCGAAGATGATCCGGCAGTTCTCGAGTGCCGAGCAGCAAAATGACGTGAGCATTTTCGGGACAGTGCCGCCCATGGTAAGCTGGTACTCGATCGGAACCGGGAACCTTTTCACCGTCAACCCCATCTGGTCGCGGATATATTCTACCTTATCAAGAGGCTCAAGCTTGTGGGGGACGTATACAATTTTTTCATCACCGAAGTACTTCAAAACTTTTCTTAAGTACTCCATATAGCGTTCACGGCTCAGGCCCTCTATGATCAAGGTCTGACCGAGAAAGTAGATTTCATCCGTTCGGGTAGCAGAAGCCGCCAGTCCGCGGAGATAGCGATAGTCGTTCTTGATCACCGAGTCACCCTGCTTAAGGTCAAGATCATAGGTCGTAAAAAAAGTAACCGTCTCTGACTGGCCGGTCTTTAGGCCGGTGATGGTGTTGATTACGGATGCTTTGGCTCCTTCCGGTAAAGCTTCCTTCCTGTTTTTATTGATGAAGATCGTAGAGGTGCCGTCGTCAAGAAGATAGAGGGTATCATGCCCGGTTATATTAGAAAAATGCCGCATGTAATCCACTGAGTAGTTGCCGATAAAGATGTCGTCAACCCTCTTCAATGATCGCCCGATCTCATCGAGATTCTTTCGGAGGACCGAAAGGTCATACATCATATAGTAGCCCTGGATACGTGCAGACGGATGCCGCTTCAACCATTTCCGAAGCCCCTTCTGGGGGTCGGTCTTCGACTCCAGATAATGGACCCGTGTCCAGTCGCCGGCATTGATGAGTGGCTCGTAGGCCCGCACCGGATACTCGTCCAACAACACCACCACGAGATGGTTTTCCTTGCGGGGGAAACGGTTTCTTGCCTCGATCGCATTCAGGAGTTGATGCGGTGTTTCGACCATGAAAACGTTCATCAAAACACCTCTCTGGATATCCCGACCCTCATGACGGGAAGAAATCTGAACATTCTGTCCTTAAATAATTCAATTGCCATGTTTTTACGCACTAACATATTGAAATAGGTGAAGCTTGCTGCTGCAATCAAAGTGCGGTCAGATCATTCATCGGCTGTGTGTCGCGCGGGCTCTCCTTAATCACCGACCACATCGGGGCGGGAAACATCAGCCGGACTGCCGCCACCCAGTCGATCCTCGCGAGCGTTGATACCGGACCTGCTGCACTGAGAGAAAAGCCGGGACAGCCCCATGCTTTAGCCCGGGCAAAGGCAAGAATCAGAGTATCTCAACAAGGCCTTTTTCTTCCCATTTCTTCAGATAACCGACAACGGCTTCTTCGGGCAGTTCCACCATCTCTGCCAGCTGGCGGATGCTTATCGGTCTGTGAATCATTGGAATGAGGTCCATGAGGGATCTCATTCTCTTCACTGTTTCTTCTTTGATGAAGCCACCGAAGGCGGCCTGACCCGGATCGATATAGAGGTCATACCGAGGGTTTGAGACGCAAATGTTACCGGAGAACTTTTTGAGAATGACGGGGTTTTTTTCGAGGATATCGACAGCCTTCAGAAGGACCGCCAGTGCCTCGTTCATTGCTTCCTCCTGTATAATCCCGCTATTGTCGCGATCCGTGTGGTACTCCGGGTATGGATATCGCGAGAGGGATGCCAGGGGGATATTGTACGTTTCCCAGATATAATCTCCGTTTACGACGATGGTCCCGAAGGAACCAGTACGGAAGTCGACTCCCATCTCTGCCATGGCCCGTCCAACTGCGTACTCAATATTTGATCGGCCTTCGCGCGATGCCTGAAGAGCAAGCTGTGTCGGCGTACCGAGCATCTCCAAGAAGAGACCCTCGCAGCCGTGGTTCGCGGTGTTCCGCATTCCTGCAAGATAATACTCCGCTCCAATGATTTCCTGATGCAGAACAAGCCTGTACGAGAACTTCGTCTTTCGGCCTCTCATCAGCCTCATCAACTCAGTCCCGACCGCACATCCCGACAGACCGTCATTTGCCATTCCTGGGTGATCCAGATGGGCTGCGAATATGACCGACTGATCAAGAATCCCCCGGTGCATGTATTCCAAGACCCTCAGGGCACCGGCAGATTCCTCGGTCTCAATGATAACCTCGTAGTCACCATCGCCAAGGCTGTCGTAGAAGCGCTTTGGTACGCAGAATCCCCAGTCCCTCTCCCAACTTCGGTACTCCTGTCTGAAGTGATAGGGGATCGCGTCCTCATATCGATGATCATAATGCAGGTGCGCACAAAGTTCCTCTCGGCTCATTCTGCCTCTAAAACTCTTTGAAAGAGCAATCACCCGGAGAACATGCGCTGTCCCATCATAAATGACCTGGCCATCCTTCTTTATTTTTGCTTCTCTGACGGTCCAACGGGGCGGGATAATCCACCCGTTCCGCTCACGGGAAGCAGGAAATTCATGGATCTCAAAGGGCAGCAGCCCCTTCAAATATTCTATGGCACGGTCGTAGTCGGGAGAGCAGAACACTCTGTTCAGCGGTGTAAGCTCGCTTATTATTGCCATCATTACATTCATCTTATCGTTGCCTACGCGCGGAGGGTCCACTCGTTCGGAGCGGCAGCGCTCTTTTTCGGAAGGTCATTGGCGTCAAGGCGAGAGAGGGCAAGCGGGTCCTCGGCGGCGAGATCGGCGAGTCCCACCCTTGTGGTAAAGCCAATATTGCAACCCTTCTTCCTCAGAAGGGAGAGCAAACCTCCATTGTAGGCCCCGTAGGGGTAGGACATGACCCAAGCATCACGCGTGCAACCAAGGCTCTCCAGAAATGAGAGGGAAAGGTCAATTTCTCGAACTTGGCCGTCATGATCCAAGGTGTCGAGCCACAGGTGCTCATATCCGTGGCTCCCGATATCCATTCCACTCTCTCTCATGCAGGATAGCTGGTCCACGGTCATGTAAAGTTCCTGAGAAAAGGATGCTTCGTCTGTCGTGACGAAACGATGAAAGAGCCGGTTCACAATCGTCCCCCTGAGATCCCCTGGAAGCTCCCGCTGGAGAAGTCTTTTGATGAAAATTACCTCCGCAGTATCGAACCGGTTTGGGACCGCCAGCCTGTCATAATAGCTGCGGTTCTCCATCAATCCATGCTGTTCCCTGAACTCATTCAGGAGTTCGAAGATCGTCTGGACGATTAGCGACTTGTCACTGACCGATGCCAGCACGAAATGTATCTTGTTCACATCCAGGACGCGATACTCGGTGATCGCTCCGGCAGGAGGAAAAAAGCATCCCGTCAATCCGTTCAGCTTGAGAATGGGGAACACATTCGTGAAATGGTCGAGATATCCGTCATCGAAGGTTAGAAGGAGTGGCCTCGGCGGCAGATCCGAATCTCCGGCAGCCGCAGCACGCAACTCGGCGACGCTGATGACACGATAGTGTTTCTTGATATAAGCCAGCTGCTCCTTAAACTGCTCAACCGTGAGACCTTTGATCTCGGGATAGCGGGAATGGCCGAGATCACGGACAAAGTGATAGGTCATTATGGTTACAGGGCAGCTCACAAATATATCCTTTGTGGCCCGGATGAGGCCGGACGTCGACAGCGCCTACCAGACACTCAGACCCCCATCGACCACGATATTCTGTCCGGTCACATAGCTCGACGCATCTGACGCAAGAAAGATTACAGCGCCCACGAGTTCTTCAGAACGGGCCATGCGTCCCATTGGAACGCGCGCGGAATACCTTTCCCGGAATATGTCATTCTGACCGCTCTCGACGCCGCCCGGGATTAAGCTGTTAACTCTGATTCCCTTGTCTGCCCAGTATGCAGCAAGGTGCCTCGTTAAACCAATAACGGCGGCCTTCGAAGACGAGTATACCGCCGGGTTGTTAATCTGTCGGTTAAGGTAGAAAGAACCTTCGTAAATTCTCTTGTCGGAGGCCAGCATGCCGTAAATGGAAGCGGTTTGTATAATACTGCCCCCGGTGCCCTGCTTGATCATCTGGTTGCCGATCGCTTGGGCGACAAGAAACATCCCATCTATATTCACCGCCATAATCTTTCTCCATTCCTTAAGCGAGTAATCCTCGAATGGAGCGAAAAAGGCGTCAAGATCGGTTGACTTTGAAGCCGCATTGTTGAGAAGGATTTTGACGCTCCCAAGAGCGCTGACAACGGAGTCAACCATATCCTTCACAGATTCGGTCTTCGACACGTCACACCCGATCCCCGATGCCTTGATTCCATAGTCTTTGATGAGTTGATTTGCAAAATCAGTAGCCGCATTTTTGTCAAGATCAACGACGACCACGTTCGCGTTGAACTCTGCCAGCCCTCGGCAGAACTGCTGTCCGAGAATCCCTAACCCTCCGGTCACGACGGCAGTCCTTCCGGTGAGGTCAAACAGCTTGTCAAATGAGTACTTCGTCAAGGTTAACCCGCCTTTTTCCCGAACGTGCGATATTCCCCGCGATCAGAAGCCTCATGATTTCAATTGTTTCCTGTGGGTCGATTGAGGGCTTCCCTGTCCGGAGTGATTGTGCAAAGTGCCATAACATCCTTCGAAACATAGTGAAATTATCGGTTATTTCGTGAGACGATATTGCCTTCGTGCCCCAGATATCCACCCGAAAGGTCTTCGGGCTCTCTCCGAGTGAATCTATCTGTACAAGAGATCCATCTTCCATATTCACGGAAACAGAGGCATGGCCCACATCTGACGCAGTTACAAAAAGCGGTTTCGTATTCCGCAAGGCGAGAATAGCCTCGAGAAGATGAACTCCGTACTTCTCCCATGAGTTCAGTATCGTGCCGCGAATCAATTTCACCGTCCCGTATCCCGATAACCGGGCGCGCGGTTCATCGAGTTCACGAGCATATCTCATGGCGGAACACGACATCACTCGGCCGTTTTGCAGAAACGGCTTCAGCTCTTTCAGTTCCCGAGTCTCAAGGGACAGGGGCTTGTCGACAAAGACGTTCAGTCCGGCATCAAGAAATGGCATCGCCGTTTCAAAATGGCTCTGATAGTCATCGCGTGCGATGATTACGGCGTCGACCTTGCCGATTAATTCCTCTCTTCTGGAGACGGAATTCGGTATGAGGCACGCCTTACAGAGCTTGTCAGTGAGTTCGGGATCCTGAGTCCATGCGTGCGTCACTTTTAAACCCTCAATGCCGAACTCCGAAGCGTCACGCAGGGTAACATAGTCGTAAATGACCTTCCATCCCGACGCTGCTAGGGCTGCATCGGAGTATCCGTTGATGATTGCCGAATAGGAGAAGGGATGCCCGTTTCCTTCGCTCAACCCAATCATCCCGATACGGAACGTTTTCACGATCAGATTACCTTCCTGTATTTATCGTCGGCTCTTCCCTCTAGCCAGTGAATTCCTTCAAGATTGGGGAAAAGGGGGATCTCATAGCCAAGCCAGAAAAACCGCCCCGTAGGACCTTTTTCGTCCAGGGTTAGGAGATAGTCCACAGTGGGGTGGCATGCTGAAGGATCCATGGGTGCATCGGGGGCCATATTTGTTCGCACCGGGCCCGGACTCATCAAATTTATTTTTATGTTTGAACCTGAATTTTCACGGGCAGCCGTAACCATAAGTGCGTTCAAGGCGGCTTTGGACGCGCTATATGAGCCGTAATGAGGAAAGCAGTTCAGCGGCGCGCCGGACGTGACGTTTATTACCCGTCCGAAATTGTGCTTCCTCATCCCGGGAAGGAGCTTCCTTAGAATCGTCACTGGAGCAAAGGCATTGACCTGAAAGGACCGTGCAATCTTGTCGCGGTCAAGAGCGTCAAAATCAGATTTTATATTCACCCCCGCGTTATTGATCAGGTAAGGAATGTAGCCATGCTCATCGACGATCCTATCGCTGACGGTCTCTACTGCTTCGGGATCTGACAAATCGAGTTGCAGAAGGCTTACCTGCTGATTACCCTCGAGCTTATGCCCATCCTTTTCGATGCTTCTCACGATGGCAATGACATGAAATCTCTGTGACAGGTACCGGACAAGCGATAGTCCTACGCCGCTCCCGGTTCCGGTTATCAGTATGCGGTCATTCATCGACTTTCACCAGTCCTCCTTTGATCATGCTCTCGGCATGCAGGATATCTATCATGGTGTTGATATCCATCGAGCGCTCTGGAGGCATAATGATCGCGCCTGAGTTGCCGAAGAGCAGTGAGTTCGTACTCGTTAAGAGGCCATCAATCAAGAAGGCATAGATAGCGCCGTTCAACTGGAAAGCCGGGGGGAGCTTCTGCCTGGGCAGCCAGGGGTTCGCACCGGGAATGAATACCTCTGGCCTGTTGTGCTCAATTTTCCACGTTCGGTGGGGATTGATGTCAGCCTCTTTGAATGTTGCAACAGAATCAAGATTATTGCTCGTCATCAGGTGAAGGCAGTTCCGAATGTCATCTTCGGACCGGAAGGGACATGTTGGCTCAAGTAATAACATAATATTGGCTTCTTCTCCTTCCGATCTGAGAGTTTCTCTCAAATCACGGAGAGCATCTATTACGAGGGCCTCGTCGGTCGCGAGATGAGCGGGCCGTTTGTAGACCTCCGCATGATGCTCTCGTGCTACTGTTGCAATCTTATCATCATCGGTCGAAACGATAATCCTTTCGATCTCTCTCGTTTTCTTTGCAGCAGCAATCGACCATGCGATCAGAGGCTTCCCGCCTAGGGGGGTAATGTTCTTGTAGGGCAGGGATTTACTACCGCCTCTCGCCGGGATAACGGCTATCACTCTCTTTGTGCTAATCATCTCTTCCTTACCGTAGGTGACTGCTTCGCTGATTATTCAGTAATCAAGTGCTTCAGGGTGTTTTTATATTCTGCCCATTCTCCCGTATCAAGCCAGGCATCTCCACTGATTGGGAAGACGCCGACTTTGCCGCCCTGCTCTTTCACGGCGTCAATCAGATCAGTCATATGAAAGATTTCATTATCAGGGATGAGATTCAAAGTGCTTGCACGCAGAACGTACATGCCTGTATTTACGAGGAAATCATACTCCGGCTTTTCGGTAATCCTCGTCAACGTTCCACCGTTCACAATTTCACAGATCCCGTAAGGTATATGAAAGTTCTTAAGCGAAGCAACAATCGTAATGTCGTTTGCGTGGCTGTCATGATGTTCAGCGAGTTCGGCATAATCGGAATTAATAAGAATATCGCAATTTGTAACAAAAAAGGATTCCTGAACCTTGCCCAAGAGATATTTTAGGCTGCCGGCAGTGCCGAGAGGTTTGTTCTCATGAATATAGTCTATCGAGTACGGAGGGTTCAGCTCCTCAAAAAAGGACTTGATAATCTTGGACTTATAGTTTACCGATATGTAGAACTTGCTGACGCAGTAAGTCAAGAAGGAATCGATGATCATTTCAATAATTGTTTTTTCACCGATTGGAATCAGTGGTTTCGGAAGGATTTTCGTGAACGGGTCGAGTCTCGTTCCCTTTCCTCCGGCCATGATGACGACCGGCAACGTAACGTGCCGAGGCTCTGCCATAGACTCATCTTTAAAAAGGTCTTCCCAGAAAAGAAGCTCGGAGATTTCGTTTCGTCCGTTCACTACCGGTATGCAGTTGATATGTTTATCGACCATGGTCTTCCTGATGCTATCAAGATTGTAGGCCTGATCGACGAAATAGGGCCTTTTGTTGCAAACGCTTTCGACAGCTGCGTCGAGACTTCCTTCCGCTAAGATCCATCTCCGGATGTCTCCATCCGTGAGAGAGCCGACAAGCTCTGAATCAGCACCGACGACGAAGAGGATCTTTTGCGACGTTTCCTCAAGGCGCTTCATCGCCTGCTTCACGGATGTAGTCAGAGGTACCAGAAATGAAAGAGTTGCCCTATTCATAAATACTCCTGGAATTTGATGTCGTGAAATGTTTTCTTGAGAAGGCCGGGAGATAATTTTATGGCTTTCAGTTTTTCCTTGATGCGGTAGGAGACCATGCCGTCTCCGTAGGCGTCGTAAGGATTCTTCACATGACTGACCCTTTTTTTGAATTCAGCTGCACACGCTGCTTCAATACCGCTCATGATCTCCTTTGTCGAGTATCCGACATCGATAACGTTTTCCGCCCTGATTCTCCCCTTCTGTCTGTCACCGATATTGACCACAGGAAGTCCGAAGGAGGGTGCCTCGATAAGGCCGCTGGAGGAATTCCCGATCATCAGGTCGAAATGTCTAAGACAGCTCATATAGGCGATTTGGCCAAGGTTGTCAAAAAAGCAATAGCGGGTCGGGTCTTGGTCAGCGAATTCTCTTATCGTCCTGTTGATAATGTTGCCCTGTGCATCGGCATTGGCTTTCGTGAAGACTGCCTTCAAATCGGTCCCCTCTATTGCACGAAGTAAGTTCCCGATTTGAGTCTTTGTGGATTTCGTCTCAAGGGTAACCGGGTGATAGGTAACAATTGCAATAGTGCCGTCGAGGACGAAGTCAAGGAAGGCCTCAAGCTTCTTTTTTGTCATGAGCTTTGTCCTGTAAATGGTGTCCAGGCCAGGTGCGCCATAAGCGAAGACGAGATTGGGGTCTTCACCCATCTGGATGATCCTCTTTCGGTAATGGTCGGTCGCGGGGAAATGAATAGATGCTATCTTGGTTATCGAGT
>Ga0187779_10000534_pt1 | contig 25363 bp, 30 predicted proteins | sample 1015_Q2_SP10_10__FD_132435 | JGI IMG/M metagenome (GOLD analysis project Ga0187779, IMG submission 132435) | Tropical peat soil microbial communities from peatlands in Department of Meta, Colombia - 1015_Q2_SP10_10_MG | ecosystem: Environmental > Terrestrial > Soil > Wetlands > Peat | place... | reverse complement strand
TCCAGCGCGAGATCGCCGAGGCCTCGTTCCGCTACCAGTCGGAGGTCGAGGCGAAGCAGCGGATCATCGTCGGGGTCAACGGCTACGAGCTCGAGGACGAGCCGCGGGTGGAGATCCTGCGGATCGATCCGGCGCTCGAGCGCAAGCAGGTCGAGCGCGTGCGCGCGCTGCGCGCGGGGCGCGACGGCGGTGCGGTCGAGGCGGCACTCGCGCGGCTCGGGGAGGATGCCGCCGGGGAGCGCAACCTCATGCCCGCCGTCCTCGACGCCGCCCGCGTCTACGTGACGATGGGCGAGATGTGCAACACCCTGCGCGAGATCTGGGGCACATGGCGGGAGACGCCCGTCTTCTGATCCGCGCGCATAGACTGGCACCGTGGCGAAGAAGATCCGGGTCGTCATTGCGAAGCCCGGCCTCGACGGGCACGACCGCGGGGCCAAGATCATCGCCCGCGCCCTCCGCGACGCGGGAATGGAGGTCATCTATACGGGCCTTCACCAGACGCCCGAGCAGATCGTCGAGACGGCGATCCAGGAGGATGCGGACGCCGTCGGCATCTCGATCCTCTCCGGCGCGCACATGACGCTGGTGCCGCGCATCGTCCAGCTGCTCCACGAGAACGACGTCGGCGACGTGCTCGTCGTCGTCGGCGGCACGATTCCGGCCGACGACGCCGACGAGCTGAAGAGGCTCGGCGTCGCGGCGGTGTTCGGGCCGGGCGCACCGACCTCCGAGATCGTCGAGTTCCTGCGCGGGGCCGTGCCGGCGTGAGCGTCGACGTCGCGTGCGACGAGGCGGTCGCCGTCGTCACGATCGACCGTCAGGATGCGCTCAACGCGCTCGACGTGGCGACGCTCAGCGAGCTGCGCGACCGTCTACGCGAGCTCGGCGGCGACACGAGCGTGCGCGCGCTCGTGCTCACCGGCGCGGGCGACCGGGCGTTCGCCGCCGGTGCGGACATCAAGTACATGAGCACTCTCTCGCCCGAGCAGGCGAAGGTCTGGGGCGGGCTCGGCCACGAGGCGGGCAACCTGCTCGAGACGATGCCGAAGCCGACGATCGCGGCGATCAACGGCTTCGCGCTCGGCGGCGGGTGCGAGCTCGCGCTCGCGTGCGACATCCGCTACGCCTCGAGTCGCGCGAAGCTCGGGCAGCCGGAGATCAACCTCGGCATCGTGCCCGGCTGGGGCGGCACCCAGCGGCTCGCGCGCGTCTGCGGCGTCGGCGCGGCCAAGGAGCTGATCTTCACCGGCCGCATCGTCGACGCCGCCGAGGCGCTGCGGATCGGCCTGGTGAACGCCGTGTTCGAGCCGGAAGAGCTGCTCGCGAAGGCGCGCGAGACCGCGGCGCAGCTCGCGGCGAAGAGCCCGATCGCCCTCGCGCTCGCAAAGCGGCTCTGCAACCTCGCGCTCGGCGGCGACCACGCCCGTGCGCTCGCGAGCGAGGTCGAGGGATTCGCCGAGCTCTTCAAAGGCGAGGACGCAAGGGAAGGCCTCACCGCCTTCGTGGAGAAGCGCGAGCCCAGGTTTGTGAGGCGGTAAGCCGGGAGCAGGAGGAATCCTCGCGGAGGCGGGGTACTTCACACCTCCGATGCGCTTCCGGCTGGCATTTGCGGGAGTGCTCGCGGCCGGCCTCGCGGTGGCCGCCCCCGCGAGCGCGCTGAATCCGCAACACGCAGGGCTCCAGGTCGCGCTGCGGGCGCAGGGCCTCTACCTGGGTCCGATCGACGCGATCATCGGCCCGCGGACACTGGCCGCCGTCAGGGCGTTCCAGCGCAGCCACGGCCTCAAGGTCACCGGCATCGCAGACGTCCGCACCCGCCGGGCGCTCGGCCCGCTCGGAGTCCCGCTCTTCGGTTCGCGGCAGCTCGAGCGCGGGAGCTTCGGGTGGGACGTCGCCGTCCTCCAGTACCTGCTCAACCACTACGGCATCGACGTCCCGGTCAACGGCTACATGGACGGCCCGACCGTACGCGGCCTGCGCCGCTACCAGCGCCAGCTGAGCCTCGCGAGCGACGGGGTCGCCGGCCCGGCGACGTTCACGGCACTCGGGCTGCAGACAGCCGTGCCGGTTCGCGCCACGCCGGCGACGACCGTCCGGCGCTACGTCGTCAAGCCGGGCGACTCGCTCACGGCGATCGCGAAGCACGTCGGCACCACGGTCTCGAAGCTCGCTCAGCTGAACAAGCTCGACCCTGCGCGGCCTCTGCTGATCGGCACGAAGCTCCGCTTCGTCGCGGCAGTCGCTGCTCCCACCGCCGTCTCCGCGACGAACGCGGTCACCGTCCGCGCGTCGCTCGACGCGTGGGCGGCGCACTACGGCATCGATCCGAAGCTCGCGCGCGCCCTCGCGTGGATGGAGTCCGGCTACAACAACAGCGAGGTCTCCCCCGTCGGGGCGCAGGGCGTCATGCAGCTGCTGCCGACGACATGGTCATACGTGGAGACGGTCCTGATCGGGCATCCCGTGCAGCACGACGCCGACGGGAACGTCGAGGTCGGCATGGCGCTCCTCCATCACCTGCTCGCCGTGTTCGGCGGCAACGAGCAGCTGGCGCTGGCCGCGTGGTACCAGGGCGAGCGCTCGGTGAAGGCGCAGGGGCCGTACAAGGTGAGCAACGTGTTCGTCGCCGACGTGCTCGCGCTCCGGCAGCGGATGTGAGCCGCGCCGGGCCGCGGCGGGGATAGAGTCTCGCCCGGCATGAAGATCGCGGTCTGTGTGAAGCACGTGCCCGAGGGCACCGCGCGCATCGACCCGGGCTCGGGGCGGCTCGACCGCTCGGGCGAGGGGGCGCTCAACCGGTTCGACGCGAACGCCGTCGAGGAGGCGCTGCGGATCAAGGGCGACGGCGACACCGAGGTCGTCGTCGTCTCCATGGGCCCGGAGAAGGCGGCCGACTCGCTCCGCAAGGCGCTCGCGATGGGCGCCGACCGCGCCGTGCTCGTCAGCGACCCGGCGGCCGCGGGATCCGATCTGGTCGCCACGAGCAGGGTGCTCGCGAAGCTGCTCGAGCGCGAGGCCGCCGATCTCGTCCTCTTCGGGCAGCAGGCGAGCGACGGTGACGGCGCCGTGCTGTGGGCAGCGGTCGCCGAGCGCCTGCGGCTGCCGGTCGTCTCGCAGGCCGCCGAGCTCACGCTCGCGGGCGGAGCGCTGCGCGTGAAGCGACAGAACGAGTTCGGCTACGACGTGATCGAGGCGCCGCTGCCGGCGGTGGTCGCGGTCAGCGATGCGATCAACGAGCCGCGCTACCCCTCGTTGAAGGGGATCATGGGGGCGAAGAAGAAGCCGCAGGACGTGCTCTCGCTCGCGGACCTCGGCGTCGGCGCCGCCGAGGCCGGCGAGGCCGGCTCGCGCACCGAGGTGCTCGCGCTCGCCGACCCGCCCGCGCGCGGCGGCTCGCAGAAGATCGAGGGCGACGGCGACGCGGCGCAGGCGATCGTCGACTTCCTCGCGGAGAAACGGCTGATCTGATGGCGGTCCTCGTCTTCCTCGAGCATCACGGGAGCGAGTTGCAGAAGGGAGCGCTCGGCGTGCTGACGAAGGGCGCGTCGCTCGGCGACACCGACGTCGGCGCGGTGCTCGTGGGCGGAGGCGTGCGCTCGCTCGCCGCCGAGGCGGGAGCGTACGGCGCGACGACCGTGTACGTCGCCGACGACGGCTCGTTCGATCCCCCTCTGCCGCAGGCGCGCGTCGACGTGATCGCGAAGGTCGTCGGCGACCACGGCTACGACACCGTCCTGTTCGCGAACTCCGTTCTCGCGGCGGACATCGCCGCCGGCCTCGCGGCCCGCCTCGAGGCCGGGCTCAACTGGGATCTCGCCGACCTCGTCGACCAGAACGGCACGCTCGTCGGCAAGCGGCCTGCGCTCGGGGACTCCGTCTTCGTCGACGTCGGCTGGCGCTCCTCCCCGCGCATCGCGCTGTTCCGGGCCGGTTCGTTCGACGCCGTTCAGACCGGCGGCGGAGCGCCGCAGGTGGAGGAGGTCGCAGTCGAGCCGGCGGAGCACTCACGGGCCGCGAAGGTGGTCGACCAGCAGCTCGAGGAGGCGACGGGCCCGTCGATCGAGGAGGCGGACGTGATCGTCGCCGGCGGCCGCGGGCTCGGCGCGCCGGAGAACTTCACGCTCGCGGAGGAGCTCGCACAGGCGCTCGGCGGCGCGGTCGGCGCCACCCGCGCCGTCGTAGACGCGGGCTGGTACCCCTACTCGGCCCAGATCGGCCAGACCGGGAAGACCGTGTCGCCGAAGCTGTACGTCGCGCTCGGCATCTCGGGCGCGATCCAGCACAAGGTCGGGATGCAGAGCTCGAACGTGATCGTCGCGATCAACAAGGACGCGAACGCTCCGATCTTCGAGTTCAGCGACCTCGGCGTCGTCGGCGACGTGCACGAGATCGTGCCGAAGCTCACCGAGCTCGTGAAGCAACGCAAGAGTGCATGACGAGCGGGACGCGCCCTAGCTCCTATCCGCCGCCGTTCGACCCGCGCGAGTTCGTCGCCGAACCGACCGACCCGGCCGACGAGCGGATCGAGGTCGGCGTCCTGATCGTCGGAGCCGGCCCGGCCGGCCTCGCGTGCGCGATCCGGCTCGGCCGGCTGCTCGAGGAGCAGCCTGAGGTGGCCGAGCGGCTCGGCGAGGTGCCGGTGGCCGTGGTCGAGAAGGGGAAGCAGCCAGGCTCGCACCTCCTCTCCGGTGCGGTGGTCAATCCACGCTCGCTGCGACGCCTGTTCGGCGACCGCTACCGCCTCGACGAGCTGCCCTCGTACGGGCCGGTGCACGGCGAGGCCGTCTACCTGCTCACGCGCCGCTCGGCGCTGCGGCTGCCGCCGCCGCCGCCGATGCGCAATCACGGCAACGTCGTCTTCTCGCTCTCGCGGCTGGGCCGCTGGCTCGGCGAGCGCGCGGAGGAGGGAGGGGCGATGATCCTCCCGGAGACGGCGGCGGAGAAGCTGCTCGTCTCGCACGGCCGCGTCGTCGGCGTCCGCACCGGCGACAAGGGGCGCGGGCGCGACGGAGAGGCGTTGGGCAACTTCGAAGGCGGCTCCGACCTCGTCGCGAAGGTGACGGTGCTCGCGGAGGGGACGCAGGGCCACCTGACCGGCGTCGCGCTCGACCGGTTCGGGCTGCGCGGCGACGAGCCGCAGGTGTGGGAGCTCGGCGTCAAGGAGGTCTGGAAGGTCGCGAAGCCGCTGGACCGGGTCATCCACACGATGGGCTGGCCGCTGCGGGCCGCGGCGCGCTACCGCGAGTTCGGCGGCTCGTTCGTGTATCCGATGGGCGACGACATGCTCACGATCGGCATGGTCGTCGGGCTCGACTACCGCGACGTGGAGCTCTCGGCGCACGACCTGCTCCAGGAGCTGAAGACGCACCCGAAGATCCGCGGCCTGCTCGAGGGCGGCGAGCGCGTCGCGTGGGGCGCGAAGACGATCCCGAGCGGCGGCTTCCACGCGCTGCCGAAGAAGCTCCACGCGCCGGGCCTGCTCATGTGCGGCGACGGCGTTGGCATGGTGAACATCCCGACGCTCAAGGGCGTGCACTACGCGATCGAGTCTGGACGGCTCGCGGCCGAGGCGGCGTTCGCCTCGCTGCAGCGCGGTGCCACCCCCGCGACCGCGCTTGCCTCCTACGACGACGCGGTGCGCGCGAGCTTCATCTGGAGCGACCTGTACGAGGTGCGCGACATGCGTCAGGTGTTCGGCCGCGGCTTCGTCGTCGGCGGAGCGCTCGCGAGCGCGATGACGGTCTCGAAGGGCCGGATCGAGGCGGGCAAGCTCGCCGCCGAGCCCGATGCCGACCAGCCGCTGCTGCGCACGAACCGTGCAGCGGCCTATCCCGCGCCCGACGGAACCGTCACCTTCGACAAGCTCTCGTCGGTCTTCGCCTCGGGCAACAAGACGCGTGACGACCAGCCGAGCCACATCCGCGTCGAGCGGCGCGTCCCGCGCGAGGTCGCGGAGCTCTGGGCGCACATGTGCCCGGCGCAGGTCTACGAGGTCGGCGCCGACGAGGGCGAAGGCATGGTTGCCGTGCGGCTCGCGCCCTCGAACTGCGTCCAGTGCGGCGCGATCACGGCCAAGGGCGGCCGGCTGACTCCGCCCGAGGGCGGCTCCGGGCCCGAGTACACGCTGACATAGCCTGTTTTACAGACGCCTTACGCGCTTCTGCCCGGAGCGGGGCGATCATATGACCATGAACCGGCGTCGCCCTGTGGTCCTCGCCGTCGCGCTCGTCGCCGCGACCGCCTGCCTCGCGCTCGCCGGCGGCGCCTCGGCGCTGCCCGGGGCGGTGATCAACCAACTGTTCGGCGGCCGGATGATCCGGGCCGAGGTGCTCGTGCTCGCGGCGGACGGCTCGACACAGGATTACCGGATCGACCGCGGCACCGTCACCGCCCTCACCGCCGCCCAGATCACGCTGCGCGAGGCGAACGGCGACGTTGTGCCGATCCAGCTCGCACCCGGTGTGCAGGTGCAGGGCGCCGGTCGTCTGGGCCTCCTTGCACGTCTGCGGCGCAACCTGAGAGTCACCGTGTACCGACTCGCGAACGCGCCCGCGAACCTCGTCGAGGTCGAGGGGCGTGGGGGCGTGGCGCAGACGCTGCTCAGCCAGCTGTCCGGCGGAGGAATGGTTCGCGCCGAGGTGCTCGTGCTCGCACCCGACGGCTCGACGCAGGATTACCGGATCGACCGGGGCACCGTCGTCGCCTTCACGCCTGCGCTGATCACGCTGCACGAGGCGAACGGCGACGTCGTCCCGATCCAGCTCGCGGCGGGAGCGCAGGCCCAGGGCCGGCTCGCCGTCCTTCTGCGGCTGCGGCGGACCGTGGGTGTTGCCGTCCTCCGGCTGGCGAACGCACCCGCGAGCGTGGTGCAGGTCGAGAGCGTCGGGCCCTGAATAAGTGGACCATGGCTGCGACGGCGACCGGGGGCGTCCTGCTGCTCGTCGAGGACGACGAGGCGATCGGCCGCCTCGTCAAGGCGTACCTCGAGCAGCAGGACGGCTGGCGCGTGCTCTGGCTGCGCTCCGGGGAGGAGGCGGTCGCCGAGCTGCGCCGCCACCCGGTACGGCTCGTCGTGCTCGACATCGGCCTGCCCGGCATCGACGGCTTCGAGGTCTGCCGCCAGATGCGCGCCCACTCGAAGGTGCCGATCCTGATGCTCACCGCCCGCGATGAGGAGCCCGACCGCGTCGCCGGTCTGGAGCTCGGCGCGGACGACTACGTCGCGAAGCCGTTCTCGCCGCGCGAGCTCGCGGCGCGCATCAAGGCGATCCTGCGCCGCGTCGAGCACCGCAACGAGGACGAGGTGCTGACGTCCGGTGAGATCGTCGTGCGCCGCGACTCGCGCGACGTCACGATCGCGGGCTCGTCGGTGGACCTCACCGGCAAGGAGTTCGACCTGCTCGCCTGCTTCCTCGAGCATCCGGGGATCGTGCTCTCGCGCGAGAAGCTCCTCGACCTCGTGTGGGGGATCACCTATCCCGGCGGCACGCGCACCGTCGACGTCCACGTCGCCCAGTTGCGTCGGAAGATCGGCGACCCGGAAGCGATCCGCACCGTGCGCGGGTCCGGGTACAAGCTCGTCGCGGCGTGAGACCGAGAGCGAGCCTCCGCTCGAGGCTGTTCCAGGCGATCGCGCTCGTCGTCGTGCTCTGTGTCGGGCTCACGCTCGGGCTCGGCCTCGTGCTCACACGGCGCGCCGTGGACGAGGCGACGCTGCAGGACGTCGTCCACCAGGCGTCGCTCATCGCCGCCCGCGAGAAGGTCGCCGTCTCGCCCTTCACCGACCTAGAGCAGGTCGTCCCGGACTTCACGAAGCAGCACGAGACGTACCAGCTCAGGGACGACTTCCTGCCGGCCGGAGCGCGTCAGAAGCTCGAACGAGGACTGCCCGCCGACGGGACCGTGGTGTTCGACGGCACGGAGCACTTCTTCGCCGCGCAGCCCGTGCAGCGGCAGGTGTTCGTCCTCCTGCGTCCGAAGAGCGTCACGAAGTCGCAGTCGTCGCCGTTCGTGTACGGCCTGCTGATCGCCGCGCTCGCCGGAGCCGCCCTCGCCGGCGTCGCGGCGCTGCTGCTCGCCCGCCTGATCGCCCGCCCGGTCCACCGCGTCGCCGAGGCGAGCCGCAGCCTCGCGCGCGGCACCCACCCCGAGCCCGTCCCCGTCGAGGGAGCCGCCGAGCTCGCGACGCTCGCGGTCGCCTTCAACGACCTCGCCGAGCAGCTCGCGCGCGCGCGCGAGGCGGAACGCTCGTTCCTGATGTCCGTCAGCCACGAGCTGAAGACGCCGCTCACCGCGATCCGGGGCTACGCCGAGGCGATCGAGGACGGCGCAATCGACGCCCGAGAGGCCGCGGCGACCGTGGCGGTGGAGGCCGCGCGGCTCGAGCGGCTCGTGCGCGACCTGCTCGACCTCGCGCGCATGAACCGCACCGATTTCAGTGTGCACAACAGCGAGATCGACCTTGCCGAGGTGGCCGACGACGCCGTGCGCCGCTATCAGAAACAGGCCGACGCCTTCGGCGTCTCGCTCCTGGCCCTCTCCGTCGGGACGGCGCCGGCCGTCGGCGACGCCGACCGGGTGCTCCAGGTCGTCTCGAACCTCGTCGAGAACGCGCTCCGCATGGCGCCTCGCGGCGGCGAGGTTCGCGTCGTCACTGCGCCGGGCCTGTTGCGGGTCGAGGACAACGGCCCCGGCCTCCAACCCGAGGAGCATGCGCATGCGTTCGAGCGCTTCTACCTTCACGAACGCTACGGCCGGGAGCGCACCGTGGGCACGGGCCTGGGGCTCGCGATCGTCAAGGAGCTGACCGAGGCGATGGGCGGCACCGTCGAGGTGGCGAGCTACCCGGGCGGGCTGACGACGTTCACGGTGCGGCTCGCAGTGCCGGTGCCGGAGGCCGCCGGCGTCACCGTAACCTAGTGCCCCTTCAGCAAATGTCCTGCGGCTTCTCGAACGCGATCACACGGCGCGCTGCCGCGTCCTCGGTCGCGCCCATAGGAACCGCTATGGGCGCTCCCTGCGTCCTTGCATCGCTTGGTGCTCGCGCCCCAGAAGCTCGGCAACATTCACTGAAGGGGAACTAGCCCGTGGTTTCCCTCGCCGACGTCGAGCGCGCCCGGGACACGATCGCCGGGCGCGTCCACCGTACGCCTATGCTCCGCTCGGGCACGCTCTCCGAGCAGCTCGGAATCGACGCGCGCTTCAAGGCCGAGCTGTTCCAGCGCACGGGGTCGTTCAAGGTGCGCGGGGCGCTGACCCGGCTCGCGCAGCTCGGCGACGAGGAGCGCCGGCGAGGCGTGATCTCGATCTCGGCCGGCAACCACGCCCAGGCCGTCGCCTGGGCGGCACGGGAGGCCGGGGTCGACGCGCTGATCGTGATGTGGCAGGGTGCGGACGAGCTGAAGGTGGCGGCGACGCTGGGCTACGGGGCCGCGGTCGACCAGGAGGCGACGGACCCCACGTCGGCCTTCGCCCGACTCGAGGAGCTGACGGCGGAGACCGGAAGGGTGCTGCTCCATCCGTTCAACGATCCTGCCGTGCTTGCAGGCCAAGGCACGGTGGGGCTCGAGATCCTCGAGGACGCGCCGGAGCCGGACGTCGTCATCGTCCCCGTCGGCGGTGGCGGCCTCGTCTCCGGGATCGCGGTCGCGGTGACGGGCATGCTGCCGGGCGTGCGCGTGGTCGCCGTCGAGCCGGAGCTCTCGCCGGCGCTGCACGACGGGCTGGCGGCGGGGGCCTCCGTCCCGGTCGTTCCGCGCAGCGCCGCCGACGCGCTCAACGCGCCGTTCGCGGGCGCGAACTGCGTCGAGATCTGCCGCGAGCTCGGCGTCGAGTCCGTGCTCGTCGGCGAGGAGGATCTCGGCGACGCCTTCCGCTGGCTCTATGCCCGGATGAAGCTCGCGTGCGAGCTCGGCGCGGCCGCCTCGACCGCGGCGCTCCTCTCCGGCAAGGTCGCCGTCGAGCGGGGCGGTACGGCTGTCGTCGTGGTCTCCGGCGGCAACGTGGCTCCCCGACAGGCCGCTGCTATCCTGAATAAACCATGAAGGCCGACATCCATCCCGAGTACGTCCTCGCGACGGTGACGTGCTCCTGCGGGAATACGTTCCAGACGCGCTCGACGAGGCCGGAGCTCCACGTCGAGATCTGCTCGCAGTGCCATCCGTTCTACACGGGCAAGCAGAAGCTCGTGGACACGGGCGGCCGGGTGGAGCGCTTCCAGCGGCGGCTCGAGCGGGCCGAGCGCGCGAAGCGCGCACGCTAGGCCCGACATGGCGACTGTCGGAGGACAGGCCGTCCTCGAGGGCGTGATGATGCGCGGCCCCGGGAACTGGGCCGTCGCGGTGCGCACCCCGAGCGGCTCGATCGCGCAGGTCTCGCGGACGATCGACTCCGCGATGGGGCGCCACTGGGCGCTCCGGCTCCCGATCGTGCGCGGCGTGATGGCGCTCGGCGAGTCGCTGGCGATCGGCTTCCGCGCGCTGGCGATCTCGGCGAACTACGCCGCGCAGGACGAGGACGCCGACGGCGAAGAGGTCGAGACCGAGCTTTCGCGCGGGGCGCTCATCTTCGCGTTCGCGATCGCCATCGGCTTCGCGGTGATGCTCTTCAAGGTCACGCCGGCGCTGATCACCGACTGGCTGCCGATCAGGAGCACGGGCTGGTTCGTCATCGTCGAAGGGGCGATCCGGGTGACGATCTTCGTCCTCTACCTCGGGCTCATCTCGCTGCTGCCGGACCTACGCCGCGTGTTCCAGTACCACGCCGCCGAGCACAAGGCGATCAACGCGTACGAGGCAGGCGAGGAGCTCGAGCCGGAGATCGTGCAGCGGTACTCGCTCATCCACCCGCGCTGCGGCACCGCGTTCCTGCTCTGGGTGATGGTGATCGCCGTCTTCGTGTTCGCCTTCTTCGGCCGGCCCGCCTGGTACTGGCTCGTCGCGACGAGGATCCTGCTGCTGCCGCTGATCGCCGGCCTCGCGTACGAGCTGATCCGCTTCGCCGGCCGCCACCAGCGCAACCGCGTGCTGATGACGATCCTCGCGCCCGGCCTCTGGCTGCAGCGGCTGACGACGCGCGAGCCGTCCCTCGACCAATTGGAAGTGTCGATCCGCGCCTTGCAGGAAGTCCTCCATCAGGAGGAGTCGCGCGCCTCGGACAGTCGCATCGAAGTGATGGCGTAGCGCTTAGGCTCTCACCGACAACTCGACTCGAGGGGGAGCAATGGCGACCGACCGGCGTGCAGACGTCACGTGGCAGGGCAGCCTCATGGACGGCGCGGGGACGATCACCGCGACCACGAGCGGCGCGATCGGCGAGCAAGCGGTGAGCTGGGCGGCCCGCTCCGAGGACGCGACCGGCGGCAAGACGAGCCCGGAGGAGCTGATCGCCGCCGCGCACGCCTCCTGCTTCTCGATGGCGCTCTCGGCCGGCCTCGCCAGGGCGGGGACCCCGCCCGAGGAGCTCAGGACGTCTGCGACCGTCACCTTCCAGCCGGGCGAGGGAATCACGAAGATCGCGCTCACGGTCGAAGGCCGCGTCCCCGGGATCGACGCCGATGCCTTCGCCGAGGCGGCGCAGGGTGCGAAGGAGAACTGCCCGGTCTCGAAGGCGCTCGCGGCGGTGCCCGAGATCACGCTCGACGCGCGCCTCCTCTAGTCCGAGCGAGGTGCTGCGCACCTCGCTCGGGGAGATGGTGTGCTCCGCAGAGCGGACGCCGGCCGAGCCGGCGTCCTCTTGTTCTGACGAAAGGCCCAGGGTTTCGTAGCGCGGCCGGTGGCGGCTTCGCCGTCCCCGTCCGCGTGGATCTGCCTTCGTGCAGGCCGGATGCTCGCGCGCGGGGATGGCGCAGCCACCAACGCGCGCGCCACGGCTCCCGCCGCTTCGCGGCACAAGAGGCCGCGGGCTTGGCCCGCGGCCTCTCTGCGGAGCACAACCATCACCCGCGGGAAGTGCGCAGCACTTCCCGCGGTAAGAGGCGGGTACCCTTCGGGCGTGGCGCACACGTTCGACAGCCTCGTCGAGGACCTCGACCGCTCGTATGCCGAGACGCAGGAGCGGATGGCCGACCCGTCCGTCTACAACGACCGCCGCCAGGCGGCCGAGGTGGGGCGGAAGCTGAAGGAGCTCGAGGGGCCCTACAGGCTCGCACAGGCGTGGAAGGCGGCGCGGGACGACCTCGAGGCTGCGCGGGACGACGAGGACCTGTCCGAGCTCGTGCCCGAGCTCGAGGCGCGCACGGCCCAGCTCGAGGAGCAGCTTCGGCTTGCGCTCGCGCCGACCGATCCGGCCGACCACAAGGACGTGATCCTCGAGGTCCGCCAGGGAGTCGGCGGCGACGAGGCGGCGCTCTGGGCGGGCGAGGTCTACCGGATGCTGGCGCGCTACGCGGAGCGGCGAGGGTTCAAGGTGGAGGAGCTCGGGGCGAGCCCGAGCGACGGCGGCGGCTTCAAGGAGGCGATCTTCGCGGTGAAGGGCGACGGCGCCTACGGCGTCTTCAAGTGGGAGGGCGGCACGCACCGCGTGCAGCGCGTCCCGGAGACGGAGAGCCAGGGGCGCATCCACACCTCGACCGCGACGGTGGCGGTGATGCCGGAGGCGGAGGAGGTCGAGGTGAGCATCGACCCGAACGACCTGAAGGTGGACGTCTACCGCTCCACCGGGCCGGGAGGGCAGTCGGTCAACACGACCGACTCCGCCGTGCGCATCACGCACCTGCCGACCGGCGTCGTCGTCTCGATGCAGGACGAGAAGTCGCAGCTCCAGAACAAGGAGAAGGCGATGCGGGTCCTGCGTGCGCGCCTGTACGAGCGGGAGCTCGAGAGGCAGCGCGCCGAGCTCGACGCGACGCGTCGCTCGCAGATCGGGGGCGGCGAGCGTGCGGAGAAGATCCGCACGTACAACTTTCCCGAGAACCGGCTCACCGACCACAGGATCAAGCTGACGACGCACCAGCTCGACCGGGCGCTCCAGGGCGAGCTGGACGAGTTCACGGAGGCGCTGACCGCCGAGGACCGGCGCCTCGCCCTGGCCGGCTAGACACCGATGACCGCCCGCGAAGCGCTGTCCGAGGCCGAGCGGCGGCTCGGCGCCGCCGGAGTCGAGACGCCGCGCGTCGACGCCGAGCTGCTCGTGGCGCACACGCTCGGCGTGAGCCGCGCCGGCGTCTACGCCGACCTCGACGCCGAGGTCGAGGGGCTCGAGCCCCTGCTCGCTCGGCGGGAACGCCGCGAGCCGCTCGCCTACGTCCTCGGCGAGTGGGGCTTCCGGCGGCTGACACTGAAGACGGACGCGCGCGCGCTCGTCCCGCGTCCTGAGACGGAGACCGTGGTCGAGCGCGCGCTCGCCCTCCTCGCCGGTGGCACCGCTCCGCGGGTGCTCGACGTCGGCGTCGGCTCGGGCGCGATCGCGCTCGCGCTGAAGGACGAGCGGCCCGATGCGCAGGTCACGGGCGTCGACGTGTCGCTCGACGCGCTTGCGCTCGCGCGCGAGAACGCACGGCGGCTCGGCCTCGACGTCGAGCTGCGGGAGGGAGACGTCGACACTGCGGCGGCGGGCTGGGATCTCGTCGTCTCGAACCCGCCGTATGTCGCCTCGCTCGCCGGCCTTCAGGCCGAGCTCGCGCACGAGCCGGAGCAGGCTCTCGTCGGCAGCGGCTTCCACGAGCGGCTCGCGCGTGTCGCCCGCACCCGCTTCCTCGTCCTCGAGGTCGGCGACGGGCAGGCCGGAGAGGTTGCCGCCGCACTCGAGGCGGCGGGCTACCGCGACGTGCGCGCGACGCGGGATCTGACAGGACGCGAGCGCGTCGTCGAGGGAGCACGGTGAGCGACGAAGCCGTGCAGGCCGCCGTCGACGCGCTCCGCGCCGGGCGGCCCGTGATCCTGCCGACGGACACCGTGTACGGGCTTTGCGCGTCGCCGGAGGGCTCCGAGGCGACGGAACGGCTGTACCTGCTGAAGGGCCGGGACCCGCTGCAGCCCTCGGCGCTGCTCGCCGCCGATCTCGACGTGCTGCTCGAGCGCGTGCCCGAGCTGCGCGGGCGCGCCGAGGCGATCGCCCGGGCGCTCCTGCCCGGCCCGTACACGCTCGTGCTGCCCAACCCGGCCCGGCGCTATCGCTGGCTGACCGGTGCGAACCAGGAGGCGATCGGCGTGCGCGTGCCCGTCCTCGCCGGCCCCGGCGCACGTGTCCTCGCGGAGGTCGGTGCCGTCGTCGCGACGAGCGCGAACGCACCGGGCGGCGGCGATCCGGCCCGGCTCGCAGACGTTCCGGTTGAGCTTCGCGCTGCCGTGGCGGCCGTCCTCGACGGCGGTGACCTGCCGGGCATGCCGTCGACGGTGCTCGACTTCACCGGGCCGGCGCCCAGGGTCGTGCGCGAAGGCGCGGCACCGGCCCGCGAGGCGATCGACCGGGTTGCCGGCGCCCTCGCGTAGCATCCCCTCGTGGCCATCGCCCAGGAGACCTTCCAGCAGCTGATCTCTGCAGGGCTCGCCGACGTCGACCCCGACATCGCGGCGTTGCTCGGCAAGGAGCTCGAGCGCCAGCGCGGTCAGATCGAGCTGATCGCCTCCGAGAACTTCACGTGGCCCTCCGTGCTGGAGGCCGTCGGCTCCGTGCCGACGAACAAGTACGCCGAGGGCTACCCGGGCAAGCGGTACTACGGCGGCTGCGAGGTGGTCGACCAGATCGAGCTGCTTGCGATCGCGCGCGCGAAGGAGCTGTTCGGAGCCGAGCACGCGAACGTCCAGCCGCACGCAGGCTCGCAGACGAACATGGCGGTCTACGCAGCCGTCCTCGAGCCGGGCGACACGATCCTCTCGCTGCGGCTCGACCACGGCGGCCATCTCACGCACGGGCACAAGGTCAACTTCAGCGGCCGCCTCTACACGATCGTCGGCTACGGCGTCTCGCGCGAGACGATGACCGTCGACTACGAGGAGGTGCTGCGGCAGGCGAAGGAGTGCCGGCCGAAGCTGATCGTCTGCGGCGGCTCCGCGTATCCGCGCACGGTCGAGACCGACCGGTTCCGTGCGATCGCCGACGAGGTGGGGGCGCTGCTGCTCTGCGACATGGCGCACTTCGCCGGTCTCGTCGCCGCGGGCCTGCATCCCAACCCGGTCGAGGACTGCGACTTCGTCACCTCGACGACGCACAAGACGCTTGCAGGCCCGCGCGCCGGCTTCATCCTCTGCCGCGAGGAGCACGCGCAGGCGGTCGACCGGGCGGTCTTCCCGGGCATGCAGGGCGGCCCGCTCGAGCACACGATCGCTGCGAAGGCAACCTGCTTCAGGATCGCGATGACCGAGGCATTCCGCGCCTACCAGCGCCAGATTCGGCGGAACGCCGACATGCTCGCCGGGACGCTTCAGGAGGGCGGGCTCGAGATCCTCACCGGCGGCACCGACACGCACCTGATGCAGATCGACCTGCGGAGCTCCGATTGGACCGGAAAGGCGGCGGAGGAGCGGCTGCACGAGGTTCGGATCACGGTCAACCGCAACACGGTGCCCTTTGACGAGCGCCCGCCGACCGTCGCCTCGGGCGTCCGCATCGGCACGCCGGCGATGACGATGCGCGGCTTCGACGAGGACGACTTCCGCGAGACGGGCCGGATCATCTCCAGCGCGCTGACCGAAGCGCCGGATCTCGACGCGCTGCGAGCGCGGGTGGACGCTCTCTGCGCGAAGCGCCCGCTCTATCCGGGCTTCCGCGGCTACACGAGCTACGCGGCGTGACCGATCGCCGGGTGACGGTCGTCGAGCACCCGCTCGTCCAGCACAAGCTGAGCTACCTGCGCGACAAGGACACGCCGACCGTGCACTTCCGCAAGCTCGTGAACGAGGTGACGCTCCTCCTCACCTACGAGGCGACGAAGGAGTTCGCGACCGAGCCGCACGAGATCGAGACGCCGCTCGAGGCGATGACCGCGCAGCGGCTGCACGGCAAGAAGGTCGCGGTCTGCCCGGTGCTGCGTGCAGGCGTCGGCATGCTCGACGGCGTGCTCTCGCTCGTGTCGAGCGCTCGGGTCGGCTTCATCGGCATGTATCGCGACGAGGAGACGCTCCACCCGGTGCAGTACTACGCGAAGCTGCCGGCCGACCTGGAGGAGCGGGACGCGATCGTGCTCGACCCGATGCTCGCGACCGGCCACTCCAGCGCGGCCGCGGTTGCGGCCGTCAAGGAGGCGGGCGCCCAGTCGGTGACGCTCGTCTGCATCGTCGCCGCACCGGAGGGAATCGAGACCGTCCATGCAGAGCACCCGGACGTCCACATCGTCTGCGCGGCGGTGGATCGCGGCCTGAACGAGCGCGGTTACATCGTTCCCGGCCTCGGCGACGCAGGCGATCGCCTCTACGGCACGAAGTAGATTGAGGTGATGAGCGTCGTCGCCGTCGTGCGAGACGTCGTGGTCACGCACCACAGCGTCCTCCACGTCCTGGGAGCGCACCTGCAGGTGGTCTGGGGCGCACTCGTCGCGCTCGTCGTGGTCGTGCTGCTGACGCCGGCGGTGGGCGGGATGGCGAGAATGCTCGGCGCGGTCGACGCCCCGGGCGGCCGGCGGTTGAACCGGAGCCCGATCCCGCGTCTCGGCGGGGTCGCGCTTTTCCTCGGCATCTTCGTGCCGGCGCTCGCCTTCCTGCACCTGGGACGGGAGACGCGCGGCCTGCTGCTCGGCGCGGCCGTGGCCGTGACCGTCGGCGCGATCGACGACTTCCGGGGCCTGCGCTGGTTCGAGAAGCTGGGCGGGCAGCTGGTAGCGGCCGCGATCCCGACCGGCTTCGGCATCTGGGTCAACCGATTCACGCTCCCGTTCATCGGCATCCATGCGCTGCCCGCCTGGCTCGGCGTGTCGCTGACGATCGCGTGGATCGTCGCGATCATGAACATGGTCAACTTCCTCGACGGGATGGACGGCCTCGCGGCGGGCGTGGCGGCGATCGCCGGCGTCACCTTCGCGGTGATCGCGCTCTCGCTCGAGAAGCCGGACGCGGCCGTCATGTCGGCGATCGTCTTCGGCGCCTGCCTCGGCTTCCTGCGTCACAACTTCTATCCGGCGCGCATCTTCATGGGCGACTCCGGCGCGCTCCTGCTCGGCTTCGTCCTCGCCGCGGTGGCGGTGCAGGGCGTGCTGAAGACGGCGGCCACCGTCGCCCTGCTCTTCCCGCTGCTCGTGCTCGCCGTCCCGATCGTCGACACGACCTTCGTCGTCGCCCGGCGGCTCAAGCACGGCGAGCGGGTGTTCGAGGGCGACCAGGCGCATCTCCACCACCGCTTCCTGCGGCGCGGCTTCTCGCAGCCCCGTGCCGCACTGACGATCTGGGCGTGGTGCCTCTCGCTCGCCGCCGCCGCCCTCGCCACGCGCTTCCTGCCGGTGCACCCGCACGGCGACTGGCAGGTCGGGCCGCTGGTCGGCGCGGTGGCGATCGGGCTCGTCGCGCTCGGCATCTCGATCTACGTCGTCTACGTGCTCGAGATCGTGAAGGTGGCGAACCCGTATCACCGGCGGCGCGAGGCGGAGCTCCGGAAGACCGCCTGAGAAGGCGCACGAACTCGCGCCGAAACCGCACCGTAACACGGTGTCCATGTGTCACAAAGCGCGAGGGTGACTCTGGTATTCTCGCCCGCGCATGCAGGCCGCCCCCCGCTCGTCCTTCCAGCCCGCCGAGGCGGGCGCGGTCCTGGCCGGCACCCTCGGTGTCTGCGCCGGGGGCGGCGCGCTCGTCGGCTGGGCGGCCGGGAACACCGGCTACGGCGTGCTCGGCGGCGTCTGCGTCGGCCTGCCTGCGGGCGTGCTCGCGGTCTACCGCCGCTTCAAGGGCTATTTCTCGTGATGGCCGGCGTGTTCTCGACGCCCCGACCCGTTCCGGGCCGGCGTGCACCCATGCTCGCCGGCGCAGGCGTGATCGCGGTCGGTCTCCCCGTGTTCCTCGTCGGCGGCTTCCCGATCGCGGGCTGGGCGCTCGGCGCGGTGCTGTGGGCCGCAGGTGAGGCGCTCGGACTCTGGCTCGCGAAGCTTCCGACCGGCGCCGACCATCTCCGCAGCTCCGGCGTCCTCGGCATCGCGATGGCCTTTCGCGGTATCGGCGCGATGGTCGTGCTCCTCGCCGTGACGGTCGCGAACAAGTCGCTCGGCGTCTCGGCCGTCGTGCTCTACGCGCTTGCCTATACGCTCGCGTTGGGCATCTCGCTCGTCGAGTACTTCGGAGGCCCGCAGCAATGAAGCGCCTGACCCTCCTGCTCGGCATGCTCGCGCTCGCCGCCGCCTCGCCGGCCGGGGCGGAAACCTTCAATCCGGCCGACGAGTTCGAGCTGAAGCAGTGGGTCTCGATCCACCTCGGCCCGCTCGACATGTCGATCAACAAGGCAGTCGTCTACCTTGCGATCAGCGCTCTCGTCACGATTCTGCTCGGGATCTTCCTCATGCGCAGCCGGCTCGCGCTCCTGCCGGGCAAGCGGCAGACGGTCGGCGAGGCCGTCTACGAGCTCGCGCAGACCCAGATCGCCGAGCAGGGCCTGCCGGCGAAGGCGATCGGGACGTGGTTCCCGTACGTCGCCTCGCTCTTCCTCTTCATCTGGACGATGAACATCCTCGGCTTCATCCCACTTCCGCTCACCGGCCAGAAGTGGCACGGCGTGCCCACGTGGGGCATCTACGCGGTCACCTCGCAGCTCTCGGTCACGCTCGTGCTCGCCCTCTTCAGCGTGGTGTTCACCCACATCGAAGGCATCCGATGGAACGGCATCCACTACTTCAAGAGCTTCGTGCCGGCCGGAGTCCCGAAGCCGATGGTCCCGTTCATGGCGCTGCTCGAGACGATCTCGCACGTGTTCCGCGTGGTCAGCCTGAGCGTCCGGCTCTACGCGAACATGCTCGCCGGACACATGCTCATCCTCGTCTCGATCGGCCTGATCTTCATCCTCAGTGGCATCACCTTCTACATCGCGGTGCCGATCTCGTTCCCGATCGGGATCGCCTTCTACGCCTTCGAGCTCGTGATCGTCGTCACCATTCAGGCGTTCATCTTCGCCGCTCTGACCGCCATCTACATCGGCTCGGCGATCGAGCCGGCGCACTGATACGAAGGAGGAGGTCCGTGCTTCACCTACTGATTGCATCCGGCGATGTCGTCAAGGCCGGCAAGGCGCTCGGCTTCGGCCTCGGGATGGGACTCGGCTCGCTCGGCGCCGGCATCGGCATCGGCACCGTGTTCGCGTCGATGATCCAGTCGGTTGCGCGCCAGCCGGAGCTGCGCGGCGAGCTGCAGGGGATCATGTGGCTCGGGTTCGCGCTCACGGAGGCCGTCGTGTTCTACGGACTCGTCGGCGGGTTCCTCGGGTTCGTGCTCGTCTCAGGTTGATGCTCGCAGCCAGCAGCCCGCTCACCAAGATCATCCCGGGTCTGATGATCTGGACGATCGTCTTCTTCGTGATCGTCTTCTTCGTGTTGAAGCGCTACGCGTTCGGGCCGATCCAGCGGCTGATCGACGAGCGGCGCGAGCAGATCCGCCGCTCGCTCGAGGAGGCCGACCACGCGCGCGAGGAGTCTCGCAAGCTGCTCGAAGACCACCGGCAGCTGATCGGCGAGGCGCGCACCGAGGCGGAGCAGATCCTCGCGGAGGCGCGGCGCACGCGCGAGTCGATGGAGCTGCGCATGCGCGAGGAGACCGAGCAGGAGCGCCAGAGACGGCTCGAGGAGACGCGGAAGGAGATCCAGGCCGAGACACGGCGCGCGCTCGAGCAGATCCGTGCCGAGGTGGCGAGCCTCACGCTCGAGGCCGCCTCCGTCGTCGTCGGCCGCGCGCTCGACACCGACCGTGACCGCGAGCTGATCGAGGGCGCGCTCGAGGGACTCGACTTCTCGCGCCTCGAGGAGGCCGTCTAGCTTGGCGGTCGCGCACCGCATCTACGCCGAGGCGCTGTTCGAGGCGGCGCAGGGGGCCGGCCGGCTCGCGCAGGTGCACGAGGCGCTGGCGGACTTTGCGGCCGCGGTCGAGCAGACGCCGGAGCTGCGCTCCGTGCTGCGCAACCCGCAGCTCGAGTCGTCGGCGAAGGCGCGCATCCTCGCCGACCTCGCAGGCGACGACGAACCGCTGTTCAAGAACTTCCTCCTCGTCACGGCCGAGAAGGGCCGGGCCGGCGAGATCGAGGAGATCGCGGGCGAGTTCGAGCGGCTGATGGCGCGGCTGGAGCAGCGTCTGACGGTCGAGCTGACGACGGCGCGCGAGCTGACCGACGACGAGGCGCGGGCCATCGTCACACAGATCGAGAAGGCGGCCGGCCGCAAGGTCGAGGCGACGCGGAGCGTCGACCCCGAGCTCGTCGGCGGCATCGTGCTCCAGGCGGGCTCGTATCGCGTCGACGCGAGCGTGCGCGGGAGACTGGAACGACTTCGTCAGGAACTCGTGAGGAGCTAGGAGACCAACTTGAAGCTGCGCCCTGAAGAGATCACGTCGATCCTGCGCCAGCGGATCGAGCAGTACGACGTCGCGACCGACCTTGCCGAGGTCGGCACCGTCCTCGAGGTCGGCGACGGGATCGCCCGCATCTACGGGCTCGAGAACGCCGTCGCGATGGAGATGCTCGAGCTCGAGCACGGCGTCATCGGGCTGGCGTTCAACCTCGAGGAGGACGACGTCGGCGCGGCGCTCTTCGGCGAGTGGGAGCAGGTGACGGAGGGCGAGCCCGTGCGACGCACCGGCCGCGTTGCGAGCGTGCCCGTCGGCGAGGCCCTGCTCGGCCGTGTCGTCGACCCGCTCGGGAACCCGCTCGATGGGCGCGGCCCGATCGAGACGGACGAGCGCAGGACGCTCGAGTTCAAGGCCCCCGGAGTCGTCGCGCGCCAGCCGGTGAAGGAGCCGCTCCTGACCGGGATCAAGGCGATCGACTCGATGACGAACGTCGGCCGTGGCCAGCGCGAGCTGATCATCGGCGACCGCTCCACCGGCAAGACCGCGATCCTGATCGACACGATCCTCAACCAGCGCGACACGGACGTCCACTGCATCTACGTCGCGATCGGCCAGAAAGCGTCCACCGTCGTTCAGGTGTACGAGCGGCTGCGCGACGCCGGCGCGATGGAGTACACGACGATCGTCACCGCGGCGGCGCACGAGGCGGCGCCGATCAAGTGGATGGCGCCGTTCGCCGGCTGCGCCATGGGGGAGCACTTCCTCTTCAGCGGCAAGCACGCGCTCGTCATGTACGACGACCTCTCGAAGCATGCGGACGCGTACCGGCAGCTGTCGCTGCTGCTCCGCCGCCCGCCGGGTCGCGAGGCGTTCCCGGGTGACGTCTTCTACCTGCACTCGCGGTTGCTCGAGCGCGCGTGCAAGCTGAGCGAGGAGAACGGCGGCGGCTCGCTCACCGCCCTGCCTGTGATCGAGACGCAGGCCGGCGACATCGCCGCCTACATCCCGACGAACGTGATCTCGATCACGGACGGCCAGATCTTCCTCAATGCGGAGCTGTTCTACTCCGGCGTGCGCCCGGCCGTGAACGTCGGCACGTCGGTGTCGCGCGTCGGCGGCTCCGCGCAGACGAAGGCGATGAAGAAGGTCGCAGGCCGGTTGCGCCTCGACCTGGCGCAGTACCGCGAGCTGGAGGCGTTCGCCCAGTTCGGGTCGGAGCTCGACAGCGCGACGCAGCAGGCGCTGACGCGCGGCGAGAAGATGGTCGCATCGCTCAACCAGCCGCAATACCAGCCGTGGCCGATCGAGGAGCAGGTCGTCGCGCTGTACACCGGCGTGAACGGCCACCTCGACGACATCCCGACCCCGCAGGTGCAGCAGTTCCAGGACGAGCTGCGCGAGCACATGCGAACGGAGGGCTCGATCTACGAGCAGATCCGCGAGACGGGCGACCTTCCGGAGGAGCTCGCGGCGACGCTCGACGCGGAGATCGGGAAGTTCAAGCACTCCTTCCACGTGCGGGACGAGAACGCACTGGTGTAGGTGGCCTCGCTCCAGGACATCCGCCGGCGGATCGTCTCCGTCCGGAACACCCGCAAGATCACGAAGGCGCTCGAGCTCGTGGCCGGGGCGAGGCTTCGCCGTGCGCAGACGCGCATCGAAGAGATGAGGCCGTATGCCGACCGCATGCAGGAGCTGATGGCGGGGACGTCGCGGGCCGCATCGTCGTTCCGGAACCTCGCGCTCATGCAGCGCCGCGAGGTTCGTCGGGTCGCGGTGCTTATCGTCACGGGCGATCGCGGCCTCGCCGGGCCGTTCAACGGCCAGGTGCTGCGGCGCGCCTTCGAGCTCGAGCGGACGGAGCGGGACGACGGGCACGACATCGCCTGGCTCGTCACCGGCCGAAAGGGCGCGTCGACGCTCCGCTTTCGGCGCTACGAGGTCGCGGCCCAGTGGGCGGGCTTCGCCGACAAGCCCACGTACGCCGACGCGCAGGCGGTCGCGCACAGGCTCTCCGAGCTGTACACGGCCGCGGAGGTCGACCGCGTTGTGCTCGTGTACAACCGCTACGTCTCGCCGCTCGTCCAGCGGGTGACGACGACCGACCTGCTGCCGATCCCCGAGCACGTGCTCGGAGGCGGCGGGGCGGACGAGACCAAGGCGCGGCAGGGCGACTTCATCTACGAGCCCGAGCCGGAGGAGATCCTGCAGCGGCTCCTGCCGGTGTACCTGGAGACCGAGATCTACCGAGCGCTGCTCGAGTCCGCAGCGTCCTTCCTCGCGGCGCAGATGACGGCCATGCGGAACGCGTCGAAGAACGCCGGCGAGCTGATCGAGAACCTCACCCTCGCCATGAACCGTGCGCGCCAGGCCGAGATCACGCAGGAAATCCTGGAAGTGGTGGCCGGCGCGGACGCGCTCGCGGGCTGAGGCGCGCTAACTCCCACCGCCGCGCGTCGTCGTAACAAGTATGGGAGCCGTCCAGTCGGTCGAGTGTGAGCGCGCCCGTGCCTGGGTCTCGCTCGAGCTCGACGATGAGCTGTCAGAGGTCGAGGACGCGCTGCTGCGCGCGCACGTCGGGCGTTGCGCGGCCTGCGCCGCTTTCGCGCGCGATGTGGACGGGCTGACGCAGGAGATCCGGACGACGCGGCTGCAACGGCCCGTCGCCACGCGCGTGTCGCTGCATCGCCGCAGAGCCGCGACGCGCACGCTCCAGCTCGGCGCCGCCGCCGCCGCGGTCGCGATCGCCGGCGGCTTCGGCAGCCTGGCCGGCTCCCTCACCTCTCATCCGGTACCCCCGCCGCACTCCGGCGCGGGCCGCTCGATCGCGCTTTAGGGGTCGAACCCGCGAGAGCCGTTCGGCTAGACTCGGCCCCGCTTCGGCAGGCGCTCTCGGGGCGCCGTGCTCACGCCCGCCCACGCTTCAGGAGACTCATGGCCGACCAGACGAAGAACGGCAGCAACACCGGCAAGATCGTCGAGATCAAGGGCGTCGTGCTCGACGCCGTCTTTCCGGGCAGGCTGCCGGAGATCAACCACGCGCTCAGCATCCAGGCGCCGGCGGCCGGCGGCACGGGCACGGTCGAGCTGATCGCCGAGGTGCAGAAGCATCTGGGCGACGATCGCGTGCGCGCGGTGGCGATGGACAGCACCGACGGCCTCGCGCGCGGTACCGACGTCGTCGACACCGGCGGCCCGATCTCCGTCCCCGTCGGCGACCAGACGCTGGGCCGGATCTGGAACGTGATCGGCGATCCGGTCGACGGCAAGGAGAAGGCGACCGGCGAGCGCTGGCCGATCCATCGCGACCCGCCGGCCTTCGGCGAGCTGTCGCCGCAGGTCGAGATCTTCGAGACCGGGATCAAGGTGATCGACCTGATCGCGCCGTACGTACGGGGCGGCAAGGTCGGCCTCTTCGGCGGCGCGGGGGTCGGCAAGACGGTGCTCATCCAGGAGCTGATCCACAACGTCGCGCGAGAGCACGGCGGCGTCTCCGTGTTCTGCGGCGTCGGCGAGCGCACGCGCGAGGGCAACGACCTCTACCTGGAGATGCAGGAGTCCAAGGTCATCGACAAGGTGGCGATGGTGTACGGCCAGATGAACGAGCCGCCGGGGGCGCGCCTGCGCGTCGGCCTCTCCGGGCTGACGATGGCCGAGTATTTCCGCGACCAGGGGCAGGACGTGCTCCTCTTCATCGACAACATCTTCCGCTTCGTCCAGGCGGGCTCCGAGGTGTCGGCGCTGCTCGGCCGCATGCCGAGCGCGGTCGGCTACCAGCCGACGCTCGCCACCGAGATGGGCCAGCTCCAAGAGCGCATCACGTCGACGCGCACCGGCTCGGTCACCTCGGTGCAGGCGATCTACGTGCCGGCCGACGACCTCACCGACCCGGCGCCGGCGAACACGTTCGCGCACCTCGACTCGACCACCGTGCTCTCGCGCGCGATCGTCGAGAAGGGGATCTATCCCGCGGTCGACCCGCTCGACTCGACCTCGCGCGCGCTCCAGCCGGGAATCGTCTCGGAGGACCACTACCGGACGGCGACGCGCGTGCAGGAGGTGCTGCAGCGCTACCGCGACCTGCAGGACATCATCGCGATCCTCGGCATCGACGAGCTCTCCGACGAGGACAAGCTCGTGGTTGCGCGGGCACGCAAGATCGAGCGCTTCCTCTCGCAGCCGAACTTCGTGGCGACGCAGTTCACCGGGATCGAGGGCAAGTACGTCAAGCTCGAGGACACGATCCGGAGCTTCAGCGAGATCCTCGACGGCAGGCACGACGACCTGCCCGAGCAGGCCTTCTACATGGTCGGCATGATCGACGAGGCCGTGGAGCGCGGCAAGCAGCTGCGGGAAGCAGCGTAGTGCCGGACCACCCGCTCTTCTCGGTCTCGGTCGTCACGCCCGAGGGTGCGGCGTTCGAGGGCGAGGCCGAGATGCTGATCGTGCCCGGTGCCGCCGGGGAGATCGGCGTGCTTGCGCGGCACGCGCCGCTCGTGGCGATGCTGAAGGCCGGCTCGACGCGCGTCCACCTCGGTGACGGCGAGATCCGGGAGTTCGCGACAGGCCCGGGCTTCTTCCAGGTGCTGGAGGATCGCGCGATCGCCCTCGTCGACGACGCGGTCGGCGCCGGCGAGATCGACGACGACCGCGCCCGCCGGCAGCTCGAGGAGGCGAGGGCGGAGCTCGAGCAGGTCGAGCGCGGCGAGTCCACCGCCGACCGCTGGCAGCTCGAGCAGCGCATCCGCCACGCGGAGAACCAGCTCCGCGTTTCCGGGCACTCGGGCTAGCGCCCTCGCCCGGGGGAGGGTTGTGCTCCGCAGAGCGCCCGGCGGCGAAGCCGCCGGGCTCTTACGTGACCAGGGGCGGCGGGTTCGGGTAGCGCGGCCGGTGGTGGCTGCGCCATCCCCGTCCGCGTGGATCCGCCTTCGGCCAACGCGCCTGCGGCCGCGTTG
>Ga0187779_10000533_pt1 | contig 25379 bp, 23 predicted proteins | sample 1015_Q2_SP10_10__FD_132435 | JGI IMG/M metagenome (GOLD analysis project Ga0187779, IMG submission 132435) | Tropical peat soil microbial communities from peatlands in Department of Meta, Colombia - 1015_Q2_SP10_10_MG | ecosystem: Environmental > Terrestrial > Soil > Wetlands > Peat | place... | reverse complement strand
AACACTTCCATTGCACCAGGGCTGGAGAGCAATCCAGTCGATCAGTCCGGCTGCGTCCTCGCCGTCGTCCCGGAATGGCACTGTCGTATCCGGACTGCACATTTTTCCGCGGGTCAGGCCAATGACACCGACGTAGCCGTGAGCCGCCGCCATCTTCGCCAGGCTTACGAGAGCATTGTCAGCATAGATGGTAAATGAAAGCAAGGCGGGAAGAGGCGTGGCGGTGCGCGGCCGAATCACCAGTGTGCAAATGGTCGCACCATTCGTCAGCTTCACCGGGAACTCGGGTTCAATTATGTAGCGGCGAGCGTCATCTTCCTCTATGAGCCGACTGGCCACGGGCGTGAAGATCTTGTATGACTCGGCCGCCTGGTAATCATGAATGAGTTGAAGCGCCTCGGTGATCGTGAGTTTACTCTTTCCCTTGAATCTCTGTTTATCGCTCTTGAGCGCATTTGAGATCCAGGGGGCGCTGAATGATCGAAGTGCGAGGTACGAAGTCCGATCATCAAGCCCATACAACGTTGCGCGAAAGGCAGCCTGATACGCTTCCGCGAAAGCGGTCCCAGTCTTGGCCTCTTGCTCTTTCGCTCTTGCAAGTATTTCGTACTGAACGTTCACCCACTCGCCACCCCCGGGAATGCTGGAAGCGCGCATACGACGAAGAGCAACGATTGACTCCGCTGCTCTCCCATAGTCGGCGCAAACCATTTGAATTCTGAAGAGATTGTCGAGATACTTCTCTTTGTCATGTTCTTGATAGACAGCTTCCACCTGTTTCGCCAATGAAGGCATCACGGAGGCAAGGTAGGATGAGTCTGTGACGGCATTAGGAGGAAAATCAAATTGTTGAGCCCCGGAAAAGCTGACGAAGAAGCAAGAGATGGCAAATGAGAGCAGTATGCGCATATGACCTCAATCTGCGTGAGATAGTCGGCGGATCGACGACGATTGTGACTTGCGTCAGTGCTCGCCCGTTCCGGGACGAGGCGTTCGCATCCTTCAGAAGTGATCGATGGAAATGAGACCAGAGTGGATAGGATGAATAAACGCCGAGATGAGTGAAATTGTTCCGCTTCCGGTGCATCCATAGCGCAGAGCGCCTGGCATGCTCGCTCGATCGAGGTGTGAACGAAATGCAGGGTTCATGTAAGTTGCCTGATCCGTCCGCGTGCTCCTGGTACCGACAGCTATGAGGCGTAACGATGAGCGGCGTTTCGATGAATGGGTTACTCTCAGTATCAGTAAATTGAATGTGCAGGTCCTTTACTGCCCCCATCAATTTGGGATAACCATTGGCCACGTAGCCGAAGATGGCGATCCCCATGCTGAAGAGCGTGGTGAAGATATGACGTAATCGTCTAACGGACCCGAGCTTCCGCCAAACGATGATTCATGGTGGACAGGAGGATGACGCGTGAATAACGTTGGGATATTGGTTCCCGATGTGCGTTTCCCGATGGGGGAGTGTTGGATAGGCTGCCGACCTGTTTGCCGCCTTTAGGGCCAATTGTCCCCCGGTAGGGTCTTTGGCATTGTTGATCCTTTAGAGTGTAAATGTTCCTATCAGCTTTGGATGGAAGTGCCCGACGATGCGTGTGTACTCAAGAACGACACGGTCTGCGATCCCGAGGATGTGCGCCACTTCATTCGTGTCGAGCCCTCGATTCATGAGCTACTTGACGTGTGGATATGGCTGAAACGTCGTGGCATTTATCTTCGTCCTGGAATGAGCAGAGATTTTGCGGCGGCGTTCAGCACATTCATCATACGGGAGATAGTAGATCCAGTCACACGTGGAAAGAAACATAGCTGCCTCCTTTGGTTGCGCTCCAAGAGGTAACCACTTAGGAAGCCAGTCGACGCGAATGGAAGGGAAAGGTGGGAATTTAGAGCTGACGGTGAGATTTGAACCCACGACCTGCGGTTTACGAAGTCGCCTTCGTCACAAAAACCCGCAGAATCCGATTCAATTTGCCCGGTTTTGAGCCTGCTTGTGACGCGATCGTTAGCAGCAGACTGTTAGCAGATGATTTACCACGTACGATACGATTGACACGCAAGATTGTCAAGTGCGGAGCCCAGTGATCCTACCCTGTGTTTCGCAAAATCAGAATCCTATTTCAATTCTCCCCCGAACGCTGAGGGCCGTCCCAGGCGTGAAGTCAAGATCGGTCACCGGATGCATTTCACCATGGAGCTGTGATTCGGTCGCGAACTGCGCCTCGTTCCAGTGTGTATTGAGCAGGTTCCACCCTCTCGCCGAGATCTTGTAGTTTGCCAGCGCGTAGGCGATGCCCCCGTCAAAGACCAGGCCCCCCGGCTCGCGCAGAGTTGTCTTCGTTTGGGGGCAGGCGCTTATTCCCCTGAATCGCAGATGCTCTGGCCATCACCCCTTTTCCGCTGCCGTTATCACCAGGCGGCTGTAAAAAATGCCTTTCGGTGAGGACAGTCTGGTGGCAATCTTCTTGATCAGGCCGACTTTCCCCTTCAGTAAGATGACCTCGAGGCACCTGTGATGGTCTATATGGACGTGCGTGGTCGAAATCACTTCCCCGTGGTGATCGTGCTGCATATCCGTCAGGTGATCCTGGAGGTCCCGCTTGTGGTGGTCATAGACCAGCGAGAGCACTCCGATCGCGGACGCGTTTACGTCTGCTTCATCGTGTTCCAGAAGACGGGCGCGGATCAGCTCGCGAAGGGCCTCGGAGCGGTTGGGAATACCGTCTCGTTCGATGATTTTATCGAATCTTGACAGAAGGTCGGATTCCAGCGATACGCCAAAGCGAATCAAGTCAGCCAACGTGCCCCCTTTTTCTTTGACAGTACCACTCCGGGAGATGAGAATCAACCCGCCGTAGGGTGGAATAATTCATCAGCCAAGCCATTCGGCTTCATGGGGACCTTCTGGGCGCTCTATAGCGTCAGTCCCCGCCGCCAAGGGGATAGAATATTCTTCGATGCCTCTGCGGGAGCATCGGACTGGTGCCAGAATCAAATCCACACCTTGCGGTACGAGATGTCCTTTCTTGATTTTTCGCAGCGCTTGACTTTGAAGCGAAGCAGTGCTACCTTTCGCCGTAATCGTGCCACGCCCTGCACGGCGTGAGTATCACCTGTGCTCATTCCCTGACTGACGAAATGCCCGCCGGAATTAACATTTCTTACGATAATGGAGTACTCATGAAGTATACCAAATCCGCTCTTATCTGTTCTCTTTTCTGGTTGACATCGGCGCACTCGCAGTCGCAGAATTCTGACACGATGAAAACCTACTACGCCGAACCGGTCGTGGTCACCGGCACTCGGGAAGGACTGAGCAGGAAATATGTCCCGGCTTCCATTTCGGTTGTCACGTCAATGGACCTGCAGTCGAGCGGCGACATCTCCTTGTTGGACGCACTGAGCAAGGAAGTGCCGGGGTTATACGTTCCTCAAAGGGGTGTGATCGGCTATGGAATTCAGAATCCAGCCGGCACAATAAGCATCCGTGGCCTGGGTGGAAGTCCGAATACACAGGTGCTCGTGATGATTGATGGAGTCCCCCAATTCATGGGGCTCTTCGGCCACCCGCTGCCAGACTCGTACCTCAGTCAGGACGCTGAGAGAGTCGAAGTAATCCGCGGGCCGGCGAGCATGCTTTACGGGACAAATGCGATGGGAGGTGTGGTCAATATCATCACTAGAAAAGCGGAGCAGAACGGGGTTGAATTCACTGGTGGAGCAAGTCGCGGCTCCTTCAATACCCAGGAATACAATGGCGGGCTCGGCTACAGTAGCGGCAGATTCAACATTCTTGTCTCCGGTGACCATGACCAGACCGAGGGCAGCCGCCCATATTCAAGTTTCAATTCGAATAATGGCTATCTCAACGCAGGATACGGCATCAACGACAACTTCGATGTCCGCGCGACGGGAAGCATTAATAAGTTCAAGACATACGACCCCGGGCCGGCATCAGCTCCCTCCTCCGATACGTGGTTTGACATTCTCCGGAGTTCCGGGAGCATTTCTCTTGATGACAGGTTCGGAGAGACTAACGGCTCGTTAAGACTGTTTGAAAGCTATGGACATCATTCTCTCGTCGGCGGTTTTCATTCGGACGATCGCAACCTCGGGGGAGTGCTCTACCAGAACCTCAGGCTGTTCGAGGGGAACGTCATCACGGTTGGTTTTGACTTTCAGCACTATGGAGGGGGCGCATTCGATGCATTCGCCGATTACGGCATCCATTTCATAGATGAATCCGCTGTCTATGCAATGGTGGAGCAATTCTTCCTGAATCAGATCATGGTAGACGCCGGCGCACGGGTAGTGCACAACAGCATGTTTGGCGCCCAAGTCGTGCCGTCGGCTGGCATATCATGGAGCGCGACTCAGTCCACCATCCTGAAGGCATCCGTATCGGAAGGCTATAGAAACCCGAGCCTCGGCGAGCTCTACATCTTTCTCCCTTTGGTGAACCCGAACTTAACGCCGGAGAAAGTGTGGAACTATGAAGTGGGCCTGCGGCAGAATGTGGGAGGTCGTATGGGCCTTGAACTGACGGTGTTCCTCGAAAAAGGGACCAACCTTATCGAGGGGGGCTATGCGACGTTCTCGCCGTTTGTCAACTCCGGCACCTTTACTCACAAGGGAGTCGAATTCGGCGGACACTACATCCCGATTGATGGGTTGAGGATAAACGCGAACTACAGTTTTGTGGAACCCGGGCAGGAGACATATGAGAGTCCCAAGCACAAGCTGTTCGTCGGAGTCAACTACCTTCTCAACCAGGTTACCGCCAATGTGACTTTCCAGCATATCGCCGTCCTCTTCGGCGCCGATGGATCGCAAGAAAGACTTCCTGACTATACACTGCTGGGGGCCCGCATTTCCTACCAGGCTGCCGCCTCCGTGAGCGTCTATATATCGGCCGAGAACCTCTTCAACATGAGCTACCAGACGATCTTTGATTATCCGATGCCCGGAAGAACGTTCATGGCGGGTCTAAATCTGAATATTGGATCTCGCTAATCGGATCAGAGAGGAGGGGACAGTGACAACGTACCAAGAAGCAGTGATCACGGCTCCGACACTGCCGTTTGCAGGGATAAGGGCTTTCTCGCAAGAGCTTGTCCTTGTAGCCGCTGCAATAGGCCTGCCGGTCGTTTCTCACATTCTTCACGCCCCGGTGCGCTACCTCCTACCCATGCACTGGGCAATAATCCTCGCGGGTATGGTGTACGGTTGGCGAGCTGGTGCATTGGCGGGACTTCTCGTTCCTTCGCTCAGCTATCTCCTTTCGGGCATGCCATTTCCAGTCGTCCTTCCATCGATGACAGCGGAGCTCCTCACTTATGGATTCGTCACGGGGATGATTCGAGAGAAGACAGGCTTGTCGGCCTTCGTCTCCGTGGCGATTGCATTGGTTGCAGGAAGACTGATCTTTGTCCTGGTCGCACTGGTCACAAATCCGCTGGTCGCGGACTTTGCGGGCTATCTCTGGGCGGCGTTTACGCCGGGTCTTGGTGCGGCTATTTGCCAGGTGATTTTCCTTCCTTACGCTGCCAGGTCGTGGGTGCGGAGCGAACATCGTCGGAGATACACCGAACACGCTTACTAACCTGCGCTCACTGTCATCACGATACAGAGAGGCACAAACCATTATGAAGACCGACGCGACGCGGACCGTGTACAGACTCATCTCAATTCTCGTCCTTCTGATGGGTCCGGTCCCTGGCACGCCGCGAGGAGTTGGATCAGGCGGAATTGGAAACACAATGAACGACTCGACCATAAGTGGACCAGCACGGAAGCACAGTCCCGCGCCCTTTGTTCTGCGGCTTTCGGAATACGGGACAGAGAAGGTGGCGGCTATCCTCGATTCGACGAAGAGTGTTCAGATGAGATCGGGCTACGTGAATCTCAAGCCAGGAGAAAACATCGGGTCGCATAACACCGGCGAGCACGAGGAGCTTCTCATCATCCTGGAGGGCACCGGTACCGCAGACATTGGGGGCTTCGGGAGAAAGAACATAGCGAAGGGGATGTTGGTTTACATCCCACCGCATAATCAGCACGACATTTCTTGTTCCGGGACGTCTCGCCTTGAATATATCTATGTTGTGGCACCGGTGAGGTGACCCGGATCAGGCAGAGGACGGCGACAGGAGCGGGATACCACGCAGTGCGGTGGCGGAACGGGACGGTGAAGATCGAGCTGAAGGTGGGATTTGAACCCACGACCTGCGGCTCACGAAATCGCCTTCGTCACAAAAACCCGCAGAATCCGAATTGATTTTCCCGATTTTGAGCCTGCTTGTGACGCGATAGTTAGCAGACCGTTAGCAGAGGAATTGTGAAATCAATATATGGTCCGACACATCTGATGTCAAGTGGCGCTTTGGATTCTCGCTCGTCCGCGGCGCAATGACAAGATAAAGCCGGTGTACATCGTCACTCAGACCGAAGGCCGGTTACAGAGTCACCTGGATGCCGGAAGCAAGCCGGTATTGCTCGTCGATCTGGTTTCCCGCAAGGTCTTCGATCATGGGTATCTGGCCAAATATGTCGAGCTCGAAGCCAGGAACCGACATGAATGAGAAACCCGCGTTCAGAAACATGTAATACCCACCAGAATCCGGAACGTAGATTCCGTTGTATCTCTCCTTCCAGCTCACCGTGCCGACAACTCCCAGTTGCGTAATGAGCATCGGCCCGTCTTCGGCATCTTCGGGGAAGTTCCTGAACCGGAATGATGCCTCGTAGTTGAATGATTCCGGTTCCCGGTAGGGGCCGTACACATGAACAGGCAATCCAGCGATGACTGAGACGCTGCCCGACTGCTTGAGACCGCCGTATGAGCCGCTCGCGCCGACAAGCGCGAGCGTGGTTCCCGAGCCGGACTGCAGATGAGGATGCACCAGGTACCCGAAGGCATCCCTGGCGGAAATGGACCCGGTGGCGGCCTTCACACCTCCCTGCGAGAAAATGGATGCAAAGTGCTCTCCAGAGAGCTGGAATACCGCGTACCGGGCGAGCGCGGAAACGTCACCAAGACCCCTTGTCGTTTGCGTTTCGATCGCCGAAGAATCAATCGGGGGCACTACCCGCCCCACGTGTTCGTAGTGGAGCGAATAGGTCCCCGTATACGTGTTCCTCTGAGTTCTGTATACGTACGGCGCAATAAAGGTCATTCCCCACCTGCCGGAGGCATAGTTCACGGTGAGGTAGGTCGTGAGGTACTTGGTCTCGACCTCGTCGAGCGGCGACGAACTGTTCGTCAGCCCCGAATACGACTGGAGCCGCGAGTCGAAACGGAGCATCGTCCGGTTCGGGTCGAACACGTATCCGTGCTCGCTGATGAAACAGTACTCGCACGACCTCGCGATGTCATGGGACATTGCAAGGGCAACGATGACCGCCAGCACGGCTCTCCTCATGAGGCCTCCGCAGATAGGTGCCACAACAGACGGAATTGCCCGACCCGGGAAGTGTTCAGACGCCGAATCCCATCGTCAGGCTCACGAGTGCAGGCGCAACGAGCTGGTTGCCCCGCACGTGCGTGAAGATGGGAATTCTCACGTCCCCGTACAGGCTCAGCCGGCCGGAAAGGGGAACCTGCAGGCCGGGTGCGACATATATCCGGTCATACCCGGTATTGTCCGGATCTGAATTCTCTCCGCTATCGATCCCCCGGAACGACCCCCCCACCTGCACCACGGGCATGATGGGGAAGCTGGAGAGAAGTCCGTCATAGTGGAAGCCGATGTTTGCGTCGAAGCTGTCCCCCGGCTTGTAGCCATCGCGCGTATTGAGGGCATGCTGGAACATTACCTGTGCGTACCATCCCCACGTCCTTTCCTGCCCCATCCGGTATCCACCCAGAAGGAGGTCGGTCGTGCCCGTACCGATTTGTGTATCCCTGTCGAGAAGCGACTCGGTAAACGGTCCGGTGGGGAGCTTCGCTCCCAGCTCGATGCCTGTTGACATGTCTTCAGAAAGGCCGGTGTACATTCCTACCAGCCGGAGGTCGCCAAACGATGTGTGCGTGGCCGACAGGATATTGCCGTCGTCGTCGGTCGTCCTGAAATACCGGTCCCACACAGGTGCCTCGGCCATGACCCCCCAATCCCTGTCCACCATGAATTGGGCGCCAAGCGTGTAGAAGTGGGTGCGAATCTCGAGGTCCGAATTCGCATCGGCCGGAGCGCTGGTCCACCCCCCCCAGTTCCTGCTCTGGTCCATGTAGTTGTACTGCATGTATGCACTGAAACCCGAAGCTGTGGGCATCGTCCACTGCGCCCCGACGGTGAACACATTGCAGCCGCAGGCGCAGGCATGCGCATGGGCCTGAAGGAACAGTGCACCGACGAGAACGAATGTGATGCGTCTCAATAACGTGATCATTACGATCTCCTCCGTTGATAGTTGAGTCCTCTGACCTGTTGAATCTCAGGCGAGGATGAACTTGGGAGGATGATCGATCTGGTCGGGAGGTGGATTGGGAATGGTTGCCGCTGAAGCCGGGCCGGGGACCGGAGTAGACCCCGGAGCAAACAGGCGGAACGCACCCGTCAGCGGGGCAGGTTGCAGGTTGTCGAGTTCCTTGATGTTTTGCGCGGCGGGACTCTGAGCCTTCTGGTCATCATTATTCAACTGCTTGCAGAGTTGGCAGCTTCCCCGGCAGGTATTTCCGGGCTTGTCCCGCTTTTCACAGAGGTTTTTCGCAATAAAGGGGCGGTTGACTTCAAATGAGAGGATGACGACACACTCGTGCAAAGAGCCGAACATCAGGGCAAGGGCGGTGAGTATGGAGAGAACGGGTTTCACGGGGTACGAAAATGAACGAAAGAGCTGAACAAGCAAGACTTGATCAAGGCCGCCGGACGCCGAGGTGCAAATATTTCCGGGCACGTTGGAGTTCCATGGAATCGGCCCCTCACCGGGGAATACGATGCATTCCAAGGCCGTCAGTCGCCCCGCAATGTCGCCGCGTCCCGGATACATAGTGCCCTCAGCTGACGTACCCGGCGGGCATGATTCTTCTCGCAGGGAATGACGTTCTGCAAAGAACTCTCTTTCGCGTCCAGGGGTTGCGCCTGGGCCCGGATTGACCCAGGCGACAAAGCGCGGGGCCGCCGTCGATGCGGCCCGCGCGCATCATCCTTGAAGGCGCAGTCCGCTGGATCAGGATGCCGGGGATTCAGCCTGATTCGCAAGATAGTTTTGGAGTCCCATCTGCTCCACCTGAGACCGCTGCGTCTCAGCCCAGTCGACGTGGCCCTCTTCCATTTTCAGAATCTTCGTGAGCAGATCCACAGTGCCATTGTCCCCTGCTTCACGCGCCAGACTGATTGCTTTATTGTACGCGCGAATGGCATCGCCCTCCGCTTCCTGATCATTTGTCAGCATTTCTAAGACCGTTTTCCCGATCTTCATCGGTCTCAGTTTTGAGACCTCCGGCGACCCTTCAAGAAACAGTATGCGCTGGATGTGCCACTCGGCGTGGTGCATCTCGTCGATGGCCTGCTTTTCGATGGTTGTATGGAGTTTCTGATATCCCCAGCTGTCGCACAACTCCGAGTGAAGCATGTACTGACTGATCGCCGTCAGTTCGTCGGCGAGCAGCTCGTTGAGCGCATTGATGACCTTGTCGCTTCCTTTCATGTTCCGCCTCAGTCGTCTGTGAATGGATGATTCGTGAACAGCCTCCGGCGCCTAAAGACCAATGGTAAGCACACTGCGGACAACAAATCCGTTCCTGCGCCCTGCCGGCAGGTCCCGCGGGGCATCACTGAACCTGGCACTTTCGGTGGCCCGGAGAATCATTCCTCCTCCGATCGTGAGGCCATATCCAGTCCCGGGAAATTTGAAATGAACGTCCGGCCCGGCGAAAATTGTCGCTCCGCCTTCGGCTTCATCCTGTTCCCACAATCCTTCCAGATCCTGTCCGACAAATTCAAAACCCGCCTGCACTGCGCCGGAGATCTCGTGGGACACCCCCGCCGTGACAAAGAGATCATAGGCGTCCCGATTCACCGCAAATGCCTTCTCAATAAGGAGGTTGCTGAAGAGCTGCCACGACTCGAACCTGCGACCCACGATAATGCGACTCACGAGGACATTTGTGCCGCCATATTCCCGCCGGTAGCCTATCCCGGCGGCGAGGTCGACGATGTGATTTTCTCCGTTCATGAGCCGTGCCAGTACTTCTGCTTGCTGGGATGCCCGCGTCGGTCCGTCCTGCAACGCCACACCCGCGTGACCAACGAGGATGAACGATCCCCCGATACTGGCCTGGATTCCCAGGACCTGCTCAACGTTGTCCGCCCCGAACGGCTCGAACGTCTGCTTCCCGTATGCCGCGTCGTAGTGCACGAAGGTCGCATCCTCGTATCTTCCCGGCGGCTCGATGATGTAGAGAAATGGACTGCTCTGCGCGAGAGCGCCTGTGGCACACAGCAAGAGGAGAGCGATGGTAGCGAGTCTTCGTCTATTTGCCATTGCCGTGTTCTCCCGATTGACGTCGGTGCGTATTGTTCCTTGTCTGAATATACTCCGCCGGCGGCAGAATTCAAAGAGTGCGGCCTGAATGGGACAAGGAACTTCAGGAAAACGCAGCCACGTTTTCCTTCACCCACTGGTCAAACGTGTTGGGGTCTCCGGCCGATGATTCGCTCCACACCGTCGGTTAACACGGACACACGGCCTTCACGGATGGAGCGATAGATCGAAAGATGGTATTCGATCGACCATCTCGGGGTTCCGGTCGCCTTGAGCTTCTCACGCTCTTCGTCTTCGGTGATATTCTCACAGGTGAGCGGCCTTCCGATCGAGGCGCCTATCGATGACGTCATCTCTGCATAGCTCAGTAGTTCGGGTCCGGTGATCTCCGGAGATTCTCCCGCATAGCCATCGCTTGTTAGAACTGTGGCGGCAACTTCTGCAATCTCATCCGGATAAATGAACGCAATGATGCCATCGCCGGTGCAGGAACGTACTCTCCCTTCGCGTCTTATCGATTCCGCAAGAAACAGAGCGTTCGACATGAAGCCTGACGGACGCAGGAAGACAAACAGCGTCCCAAAGTTTCGCCGGATCACGGTATGCTCGTTTCGTTTTCTTCCAACTGTCACCACCCGATGCCTCGTTGTCGCACGCAGCCCGGCAGCATTGCCGTCCGCGTAGGTTTCGGAATAATAGATATCACTACAGCGACATGAGGAAGGCAAGAAGGGCTTCACGATCTGACTTACTCATTTGTTCGAACAACCCCTTCGCGTGTGCCGCCTCTCCGCCGTGCCATTCGATCGCTTCAATGAGTGTTCTGGCCCGTCCATCGTGCAGGTAGTAAGGGGGATAGTTCACCGAAGCGAACAGCCCCAGCCCCCACAGTGGCGCAGTTCTCCACTCCTGCCCGTTTGCCTGGAAATCAGGACGGTTGTCAGCAAGTCCTGCCCCCATGTCGTGCAACAACAAATCTGTAAAGGGGTGAATCGTCTGCTTCGAAACGGCGGGAAACGCGACGTTGACCGCTGTGATCATCGTTTCGCTGTGGCAGCTCGCGCATCCGACCTGCCTGAACAGGGTTTCCCCGCGCAGGACGGTGGGGTCATTGACATTCCTTCGCGCCGGAACGGCAAGCGACTGCACATAGAACTTCACCGCTACCAGAAGACTGTCCGCCAGTTCCGGGTCATCCGAAAGGTTGTCGAATTGCGATTGCCCCGCGCACGACTCCGTTGGAAAGTACTCGCTGGTAATCCCCATGTCTTGATTATACGCGAGGCCAACCTGTTCAAGAATCGAGGCAGCACTCGCCTTCCACCCGAAGCGCCCCAATTCAGTCCTCTGCGTAACCGGATTCCAGACGTAATTTGGTCTTCCATTGACCCCGTTCTGTGCACCTTGCGTCGCAAGGGACAGAATCTCGTCTTCTGGTACCGCTTCCAACAGTCCCAGCCCGAAGACAGGCGGAGCAAGCCGGGGGGATATGAGCATGCCCCCCTGGGGAAGATAGAGGTTCACGAGAGAATACGACGGGGTTCGCAGTTCAAACGATTCGCCGTCAGCAAACGAGTACTTCTGATACGTGTAGCTGATGATCACTTTCCCTTCCGGGCTCTTCCCGAGGACCGCCTTATCCTGGAGTTGATTCCCGTATCCCGGCACCGGGAGTGGACCCCCGTGCGCATCCGCCCCAGGCAGACTCAATCGGATGAGAAGGGCAGACTGCGGGTCCCCTGCCGTGGGAATCCCGATGCCGTCATTGTGGTGACAAGATGAACAACTGACGTTGTTATATATCGGCCCAAGTCCACTGTTGACCGGAGCGGGCGCGGCGACGAAGGTCTGATCAAACTGCGTGTCGCCGAGTTCATGAATCTTCAAATCGTGCCCGGATAAGGTCGGGAAAGGGTGCCCAAACGACTCTGCGGAGACATCGAAAACCGTGTTGGCCCCTCCTGAGAGGCGTTGATCCCGCTGATCATCAGGAAATGGCTGGGGCTCTCGGCATGCCTGGATGAGCAGAGCGCTTACACCGGCTGTGATGCAAACCCGGAATGTCGTCATGGAGCCAGGTCAGTTCTGAACGTTCGTCTGAATGAAGATTGTCAGGTCATTGTCGAGCGCGTCCTTCAGAGAGTGGATCGCGGCCTGGGTATTGTGAATCTGAACCTGTTGAGTGAATATTGCCTGCTCGTAGTCACCGCTGATGTTGTCGAACGAGGCAAGTGCAGCGGCGATCAGAGATCGGAGCCTGGCGTCGAGGGACGCATTTCCGACAGAAACAAATTCGCTCAGGCTGCGACCATTTGTCTGATAATGGCACAGGTAAGCGTTGGACACGCCAGTGATGTTGTTCCTGAAGTCCCTGGTCGAGTTATGTGAAACGGAAGATTCCGAAAGCGTGGAGTCCCGATGAACAAGGGGATCTTCCATCTTCTCATCGGCAACCTCGCTGCAAATGCCTGACATCGCCCCCACGATTGCAAGCAATGCGGCTTTGCGCGTGTGAAAACGAAGCGTATCGCTTCCCGTCCCCGCATTGACAAGCTGGCCGGTGAAATTTCCACCCTGGGGGTCCCAGCTGTTACGCAGCGCCGTGAAGGTATTCATCATGCTTTCAGCAAGCGAGGCTGCATACTGCTTCTCACGGGATGTGAGCCCCGCGGCATTTCCCGACCCAAAAAGCAGGTATTCCAGCGCATGGAACCCTTTGAGCGAATAGGGCAAGAGATCGATGTCTGAAACGTTCAGAGGATTGGCACTTGCAAGGAGAGAGTCGAGCTCAGTCCTGTCCAACGGCCAGGTGTCGACCGACGGGTCGTAGTTGAAATCCTCAATCGGACCGAAGAGATACCCTTCAGCCATTTCCCAGGGATCGCGCGCCGCACGCCACGCATTTTGCGCGATGACGAGGTTTGCATCGGATGCGACGCTGTCCAACTGTGCCACCGCTGCGTACAGCGTGGCGGATTTTACCTGAAGGTCCTGATAATTCGGATTGACCACGGTGGCGGCAAAATCCGTCAGGACCTCCTGTGGAGCGACCTCCGACCCCGTCGGCGCCGTGGGGGGAGTCCGTGTACATCCCGATGCGAACCAGAGACTCAGCCCCAGCACCACAGTTCCAGCTCTGCATATCACCATGCGTAAACCCCTGAGTTTGTCCTATTCGACCGACACAGCGACTATAGTTCCGTCGGCCCGTGTCTTCAGCTCCGTCAAAGGGAGCGACGCAGGGCCATGCGTGACCATCCCGTTTTCGTCAAACCTGCTCCCATGGAGGGGACAGATAAAGCCTGTTCCATTGAACATGAGTGGGTTATGTGCGTGCGTACACTCCATCAGGAAGGCCCGGTAGGTTCCGTCATCCCTGCGTTCCAGGGCGATGTCAAACTCAAGCCCGCTCCCCCGTATGACACGGAGAGACTGCCCGGAAAGGAGTTCCACCGGCACTCTGAGCACCCCATCGTGCACCGGCGCTTCGACAATTGGTAATGACGCGCACGACGATATCATGCCGGACGTCATACCGCTGGTGGCAAGAAGACCGAGCGCACAGGTGGATTTCAGAAACTCCCGACGTTTCATTGATCCTTGAGCCGATCGTTAGAATGAGAGCCCCAGACCCACATTGAAAAAGGTGATGTTGTTCTTGTAGGGGACGACGACCGGGCTCGGGTTGAGTACGAGCGCCGGGTTCTGATCCCCGGTGTGCGCGAAGCGCACGTCTGCCTTGATGACCACGTCGGTGATGGGCAGATAGTTGAACCCGCACACTATGTGCCGTTGCTTCAGGGTACCGTCCAGAATGCCATTCGATGGGATCGTGGCGTTCATATCGAGCGTCTCGAATCGAAGGAATGCGATGAGCTGCTTTCCCGGGACCGGGCACAGGGATTGAAGGATGTCGCAGCCTATTTCAGCATATGCACCGTATTCCAGGGCGGGTGTATTGTTTGCATATGCCCTGTTGATGTCCGAGGCCCTGGGTATCGAAACAGCCGTCCCCAGCACCTTCAGCGAAAGGCCACCGCTCTCATACTGAACATGGGATTCCCCGATGATCACCGGTGTGCCAAAAGGACCGGACTGCAGCTGCAAGCTATCGGCCTGTCTCGAGGAGAGGCCGACACTTCCCCCGTAGTACCCGCTGATGCCGACGACGGCGTTCTTGAGATACAATTCCGCCGAGCCGGCGAGTGCCAGGTTATTTGCGCTGGCATTTCTTCCCTCAAATCGTCCTTCGCGGATCCCGCTCCCGTGTACGAACGTTGCGCTGTTCAGTCCGTTCACCAGGGCAATGCTGTAACTCACCGGGAGGCCGCCCGAGGATCCGTAGAAACCAATTCCCAACTCCCTCCACGTGGATGGTATGATGAAGGTCTCCACCTGGTTTCGCTCGTTCCCGTTGAATTCCGTCGGCAGGTGGTTCTCGTTCAGGATGCCGATCCTGGGGAGGAAAAGGCCGGCGCTGATCGAATGCGTCGGGTCGAGCGTGAACCGGACATACGCCTGCTCAAACGCCACTTCCCCCCCGTCTTCTCCGCCGGTCACTTTCGCGTCTTCCACTTCAAGCTCGCTGAAGAAGGCAATGCCGGGAGTGAACCGGTGGCCAACGAACAGGACTACGCGCTCCAGATCCATCAACGCGGTCTGAGTCCCGAAATTCCGCTGGTAGAAGGCATTCCCATAGCCGCCAATGGTTGTCGCAGACGAGCTGGCGATCGAGGACGATGAGGTGTCCTGTGAGTCCGGCCGAACACTTTGAGCACTGGAAATCCCCTCATCCACAAGAAGAGAGAGAATCACCATCACGAAGCATGTAGCGCGATCTGTTCTCTTCAGCCCGCCGTCTGATCCGTCCATGTCAGCGTCCCCGTCTTTCGTTTCACATGACCGCCTTCTCTATCCAGAACGTCCCGCGGATGCTGCCTCCAGAATATGCGTGAATCCGCAAGCCGGGACAATCCCCATTTGTTGGGATTTACGAACGGGAGGAGATGTGCAGTGACGCGCGTGCGAGACGGGGACAACGGGGAAGCGGAGAGTCTGACGCGGGGACCTACCGGATGTCTTTTGAGGAGATCAGGCCGTTCAGGACCGCGTACATGGTCAGTCCGGAGATGGTTTTGATGCCCAGTTTGCGGGTGATGTTCTTCCTGTGGGAGATCACCGTGTGCATGCTGATTGAAAGGCGGTCAGCGATGTGCTTGTTCGGCATCCCGCGGGCCACAAGCTTGAGAACGTCTATTTCCCGTGCGCTGAGACCGGCGTACCTGCTGAGAGACTTGTGCGTCGTGTCCAGCGCGAACACCTGCTGAAGCTGCTCGATGATCCCGGACTCCGTTGACGTGACGTTGAGTGTTGCACGGCCTGACGGCTGCCCCGGCGTGTCCCGGTCAACGAGAAACACAATGCTGCCCCCGGCGCCGTGGAATCGCTCCTGCTCGAGCACAAACGCGTCGGGGTGAACGAAGATGTAATCCACGCTGTGGTCGAATTCTACGCCGCTTGCCTTTCCCGCGATGACGACTTCGTCCGCGGAGAAGTATTCAGCGAGAATACTCTTCAGTCCGAGGCAGAGCAAACGGTTCGGCGAGATAACAAGAACGCATTTTCCCGTCAACATCGTTATGCCGCCTCCGATTGCAAGGCCTTCTCCATTTCCGTTACCAGGGGCCGCAGGATGTTTTCCTCGATGCGCGTGTGATCCTCGATGTCCCGTTCGAGGCGGAAAAGCTCAAAAATGATGGCGTTGCAGATTGCCTCATCAAATTCCCCGCTGATGTACTTGATGAGTATATTTTTCAGGTCATAGAGCTTGTCGTCGACATTGTCATGCTCCTTCTCGTACACTTTCATGGAATAGGACCGCAGCACTCTCGCCTTGGGGCGCGACTGTCTGTGGTTCAGACGGCGGTAGACATCCTCGATGTACGGGAAGGTGGTAATTTCTTCACGCTTGAGGTGGGCAAACAGCTCCTTCTTGTATTCGTCAAAGAATCTCTTCACATGTATCAGGTTGCGGTTGCGCTTCGCATAGGCTTTCAGAAGGGCATCGATCAGGTTCTCAATGATCGGGATCTGGGTTTCCATGTAGTATGAATGTGTTTTCCTGAGATATTTCAGTATCACCAGGACGTTAAAGGTCTGGAGCGTTTTCTGGGGAAAATACCCTTCGATGCTGAACGTATTGACGATCGCGAGGAAGAACTCGGGATCTATCCTGTACTCCTTGCATACTCTCCTCACCGTCTTCTCCCCGAAGCCAAGACGGATCCCGAACCGATTCACGACTGGGATCAGGAGGTAGTTGCTGTGGATCAGCTCAGCCATTTTCATGTTTGGTGTCAGGAGTTTCATGAGTGCGATCTCCCCTCTCAGGTTCCCTGAATGGTGAATCTCTCAGGACAGCTCTACAACTTCAATCTCGTCACGAATGAACGACTTACCGACCTCCGGCGTGGAAAGCACCACGCGACGGCAGTCGAGTGCTCCGGGAGTCCGGTCACTCAGGAGCGAGTTCGACCAACGGGATGCCATCAATTGCCTTCGGATATGACACGCCGAAGCACTTCGCCAGCGTGGGCGCGATATCGACCGTGTGCACGCGGCGCGCAACCGAGTGCGGGGTCACGCCCCCTCCCCAGAACATGAGCGGAACATGCGTGTCGTAAAAGTACGGGGTTCCATGGGATGTGCCGGTCGCGGAGTTCGTAAAAAGGCAGTACTCCACTGGCAGGATGATAAAATCCCTGCTTCGCGAGGGGCAGAACCCCCGCTGAAGTTTCCCGACAAGGGGGAGATCGGCATTTGCCACGTCCAGCAGGTCGCGTCGGAAGTAGACTTCGGCAACGCCGTCAATCCGGCGCAGTCCATCCCGCACTTTCCGCTCGAGCGTCAGCGAATCAATCCCCGCTGCGGAGGCGGCGGCGTAGCTCAGGTATGCGTACGACCGTATGACAGGCTCATGGAGGCGCCACAGTGCTTGCAGGCTGCGGCTGAGACTGTCGAGTCCCGGGTGGACAATGGCATTGATCGAAATGCGGCGTGCGGGCACATGGCGAACGCCGGCCAGGTATTCAGGGAGAGCCATCGCGGCGTGATCGGCACTGAGCGCGACGAGAACTGTCCCCCGCCCCAGCAACGCCTCAGCGTCGGCGATGAATCTGCCCAAGGCCTGATCCAGGCGCACGATCTGATCAATCATCTCGTGACTGTTCCCCCCGTACGCATGGCCGATGTAATCGGTGCAGGAGAGGCTGAGAATGAGCAGATCGGTCGTGCCACGCCGGCCGAGCCGCTCCGACGCGATCGCTGACCGCGCAAAATCGAGGATCATATCGTCCCCAAATGGGCTGCCGGCGAGCTGCTCACGTTTCCGATCGGCGCGAAACGGGTGAGGGAAGGAAGTCGACCCGTTCACGGCTGGTTCCCCCTTCATCTCGTCGGGCCCGTAGCGGGTATAGGCAGAGTCGGGCAGGAGCTTCGTCCATGCGTCGGGCATGTGCCGGGAGACCCAATCCGAGTCGTTGAATGACCGCACCCAGCCAGGAAGATGCTTCAGATAGTAGCTCGAGGTGACCATTCGGCCCGAAGCACGGTCGTACCAGTACGCTTGATCCGGATGCTTGCCGCTCATCAGGATCGCGGCCCGGTCCTTGATCGAGGCGGCGATCACCTTTGAGTCCTGCCGCGCGATTTTCCACCAGTCACCCAGACCGGTCACAAGAAGGTTGCGGGGGGATGCGCCGCCCCCGGATCCATCGACAGCGAGCGCGGCCGTGTCTTCCACACAGTACGTCGTTCTTCCCGATGCCGGGTCGATGGAGGAGTTTTCCACGATCCCGCTGTGCGCCGGGTATGAGCCGGTCCCGAGGGCGGCATGGCCCGGCCCGGTCTCGCTCGGTGCGAAGTTGAGATCCGCGTTCGTGTACACCGTCCCTTCGGACAGCATCCTGGCCAATCCCCCCGACAGGTTATCCCTGTACCACTCGAGGTATTCGGCCTTCATCTGATCCACGGATATGTAGATAACAAGCCTTGGGTGTTCAGTCGCCTGGAGAGATGTGACGATTGAGAAGGCTATGAAGAGAGCGGCCAGAAAGCGTCGTTTCACGGAGGTGGGTCCTTTTTTCCATTCGCAGTCGGGAACAACAGTCAGTTCGGACTAAAGATATTGAATTTCTCGTCCGAATTCATGACGGGTTTGAGTCCGCTGGCAGATGGGATCAGACGCGCCGGTAAATACAACAGCACAAGGCCGATGAAGAGCGCTGCGTAAGCGATCGTACACACAAGAATGAACATGTCTTCCTCCGATCTGAGCTGCCGGTTCGCAAGGGGCATCAAGGTCGAAATTGGTGCTTTTGTGTGACTCGAACACCGGCGCCGGATCTATGGGCACTGCGGCACCGGCATATCCCCGGTGTGTCTTCCTTGAAGACGGGATAGTCAAAGAAATAGCATCCGGACTGAATGGCGAGAGCCAATCCTCGGCTGCAGCCTTGACGCCCGCTGTGACGAGAACCGCGTCACATAAGCAGGACGTACGTGAGTCGTAGCCCGCGACCCGGTTGCGGGAGAAAATCCTTGATGACCGACAGATGGTCACAATACACGTTATCGAAAAGATTGTCGCAGTTCAGGCTCACGTTGTGCACCACGCCGCCCGAGACAAGGCGCACCCCGACACCGATGTTGATGATCCCGTAGCCCGGCGTGGGGGTGTCACCATCCCCGAGCCTCGTCTGGCCCGCCGCCAACCGCCACTCCAGCATCCCGGAATAGGTATTGTCCTGCGGCTTGCGTAACCGAGGCTCGTTGAGGCAGGGTTGCAACGGCGGAGGCTGAGAGGGATGAAGGAAAGCCGATCTCACCTATCGTGAAACCGTTCGAATGAAGCGGGTCACGCGTGGAGCTGAAGGTGGGATTTGAACCCACGACTTGCGGTTTACGAAAACCCTATCGTCACAAAAACCCGCAGAATCCATATTGAATTGCTCGATCTTGAGCCTGCTTGTGACGCGATCGTTAGCAAACTGTTAGCAGATAATTGCATAAACAATATACTCCATGACTCATTCGATGTCAAATGAGATAGTTAACTCACGACGCAGATTGTACCGCCTAGGCCGGTTCTTATCCCCAATCGATCGTGGAATTCACCGCACCAAGATCATTTTACGCGTCTGAACAAAGCCGTTTGTCGAAAGCCTGTATAGATAGACACCGGAGGAAACCTGCTGGTCGGAAGCGTTCCGGCCGTTCCAGGTGACCTGGTACGACCCCGCCTCCTGGCGCTCGTTCACCAGGACGGCAACTTCCCGCCCAAGGATGTCAAAAATCCTTAGTGACACAGATCCCCATGCTCCTATGGAGTATGCAATTCGTGTTGATGGGTTGAACGGGTTCGGATAATTCTGCACCAGGGAAGAGCGAACAGGCACGCCTGCATCGCCCGGTCTGGTCGCTGTCAGACCCGCCGTGGTTGCCACGACCGCCCGAATGCGATGGTTCGTCACAACGCCGGCCCATGTCGAACCGTTAAATACGGAAGAACGTGTGCCATTTGTGACATCCTCCGACCGGATTCTCAGAGTGTCTGACGGGGTATCAAGGGAAAGGACAACATGAATGTCGGTTCCCACGCTCACCCCTACCCCCGCTCCGAGCATCACGATGTAATTGACCGGCGGTCCAGGGCTGAGCCGCGAGAGTGGGCAAAGCACCGCGGAGCCCAGCCTTGCTGCCGGCAAACCACCGCTATCGCTCAACACTTCGCAGATCAGGTTGCCTGTCCCGCTAATCGGTTGAAATGCGGGGGTCGTCAGGGCGACGGTGAGTGCGGCAAGCTGTCCACTCACCAGAGGAGATATCCTCACGGCGCACTTTGCGGAGCCGGTAAGTATAAAGAGGGCGTTTGAAGCAGACCCGTCGTAGGCGTGCAGCATCCGGGTCACAACAGCGGAAGACGAGAGTTTTCTTGCGAGGCCATTGAGGATGTCAAGTTTGCCGTAGCCCCAGACGGTATTGGGAGTCGAGCCTTCGAGGTTATCAATCGTCGCTGTGCTCGTCAGGAGTGATTTGATCTCTTCTGCGGTGGCGGAGGGAAACGCGCCCAGAAGAAGCGCCGCGCCCCCGGCCACATGGGGAGCGGACATGCTCGTCCCCCAATACACGATGTACTTCTGTCCCGGGTAGATCCATACCGCCTGACCGCTCGTATCCACATCTGAGGAAAGCGCCGAGGCAACACCCGCTCCGGGGGCCGAGATGTCCGGCTTGATCCTCCCGTCTCGAGTGGGACCCTTGCTGCTGAAGGGGCCAATGTCACCTGTGATATCAGGCCCAAGAAATCCAGCGTAGGTGTCGGTGTAAATCGGCCAACTAAATTTCGTGACATATGCTCCGCACGAGATGACACTCCGGGCCGTCGCAGGCATGCCCACGGTCTCGATATCGTCGCCTCCCGTGACGGTGGTCGTCAGCCCGTTCGACCATATTGTGTGATAGCTCAGCCACGCATCGTACGAGGCGGCAGAATCCGAAGAGTTCGTAAGCGTAAGGAGCCAGGTTCCGGATTTGGGCACTTCTGTGGTGGCATCCCGCACATCCAATGCGACGAGGCGATCCTGATCGTCAGTATACGAAAGACCATTGTAGAGCGTGAAGGTGCCGTCAAGTGTGCTGTTTCCGACTTTCGTGGAGTCGTTCAATACGGCTCCTGTGGAGTACCCGCTCGGTGACATTGCGGTGGCGATGACGGAAGGGAAACCCTTAAACCATACATCGAAATTGAAGCGATTGTTGTTGGGAGTAGGGAAAGGGGTATATGATGGTACGACCAGGGAAATCGATGCGCTGCCGCCGTTTGCGGCAAGGGTGCCGCTGGTGTGGATCGAGTCTCCACCGTTGTTCCCCGCGGCCGCCACGACAACCCGGCCCTGCGTTTGGGAGAATGCATCCGCTGCCAATTCATATGGACTGGTTCCATCATGCGGACCTTCGTGTTGGCCCGTACTCCAGTTGACAACCACCGGCTCGCCAAGAGCGACGGCCTTCGAGGCTGCATATGTAAGCCCGTCAATCATCAGCGATTCATAGAAAAAACCATTGCCACCATTAATGACAATGAGATCAGCATCTGGAGCCATGCCTACAAGTTTTCCAAAGGACGCCTGTCCATTCCCGGCAGCTATGCCTGCGACGTGTGTGCCGTGACCGTTATAATCTCGCGACCGCACCAGACCGGGTGGCGACGGACCGAGCTCGGCATTGATCTGTGCCTGGACGTACTCCACACCATAGGGAAAACCGGCTGGAGGTGCTTCTCCTGCATTCGGCGTAAGCGTTTGGTCCCATATGGCCAGAACCCGGGATTTTGTCGTATCAGTTGCAGATCGGAAATCAAGGTGCCTCCAATCGATCCCGGTGTCATAAATGACGAGGATGACCCCTTTTCCACGGTAGGGAGTCCCCCTTAGGAAGCCGGCCTGCACCAGAGCGGCGCCTGTCTCGGGGACGCTGACATCCAACGTGGGACGGTTAATAGAACCTCTATCGACGTAGGTTACTCCATCCGTTCTTGCCAGAGCGATGATCTGATCTGGCGTCACCAGAGCCGTCACAAATCCCTTGTAAACAGAACAAACGGTTGCACCTGATGCGCGCACAAGCAAGGGATCAGAAACATGGACGATCGCGTGATACATGACATGCGTCCCCCGAACAGCGGCGCGCTCGAGCCGCGAAACGTCTCCCGGAGCATACTCCGGGTCGGGATGAATCGTGGTCAGAAGCGCCTGGAAATCGGGATTAATGCGGGCTCTCTGGCGGGCGGAGAGTATGCCTGCGACTGAAGACCCAATCCCGCAGGCAAGGAGCACGATCAGCAAATAGACACATTTCCGTTGCCGCATGGTCTCATACTCCTGTGCTATGTGTGTCCTTGTGATCATGCAAACATTTCCTTTTCCTGGATGATTCCTCGACTTTTCGCTATGCAAAGTCGAACCGCTGACTGGGAGGCCAAGCGGCGAGGGCCACCGCAGGTTGGACACTGCTGTTGGGGGCCAAAGAGCTGCTTTACCCCATTAATTCTCCACACATTTCCCCACTTTCTCGCGGATGATAAATGGCAAGATCTCTGCGACACCAATGATATTTGCATTCCAGCCTAAAATCGATTCAATTGTAGCCTTTTCATCTTCCTGGTAGCGATCTTAGTCTGGGTTCGCTCCTCTTGCTGCCAAAAGATGTTTTGCTACCACTTTTGCTACCACCCCTAGATGAACCATCGCTGCCAAAGCCGAATCTTGGCATGACCACGCTCTGGTTTGCGACGAGCACTTAGAGCTGAATATCGAGACCCTCACAGCCAATCGAGTGTCCGTATTCGTCTAACCAAGATAAGACACTTGGAAAATTCCGAGCCCTGTGATTGCCTGCCACTTGCGAGTGGTTAGATTACATAGAAACGGCTGGACCCCCACCCATTCTTCGTAGGTTGGTTCGTTATATTCCGAACCAGAGCTACAGGAGTGAGTGTGGTCCACTCAAACTTCAGGGAAAGGAGTCCAGCCATGTCGGGTGATACCTTTGTTGGTCTTGATGTGCACGCTGAATCGATTACTGCTGCTATTCTCCGTCCGGGGAGCGAACAACCGGAGGTGATCAAGCTCTCCTCCGATCTCATGAAGGTCCGCCGGCTCTTTCGGCAACTTGCCGGTCACGGACCTGTTCGCAGTTGCTACGAATCATCCGGTGCCGGCTTTGTGCTGCAGCGAGTTCTTGCCGGCGACGGCTTCTCCTGCGAAGTGATTGCGCCTTCACTCATCCCGCACAAGCCGGGCGAACATCGCAAGTTCGATCGCCTGGATGCTGTCAATCTCGCTCGCCTCTACAGGAGCGGGCACCTGACGGCAGTCCACGTTCCGACCGAAGACCTTGAAGCCATCCGGCGGCTCCTCAGGCTGCGAACGACCTATCACCAGTACATCACCTCCACCATGCACAGGATCTCAGGCATCCTGCGGAACCACGGCTTTGTCTTCAAAGATGGCAAATCCACCTGGACCAAGAAGCACCGCATGTGGCTCGCCCGACTGCGCCTGACACTCCAGGGACCGCTATCAACTGCGCTGGCCATGGAGCTCCAACATCTGGAATATCTGGAGACCGAGCTGCAGAGCATGGACACCGAACCTGAACGCTATGCCCAGTCGCCTCTGTATCGAACCAGAGTCGAAGCTCTCTGCTGTCTGCGCGGCGTCAAGATCCTCACTGCCCTCAATATTGTCTGCGAGGTCGATGACGTCTATCGCTTCTCCTCGCCGCGTCAACTCATGGCCTACTTCGGGCTTGTCCCCTCGGAGCACTCCTCCGGGAACAAACAACATCGGGGATCGATCACCAAAGCCGGCAACATCCATGTCCGCCGACTTCTGGTCGAGGCTGCCTGGAACAACCGTCACAGTGCCGGTGCAGCGCTCATCTTGAATCACCGCCGCCAGGGTCAACCACCGGAGATCATCGCCATCGCTCTCAAGGCCCAACATCGATTGACGAGAAAGTTCCTTCGCCTTGATCAGCGAAAGCACCGACACGTCGCCATTACTGCCGTGGCCCGAGAGCTCTGCGGGTTCGTCTGGGCGATCTTAATGGCGCTGCCCCAGACACACCATTGAACAAACACATCGTCGAGAGGAGAGGATCGATAGGAGAATCCTCGTTTGAAATATGCGGTGTGAAGATCACCTTCTAACCCGCGAACCTAGATGGAGAACGCTCCGGACGAACACGTGAAGGTGCAGTAGGCCTGCTGCGCCGAACCCGCGAATACTAGTCTGATGATTGTCGACGAACGCTCTCCTCTCGACTTATTTATTTATCAAAGAGCTTGACACCCAGCCGTTTCCATACTATTTAACCAGCAGCATTCGCTCTGTGGCAACGAAATCTCCTCTTGATCCGGAAATGGGCGCAGCTTTGAGTCGCACCATATATACCCCGCTCGCAAAACGCGACGCAGCCCATGTCACCGAGTGCCGCCCGGCGATTTCGACATCGTTCCGGAGCTTCTGAACCTCTCTCCCGAGGACATCATAGATGGTCAGTGAGACCGTGCTGGGCGCAGCAAGCTGATAGCTGATTGTTGTGCTCGGATTGAAAGGATTTGGATAATTCTGGTAAAGAGCGAAGGAAGAGGGGATCCCGACCACGTGCGGGATCCCGACGGTCACGCCAGTGGGTGTCAGGAGGAATCCGTGCGTGTGAGACGGGTCGTTGGCCGGGGTGCCCAAGCCGGCGATCTGTCCGCTGTCGTTGATCGCATCCGCTTCCTGAAGCGTCCAGCACGCCCCGGCGGCGAGCATAGTGTTAAGATCAACCATCGCTCCATGAGAATAGAGAAACGCGTGATTCCCGGGAAGAGTGGTTGAGTATCCCACAACATCGCCATTGTTATTGATATCCTTTGCCACGCTTGACCCGATCGCCCCGAAAAGCGTCCCGATGTCGCGTCCCGGTCCGAGCATAGCGTGGGCAAAGTTGGAGATCGAACCGTTGGGTAGCTGTACATCGACGTACACATATCCGGCGTACGTGCCGTGGTCGTTGATTTTTACCGGGAACACGTTTTCGCCCAGATCGCTAGCGCTGCCGCCGTGCCAGAGTACACCGTGATAGGGTCCTTGGCTGTGGGGTTGGCCCGGCTCATGGGTGCCATTGACCCCCACAACGTCGCCTCCCTCATTGATATCAAATGCTTCCGCTCCCCCCGCGGTCGAATCCTGGATACGGGGAAGGCTGGAGAGGGCACCGTTGGACCAGAGAAACGCCCCCGTGGTGCCCGCCCCTGCACCGACGACTGTACCAGCATTGTT
>Ga0187779_10000532_pt1 | contig 25406 bp, 21 predicted proteins | sample 1015_Q2_SP10_10__FD_132435 | JGI IMG/M metagenome (GOLD analysis project Ga0187779, IMG submission 132435) | Tropical peat soil microbial communities from peatlands in Department of Meta, Colombia - 1015_Q2_SP10_10_MG | ecosystem: Environmental > Terrestrial > Soil > Wetlands > Peat | place... | reverse complement strand
GTGGGTCTGTTCTACTACGGGTATTCGCCATTTAGCCTTGTCGCCGGAGCCGCTATGGATCGCCTGGGACCCAAAAGGGTTCTTCCGATGGCCGCGGCCATCGTGGGCGTTGGAGCACTCCTTTTCGGTTCGGGTAGCCGAGAGGCGGCGAGCGCGGGGAGATTGCTACAGGGAGCGGGAGGCGTTTTCGCCCTCGTGGGAGCCGTGTATATCGCCACGAAGAACTTTCCGGCTTCTCGCGCCGCCACATTGATCGGTGCAACGCAGATGTTTGGTATGGCGGGCGGATCGGCCGGGCAATTTGCCGTGGGACCTCTGCTCAGCAGGGGCCTATCCTGGAAGGGTTTTTGGATCGCAATGGGTTTGGTCGGGCTCGCGATCGGCGCCCTTCTTCTATTTCTTCTGCCGAAGGAAGAGAGGGTGGACAAGCCAGGCACGGGGCTTAGAAGCACCATTGGAGCATTCGGCGCAGTATTCAAGAATCCGCAATCGATTTTGTGCGGCTTGATCGCAGGGTTTCTTTTCATTCCCACAACCATCTTCGACATGATTTGGGGTGTGCGTTACCTACAGGAGGCTCACGGCTTCGACTACGGTTCGGCGGTCATGCGCTCAGCCGCTGTTCCATGCGGATGGATCCTCGGTTGTCCACTGCTCGGACTCATTTCTGATCGCATCGGGCGGCGGAAACCGGTGATCATCGGAGGGGCACTCGTGCTGTTGGTGTCTCTTGCCTGGATCCTCTTCGGCCGGACCGACGTCTTTCCTCCCTATGCGTTGGGACTCGTGGCCGGATTGGCATCGGGCGCAGCGATGCTGCCATACACCGTGATTAAGGAAGCGAACCCTCCCGAGTTCGGAGGCACAGCCACCGGCGTGATCAATTTCCTGAACTTTACCTTCAGCGCTCTACTCGGCCCAGTCTTCGGGGGAGTTCTGCAGTACGTATCGCGTGACGCTAGCCGGCGTGAGCTGGGGCATTACCAGGCGACTTTTCTGCCGCTGCTTTTCGGGGTCGGCGCTGCCATTGTCCTCTCTTTCCTGCTGAAGGAGACAGGACCGTCGGTTCAACGCCTTACGCCGAAGCAAAGGAGTGCCAAAAAATGAGTCCGGAAACCGGAACGGGAAAATACGAGCAGTTGCTGGCGAGGTGCAAGAGTTTAGAAGCGGTTCCAACCGCGGTGGCACACCCGTGTGAGGCATCGGCATTGTCGGGGGCTGTGGAAGGTCAAAAATTGGGATTGATCGTTCCGATTTTGGTTGGCCCCAAGGACAAGATAGCGGCAACGGCGAAGGCTTCGGGAATCGATCTCGGAAAGCTCGAGATTCTTGACGTTCCCCACAGCAACGCCTCGGCAGTGAAGGCCGTAGAGATCGTTCGCGAGGGCCGTGCGCAGATTCTCATGAAGGGGAGCTTGCATACCGACGAGTTGATGTCGGCGATCGTGGCGCGCGACGGAGGATTGCGCACTGGGCGCCGCATCAGCCACGCGTTCCTCATGGATGTTCCCACCTACCATAAGGTGCTGATCGTGACCGATGGCGCGATCAATATCGCCCCTACGTTGGAAGACAAAGTGGACATTTGCCAGAACGCGATTGATCTGGCCATTGCACTCGGTCGCGAAAGGCCCAAGGTTGCCATCCTGGCGGCGGTTGAAACGGTGACTTCGAAGATGCCCGCTACGATCGATGCCGCGGCACTCTGCAAAATGGCCGAACGGGGACAGATCAAGGGCGGAATCCTGGACGGACCCCTGGCGTTTGATAATGCGATCAGTAGTCAAGCAGCGAGGACAAAAGGGATCCAATCCGACGTGGCCGGTGACCCGGACATACTTTTGGCACCCGATTTGGAGGCCGGCAACATTCTCGCAAAGCAGCTCAGTTTCCTTGCCAAGGCGGACAGCGCCGGGATGGTCCTTGGCGCGAGGGTGCCTGTGATTTTGACCAGCCGAGCCGATAGCATACGGTCTCGGATCGCCAGTTGTGCAGTCGCTATGCTTGTGGCTCATGCAAGACGAGCCATGCGGTAAGGTCAATTCTTGTGACGGACGACTTCGCTCTGGTATTCAACGCCGGATCGTCGAGCCTGAAGTTCTGTGTGTATCGGCGGCCCGAGACCAGCGAGTGGCAGCTCGATGCCCGCGGTCAGATTGAGGGTATCGGGACATCGCCACGATTGTCCGTGAAGGACGCGCGCGAACGGGACCTCGAGAATACGCAGTTGGGTTCGACAGTGCGTGACGGAGGCACTGCCCTTGATGCACTCTCCGCCTGGCTCCGGTCGAAGTACAGTGGCGGGCGCGTTTTGGGCGTGGGCCACCGGGTTGTTCATGGAGGACCTCGGTTCGCCCACCCCACTGTTGTGACCCGTCAGGTGCTGGCAGAGCTGCGTGAGCTCATCCCTCTCGCCCCACTCCATCAACCACACAATCTGGCGGCTATTGAGGCGGTTTTCGAGCGGTTGCCCGATGTTCCGCAGGTGGCTTGCTTCGACACTAGCTTTCATCGTGGCCATTCGGCCGTCGCAGAGCTTGTACCGTTGCCAAGGGACATCTGCAAATCCGGGGTGCAACAGTACGGGTTCCATGGCCTCTCGTATGAATATATCGCTTCCGTTTTGCCCGAGGTGGCCCCCGGGATTGCTCGGGGACGCGTCATCGTTGCGCATCTGGGGAGCGGGGCCAGTCTGTGCGCGTTAAAAGAGGGAAAGAGTGTGGACAGCACTCTCGGCTTCACGGCGCTGGATGGACTCTGCATGGGTACGAGACCTGGCCACCTCGATCCTGGTGTCGTCTTATATCTGTTTCAGAATCTGGGGCTCTCTGCGAAAGAAGTGGAGACCATACTTTATAAAAAATCGGGCTTGCTAGGCATTTCCGGTATCAGCAATGACATGCGCGATTTGCTTGCGCGGCAGGAGCCGGAAGCTCGCTTGGCGGTCGATTATTTCGTTTACCGGGCTGCGAAGGAAATCGGCGCGCTCGCCGCGGTTTTGGGCGGCATCGATGCACTCGTGTTCACTGCGGGCATCGGAGAGAACTCGGCAGAAATCCGCCGGCGAATCTGCGAATCTGCGTCGTGGCTGGGATTAAAACTCGACGCCGAAGCCAACGCCGGGCGAGGGCCGCGCATCTCGGCTCCGGAAAGCAAAGTCTCGGCCTGGGTGATCCCAACCAACGAGGAACTGATGATTGCAAGGCATACCGGATCGTTACTGGGTTTGACCTAGACAAGGAGCACTACCATGGCTACTCCATCATCGGAAAAAGTAGCGCCAGCGAATGCGCCTTCTCCCTGGGCGGGATTCAAATCGGGTCTCTGGCAGCGGGAAGTCAACGTTCGTGACTTCATCCAGCAGAACTACGAGCCCTATGAAGGAGACGGAACTTTCCTGGCGCCGGCAACGGATCGCACCAAGAAACTGTGGAATCGGTTGAGTGAGCTGTTTGTGGAAGAACGCAAGAAGGGTGTGCTCGACATCTCTCAGATTCCGGGTTCGATCACCTCACACGGCCCCGGCTACATCGATCGAGAAAATGAAATCATCGTGGGCCTTCAAACCGAGGCACCTTTGAAGCGAGCCATTATGCCGAACGGCGGGCTGCGGATGGTTCTGAGTGCGCTCAAGGCCTATGGGTACGTGCCGGACCCGAAGATCGTCGAGATTTTCACAAAGTATCGTAAGACTCACAACGACGGCGTCTTCGATGCCTACACGGCGGACGTCCGGCGGTGTCGCAGCTCTCACGTCCTGACCGGCCTCCCTGACGCCTACGGGCGAGGTCGCATCATCGGCGACTATCGCCGCGTGGCGTTGTATGGGGTTGCCCGACTCATCCAGCACAAGCAAGAAGAAAAGCGAAGTCTTGATTCGGCTATGTCGACCGACGACATTATTCGCGACCGAGAAGAACTGAGCGAACAGATTCGCGCACTGAACGAGCTCTTGCAGATGGCATCCGGCTACGGGTTCGATATCTCGGGTCCCGCTCGCAACGCCCGCGAGGCTGTGCAGTGGTTGTACTTCGGCTACCTCGGGGCCGTGAAGGAGCAGAATGGAGCCGCCATGTCCCTCGGCCGGACATCGACCTTTCTGGACACCTATTTCGAACGGGATCTGGCAGCTGGGACAATGACGGAGCAACAAGCGCAAGAGATTATCGATGACTTCGTGATCAAGCTGCGCATTGTACGCTTTCTTCGCACACCAGAATACGACGAGCTTTTTGCGGGCGATCCGACCTGGGTCACCGAGTCGATTTCCGGTATGGGAGACGACGGACGACACCTGGTAACCAAGACTAGCTTCCGATTCCTCCAGACTCTCTATAACCTCGGCCCTGCCCCGGAGCCGAACTTGACCATCTGGTATTCGCCACGACTGCCGGACGGGTTTCGAAATTTTGCCGCCAAAGTGGCGATCGACACCAGTTCGATTCAATTCGAAAGCGACGAGATCATGCGTCGCTCGCTGGGAGATGACGGAGCAATCGCCTGTTGTGTGTCACCCATGCTTTTGGGCAAACAGATGCAGTTCTTCGGCGCACGAGCCAACCTCGCCAAATGCCTGCTGTATGCGATCAACGGTGGCAGGGACGAGATGACCGGCGAGCAGGTGGGTCCGGTGGGTAGCACCGTCGAAGGAGAGTACCTTGTCTTTGAAGACGTACTCGAGAGGTTCGACAAGATGATGGAATGGCTTGCGGACGTATACGTCAACGCCATGAACATCATCCACTACATGCACGACAAGTACGCTTACGAGCGCCTGGAAATGGCGCTTCATGACTATGCTCCTTTGCGTACCATGGCTTTCGGCATGGCGGGCATGTCTGTCGTGGCCGATAGTCTTTCGGCCATACGTTATGCGAAGGTTCGACCGATTCGCGATAAAACCGGGCTCATCACCGACTATCAAATCGAAGGCGATTTTCCCCAGTTCGGAAATAATGACAATCGGGTGGATCAGCTCGCATCGTGGGTGGTCAGTACCTTCATGAGCAAGCTGCGGAAATATCCCACCTATCGCCACGCCGTTCACACCCAATCGATCCTGACGATCACCTCGAACGTCGTGTACGGCAAGAGCACGGGCAACACTCCCGATGGAAGGCGCCAGGGAGATCCGTTTGCGCCGGGTGCAAACCCCATGCACGGGCGCGACAAGCACGGCATCCATGCCTCGGCTGCGTCGGTTGCCAAGATTCCATTCCGCGACGCCTCCGACGGCATTTCTCTGACTGCCACGTTGCTCCCCGAAGGTCTTGGAAGAATTCCGGAGGACCGGATCGTAAACCTGCGAGGCATGCTAGATGCGTTTTTCACCGCGACGGGCTTTCACATGAACGTGAATGTGCTAAATCGCGACACGCTTTTGGATGCTATGGATCATCCGGAGAAATACCCCCACTTGACGATCCGTGTTTCTGGATACGCGGTCAACTTTGTACGGCTCACCCGCGAACAACAGATGGACGTGATCAACCGCACCTTCCACGGAAGACAGGCGACGCTATGAGTGAAACTCCACAGGCAGTCCCACTAGAAGCAAAGAGCCCTTTTGAACTTCGGGTCAACCTGGGCCAGGGTATGCCGGAATCAGATGTGCGGACGGCACTGGCTACAGGAGATATGGGCTTCCTCCATTCATTCACCACTGGCTCGGCCGTCGATGGACCCGGCGTCCGGGTTGTCGGATGGACGACGGGTTGCCATTGGCGATGTCGGTATTGCCATAACCCGGACACCTGGACGATGAGCAACGGGATTCCCGTGACGTTGGCTCGCGCGACAGAAGAGCTACGCAAGTACCGTCACGGGCTGAAAGTCATGTCGGGCGGGTTTACCTTAAGCGGTGGCGAACCTCTGATGCAGGATCGATTTGCCGTTAAGCTGTTTCGCGCCGCGAAAGCGATGGGGATCCATACCGCCTTAGACACCAACGGTTCTCTCGGGAGTCGCCTGGCAGATCAAGAGCTCGAGGAAATCGATCTCGTCCTGCTGGATATCAAGACGTGGAATCCAGAACGCCATCGTCAACTGACTGGGATGGACAATGCACCTGTTCTGGATTTCGCACGTCGGCTGGCCGCTCGCAAAAGGGCGGTCTGGCTGCGCTTCGTGCTGGTCCCCGGACTAACCGATGATCTGGAGGACATCCGTCAAATCGCGAAATTCACGGCGGGCCTGGGAAACTTTGAACGAGTCGACATCCTACCCTTTCATCAGATGGGCCGATTTAAGTGGAAAGAGCTCAAACTCAACTACACCCTGAACGAAGTTCTGCCGCCCAGTGTGGAAGAGGTGGAACGCGCGCGGGAGCCGTTTCGAACCGCCGGACTCAAGGCCTACTGATCGAGGGATTTTGAGCGCGCGAGCCAAAAGAGAATTGGGACAAGTAGATCGAGTGACCACCCCAAACCGCATCGTGGGAGGCTGTATGAACCGAACGTTAGCGATCCTTATCGCTCTTGTTTGCTCAGCGGTCGTATCGACCGCCAGTGGACAAGAGAAGGTCAGAACCGAGAAAGATCTTCTCGGAGAAAAGCAAGTTCCAGCTGACGCGTATTACGGTGTGCAGACGGCGCGGGCTCTTGAGAATTTCCAGATCTCGGGAGTTCAGATCAATCACTACCCTGGCTTCGTGGAAGCCTGGGCAATTGTCAAACTAGCCGCCGCTCGGGCCAATGCGGATGTCGGCGCCATGAACCAGGAATCCCTCGCCGCCATTGAAAAGGCCTGCAAGGCCGTTCTCGCCGGTCAGTACCGCGACCAGTTTCAGGTGGATTGGTATCAGGGTGGCGCCGGCACGTCGACCAATATGAATGCCAACGAGGTGCTTGCCAATGTCGGGCTCGAACTTTCCGGCCACAAAAAGGGCGAATATCAGTTCCTGGATCCGCACGATCAGCTGAATATGTCGCAATCCACGAATGACACTTACCCCACTGCAATCAAAATCGCATTTCTGTTGCGAAACGACAAGCTCGTCGAAGAGCTACAAAAGCTTGCCCTATCGTTCCGAATGAAAGCGGATGCATATCTTGAAATCGTAAAAATGGGCCGTACGGAGATGCAGGACGCAGTGCCCATGACGGTGGGACAGGAGTTTCACGCGTTCGCGGACGCGCTCGAAGGAGAGATCCGACTGCTGCGGGATGCCGAAAAGTACCTGTACACAGTCAACATGGGCGCCACCGCCATCGGCACGGGGATCAATGTGCCCAAAGGATATGCGGAAAAATGTGCAGCAGAACTGGCGAAGCTGACGGGAAAGCCCATCGTACCGGCCTCGGACATGATCGCGGCCACATGGGACCAGCAGGGATTTGTGGTTTATTCCTCCGCCCTGAAGAGTGTGGCCGTGACGCTGTCAAAAATCTCCAGTGATTTGATCCTGCTTTCCTCCGGGCCGCGGGCGGGACTGTATGAAATCGACCTGCCCGCATTACAACCGGGCTCTTCCATCATGCCGGGCAAGGTGAATCCGGTCATGCCTGAATTGATGAACCTCGTGGCCTTTCGAGTGATGGGAAATGACTATAGCGTGAGTCTGGCCGCCCATCAGGGACAACTCCAGCTCAATGCCTACGAACCGCTTGAAGGCCTGGCCGTGATCGAATCCCAAAGCCTGCTCTATACGACGTCGAACGCCTTCCGGACGAAGTGTATTGACGGCATTACGGTGAATGAGAAAACGCTCGAACATTATCTCGAGACGACGGTCGGCATCGTCACGGCGCTTAACCCCATTATCGGCTACGAAAAGGCGACGGAGCTGGCCAACGAAGCGTACAAAAGCGGCAAAGGGATTCTGGAAATCGTGCGCGAGCAAAATATCTTGTCGGAACAGCAAATCAAAGAGTTACTCGATCCTGTCAAGTTGACCGGCCTCGATAAGAGCAAGTACCAAACGCAGTAGGCTTGTCTTTGGATTTCCCAACACGGAGTGTAGTAGATCCGCACAAATAGGGAGGAGGCAGTCATGAAACCCGGCCACAAAGTTTCGATCTGGCTCGTCTTCGTTCTCACCTTAGGAACCTGGCCCTGCTCGTCCGCTCAGAAGAAGTTGCCGAACGTCGTGATCCTGGCGACCGGCGGAACCATCGCCGGTGCCGCGGCGACGGGAACACAAGCCGGGTACACTTCGGGCGCGGTGACGATCGATGCCATGCTGGCAGCAGTTCCCGGCATTAAAGAAATCGCCAACGTCCGAGGGGAGCAGGTTTCCAATGTCGGCTCGCAAGACATGACGCTGGACATCATGCTGACACTCGCAAAACGCTGCAATGAACTCCTTTCGAAGAATGACGTCGACGGCATCGTGATTACACACGGCACCGATACCATGGAAGAGACGGCCTACTTTCTTAATTTAGTCGTGAAAAGCGACAAGCCGGTCGTCTTGGTTGGTTCGATGCGGCCCTCAACCGCGATCAGTGCCGATGGCCCGTTGAACTTGTTTGAGGCTGTCGGCGTGGCAGCCGATCCCAATTCCGGTGGAAGGGGCGTCCTCGTGGTGATGAATGACTGGATTCACGCCGCGCACTCTCTCACGAAGACGAGCACCACGGCCGTGCAAACCTTCATGTCGCCCTTGCGAGGTCTGGTGGGCATCTCGAGCTATGGCAAAAACGATTTCTACAACACGCCCCAGTGGAAACACACGCTCGCGAGCGAATTTGACGTAACCAGCGTGGCCAAACTGCCGCGTGTGGACATCCTTTACGCCTACGCCGATATGTCCTCGGATTTGATCGATGCTTCGGTGGCGAACGGTGCCAAAGGCATTGTGATTGCGGGCGTGGGCAACGGGAATATGAACAAGCCCTCACTAGAAGCGGCGGCGAGAGCCGCGAAAAAGGGTACGGTCGTCGTGAGGAGCAGCCGCGTGGTCACCGGCACTGTCGGACGCAACGTGGAAGTGAACGACGATGAAATGGGCTTCGTCGCCTCCGATGAGCTCAATCCCCAAAAGGCTCGGATCCTTTTGATGCTGGCTCTTCTCAAACCGCGGTCCGTCTCAGAACTCCAAACACTGTTTCAAACCTATTGAGCGAATGAGCGGGATGTGAGCTCGGAGAGGGAAGCGCATGCTCTGGATTGAACTGTCGATTCTCCTGGCGTGCATCCTCATCGGTGCGCGCCTGGGAGGGATTGCACTCGGCACCGTCGCAGGCATCGGGCTGGTCGTCTTTGTGTTCGTGTTCGCCATGCCGCCCGGCGGTCCGCCGGGAGCGGTCATCGGGATGATCATCGCCGTGATTACCGCCCTGGCAACGATGCAGGCCGCCGGAGGCCTCGACTACCTGGTTTCCATCGCGGAGAAGGTTATGCGAAGGCACTCGCAATACATTACCTTTGTTGCCCCGCTTGCTACCTACGTGCTCGTCCTGGCTTCGGGTACCACGCACGTCATCTATGCTCTCTTGCCGGTCATTGCCGAGGTTTCGAGAAAGGCCGGGGTCCGCCCCGAGCGCCCACTTTCGATCAGCGTGATAGCCGGTTTTCAGGGTGTCGTGGCTTCTCCGATTTCCGCGGCGACGGTGGCGATGGTTGGATTGCTGGCTTCGAAAAATGTCTCGCTTCCGCACCTACTCGCCATCGTGGTTCCCTCCACGCTCCTAGCCGTCTTGATCGGCGCATTTTCCGTGGCCTGGCGGGGAAAAAATCTCAGCGAAGACTCCGAATACCAGAAGCGTCTGGCTCGGGGGGAAGTGAAACCGCCCACACAGCTGCAAGAATTGGTCGGCCAGCAAATGCGCAATGCGCGGGGATCGACCCTTCTTTTCTTCGCGGGCATCGCCCTGGTGGTGCTGATCGGCATCTTCCCAAATCTACGCCCCTTCTACCCGATCTTCGAAAACGGTGTGGCGGATACCGATCAGGTGAGCATGGCGATGGCCATCATGATTGTGATGCTAGCCATTGCTGGGTTGACGACTATCTTTTTCAAGGCCTCTCCGGAGGCCACCGTGAAGGGAACGATCATGCGCAGCGGCATGACAGCGATGATTTCGATCCTCGGCGTGTCGTGGCTCGGTTCTTCTTTTTTCGAGGCGAATCGAGTCATGATTGTCAGCGGCATTTCCGACGTGATCCGGCACCATCCGTGGGCGTTTGCGGCTGGGCTGTTTGTTCTCTCCAGCTTGCTGTTCAGTGCCGCCGCAACCATTGTCATCCTTGTGCCGGTGGCCTTAGCTTTGGGTTTGCACCCCGCACTGCTCATTGCCTTCTACCCGGCGGCAAATGGAGTTTTCTTCCTGCCGACCTATGGCACCGTGCTCGCTGCGGTCTCCTTCGACCAAACGGGAACAACTAGAATTGGAAAGTATCTGCTCAACCACAGTTTCATGTTGCCAGGTTTGGTTACCATGACTTCCGCAATCCTCATAGCGCTTCTGCTGGGAGAAATATTGTCGAGGTAGGACGGCAGTGCGCCTGCACCGCTTGGAGGTGTTTCGTCGACTAAGACTGAGACAGCTCCTGCCACAAATGACAGGGAGATCGTAAGGAAAGGACTGGATGCGGGAGCTCAGACGGCTGCACGGCTAGTCTTGGCTGCTGTCTCGTATCCCCGGGTGAGGTGATACAACGCCCGGTCGAAGAACTCTCCCACCATATGATTGAGTTCTTGGATTCCGTACAGTTGAACGGGAACCAGCTCGTCTGGCGTGACACGATCACCGGAAAACGCAATCAAGCCATGCTCACGGATGAATCGGCTAAGGCGTGCCTTGGCAAGGATTAGACAGTATACAATTTCACTCAAGGGAATCCCTTGCTGAAAGCGCTTTCTTCCCCATCCCTCATACTCCTTCTGCACTGCATCCTCCTCCGGGTTGCCGATCCACTTTCCTAGATTCAGATACAATGCTGCGATGCGCTGTTCGAGTTCTCCCGCAGGGATCTTACGGAAAGAGGTAGTGCGCTCGTTGGTCAGAACGTCCTGCATAGCCTCGCTGATTAAAGAGGTGGCATGGGTCCCGATGAATTCCATTAGGCGCGAAGTGAGCATGTGGCCTCTCCCAAATTAAACCACTAAGCGATGGTAACCCCCCTGGCTTAGACTTGGAACCTTGGAAAGTCGCCCTAGCCAGGTTGGCAAACAGCTTGTACAGCAGCACACTGTCGACCAGCATTTGCTGCTTAGCATACCCGCGGATCCTTCACAATCCTAGGATGCTACGGGGGGAGGCCATACGCCGTGACCCACGTCACCACCTGGTGTGATCCGCCGCTCTATTTCTGCCTGACTGTAAGTTTTGACAGTAGTGCCAACAGCTAACATGACTAGTCTCAAGGAAAGTACAGGTGCTGGGCGGGGCGTGCAATCGCGGCGATCGAATACGATTCTAATCGTGCGGGTGGCCATGAGTCCGAAACGAAAGCTATGGGTTAGCAAGATCCAATGCCTCGTATTGGTCTCGACCGTTGCCCTTTCGCCAGGGGATCTTTTGGCTTACGGCTTCTCTCCTCGCTTGGCACAGGCGTCCACCCCGCAAGGCCAGAGTGCAAAGATTCCACCCGACCAGCTGGACTCTCTCGTAGCACCAATCGCCCTCTATCCCGATCCGCTGCTAGCCCAAGTCCTCGCGGCCTCTACCTATCCTCTCGAACTGATCCAGCTCCAGCAGTGGCTAACGAAGAATCCCGGGCTGAAGGACCAAGCCCTCGCCGATGCTGTGGCAAAGCAGCCCTGGGATCCGAGCATCCAGGCCTTGGCCGCTCTGCCCGATGTGGTCAAACGCCTTGCAGACGATATCCAGTGGACCACGGATTTGGGCAACGCGTTCCTGGCGCAGGAAGGCGATGTGATGGACGCCGTACAGCGCATGCGCAAGAAGGCTCAGGATAAAGGCAATCTGAAATCGACCGAGCAACAAACGGTGGAAACCAAGGTTGTTGAGAGCAAGAGCGTGATTGTGATCGAACAAGCCAGTCCACAAGTTGTGTATGTGCCTTCCTATGATCCGGTGGTGGTGTACGGCCCGCCCATCTATCCCTACCCACCCATTTACTATCCGCCACCGGGATACTATGCGGCGGGGCTGGCGATCTCCTTCGGAGTTGGCGTGGCGATGGGCGCATTCTGGAGTGGCGGATGGGGCTGGGGATGCGGCTGGGGCGGCAACAACATCACCATCAACAACAACAACAATTTCAACCGCAACACAAATATTGGCGGAGGGAACCGCCCGTCTCAGCTGCCATCTGGCGGACGTGGCAACGTCGGCGGAGGAAACCGCGGGAACCTCGGAGGGGGGAACCGCGCGTCTCAGCTGCCGGCTGGTGGACGCGGCAATTGGCAGCACAATCCTCAGCATCGCGGCGGCGCCCCGTACAAGGACCGAGCTACCGCAGACAGGTTCGGCGGAACGACGCGGGGGGACTCGTTGGCAAATCGCCAGGCCGGTGCCCGCCAACAGCTTGGCCGGCAGGGCGGCAATCTGGCAAGTAACCGGGGTGGCGGCCTCGGCAACCGTACGGGAGGTGGCAACGTTGGCAACCGGGCAGGTGGTGGGATTGGAGCGGGTAACCGGCCCGGCGGCGGAGGAGCAAACAGCATAGGAGGACGGGATCTGTCGCGAAGCGGCGGAGGGAATCGGGACGCCTTCGGTGGGGGTTCTAGGGGCTCTAGGGGATACAACGGATCGAGCGCGCGCGCCAGTGGCAGCCGTGGTGCCTCGAGCATGGGATCTCGAGGCGGGGGCTTCGGCGGAGGTGGTCGTGGAGGAGGCGGTCGCGGCGGTCGACGGTGACGAGAGGCGTATTTTACTGAGAGGGAATCAGCGGGGCATCGATATGAAATCCATATCTGCAAGTCGGGTCCTTTCAGTCGTCAGTGCAGCAGCGTGGCTATTGCTGCCAGCGCCGGTGCCCCTGGCCGCGCAACAATCGGCTGGAACAACGAGTTCGGCTTCTGTCGGTGGAGGTGCCAAGACCTTCGACACTCCCCAGCAAGCTGCCGATGTAGTCGTCGAGGCAGCTGGGAAATTTGACGTGGATGCTTTGGAGGAGATTTTCGGCCCCGACGGCGACGATATCGTGCTTTCCGGTGACTACGCGCAAGACCGACAGCGGGCTCTTGACTTTGCTGCACAGGCCCGCGAAAAGAAAAGCGTTTCCGTGGATCCCAAGACGGGGAACCGAGCGTTCCTTATCGTGGGCGACGAAGACTGGCCGTTCCCTGTGCCATTGGTGAAAGTAAACGGCAAATGGCGCTTCGACGCCAAAACTGGGCGCGAAGAGCTGTTTTACCGGCGCATCGGCAGCAATGAACTGGATGCCATTGACATCTGCCACGGCTACGTGGACGCGCAATACGAATACGCTTACCAAAAGCGCGATGAATACGCCGTGAACCAGTACGCACAGCACATTATCAGCACTTCCGGCAAGCAGGATGGCCTGGCCTGGCAGAACCCGGATGGCAGCTGGGGCGGCCCAGTGGGCGAAGAGATTGCCCGAGCGATCGAGCAGGGCTATGTCTCCAGTGGGCAGCCATACCATGGCTATTTTTTCAAAATTCTAAAAGGGCAAGGGCCTGCGGCGCCCTTGGGCGAAATGGACTATGTGGTGGAAGGCGTGATGATCGGGGGCTTTGCTCTCGTAGCTGCGCCAGCCGAGTACGGCGAGACGGGCGTGAAAACCTTCATGGTCAGCCAAGATGGGGTTGTCTACCAGAAGGATTTCGGGTCGGCCTCTCTCAGTGAATTCATCAAAATGGAGCGCTTCAACCCGGATAGTACGTGGGCACCAGTGTTCGAGGAGTGAGAGAGGTACTTCGACAAGAATCCACTCGGAGGAACCCCTTTGTTGTGCCACCGAGTAGTCGAAATGAAAATGAACAGGAGAGGAAGTTATGTCGCTGAATGCGCGTAGAGTCGGGCATGTGGTGGCCCTGTCGTTCATCGGGCTCGTGTTGCTAAGTTCAACGGTCACCGCCCAATCCGTAAAGGTGGAAGGCGTGATCAAGGCCCGCAAGGGCGACACCATGGTTCTGCAAACTCCCAACGCTCCCAATCTGGCTGTCCTCTTGAATGACGATACGCAGGTGGGGCAGGTGCAGGGTTTGTTTAAGTCCCGTCGGAAAGAAATGTCGATGGCCGCTCTGATTCCGGGACTTGCTGTTAAAGTGGAAGGCACCTACGACCAACAAAACCAACTGGTGGCGAAGTCGGTCTCTTTCAAAGGCGAGGATTTGGAACAAGCGCAAGCCATCGAGGCTGGGATGCACGAAACGAAGGTGCAGGTCCAGCAGAACCAAGAGCAGTTAGCAAAACAGAATGCTGAGCTACAAGCTCAAAACGCAGCCTTGCAAAAGCAGCAGGCACAGCTAACCGAGCAGCAGGCTAAAATCGCCGCCAATAAGGCGGCCATCGACGCTGCGGTCGCGCGCTTTGGCCAGCTGGACGACTACTACATCTTCGACGAGCTGACTGTTTATTTTGGCAACGGCAAAACCAAGGTGGATCCGAAGTACAATCCCCAACTACTTGCATTGGCGCAGAAAGCCAAGACCGTTGACGGCTATGTGATCGAGGTCAAAGGCTATGCCTCGGCGGTGGGAAGCGTGAGCTTGAACCAACAGCTCAGTGAGGACCGTGCCGACGAAGTGACCAACATCCTGGTTCAACAGGGGCATATTCCCCTCACCAGAATGCTCGCACCCGGTGCGATGGGAGAAACCCATCAAGTCGGCAATGATAAGACAGCAGAGGGACAGGCAGAAAACCGTCGGGTCGTCGTACGCGTGCTACAGAACAAGGGCATCGCTGGAATGTAGAGACGTTGTGGCTAATCGAACGCACGGATGGGAGAAACTATGACACCTAAGAATAGACGTGAATCTAGAGTTCACCGATTTGCCTGCGGCAGTTTTCTACTCCTTGCGCTCCTGCTGACGGTGACAGCGCTCACTCTTTCTGCGGCCGATAGGGACGTAGAAACCATTGATGCGGTGGCGATGGGAACCAGCACGCAGCTGGGCAAAATCGTCAACGTAAAGGTGACCATCTACGAATTCTCTACCGACGAGGACCGGGCCATCCTCGTGGACGCCTTTAAGAAAGGACAGAACCAGGGCTTAGTGAATGCGCTGACCAAGATGAAGTCTGTGGGCCGCATTGCCATCACCGGCACAGTGGGCTACGACCTCAGCTTCATTCGCCTAATTCCCACGCCTACGGGACGCAAGATTCGCTTCGTCACCAACCGTCAAATCCGATTTGGTGAGGCGTTTTACAACACCCAGACGATCGCTTACAACCTGACAGCAGGCGAGTTGGACCTGAACGATTCCGACAAGGACAAAAACTCCGGCGTGCTCTACCCGGCCGCCCAACTCATCATCAACAAAGAGGGGCAACTGGAGTTCCAGCTCAACAAAAACCCATGGAAGCTCACGAACATCATTGACTGGAACAAGGCAGGTAGCCAGGAAAAGTAGCCGATACTTTCGGGTCCGAAAAACTCCCATCGTGTGACGACATGTGTGCATCCCACGCGGGACTCGAGAGAGCTTTGGGTAAATCCTTTCGATAGGCGGCCCGGGCCAAATCTCGCCCTTTGGCTAGCACATCCATGAACAAGTCCCTCTCCCCCCACACCACAGAGCCCGGCCGCATCGCCCGCCCGGCAACGCAGGCGGCTCGAAGCGGCTGGATACGCTGGTTTCCTGGATGGAACATCTTGCGTCGGTACGAAGCGACCTGGCTGCGCCATGACCTTGTCGCCGGCCTCGTCATGACCACCATGCTCGTGCCCGTGGGCATCGCCTACGCCGAGGCATCCGGCGTACCGGGTATCAATGGCCTCTACGCGACCATCGTGCCACTGCTCGCCTACGCTGTGTTCGGTCCGAGCCGGATTCTCGTCCTGGGGCCGGACTCGGCGCTTGCAGCCGTTATCCTCACAGTCGTGCTGCCGCAGTCGGGGGGTGATCCGCAACGAGCGGTCGCGCTAGCGGGAATAATGGCGATCGTTTCGGGCGCCGTGTGCATTGCAGCGGGCTTGGCGCGTCTCGGTTTCATCACCGAGCTCCTGTCGAAGCCGATCCGCTACGGCTACATGAACGGCATCGCGTTGACGGTGCTGCTGAGCCAAGTCCCGAAACTCTTAGGTTTCTCTGTCAAAGCGAACGGACCCCTGCGCCAGATTTGGGGAATCGCTAGCAAAGTCCTCGCCGGCAGCACAAACATCGTGGCGTTCGCCATCGGCGCCAGCACACTTGCTCTCATATTGTTATTGAAGCGTAAGCCGCGCGTCCCAGCCATTCTGATCGGAGTGGTCGCTGCCACCGTGGTAGTCGCGGCTTTCGGCCTTGCCACGCGCATTTCCGTGCTCGGTCCTTTGCCACGGGGACTGCCTTCCCCACGGATTCCGCTTGTCCACACCGAAGACCTGGTGCCGGTTTTGGTGGGAGGGCTTGCGGTCGCCCTTGTTTCCTTCGCAGACACGAGTGTGCTCTCTCGCACCTATGCGGCACGTTTGGGCACACCGGTCGACCCGAACCAGGAGGTGGTGGGCCTCGGTATCGCCAACCTTGCCGCGGCCTTCTTTCAGGGCTTCCCGATCAGCAGTAGCTCGTCCCGCACTCCGGTGGCCGAGGCAGCAGGCGCCAAAACTCAACTGACCGGGGTTGTTGGCGCCGTCGCCATCGCACTGTTGCTGGTTTTTGCACCCCAGCTACTCCAGCATCTTCCGAACACCGCGCTGGCCGCCGTTGTCATCGCTTCCGCCATCGGTTTGTTCGAAGTGTCCGACCTGCGCCGCATCTACCGGATCCAGCGCTGGGAGTTCTGGCTTTCCATGGCTTGCTTCGCAGGCGTAGCCGTTTTCGGTGCCATTCCGGGCATTGGGCTCGCGATCGTGATTGCCGTAATTGAGTTCCTTTGGGATGGGTGGCGCCGACATTCAGCCGTACTGGGCATTGTCGAAGACGTGAAGGGGTATCATGACATCACCAGATACCCTGGGGCACGCCTGATACCGGGCCTGGTGCTATTCCGTTGGGATGCGCCTCTTTTTTTCGCGAACGCCGAGCTGTTCCACGATCGCGTCCTGGATGCCATTGCGAGCTCATCAACACCCGTCCGCTGGCTGGTGGTGACGGCGGAGCCGGTCACCAGCGTCGACGTCACGGCAGCCGATGCCGTCTCCGAGCTTCACGACACGCTCGAGGCTGCGAGCATCGAGCTGTGTTTTGCTGAGATGAAAGATCCGGTGAAGGACAAGCTGAAGCGCTTCGGGCTCTTCGCGCACTTCGGCGAACGAAACTTCTTTGCGACCATTGACGAAGCGGTGAGCGCCTATCGTGCGATCCACCCTGGCGAAGTCGACTCGTAGCGCCCATCGGCAGCGCAAGAGACGGGTGAAAGCCACAATCTATTCACTTGCGTCCACTCAAAACACGACCTTGATGATATGCATGATGAGTTCTTCCGGGGAGAAAACCGTGAGTAGGAGAGGCAAGAAAGGAGCTGCAGTGACAGCGGCCATGCGCGTGATATCTTGCAGGCCGAAGGGGACCGAACGCATCTCACTTACGATGGCATAGCTGTTGCCGAGATCGGCAAGGGACTGGATATCCGCCGCACCGAGAAGTCCCTCGGACGGGGCAGGATCGCGGACAACCCATTTCTGCTCGAACTCCTCGACGTAACGCTGGGCGAGCAGACCATAGTCGGCCAGTCCTTTTCTTTTTGCCTTACCCAACTTGGGTGTAAACATCACGAGCGGACCGAGAATGGCCAGCACAAAAAAAACGACAAAGCCGAAAATCTGCAACTTGAACGACATCAAGCCCTCCCCTCTGTAGAGAACTCGACTGGCAACCAGACCGGCGAGCATGGCACCCTGCGCAAAAAGGATCGGGCCGTAGGCGTAGGTGCTCTTCCCTAGGAAGGCAAGACCACCGCAGCGATCGGGATGGGTCGGAATGAGGTTCAGGTTGATTCGGGAGACCTGCCAGAGAAAGCGAAACCAGATGAAAAACCTCAAGTACCAGCGCAGCAGGATGAATTGCAGGATGGGAATGCTGACGAACACGTACCAATAGCCAGCGGGGGTTAGGTTCCAGCGGTTCCCCGGCAGCGCATACCAGGTCGGTTGAGCGATTCCGACCCGGCCATGCCAGAGCCACAGGCCAAACGTGTAGACAATCAATAAAAGCCCCAGCTCGACGGGGACGGAATTGCGGAGTCTAACGGCCGATTCGATGGCGCTGTCAAAACGGGGCAGGTCTTCGGGCAAAACGATTCGGCGTTCGACAAAGCGGCTCACTACGGGACGGATCCGAGAATGAACGATCAGTTCGGCGACGATGAGGACGGGGAGTGCAATGAGAAATCGGACATGCACTTCGACGTCACGGAAGAAGGAAAGCCGACCGACGTTCCCGGCCGAGGAGCCGAAGGCCGTTAGCAGCAACAGCGGCAACCACACGAGCAGCGTAATAAAGAGCAGCCGGCGTTGCAAAAGTTCCAGGTGATCTCCCTCCAGATGCGCCTTCCGAAGGAGCTGATAGATTGGGCCCCCCAGTACCGGGGAGAAGTCGTGCTGTCGGTTGGGCAAGCTGGGTCCCGTCATTGTTTCTGAGGCCTACTCCAAAGGCGTCGGGGTGGCGGACATAATCCCGCGATCGGGAAGGGTTGTCGAGAAGAAAGTGAAGGCTTCCAGTTCGCTGGCAGGCTCTGATTGCTTACGCTTCAACGCTGGGTTTGAACAACAGGCTGCGGCGGGCGGCCCGGAAAGAGCCGCCCACTGCTGCGCGCTTTCGTTACTGTGACTCGTGCGCTTTGACCATCTCCTGGATCTGCTGCTTTATGGCATCTAGGTTGAATGTAGCCGGCGCCTGCATGGGAGGGAATTCGACAGCTGTTTCCGCGAGCTTGAACACGGTTTGTTGGACGACCACGAACCGCCAGAACTCGCGCGCAAAGAAATCATTCCCGTATCCGAATGCGCCATTTAATTCACTCTCCCCACGGATCATTGGAGTGCGTTCGAAGGGATCCTGGCGGAGGTTGATGATGGAAGGCATGTCCGTGGTGATCTTTTCTTCGGACCATCCATAAGGCTGCTGAATGAACTGAAACTTGAAGTCATCGACGCGGATCGCCGCGAGGTGCGGTCCAGCGAAGTAGAAAAGTTCGTGGCGTGCCGAGGGTCCACGCCCCTCCAGCAGAGCCAACTGGTTGTAGCCGTCCAAGTGGTTTTTGTATCGCTGGCCACCCAGTGTGACACCTTTTAGTAGTTGATCCGTGATGTCGGGGTTGCCAGCAGCCGCCGCCAGCGTGGGGAGCCAGTCGAGACCGGAGAAGATTCCGTTCTCAACCGTGCCTGGCTTTACATGTCCTGGCCAGCGAATGATAGCGGGTACTCGGAAACCTCCTTCAAAACCCGTTCCCTTGGTGCCCTTGAACGGAGTCATGCCGCCATCTGGCCAGGTAAATACTTCCGCGCCGTTGTCAGTGGTGAAGATAATAATCGTATTGTCGGCCTCACCGATGTCATCCAGGTGCTTCAGAAGGTCGCCGATGCAGTCATCGAGTTGAGCCATACCGGCCTCTTCCAAGTTGTAGTTGCTCCCGAAATTCATCATCGCCTGATACTTCGGGGGGAGATACGTAAAGACGTGCATGCGCGTGGTGTTGTGCCAGAGGAAGAATGGTTTGCCGTCCTTCTTGGCCTTGTCCATGAAGGCCTCTGAGTTCTCGACCAAAACGCTGTCAAAGGTCTCCATGTCATACTTGGCCTTGCGGCTAGCCTGCCAATTCTGCATGTCCTTCATGTCCGGAAATGGCGCGAGCGGGCCCTCATCTTCGATCCGCTGCTTTCCAACTTTTCCCCAGCGCGGCTGATCTGTGGGGTCATCCGTATCCGTCGCCCAGCAGTGCACTAGATTTCGTGGCCCCGTCTTGTCAATCCAATCCTGGGGGTAATCGAACCAGTAGGGATCGGACATCGCGTCGAGATGATAAAGGTAGCCAAAAAACTCGTCGAAGCCGTGGACGCAGGGGAGATACTTGTTCTTGTCACCCAGATGGTTCTTTCCAAACTGTCCGGTCTCGTACCCCAAGGATTTGAGAACGGTGGCCAGAGTGACAGCCTGGTCCGGGATACCCACATCCGCCCCGGCCTGTCCAACTGTCGTTAACCCGGTGCGCAGAGGAATCTCGCCGGTGATGAAATTAGCTCGTCCCGCCGTGCAGCTGGCTTCGGCGTAGTAGTCGGTAAAGCGCATACCTTGCGATGCCAGCTTATCCAAATTCGGCGTTTTTCCGGACATGATGCCTTGATGATAGGCGCCGATGTTGAACCAGCCGACGTCATCTCCCATAATCACAAGAATGTTGGGTTTCTTCGCCTGCGCGGATGCCGGCGGCGAAACGGCCAAACCGAGGACCATCAGGAAAGCTGACGCTAGAAGACCGATCCTTCTGATGGGGGACATTTGATTCCTCCTCCGAATACAGGGGCGCTACAGGTTAGTTGGAAATACTTGGTAGTGATGGTCTGACGTTTCTGATGCACGATGCCGAACATGTGCAACAGAACAGAACGGCGACTGGCCCGACGACGGCTTGCCTCTCGCGGGGTACCCCCACGGAGACGCCCGAGACCATACCCGGGAAGTCGGCCAAGCACACCTGTCAGTAGTGACAGGGGACGCGAAGATCTTTCCCGGCCGCATCCCCAAGCAATCCATCGTTCGGCGTCCGGCAGAGGTCACGATTCTTCTCAACTTCAACCGTCAGGTCAAAACGATTTGAACCGGTCGCGGCCGCCTGACGCGTAATAGCTATCACGTGCGTCGCGAACGTCTTGACTGCATGCTGCAAACCGCGTATTCGTTCAGTAGTGCGCTCATTCAGGTTACTCATCGTCGATGACTTCGAACCGTTCCGGCGATACGCCTGTTCGATCCTAAAGGGAAGGTCTGAGTTTCGGGTCACCGAGGCCTCGGACGGATTAGAAGCCGTCCAAAAAGCCGAAGAGCAGCAGCCGGACGTGATCCTGCTGGATATTGGGTTGCCGATTCTGAACGGGATGATGGTCGCCCGGCGTGTGGCTAAGCTTGCTCCCGCTTCAAGAGTACTTTTTGTCAGTCAAGAGTCTTCCCCCGTTGTGGTCCGGGAAGCTCTTGGCCTAGGCGCAGTCGGCTACGTTCATAAGCAGCGTGCCCAGAGTGACCTGCTACCTGCGATCGACGCAGTGCTGGGCGGTGCCCAGTTTGTCAGTAAAGGCCTAGTTGAGGAGACTCCCGTGAAGCAGAGGGTCTGCTATTCATTCGACTTTGATCCGAAGAACCGCGTTCTTCGTTTCTGTCTCAAAGGCCGAATCACTGACCAGGTGATGAGGGACTTTTACTACGGCATGCGGGAGCCGGTGTACCGAACCCGACCCAATGCGGGAGTCTTGGACACCTCTACGGTGATTTCCTTCGACGTTTCGTCCCAAGTTATTCGGGAACTGGCTGCGGCTTCGCCGATCATTCCCAACCCGGACTTCCCGCGAGTCGTGATTGCGCCTTCTCCTGATGTGTACGGAATGATGCGCATGTTTGTCCAACAAGCAGAGGTGACACGCCCCAACCTTCACGTCGTTCGGGCCGAGAGCGAGGCCTGGGCGATCTTGGGCGTGCAGAGCCCACAATTCGAGCCGGTGAACATCGATCAATCGACATTTCAGAAGTAGAAACCTTTTCGGCAGATCCTTTGGGCTTAAACCGCACGCAACTACCAGGCCATCCATTCCCTCAGGTCGAACGACGGACGCCGCCTCAAGTTCAAAACGATGTATGGCCAGATAGACTTCCCATACGCAGGAACGGGATATAAGAGAATCGATACCACTCAGGCTAAAGCGTTGGGTCGTCGGGTCCCGCTTCGCTGAAGGATTTTCTCCTGTCGGTCTTGGGTGGCTTGGGAGATCCAATCAAGCTCAGAAGACTCGAACCCTCTCCGAAGTGACTGGCAGAGGCGAGAGGCTCCTGCTCAAGCGTAATGTTCTTGTTGCACACGGTACAAACGAGCGCTGCGTAGGTCCCGCCACCCGCCTGTTTGAACTTGTTGCAGCGCATGACACGCCCGCAACATACGGGAACCCAAACCGTGGAAGCTTCGTCGGCGGCCATGCGCCTCCTTGCGGGATAGGATGAACGGGATTATACACTGGAAACCGGCTCGCCCAGGTCTGTGCCATGGCGCGACGGTCGCGCCGTAGGGAACTATTCTGTGACAATGCGGTCGGCCCATTCCACCAACGAGACAAATACCGCCGGGCTGCCGAATTTCGCGCCCCATTGATTCAAGTCCACTTCCGTGACCCCACGGGCCCGGGAACAGGCCCCTCAAGCAAAGATGGGAATATGCTTGGCTACCACTTTCTGAAGAGTTTCACTCAGCGGTGGCCACCCAACCGGCATGATGGAATCTACCGTTGTTTTGCGCATCGTGTAAGTGGCTTCTCCTAGGAGAAAAATCTGGACATCATGTCCCGCTTCGGCCAGTGCAAGCCCATGAACAAAAGGAAACGAAGCCCTCGTGGGATCGTCTGACCCCCAGGCACTTTTCATCATGATTTTCAATCGCGCGGTTTTCTGCGCTTCTTGGGCCTTCAGGCCTCCCCATGCGAGAAGAGGTAGCTGCGCGAATCGCGAGAAGAGCATGCGGCGGTTCATGTTTTCCTCCTGTGGGCTAACCCTGCGGCTGGAACTGCTCGTGGAGCTTACGCCGAATGCCATTTTATGTGAATGACTATCGGTTGGCAGCATTGCCAACAATGCTCACACCTTTTCGTGCTTAGGCTCACCGGAAGGCCGAGAGATGGCTTCCAGCGCAAGGCCCCGCGTCCGTGGGCCGAAAATGCCGATGAGCAGAACAATCATGACCATAGAAGCAGCGATGAAGCCGAAAACTCCGCTTACACCGAAGTATTGCAAGAAAAAACCAATCATTAGGCTTGTGAAGATCGCGCTGAAGCGGCTCCACGAGTAGACAAAACCGACGGCTTGCGCGCGGACCGGCGTTGGGAACAACTCGGCCTGATAGGTATGAAAGGCAACAGACATCCAGTTGTTAGAACAAGTCAAAAGCACGCCCAACACAATGAGCCATCCCGGGCGACTCTGGAACGCAAACAGCAGGCCAAATCCTCCGATACAGGCAGCGCTCCAAACAATTTGCCACTTTCGTTCAAACTTGTCGGCAATCCCGTAAACCAACAGCGGACCTACCGGGGCGAAGATGGCAATGATGAACGAGTACTGCAGGCTTGCTGTCGTGTGGATACCAGCGGCAATCAGCAGGGTGGGGACCCATGAAGCAAAGCCGTAGTAACCGATGGTCTGAGCGAAATGGAAAGCCATAAGCATGATCGTCCGTCCGAGATAGGGCGGGCGAAAGATCTGTACGAAGTTCAGGGGATCATGGGAAGACAACGCCGCAGGAGGGAGCCAGACGGGCGGGAGAGCCACACCCAACTCCCTCGTTACCTGCTCTTCGATCGTCGCGACCGCGCGTTCGGCCTCCGCTACGTGGCCGCGAGCAACCAACCAGCGAGGACTTTCCGGAATGCGCCGCCGGATGAACCAGACAAATATGGCGCTCACGGAGCCAATCAACACCACCCAACGCCAGCCATCGAAACCGAGTGGGTTTCGCGTCGCTAGCAACCAAGAGATGAGCGCGACCAATGGTATGGCCGTAAATTGCACCACCTGATTGACCGTGAATGCACGGCCGCGAACATCCTTGGGCATGAGCTCTGCGATGTAGGCGTCGATCGTTACTAACTCGACTCCGATGCCGATGCCCGCAATCATGCGCCATGTCAAGATTCCCAAGGCATGGCTCTGAAAAGCCATCACGACGGAACTCACTGTGTACCATAACAACGAATAGGTAAACACCGTCCGGCGCCCGAATTTGTCAGCTGCAAATCCGAACGCAAGCGTCCCGATGAAAAGCCCTACGAATGTTGCCGATATAAAACTGGCCAGTCCGCGTAAGCCGAACAGCGAGCCGTAGCTTGAAAACAGTCCGCTGTGAAGCAAGCCAGGTCCGATATAAGTCATCAAGAACAGATCGTAAAACTCAAAACAGCCGCCCAATGACAGCAACAACACCAGTTTCCAGATGTATTTCGTGGTCGGAAGGCGGTCGAGTCGGGCGCTGATAACAGCTTCTTGTGCGTGAATCGTCTTATCCCTATCGAGTCTTTGCGGATTCTACCGTCTGCGACTTGCAAATTCACCAGCTTCGCTTCGTCTTGCGCCTCGATAGGACCACGGGTTGCGCAAAAATCCCGCCTAAGGCATTGAAAGTGTAGACTCACCTCAAGTATGAGCGGCACAACGACCGACTGGATCATCTTTGCTGTGGTAGTGGCCGTAGCCCTCGCCCTCGATCTGTTCGTTGTGCATCGAAAAGGGTCCGAAGTCACACTGAAGCGCGCTCTGGCCGAAACGTGCTGCTGGATTGGCCTCGCGCTGTCCTTTGGCGCATGGATCTACGTTTGCCGTTCGCGCCAGCACGGCGTCGAATTCCTTACCGCCTACCTCCTTGAAAAATCGCTCAGCGCCGATAACATCTTCGTCTTCCTCTTGATTTTCCGCGCGCTGGGCATCGACTCGCGCTATCAGCACCGCGTTCTTTACACCGGCATCTTCGGCGCGCTGGTAATGCGCCTCGCGTTTATTTCGCTGGGAATCGAGCTCCTGCGACATTTTCATTTTGCTCTTTACGCTTTCGGAGCGGCACTCATGCTCCTCGGAATGCAGATGCTGTTTTTTCGCCGTGTCGTTCGCTTTGAGGAGAATTGGTTGCTGCGCCTTGTCCGTAAGATTCATCCAGTCGACGCATCCTATCAGGGCGAAAAATTCTGGATTCACCTTGACGGCCGTCGTATTTTCACGCCGCTTCTGCTGGCACTCGTCGCCATCGAAGTCACGGACATAATCTTTGCGCTCGATTCCGTGCCCGCCGTGCTTGCCATCACCCGCGATCCCTTTATCGCCTATTCCTCCAACGTTTTCGCAATTCTCGGTCTTCGCGCCATTTACTTTGGGGTCGCTCAGATGATGAAACGCATGCGCTTTCTTCATCAGGGCCTCGCCGCCATTCTTCTTTTCGTGGGTGCCAAAATGCTTTTGAGCGAACAGGTTCCTATCTCAACGACGGTTTCTCTCGCCGTCATCCTCGGCACTCTCGCGCTTGCCGCCCTGGCCTCATGGCTTCTACCGGGAGCGGATCGCTTCGATCTTTAAGTCCTGCCATTGGTCGTGGCCGAGTGCTTAGTCTTTGACAGCAATGCTTGGGCTGCCTTACACTTCCTGACGCTCTACCGGATTTATTAACTTTCGAAGAACCCCGAGGCTGTATTTGAGCGAGACG
>Ga0187779_10000531_pt1 | contig 25419 bp, 24 predicted proteins | sample 1015_Q2_SP10_10__FD_132435 | JGI IMG/M metagenome (GOLD analysis project Ga0187779, IMG submission 132435) | Tropical peat soil microbial communities from peatlands in Department of Meta, Colombia - 1015_Q2_SP10_10_MG | ecosystem: Environmental > Terrestrial > Soil > Wetlands > Peat | place... | reverse complement strand
GAGTCGCTGTGGCTCACCTTGCTCACGTACCTGACGGACGCATCCGCCGCACTCGGCGACGAGGCGACTGCGGCCCTCGTCTACCCCGAGCTCGAGCGATACGGCGGCGCGAACGTGATGGTCGGCCACCTCGTCTCGTGCTACGGCGCGGCCGACCGGTACCTCGGCATGCTCGCGGCCACCCTCGGCGAGTCGGAGCGGGCGGTCGAGCATTTCGAGGCCGCCCTCGCGCTCAACCGGCGCATGGGAGCCGCGACGTGGCTCGCGCACACGGCCTACGAGTACGGACGCTTCCTGCTCCGGCGGCGGCGCGTCGACCGCGACCGGGCCGGAGCGATGCTCGGCGAGGCGGCCTCGCTCGCCGGGCGCATCGGCATGCCGACCCTCCTCGGCAGGATCGAGGCGCTCGGCGGCGCCGCTCCGCGTGCCGGCCTGCCTGATGGTCTGTCCCCGCGCGAGGTGCAGATCCTCGCTCTCGTCGCCCGTGGCCTCAGCAACCGCGAGATCGGAGGGGCGCTGACGATCAGCGAGCACACCGCCGCCAACCACGTCCGCAGCATCCTCCGCAAGACCGGCTGCGCCAATCGCACGGAGGCCGCCTCCTACGCCCACCGGCACCGGCTCGCCTCGGTCTGAGCGGCGCCACCGGGACGGCAGCAGCGCTACGATCCCGCCATGCCGCTCTACATGATCGAGCGCACGTTCGCCGAGCAACTCGACCTCACGAACGACGACGTCAGGCTGATCGAGGACATCAACGCGGACGAGGGCGTCCACTGGCTCTTCTCGTTCCTGAGCGCCGACCGGCGACGCAGCTACTGTCTGTACGAGGCCCCCTCCGCGGAGGCGATCGTGGCCGCCGCCCGGCGGGCGAACGTTCCGGCCGACTCCGTCGTCGAGGTCGGCGCGGGCACGCCCGAGTTCTCGGACCGCCTGCAAGGCTGGGCCGAGAGCGTCCGCGCGGGTTAGTAGGGCTAGATCGCCGGCGGTGCGGGCTCGCCGACGTGCGGCCCGAGGTGATCGTGCTCGCGGGCGGCATCGATGACCGGATCGGCCACCTGGCCGAAGTACGAGTCGGCGGCGGCGTGCTTCGCCGCTTCGCTCGGGAACTCCGCGCGAATGCGGGCGAGCTCGCCGCCGTCGAGGAAGACGCCACCGCATTCCGGGCACTCGTCGATCGTCACCTCGCGCTTGACGCTCCAGAAGTGGCGCATCAGCACGACCCCGTCGCTGCACGCCGGGCAGACGTAGCGCTTCGACGGGTCGACGAGGGCCGTGGGATCGCGCGCGATGCCGAGCAGCGGATCGCCGAGCGCCTCGGATGGCTCGTCGACCTTGCGCAGCTCGTAGTGGTCGAACCAGATGCCGCCGCAGCCGCCGTCGCATACGTCGACGACCAGGTCACCGGTGGCGAGGCCCGAGAGTGCATGCCCACATGCGGGACAGTCCATGCCGCCGGTATCGGCAGCGCGGCTTCCCGGCTGAAGAGCAGGCATCCGTATGATCGAGCCCGTCGATGGGGGGCGAGGAGCTTCGCGGGCTGATGCGCTACTGGCCGCACGGCGTGTCCGTGCTCACGGTCGACCACGAGGGCGACCGCATGGGCGTCACGGTCTCCTCGCTCGTCTCGCTCTCGCTCGAGCCGCCGTTGATCGGGATCTCGCTCGGGAAGGAGGCCTCCTGCTACGAGCTCGTGCGCCGGGCCGGCGGCTTCGGGATCAGCCTGCTCGGCGCGGGACAGGAGGAGCTCGCGCGCCGCTTCGCCGCCGGCTGGCCCCCGCTCGTGCACTGGGAGGGCGTCGCGGTTCGCGAGGGCCAGGTGGCGCCGCTCCTCGAGGGGGCGCTCGGCTGGATCGAGGCGCGAATACGCGCGCAGCACGATGCCGGAGACCACACGTTCTTCGTCGCCGACGTGATCGCGGTCGAGCACGGCCCGTCCCGGAGCGCCCTCATGTATCGCGACCGGGAGTACCACGCACTTTGATCGAGGCCGTGATCTTCGACCTCGACGGCGTGCTGCTGGAGTCGGAGGAGGTGTGGGACGCGGTGCGGGAGGCCTTCGTCCGCGAGCGCGGCGGCCGCTACGACGCCGAGGTGCAGCGCGCGATGATGGGGATGAGCTCGCTCGAGTGGTCGCGCTACCTGCACGACGTCGCAGGAATCGCGGACGAGCCGGACGCGATCAACGCGGAGGTCGTGCGGCGGATGCTCGTCGCCTACGACGAGCGGCTGCCGCTGATGCCAGGCGCCGTGGAGGCGGTGCGCCGGATCGCGGCGCGCTTTCCGCTCGCGCTCGCCTCCTCGTCGAACCGCGTGCTGATCGACCGCGTGCTCGCGGTGTCGGGGCTGGCGCCCTTCTTCGAAGCGACCGTCTCGTCGGAGGAGGTGCGGTACGGCAAGCCCGCGCCGGACGTCTATCTCGAGGCGGCGCGGCGGCTGGGCGCCGCGCCCGAGCGGTGTGCCGCGGTCGAGGACTCGCACGGCGGCATCCGGTCGGCGAAGGCAGCCGGCCTGCGCGTCGTCGCCGTCCCGAACCCTGCCTACCCGCCGGACGACGAGGCGCTCGCACACGCCGACGTCGTGCTCGACTCGCTCGCCGAGCTCACGCGGGAGGTCGTTTGCGGATCAGCGTCACGCCGTCGCGAATCGTGAGGAGCACGGACTCGACCCGCGGGTCGGCGCGGACGTGGTCGTTGAAGCGCGCGATCGCGGCCGTGTGCGGACTGCCCGCAGGCTCGAGCACACGGCCGTCGGCGAGCGTGTTGTCCGCAAGGATGACGCCGCCGTCGGCGAGCCGCGGCAGCACCGCCTCGTAGTACGCGATGTAGTCCTGCTTCCACGCGTCGATGAAGACGAGGTCGAAGGGGCCGTCGAGCTCCGGCAGCAGCTCGAGCGCGGGCCCGACGCGGTAGTCGACGCGGTCGGCGACGCCGGCCTCCGCCGCGTAGCGGCGCGCCACCGCCGTTGTCTCCTCGTTCACGTCGCAGCTGACGATCCTGCCGCCGGGCGGCAGCGCCGCCGCCATCGCGATCGACGACCACCCGGTGAAGGTGCCGATCTCGAGCACGCGCTGCGGCTGCTTCAGGTGGACGACGAAGGCGAGGAAGGCGCCCTCGAGCGGCCCGACCATCATCTGCGGCTCGTCGTACGTCGCGTGCGTCTCGGCGGCGAGCCGCTCGAAGAGCTCCGCCGGCTGCGTCGTGTGCTCCTCCGCGTAGCGCTCGATCCGCTCGTCGATCATTCGACCCGCCCCACGAGCACGCAGCCGTTGTGACCGCCGAGGCCCATCGCGTTCGAGAGCGCGACGTCGACGTGCACCTCGCGCGCCTCGTTGGGCACGTAGTCGAGGTCGCAGGCGGGATCGGGGTGCTCGTAGTTGATCGTGGGCGGCAGCACGCCTTCGTGGATCGCGAGCACGCACATCATCGCCTCGACGGCGCCGGCAGCGCCGAAGCAGTGGCCGGTCACCGACTTCGTCGACGAGACGGCGAGCCGGTAGGCATGCTCGCCGAAGACGTCCTTGATCGCCTTCGTCTCGGCCGCGTCGCCGAGCGGCGTCGACGTCCCGTGCGCGTTGATGTACCCGACCCGCTCGGGTGCGACGTTCGCCCGCGTGAGCGCGCTCCGCATCATCTCCGCGACGCCGATCGACTCGGGATCCGGCTGGGCCATGTGGTGCGCGTCGTTCGACGCGCCGTAGCCGAGGATCTCGGCGTACACGCGCGCACCCCGCGCCCGCGCGGCCTCGAGCTCCTCGAGCACGAGCACGCACGCCCCCTCGGCCATCACGAATCCGGCCCGCGTCGCGTCGAACGGCCGCAGCGCGCGCGACGGACGCTCGTCCTCCGCCACGAGACCCCGCATCGCGCAGAAGCCGGCGAGGATCAACGGGTGGATGCACGCCTCCGCGCCGCCGGCGAGCACCGCGTCCGCGTCGCCGCGGCGCACGAGCTCGGCCGCCTCCCCGACGGCGTGCGACCCCGTTGCGCACGCGGAGACGGGGGCGTAGTTCGGCCCCCGGAAGCCGAGCGAGATGGCGAGCTGGCCACTCGCCGCGTCGGCGAGCACGCTGGGGATGAACGACGGCGAGACACGGTCGGCGCCGCGGGCGCGCAGCACCTCGGCCTGCTCCGCGATCCCGATCAGGCCGCCGATCGCGGTGCCGAAGAGGATGCCGACGCGCCCCGGCTCGTAGACGCGGTCGAGCCCGGCGTCGCCGACGGCCTCGCGCGCGGCGCCCAGCGCGAGCAGGACGTTCCGCTCGAGCTTTCGCACCTCCTTCGGCGAGGCCACCGCCGACGCGTCGAAGTCCTTCACCTCTCCCGCGATCCGCACGGGGAACCCGCTCGCGTCGAACGCGCGAATCCAGTCGACGCCGCTCTCCCCGGCGACGGCGGCCCGCCACGTCGCCCGCGCGTCGTTGCCGATCGGCGTCACCGCGCCGAGCCCCGTGACCACAACCCTCCGCACTCGACGAGCTTAGACGCGAGCCCCGAAGGCCGGTTGCAGGAGTTCTCCGGTCAACCGACGGCGACGACGACGCTCGCCCCGTGCCGCGTGATGTGGTACGGACGGTGCTTGTCGAGACCGACGGCCCAGCTGAGCACGGCCTCGAAGTCGCCCGTCCTGACGACCTCCTGCACCGGACCCGGAGCCGCCGGCTGCATTCGCCTCGGCCCGCGGTACACGAGCGTGAAGGTACCGCCGCTGAGATCTGCGCCGGACGCCGGCGTGAAGCGGACGACGAGGAACGCCTTCCCCTTGAGCGCGACCTTTGACCCCGAGCCGTCCTCACGCAGCTGGGCCTTCGTGACGTAGCCCGCCTTGATCTGGGACGGCGCGGTGCGGAAAGCGAAGGTGACCTTGGCAGGCTGGACGCGAACGCCGGTGAGCAGAGCGACGGGAGGTGCGGCCGCGCTCACCGCTGCACATGACGTGAGCACGGCGGCAGCCGCGCCGAGCAAAGGCGTGCACATGCCGTGAGCATCGCCCGCTCGCCCCGGCGAGCCATCCGCGAAGCTCCCGATCGGCGCTAGGCTCGCGGGGTGCCCGACGCGCCCGGCCCGAACGTCCCGTTCCCGCCGATGGAGGCCGAGCTCGTCTCCGAGCTGCCGGCGCAGCCCGGCTGGCGATACGAGCCGAAGTGGGACGGCTTTCGCGGCGTGCTCGAGAACGACGGCGGCGAGCTCGCGCTCTGGTCGCGCAACGGACGGCCGCTGCTCCGCTACTTCCCGGAGCTGCGAGAGGTCGGCGGGCTGCTGCCGTCCCACTCCGCGCTCGACGGCGAGATCGTGATCTCGCGCGGCGGGCAGCTCGACTTCGACGCCATGCAGACACGGCTGCACCCTGCGGAGAGCCGCGTGCGGAAGCTCGCGGCCGAGATCCCTGCGACCTTCGTCGCCTTCGACCTGCTGCTGTGGAAGGGAAAGCCGGTGCACGAGCAGCCGATCGAGAAGCGGCGCACCGAGCTGGAGCGCGCCGGCGCCGGCTTCTCGCTCTCGCCGATCTCGGCGGAGGTCGAGCAGGGCCGGGACTGGCTGCGGACGCTGCAGGCCGCGGGCTTCGACGGCGTGGTCGCCAAGCGGCTGGGCCTGCCCTATCTCCCCGGCTCGCGCGACGGCGTCGTCAAGGTGAAGCCGCACAAGACGGCCGACTGCGTCGTCGCCGGCCTGCGCTGGAAGGCGGGCGGTCGCAGCACGGTCGCCACGCTGCTGCTCGGCCTCTACGCCGACGACGGCCACCTGGACTACGTCGGCTCGTGCGCCGTCGGCGCGAAGCACCACGACGAGATCGCGGCGAAGGTGCTGCCGCTGCTCGACGAAAGGAGCGACCGCCGCTTCTCGGAGCCGAACCGCTGGGGGACGAACGGGCTCGAGGAGGCCGCGCTCCGGCCCGAGCTCATCGTCGAGGTGCGCTACGACAAGCTCGAGAAGCACCGCTTCCGCCACGGCACGCGGCTGCTCCGCTTCCGGCCGGACAAGGACCCCGTCCGGTGCACGTGGCGCGAGGTGCGGCCGCCGCGCCGGCCGGACGACCTTGCGGTCGAAGATCTCCTCGGCAGGACGCGAAGCCCGGCCACCTGAACGGACGGGGACTCCTCACCCTCCGACCCGCCGCCTCGCCCGAGGTGACGCCGGTCGAGACGTCGTCCGGCCCCCGGGTGCCAGGCACGGTGCCAGGCACCCGGGGGAGATGCTGACCGCGCGAGCCCTGTCGTGCGAGCACGGCAGCGAGCCTGCGGCGCAGATCTGCAGCCAGTTTGGATCCAACCGGCCGCATCCTTTCGCCCACCGCGCGAATAGAACCACACCACCCCAGGTGCCAGGCACGGTGCCAGGCACCGGAACGTCTTCGTCAGGGCTTCTTCGCGCGAGAGGGCTGCACGCGCTTCGGCTCGCCGGGCATCTTCGGGAAGTTCGGCGGATACGGAGCCTCGCCGAGCCCCTGCGCCTCCTCCCGTTCGACCCACTCGAGCAGCACGCGCAGGTCGCACACAGCCTCGTCGATGCCGGCGTGCAGATCGCCGACGCGCGCGAAGCGGGCCGGCATCGTCGCGATCGTGAAGTCCTCCATCTCGACGCCGGGAAGCTCGTCCCATCCGACGGGCGCCGAAACGGTCGCATCCGGGCGCCCGCGAACCGAGTACGCCGAGAGGATCGTGCGGTCGCGCGCGTTCTGGTTGTAGTCGACGAAGACGCGCTTGCCGCGCTCCTCCTTCCACCACGCCGTCGTAACGAGATCGGGTACGCGGCGCTCGATCTCACGCGCGAGCGCGAGTGCGCAGCGCCGGACGACGGGGAAGTCCCAGTTCGGCTCGATCCGGCAGTAGACGTGGACGCCGCGGTTGCCGCTCGTCTTCGGCCAGCCGGTGTAGCCGATCTCGTCGAGCACCTCGCGCACGATCGCCGCGACGCGCTTCGCCTCTGCGAACCCCGTTCCCGGCTGCGGATCGATGTCGACGCGCAGCTCGTCGGGCCGCTCCGGGTCGCGCCGGCGTGACGGCCACGCGCCGAACTCGAGCGTCGCGAGGTTCGCCGCCCAGACGACGTGCGCCACGTTCGTCACACACAGCTCGTCGGCGTGCCGTCCCGACGGGAACGTCACCCGTACCGTTTCGATCCAGTCGGGTCGCCGCTCGGGGACGCGCTTCTGCCAGATCACCTCGCCGCCCACGCCTTCGGGCTGGCGCTTCAGCTGGCACGGCCGTTCGTAGAGCGCGCGCACGATCCCGTCTCCGACCGCAACGAAGTACCGCACGAGATCGAGCTTCGTCTCGCCCCGCGCCGGGAAGTACACCTTGTCGGGATTGCTCACCTTGACGGTCCGGCCCGCGATCTCGAGCTCGACGAACGGAGACGGCATTCCGGGAGTATCGTGAAAACATGCTGGAGGACCCACGCCCGATCCGGCTCTCGCTCGAGCCGCTCGACGACGTCGTCGTGATCGAGCCGACCGACGAGGAGGCGGAGACCCGCGCCGGCCTGATCATTCCGGCGAGCGCGGAGGCCCAGTGCGGCAGCGGCATCGTCACCGCGGTCGGCCAGGACGTCGAGGGCGTCATACCCGGCGACAAGGTCCTCTTCCCGAAGGACGCCGGCTACGACGTCCGCCTCGCCGGCACGGCCGTCAAGGTCGTGCGCCGGCGCGAGTTGATCGCCCGCATCCACGACTAGCACCGCGCGAACGCTCCTCGTTCGCTCCGGCTCGGGACCGCGTGCAGCAGGTCCGAGGTTAAAACCTGCGCTCAGCTGACACTTCAGGCCTCAGGCTAACGCCGCAGGCGTTCGACGGAGGCCGACCCCACGCGGACGGGGATGGCCGCAGGCCACCACAGACCGCGCTGTCCGAGCCCGTCGACCCTCGCCACAAGAGCGTGGCGGCGTCGCCGCCGCGCGCTCCGCGAAGCCGAACATCCACGCCGCGGGAAGCGCGTCGCGCTTCCCGCGGCGTTGAGCGGAGAGGGCGGGATTTGAACCCGCGACGCACCTTTCAGCACGTACGCGATTTCCAGTCGCGCTCCTTAGACCACTCGGACACCTCTCCGCGCCGCTCGATCGTAGCCCTGCTCAATGCCTCACGGGAGGCCCGAACGCATACGGCTCGTGCCCGCGCCGCTGACCGTGCAGCCGCTTCTCGCGCGGAGCGGGCTGGTTGAGGTCGGCCAGCTTGAACACGTTCGGCTGCAGGGTCACTCCCGCGTCGAGCTTGATCAGCTGCGAGAGCGTGACCCTGAACGAGATGCCGTACTGGTGCCGGATCCGGTCGAGCTCGGGATCGTTCGCGTAGAAGAAACGGTCGCCGTCACGAAGCGCCACGAACTGCTTCGTCCACATGGCGAGCTGGAGCTCGCCGAACTCGGTCCCTGGAACGTGCTTCTCGGAGACCATCCCGACGAACGCATCGACCTTGTTCACGTCGCCGTAGATCGCCTTCAGCCTGGCGGCGAGCGTCGTGCGGCGGACGCCGACGACGGCGTCGTCCTGCGCCGCGTCGCTGCCGAGCGCGATCGGGTTGCCGTTGCGGTCGTAGAGCTTGACGAAGTCGAGGATTCCCGGCGTGTTGATCGTCAGCCCTGCCGGGAACTGGTCGGTCGACTCGCCGGTGATGTCGGTGAACGAGCGCTTCGGCGGCAGGCCATATGCCCGCCGCAGGTCGTTGTAGTAGGGGATCCCGTGATCGCGGCCGCGCTGCACGTCGATCGCGCCGAGGTCGGACACGTCGGTGAAGCAGCTCGGGTCGATCACGGGCGTCGAGCACGGCTGCGTGGCCCCGGGCTTCGGGATCTGGAAGAGCACGCTCCGCATCGAGTTGTCGATCTGCTCGTCGTTCTTGTACTGCGCCTCGCCGGCGAGGGACGCGAGGATCGGCCCCTCGCCGACCTGCTCGAGCAGATCGGGATTGCCGAAGGCGAGCGTCAGCGGGATGACGAGCGTGACGTCGCCGTTCGCCGCCGTTTCGACGACGATGCCCTCGGCTGTGAACGCGTCGAGCTGGGCCGCCGAGTAGGTGCCGGCCGGCACCGTCGGCTCGAACTCGCCGTGCACCATGCTGTGCACCCTGTAGCCGACGGTCGCGAACTCGTTCGATAGGCTCGCGTTCACCTGCGGGTCGTAGCCGCGATACGGCGGCAGGCGCACGCCGAGGGACGGCAGGAACTCGTTGTAGGTGATGTACTGCTCCTCCGCGCCGACGACGCGACGCGCGATCTGGAACTTGTCCTCCGCGGAGAGCGTCGCCGGCAGCAGGCCGACGATCCGGTTGTGCTCGCGTGCGAACAGCGTGTGGATCGCCGTGAGGCCGATGTTCTCGTTCGCCCGAACGTCGCCTGCTTCGACGGCCGTGCTCGGGGCTCCCATCAGTGCGCCCATGAGATCCATGTGCGGCGCGGTGCTTGCGTTGCCGCGCGCATCCGCGCGCGGGAGGTAGCCCCTGGAGTCGAGCAGCAGGGTGGCGCCGTTGTTCGCCATGTTCCCGTCAACCGGACCGGTGCGGAGCCATTCGAGCCGCGCATCGGTGCCGCCGTAGACGCTGAACGCGTCGATGTAGCTGCTGACGGTGTTGATCTGCTGGCGCGGGTTGCGCCTGCTCGTGCCGGTGCCCGGCGCGGCCGGCGTGCGGGTGAAGTCGATCGCACCGAGATCGTCCTCGAACTCCTCGAGCGGGTCGGTCTTGTCGAACGTGATCGGAAGACTCTCCGCCGGCGTCTCGTCGGCCAGGCCGAAGGTGTGATCGAGGAACTGGCCCCAGGCCCAGCCCCATTGCGTCTCGCCGTTCTCCGAGAAGAGGTTCTGCCCCTCGTCGTTGAAGATGCGATTGCTGATGTAACGCGGATTCGGCCCTGACACCGGCTGGCCGGCGCCGTCCGCGTAGTTCGCGTCCGCGACTCTGATGTACTGGGTGTTCGTCTGTCCCCAGTCGGGATGGCGGAGGTTGTTGCCGCTCCCGTCGAGCGTTCGCGTCGGAGGTGCTCCGAACGCGCTCGCCCCGGCTGCGACCGCCAGCGCGGCTGTGACCACGGCCACGATCTTGCGCATCTGCCTGCCCCTTTCGTTCGCGAGGACGAACGGGCCGCGCGTCGTAGCTCGCCGGTGGGTATCCAACCAAGATCGACCGGACACGACAACGGCTCAAGACGTGGAGCTAAGAGCCCGAGAAGAGTTCGTTAAGAATGCGGCTAGCGCAGCACGTAGCCGACGCCACGCACGGTGTGGATCAACCGACCCTCGCCGCCGGCCTCGATCTTCCGCCGCAGGTATCCGACGTAGACGTTGAGCGAGTTCGACGTCGCGCTGAAGTCGAAGCCCCACACGCGCGTGAAGATGAAGGAGCGCGTCAGGACGTGGCGAGGATGCGAGAGGAACAGCTCGAGCAGCGCGAACTCGAGCGGCGTGAGCGTGATCGCTCGATCGCCGCGGCGCACGTCACGCGTCCGCGGGTCGAGCGTCAGATCACCGAAACAAAGCGCCGGTCCACCGTACGGCGGAGCGCTGATGTGCGCAGGGGCCGCAGCAACGGGCGGGGCGTACAACACGGGCGGGCCACCTTGGTTGCCGGAAGAGCGATTGTTCCCGTTCGCATCGTCAGCCGGGACGGCTCGAGCGACCCTCAAGCGAGGGAGAATCGTCCGAGAAGGGCCCGCCACAGCGCTGTCGGGCGGGTCGGAGGGGTCCCGCTTGCCCGTTCGGCTGGGTGGACCTGGACGGAGGAGGAGCGTCGGCGCGGCCGCCCGGAGCGAGGCTTCGACCATGCTCCAGACGGCGGCGATCCTCTTCTGCGACCGCTGCGAAGCCGCGACGGCTCGTTTCGAGCGCGGCTGGTACGCGTACATCAAGGACGAACGCGACAAGGAGACGTCCGTGACGGTCGTCTGCCCCGTCTGTGCAGAGCGGAGCTTCGGCGAAGACGAAGCCGCATGGTCGGACTGAATGCGACCGGGTGGCGTTTCGAAACCTGGGCCGGTCGGTCTCACGCGACGAGACTCCGTTGCCGCGGCGACCTGGACGAATTAGACTCCTGCTCTGGGCGGTCGGCCTGCGGCCGGGCGAGGGGAGAACGGTGTTGGGGGAAAGACGATCGCGTCGCCACCGGGTGATGCTCGCAGCCGGCGTCATTTCGGCCGCGGGCCTCGGCCTGCTGCTCGCCTTTGCGTCGCATCCGGCGCGCGCGACCTCGGCTGACACCACGACCGCCGCAACGACCAGCGCAACGACCACCGCACAGACCACCGCACCGATCACCGTGTCGACTCCGACCACCGCCACGGTGCCGCCGAGGCCCGACCCGGCGCCCAAGCCCGCACCGGCGCCGACGCCCGCACCGAAGACGAAGACGGCACCGACATACCACTCGCCCGTGGTCACGCCGGCGGCGCCGTCGACCCACGTGTCCTCCGCTCCGGTCAAGGGACCGGCGACGGCAACCCCGAAGAAGCAGCAGGCTCACCCGTCTCACCTGCGCGCGCACGCGAAGAAGAAGAACGAGAGCACCCTCGGTTCGCTGGTGGCCGCCGCGACGAGGAGAACGAGTCCGCCGGCGGCGGTGACGACGTCGGCTCCACCGGTGAAGCTGCCTCCGGCCGTCGCCGCGCTGCTGCAGCCCCTGAACGGGAGCGCAAGCGCCCAGGTCGGGCAGACGGCGGCCGCCGCCTCCGCGAGGGGCGGCAACATCGGCGAGATCCTCCTGCTCACCGGATTCGCCCTCGGGGCGCTGCTCATCACCCTGGCCATCGTCATCCCGGCCGGCGCGGCGCGGTTCGCCGTTCCCGAGGCAGTGATCGAGCACCATGTCGACCTGGCCGTCCTCGGTGTCGCGCTCGCCGCGCTCACCGGCCTGGTCTACGTGTTGGAAGCGGCCGGCCGATGAATCGCCTGTCTCTCGGCCTCGGGCTGGCAGTCGTGCTGCTCGTGCTCGTCGTGCCACTCGCCTCGGCCGCATCGGCGCCGCCGGTGATAACGGTTCCGTCCGACATGAGCGTCGAGGCGACGGGTCCGAGCGGAGCCGTCGCCACGTTCACGGCTACCGCAACCGACGATGTCGACGGAACCGATCCCGTGACGTGCGCGCCCGCTTCCGGGTCGACGTTCCCGCTCGGCGTGACGACCGTCAACTGCAGCGCCACCGACAGTGACAACAACACCACCACGGCGTCCTTCACCGTCACGGTCGTCGACACGACACCCCCGTCCATCGCGCCGACCTCGAACATCTCGACCACTACCACGGTCGCCTCGGGCAAGGCGGTCACGTACACCGTTCCGACCGCCACCGACATCGTCGACGGAACCGATCCCGTGACGTGCTCACCGACATCAGGCTCGAACTTCGCCGTCGGCTCCACGACGGTTCACTGCTCTTCGACGGACGCGCACGGCAATACCGGAACATCGACTTTCACCGTCACCGTCACGCTCGTCGATACGACGCCGCCGGTCGTGACCGTGCCGGCCAACATGACCGTCGAAGCGACAGGGTCGGGCGGAGCCGCCGTGACCTTCACGGCAACCGCGACCGACAACATCGACGGAACCGACCCCGTCACGTGCGCGCCGGCTTCCGGGTCGACGTTCCCGATCGCCACAACCACCGTCACCTGCCACGCGACCGACGCCCACGGCAACACCGGGAGCGCGTCCTTCACCGTGACCGTCCGCGACACGACGCCGCCGGTCGTGACGGTCCCGGCCAACATGACCGTCGAGGCGACGGGTCCGAGCGGAGCCACCGTGACGTTCACCGCGAGCGCAACCGACATCGTCGACGGAACCGATACCGTCACGTGCGCGCCGGCTTCGGGCTCTGTGTTCGCGCTGGGGACAGCGACCGTCACGTGCAACGCGACCGATCACGCAGGCAATCACGCCACTGCGAAGTCGTTCACCGTAACGGTGACCGATACGACGCCGCCGACGCTTCAGGGCGTCCCGTCAGACCTGACGGTGGAGGCAAACGGCTCCTCCGGTTCAACCGTCAACTACACGCTCCCGACCGCGACCGACCTCGTCGACGGGCCGATTGTGGTCACATGCGCCCCGGCCTCGGGCTCCCTGTTCCCGGTCGGCACGACGAGCGTCGGGTGCAGCGCGACCGACTCGCACGGGAACAAAGCCACCGCGTCGTTCGCGATCCAAGTCGTCGACACGACGCCGCCGTCCCTGATCGTTCCGGGCAACGGGAGCGTCTACGCGACGTCGCCCGCCGGCGCGTCTGTCTCGGACCCCGGCGTCGTCGCCTGGCTCGCGAGCGCGAGCGCCTTCGACATCGTCGATCATCATCCGACGCTGACGAACAACGCTCCGTCCGTGCTCCCCGTCGGCACGACGACGGTGACGTTCGTCAGCCGGGATGCAAGCGGAAACACCGCTTCCGGCAGCGCGAAGATCACGGTCCTGCCGCAACCGGCCGCAGGGACGAAGCCGCCGCCGCTGCCGCCGCCCGCCGACCGGAAGCCGCCCGGCAACGTCAGCTCGCTCGTGGCAACAGCCGGCGACGGCATCGTGAGCCTCACCTGGAAGCGGCCGAGCGCAGCTGACTTTGCGTCGGTCGTCATCACCCGCTCGACCAGCACCGGCGCGGACGCATCGGTCGTCTACCGCGGTGCGGCGACCTCGTTCGTCGACCGTGGCCTCAAAGACGGCACCGAGTACCGCTTCGTCGTCGTCGCGGTCGACAAGTCCGGCAACAGCTCGGCAGGCGTCGCCGTCGTCGCGGTGCCGAAACGGTCGGCGTTGCGCTCCCCGCAGAACGGCGCGCGGCTCCACCAACCGCCGGGCCTCGTCTGGACATCGGTGGCGAACGCGCGCTACTACAACGTCCAGCTCTTCCGCGGCAAGACGAAGGTCCTCAGTGCGTGGCCGATCAAGACGACGTTCGCGCTCCAGGCGAAGTGGACGTTCGGGAAGGTCACGTATCGGCTCTCGCCGGGCGTCTATTACTGGTACGTGTGGCCGGGCTTCGGCTCTCGCGCCAAGGCGAGCTACGGCGCGATGCTCGGATCCAGCTCCTTCGTGATCAGCCCGTAGCACGCGGCCGACAAACGCGAGTCCGGCTGAGAGCCTCTATACGCTCCTGGTGTGCGGAGACCCCGCCAGGCCCGTCGCTGCGTCGACACGATCCCGCCGACGGAGACACCTCCCGCGGTCGTGCTCGGCGGAACCATCAACGCGCTGGGGGTGGTGCAGAGCCTCGGCCGCCGCAACGTGCCGACCTACGTCGTCCGGGGCGGGGCCTGCGAGATCGCCCCGCACTCGCGGTACGCCCGCGAGCTTCGGCTGCCCAGCGGGCAGCCCGGGACGGCACTCGTCGACGGGCTGCTCTCCGCGGCGGAGACGGCCGGCACGCGGCCGGTGCTCTTTCTCACCTCCGACGCATACCTGCGCGTCGTCTCGCGATATCGCGATCAGCTGTCGGACGCGTTCCTCTTCCACCTGCCGACCGACGAGGCAGTAGAGACGGTCGTCGACAAGGCGCTGTTCGCCTCCTTCGCCGAGCAGCACGGCCTGCCTGTTCCGAGAACCGCGATCGTCCGTCGGCTCGAGGAAGCGCGGGCGCTGGCGGAGCCGCTCAGGTTTCCGGTCGTGGTGAAGCCCAACATCTCGGGCGTGTGGGGGCACGGTGCGAAGATCTTCAGGGTCGCCGACCTCGCCTCGCTCGCCGGCCGGTGCGCGGCGCTCGCCGGAAGCTGCGAGAGCCTCGTCGTGCAGGAGTCCCTCGAGTCGCCCGACAGCGAGCACTTCAGCTTCTACTCCTACCGGACGCCCGACCGGGGCGAGATCGCGTCGGTGACCCTCCAGAAGCTCCGGGTGCTGCCCATCCATGCAGGCGCCGGCGTTTTCGCGCGCGTGGTGGACGACGCCGAGCTCGTGCGTGCCGGCCGCGAGGCGCTCGACGCGCTCGACTATCTCGGCGCCTCGAGCGTCTGCTTCAAGACCGACGGCGCATCGGGTCGGCGCCTGATCTACGAGATCAACGGACGCCTGCCGGCCGGCCACGCGGCCTTCCGGCTCGCCGGGATCGACCTGCCCTACCTCGTGTACTCCGACCTGCTCGGAGTCCGTCGCGTTCCGCAGCCGAGCGGCGCCACCGGAGGCAAGTGGGTGACGCTCGCGGGGGACTTCAGGGCCTTCGCCGACTACCGCCGGGCGGGCGAGCTGACCCTCCGGGACTGGATTGCCTCCTACCGCGGCGTGAAGGTCTGCGCCGAGCTCGCGCTCGACGACCCGGCAGGCATAGCCGCCCTGCCGCACATGGCCGCCGAGAGCGTCCGGTCGACCCTCCGAGGTGTCGTGCACCGAGCGGGCGCGTCGGCATCGTTGAACGGAGGGGGAGGGATTTGAACCCTCGATCCGCCTAACGACGGATAACGGTTTTCGAGACCGCCGCATTCGACCGCTCTGCCACCCCTCCGCGGCCGCTGCATGGTAGCCGAGGCACATCCGAAAAACGCACGCACCCGCACGGTCTGCGGGTGCACTGACGGAGAAGGAGGGATTCGAACCCTCGAGGCAGGTATTCACCCACCTAACGCCTTAGCAGGGCGCCGCCTTCAGCCACTCGGCCACTTCTCCGGGGCGGAAACACGATACCGCACCGCTCTTTCGGCCCCCGCCGCGAATCCCCCTTTCTCGGGAAGAGGAGGTGGCACGCGAGCACGGAAGATCTGCAGTGCCGGTTCCCTCCCCCTTGCCGGCACCCTCGACATCGAGCCCGCTGCGGCCCTCCCCCCAGCGGGCTTTCCTTTGCTCCTACTTGACGACGAGCTTCGCGACCATGCCCGCTGCGCGATGGCCGGGCACGGTGCAGTAGAGCGTGTACGTGCCGGCGGCGAGCGTGACGGAGAGCTTCGCGGTCTGCCCGGGGGAGATGAGCGGCGTCTTCGTCGCTGCGGACACGCCGGTGCCCTGCAGCGCGAGGTCGTGCTGGATCTTGCCGGCGTTGTCGACGACGAAGGCGACCCTGCCGGCCTTCGGCAGGGCGGCCGGCACCGGCACGATCTTGAACTCGACCTCCCGCACCCGAACCGTCGCCGCCGGGCCGGCCTGCTGCGCCGGCGCCGCGGTCTTCGCCTTCGCCTCGCCTTCCGCACCGAAGATCTCGACCGCGCTGATCATCGCCGCGAAGAAGGCGAAGCAGACGATGACGAAGACGCCGAGGCCGTTCTTGCCCGGGAAGTCGGGCCGGCGGCGCGGCGCGAGGAAGGACGAAGAGAGCGCGAACGCGACGAAGCAGGCTCCGACGATGCCGAGCCCGAGCTTGTGCCCGGTGGACAGCGATGCGAGCAGCACCGCGCTATTTCATCAGATCGTCAGGCGGTCAGCAGTCGCTGCTCCTCGCGCCGCCGGCGCAGGCGGGCGAGCCCCCAGACGAGGCCGGCGACGAGGGCGAGCGGGCCGGCGACGATCAGGGCGTAGAGGACGATCGTCCCCTCGAGGCCGAGGAAGCCGACGGCGGAGTGGAGCATCCGCCCCAGACGGCCGCGGTGGTGGACGACCGGCACGATCGACTTCTCCGTGCTGAGGACGAGCGAGATGCGCGCGGTCGTGCCCGAGGCGACGGTGCCCGTACGCGCGTGCAGGCGCTGCGCGAGCGCGCGCTTCGACTCGGCGAGCTTGATCTGGAGCAGGACGCGCTGCGCGTCGGGGAGCGCCGGGTTTCGCAGTGCCTTCTGCAGCGCGGCAACCGTGCGCCGGAGCTGCGCGATCTGCGCCGACTCGACCGCAAAGTCGTGCTGGAGGTCCTGCACCGACACCTGCTGCGAGACGAGGCTGCCGAGCGCGGAGAGCTTCGCGAGCGCGGTGCGCACGTTCTGCGCGGGGACGCGCAGCTCGATGTAGGAGGCACCGCCACCGCCCTGCGGCGTGCGGTAGACGACCGACTGCGCGTAGCCGCCGAGGGAGGCGGCGATCCGGGTGGCGGCGCTCGTCGCGGCGGAGAGGCGGCTCACGTCGGGAACACGCACCTGGAGCGACGCCTCGGTGTGCTGGAGGCGGCCGCCGCCGCCGCCGACCGGCGGCGCGACCTGCGTCTGCAGGCCGGACCTTGCCGAGGGGACAGCCGACTCGGCGCCGCCGGATCCCGTTGCCGCGCCGAACACCGGCGGCTGCGCCTTCGCCCGCAGCACCGTCGGCGCCGCTGCGGCACCGTGCTGCACCGTCTTCGCACCGGAGCCCGCGAACCCGTGCACGAGCGCCGCCGCGACAGCGAGCCCGAGCGCCGCGGGAACGACGACGAGCGCCAGCCGCCGTGACGGCGGGCGCAGCGCAATGCGCCGCTGCGCAGGGGCCGCCGCGAGCACACGCTCGCGCAGCCTCTCGGGCGCGCGCAGCGTCCCGGCCCGCAGCGCCGACAGGAGCGCGCCGCGCGTGGACTCCTCCTGCGTGCGCGGGGCGTCGCCGCGCAGCAGCGCCTCGAGGCGCTCGATCCCGATCACATCACTCGCGGACATCGCCGATCCTCTCTTCCAGTCGTCGCAGCGCGCGGCTCAGGCGCGTCGAGCACGCGGTCTGGCTGATGCCGAGCACCCGCGCCGCGCTCGGGCCGTCGAGCTCGAGCAGGACGCGGAGCGCCACCACCTCGCGCTCGGCCGGCGAGAGCTCGCGCAGCGCCTGCTCGAGCGGGGCCGAGAGGCCCTCGCCGAACGCCGCCTCGCCGACGGCGGCGAGCTCGCGCGCGTACGTCTCCTCGCGCCGCCGCCGTCGCGTCTCTGCGCGGAACCAGTCGATCGCGACGGTTCGAGCGATCCGGCAGAGCCAGGTGCGCGGGGTGCCACGCCGCGGGTCGAAGCGGCGCCAGGTCCGGAAGGCCTTCTCGAACGTCTCGGCGGCGAGGTCCTCCGCCGCGACACGGTCGCCGGTGAGGAAGACGAGGTAGCGGTAGACGGCGTCGAGCTGTTCGCTCGCGACCTCCGCGAAGCCGGGGCGCACGGAGAGCGCCAGGGGGGCGTCGAGCGAGGTCGAGACCGCGTTCACGCCCGGACCTACGGCGCCGGGGCCGCCGATCGTCACATCCTCAGCGTACGGCGGCGGACACCGGGCTGCCCGTGTGGAGCGCCGAGGGGCGCTCGCGCACCGCGATCAGCGCCGAGACGAGCGCGATCATGACGAGCAAGAGGCTGAAGCGCAGAGTCGCGGACACCTTGCAGATATCGGCGCAGGCGCCGGGGACCCCATCCCTCAACAGGAGCCGGGCTGCGCCTGTCCGCCCGGGCCCGTCTCGTGCTCGACGGCCGTGCCCGCAACCGTCTGGAGGCAATAGGAGCTCGTGTCCGCACGAACGAGCGCGACGCCGGAGCCGGGCGCCATCGTCGCGCCGGCGTACGTCCCGTTCTGGGCGTACCACGCCTGCATCACCTGGTCGGCCGCCTGGAAGTTCGTCCCTGCGGTGAACGACTCGGCCTGGCTCTCCGCCTGGGTGACGACGGCGGAGGAGGGCCCGTTCGACTTCGACTGCGCCATGAACAGGTAGCCGCCGACGACGAGCGAGACGAGGAGGAGCGGCAGGCCGAGGGTACGGCTCATGGGCACCCTTATCGGCACGAGCTGCGACCTGCATGAGCCTTGGTAGCGTGGCCGTCATGCGCCGCCTGCTGCTTCTCGTCGCCGTGCTCGTCGGCGTGGACACGATGCTCTACGCGGCGCTCACGCCCCTGCTGCCGCATTTCGCGCACGAGTTCGGACTCTCGAAGTCGCGCGCCGGCGTGCTCGTCGCCGCCTACGCGGCAGGCGCGCTCGCCGGCGGGCTGCCCGGCGGAGTCGCGGCGGCGCGGCTCGGCGCGAGGCGGGCGGTGCTGATCGGGCTGACGCTGATGGGGCTGGCGAGCCTGGGCTTCGCCTTTGCCGGTGGCTTCTGGACGCTGTTTGCGGCCCGGTTCGTGCAGGGAGGCGGCAGCGGCTTCACCTGGGCGGGCGCGCTCGCCTGGCTGCTCGCGGTGGCGCCGCGCGAGCGCCGGGGCGAGCTGCTCGGCGGCGCGCTCGGCGCCGCGGTCTTCGGCGCGCTGCTCGGGCCGGTGATCGGCGCGGCGGCGGCCCTGGCCGGGCGGGAGCCGGTCTTCGCAGCGCTGGCGGGGCTCTCACTCGTGCTCGGCGGCTGGGCGCTGCGCCTCGAGACGGCTCCTGCGGAGGAGCCGCCGTCGGCGGCGGCGATCAGGCGTGCGCTCCGCGACCGGCAGTTCGTCGGCGGGCTGCTCGTGATGGTGCTGCCGTCGCTCCTGTTCGGGATCCTCTCCGTGCTCGCGCCGCTGCACCTCGCCGCGGTTGGCTGGGGCGCGGCGGCGATCGGTGCGGTCTGGCTCGTGAGCGCCGGACTCGAGGCGGTGCAGGCGCCGTTCGTCGGGCGCTGGACCGACCGCGCCGGCCGCCTGCTGCCGGTGCGCGTCTCGCTCGCGACCGGCGCCGTGTGCTCGCTCGGGCTCGCGACCGGCGGCCGCCCGCTCGTCTACGTGCCGCTCGTCGTGGTGGCGAGCCTCGCCTGGGGCGCGATGTTCACGCCCTCGTTCGCGCTCCTCGCCGACGGCGCCGAGACTGCCGGGCTGCCGCAGGGGATGGGCTTCGGCTTCATGAACGCCGCGTGGGCGCTCGGCTCGATCGTCGGCCCGGCCGCCGGCGGCGCGATCGCCGGCGTGACGTCCGACTGGATCCCGTTCACGCTCGCGGCGGCGGTCTGCGCGTCAGGCCTGCTCTTCGCGCGCCCGGAGCCTGAGCGCGCCGCCGTCCTGGCCGATCGCCTGCCGTGAGCGAGCGGCTAGAGTACGCGCTCCCGGGCGCGTAGCTCAGCGGGAGAGCACTCGCTTCACACGCGAGGGGTCGCTGGTTCGATCCCAGCCGCGCCCACTCTCAGCTTTTCGCACCGGCTCGAGCTTTCGTCAGAGCGCCGCCGAGATGCAGGTCACGCCGTCCTCGAAGCGCGTCGTCGCGTGGTCGAGGATGCGGTGGAGCAGGCTGAGCGCCGGCCGGTTGGAGATCTCCACGAGCGCGTCGACGCGCCTGATTCCGGCGGCGCGCGCGTCCGCGAGCAGCATGTCGACGAGCAGACTGCCGATCCCTGCACGCTGGTAGCAGTCGGCGACCTCGAAGGCGATCTCGGCTGTGCCGGGGTCGGAGCGGTCGCGTGCAAGTCGGGCGAGACCGGCCGGCAGCGGATCCGTGCCGACGTGTGCGACGAGCACGTGGCTGTTCGGGCCGACCTCGGCCAGAATCCCGGCCTCGCGGTCGGTCAGCCTCGGCTTCGCAGCGTGGAAACGACTGGTGCGTGAGGCATCGCTCAGGCGGGCGAAGAGAGCCGTGACGGTCTGCGTGTCCCCGTTCTCGAGCGGGCGGACGGTGACGAGCTTGCCCAGCTTCCTGTTGTGTGTCGCGCGTGTGTGCATGCGCCGTACCTTCGCGGCTCGCCGTCGATCCGACTTCGCCTACCCCGGCCATCCTGCGATGGCCCGAATCGGTCATCCCGTCTCGCTAGAGCAGCCCGGCGCGGCTCGCCGCGACCGCAGCAGCCGAGCGCGAGTGCAGCCCGAGCTTGCGACGGATGTTCGCGACGTGGCGATGCACGGTGTGCGGGCTGAGCACGAGTCGCTCCGCGATCTCGGCGTCGCCGAGGCCTTCGGCCACCAGCCGCAGCACCTCCCGCTCCCGCGCGCTGAGCTCGTCGATTCCGACGGCTCGCGCCCTGCGGGGCGGGAGCGGCAGCCCGAGGAACTCCGCGACGGCCGCGATCACGGAATCGGCATCCCCGTGCCAGGGAACGTGGGCGTCCCCGGGCAGCGTCACGAGCTCCGCCGCGGGGATCAACCCCGCGACCTCGCGGCCGTTGCGCAGAGGGATCGCCTGGTCGCGCTCGCGGTGCACGACGAGGGTCGGAGCCGTCAGCGTCGGCAGGATCTCCCGCACGTCGAAGGCGTAGGTGAGCGCGAGCAGGTCGGCCGCGGTCCCGGCGCTCGCCGAGGCGCGCTGGTAGGCGGCGAACGCGTCACGCTCGTCCGGCGCCAGACTCCTCCCGAACACATCGGCGAGCGTCCGGCTCCCGAGCCCCCAGGCGGACCGAACGAGCTCGATCAGCGCCGCCAGCGTCTCCGGTGGGCCGAGCTCGCGCCCGCACGCGTAGGCGCCGAAGAGGACCGCGCGATCGACACGCGCAGGATTCCGACTCGCATACGCCGCCGACACGCATCCTCCGCACGAGAGCCCGAACAGCACGACGCGCTCGCCGCCGAGGTGGTCGATCACCGCCTCGAGCAAGGCGACCTCGTGGTCGAGCGTCAGCGTCTCCGGAGGGCGGACGCGATCGGAGAGGCCGGTGCCCAGCCTGTCGTAGCGGACAACGCGGTAGCGACGTGCGAGCGTCCCGACAAAGCGGCGGAACCCCTCATCGTTCCAATCCTCGAGCACGTGGCTCACCCACCACGCCGGCATCACGAGCAGCGGCCCCTCGCCGACGGTCGCGTATGCGACCCGCCGCCGCCCGAACTCGAGGAACCCTGTCTGCTGCGGCACCGCGTATCCCCCGCTCCACCGTACGACGACCGAGGCGAACCATCGTCGCTACGCCGAAGTCCTCCGTCAAGATCGGCTCGAGAGGCCCGTCTCTTCTTAACCCGCGCGTAAAGACGAATACCTCGTTCGCGGGGCGACGTGTCGCGAAGACGAGGTCAGACTTCGAGGCGTAGGTCTGCGGCAAGAATCTGCGACATAGGGGGAAAGCGTCTTGGGTCTGCGGCGTCTGCGGTGCGCCCCTACCAGGCACGACTGCTGCTACGCCGCGAGGCTACGGCCGGAGAACGGCCAGGCGCTCGTCCTGATGACGTTTGCTCTCGTCGTGCTGATCGGGTTCGCGGGAGTCGTCATCGACATCGGACGCCTGTACGTCGCGCAGCGTCAGCTGCAGCAGGCGGTCGACGCGGCGGCGCTCGCGGCGGGGCAGAACCTGCCGCACGTCAACTCGGCCTACGTCTCCGCCGTCGACTACAGCGCCGTCGCCGGCGAGTACAACGCGCATCCGTTGAGCATGTCGGCCAACGCTCCCACGGTCACGTTCAAGTGCCTGTCCTCCCTCGCCCCCGGCGTGCCCTGCTCCACCGACCTGGACCAGACCCAATGCCATCCCGCCGGCTCCGCACCTCCCCTCAACGGGAACGGGACCCAGGACACGACCGGCCTCTGCAACGCGGTTCAGGTCACGGAGACGGCGTCGGTGCCCACGACGCTGCTCCACCTGTTCCTGCCGTCCAGGGTCACGACCGTCGCCGCCTCGTCCGTGGCTGCGGCCCGCGGTGGAGTGCGGCACCCGGCGGACATCATGGTCGTGCTCGACACGACTGCATCCATGGCGGCTGCGTGCGGCGATCCCGTGCTGAACGAGGACGGGACGCAGGCCATGAGCGCCGGACAGTCCGAGAAGATCGACTGTGCCAAGGACGGCGTGAGGAGGCTGCTGGAAGGGCTGCTGCCCTGCCAGCAGGGGGTGCTCGGCAACTGCGGCGCCGCAGCCCCTCTCGACGAGGTCGGCCTCGAGGTGTTTCCCGGGCTCGAGAGCCCGAACGGCTTCAGCCACTCAACCGACACGAACGTCAACCACACCGACCTCGCGCTCGAGCTGAACGAGAACGGGACACAATGCGCGGGCAACCTGACCGCCAGGCCGGCCTGGTACACGCCCAGCGCGAGCTTTCCCGGCTGGTTCTTCAACGGAAGCGAGGTCGGGTATCCGTCCGACGAGGTGCAGACGGTCACGATCTCCCACGCAACGGGTGGCACGTTCACGCTCTCGTACGGAGGACAGACCACCAATCCGGCGCTTGCGTACAACGCCACGGCGGCGACCGTGCAGGCCGCACTCGACAGCCTGACGACGATCGGCTCCGTGCGGGGGAACGTCTTCGTCGCCGGAGGTGCCGGTGGGCCGTTCACCGTGACGTTTTCCGGCGGACTGGCGGGCCAACCGCTCGCACTCATGACCGCAAATGCATCGAACCTGAACGGCAGCGGCCACACGGTGACCGTCGCGGAGACGACGAAGGGGAACGGGAAGGACACCTACCTCGTCACCGGACGGCTCTCGAACGACTTCAAGCTGTCCAACGCCTCGACGACTCTGAACCCCGCCTCGCAGATCGCACGGGCCGTCACGTGGGATGCGTGCACAGGCGGCGCCGTCCCCACCCACAACGGGGCACCCGACTCCGACTACGGCGTCAATTCCGCCGGAGGCGCCGGCACGTACTACGCCGGGGCGATCAGCGCGGCACAAGCCGTGCTCGCAGCCGATTCGAGCCGGCAGGCACAACCCGTGATCATCCTCCTCAGCGACGGCGACGCGAATACGGCGCCGGACGGTCCGTCCCCGTGCCACCAGGGGATTCAGGCGGCTCAGGCCGCCGCGAACGAGGGAACGTGGGTGTACTCGATCGCCTACGACTCATCGACGACGAGCGGCTGCGCCCTCGACACCACCCCACCCATCTCGCCGTTCGTCGCGATGCAGCAGATCGCGCGGAACAGCACCAACCCGAACCTGCCCGACCCGTCCAAGTTCTACTGCGTGCCGGCGGCGCAATGCCCGGCCGGAAACACGTCCAACACGCTCGCCCAGGTCTTCGCGAGCATCGGCATGGACCTCACCGACTCGCGCCTCGTGCCGATGGGGACGCAGTAGGCGGTCAGCGCTCGCGGATCGGCGCGGTCGGCGACGAGATGCGCACCTGGCCACCGCTGCTCACGATCACGCGTATCCGCTTGCCTGCGAGTGCGCGCGTCAGGCGCAGGGTCGAGGTCGTCTGGCCGCGCAAGGTGCCGTAGCCTTTCGGTCCGCGCACCTGCCAGCGGATGCGGAAGCTGCCGGCCGCGAGCTTCGGGCTGACGGTGAGCGTCGAGCCGACGACGAGCTTGCCCTTCGTGCCGAGCAGGACGATGCGGATCGCGCGGGGCAGCGTCGCCGGCGGGGTGGTGCCCGGGGTCGCCGAGGGCGGCGCCGGCGCGGCGACCGTCAAGGTCAGCGTCGTCTGGTTGTCGCTCAGGTTCTGCTCGCCTTCGGCGAACACGGACGCGGACGCTGTCAGGGTGCCGCCGCTGTTGACGGTCGTGAAGATGAGCACGGTGCTCGACTGGCCCGGGTTCATCCAGTCGAGGTCGCAGTTGACGACCTGACCCGTCGTCGTGCAGCCGGGGCCGCGATCCGGATAGACCCTCGTGATCGTGACCTGGCTCGGCAGCGCGGCGCTGGCGAGCACCTTCCAGGTGGCGCCGTAGCCGACCTTGCCGTAGACCCGCAGCCGGTAGACGAGCTGGTTGCCGATGCTCGGAGCCTGGTCGGTCGTGAGCTCGAGCGAGAAGTCGGGCTCGGCGCCGCCGCTGCTGCCGCCGCCGCCACCGCCGCCGCCCCCGCCGCCACCGCCGCCGCCGCCGCCCCCTCCGCCGCCGCCGGAGGTGACGGCGAAGCTCGAGGACGCCGCCGAGCTGAGCGTCCCGCTCGTCGCCGTCAGCGTGTAACCGGAGCCGGCGTCGTCGATCGAGCAGCTGAAGGTGGCCACGCCGGCCGCGACCGTCACGGGGTCGACGCTGCAGCTCAGAACGGCGCCGGACGTGCCGGTGCCGGAGGTGATCGCCAGCGTCACGTGATCCGTGCCGTCGGTGGTCACGACGTTGCCCGCAGAGTCCTCCACCGACACCGCCACCGCGAACGAGGACCCCGCGACCGAGCTGGATGGCGGCTCGCTGGTGAATGCCAGCTTCGAGGCCGCCCCCAGCGACACCGTCACCGTCGGCGAGCCGGTCAGAGCCGTGAGGATGCCCCCCGTGGTCGACTTCTCGGCCGCGGCAAAGACGGCCGACCCCGGGGAGGACTGAGCTGTTGCCCCCGGCCCCGAGCTCGCCTTCGAGCCGTACGTCACCGTGCAGCTGCTCCCACCGGCGAGGGTGACCCCGATCAGCTGGATCGTGGACCCCAGGACCCCGACCGTGCCGCACGTCGACGTCGTGTAGCCGGCCGCGCTGCCCGTCGTCGACGGCGCCGACCAGCCCGCAGGCACCGTCACCGAGATCCCGCCCGAGCTGAGCCCGCCCGTCGCCGCCGTGTACGTGAACGTCAGCGTGATCCCGCTCGCGCCGGCCGTCACCGAGGTGGGAGACACCACCATCGCGCCCGAGCCGTCGGCGGCAGCGCCCACGCTCACGCTCGGCGAGGCGGCCAGCGCAGTCAGGGTGCCGCCCGCGGTCGACTTCTCGACCGTGGCAAAGACGGCCGGGCCGACGGAGGACGGAGCGGCGGCCCCCGGCCCCGAGCTCGCCTTCGAGCCGTACGTCACCGTGCAGCTGCTCCCACCGGCCAGGGTGACCGCCGTGACCTGGATCGTCGAGCTCGACACCGCGACCGTGCCGCACGTCGACGTCGTGTAGCCGGCCGCGCTGCCCGTCGTCGACGGCGCCGACCAGCCCGCAG
>Ga0187779_10000528_pt1 | contig 25452 bp, 26 predicted proteins | sample 1015_Q2_SP10_10__FD_132435 | JGI IMG/M metagenome (GOLD analysis project Ga0187779, IMG submission 132435) | Tropical peat soil microbial communities from peatlands in Department of Meta, Colombia - 1015_Q2_SP10_10_MG | ecosystem: Environmental > Terrestrial > Soil > Wetlands > Peat | place... | reverse complement strand
GGCGTTGGCGGCGCGGCGGGCAGGGCTGACGGCGATCGTCTGCGTTGGTGAGCAGCGCGCCGAGCGCGAGGCTGGAAAAACGCTCGATGTGGTCGGACGCCAGCTTGACGGCTCACCGCCGAACGGCGCGACAGCGGCGAATCTCGTCATCGCCTATGAGCCGGTCTGGGCGATCGGCACCGGTCTGACACCGACCCCAAAGGACGTCGCCGAGGTTCACGGCTTCATCCGCAAGCGGCTGCGCGAGCGTTTCGGTGGCGAAGGCGCCCGTATCCGCATCCTCTATGGCGGCTCGGTGAAGCCTTCGAATGCCCAGGAATTGCTGGCTGTCGCCGACGTGAACGGAGCGCTGGTCGGCGGCGCAAGCCTCAAGGCCTCGGATTTCTTGGGAATTGCCGCGGTTTACCGCTAGCGCGGCCAAGGGTGGAAAAGCCCGAAATTATCCTGTAGAGACCGCCCCGACTTCTTATATGGACAGCGTGGCCGCCCGGGCAGGAAGCCCGGACCGGTTCTGATTTTGGATGGATTTGGCGTTATGCAGCAGGTTGTCATTGTCATTCACCTGATGCTTGTGCTCGCGCTCATTGGCGTCATCCTCCTGCAACGCTCGGAGGGCGGCGGGCTCGGAATCGGTGGAGGCGGCGGCTTCATGACCAGCCGCGGCACAGCCAACGTGCTGACGCGGGCGACCGCGGTCCTCGCCGGTCTGTTCTTCCTGACCAGTATCGGGCTGTCAATGTTGGCCGGCGTCAACCGCGCGCCGACCACGATCATCCAAGGCGGACAATCAACTCCCGCCCCTGGCGCCCCGGCGCCTGCGGGCGAGAGTGGCGGTCTGCTCAAACAATTGCAGCAAGGCGCGCCGCAACAGCCGGGCGCGCCGGCTGCCCCCTCGGGGCCGGTGGTCCCGCAGTCGAAGTGACTTCAACGAAGGGCCGGGAAACCGGCCCTTCGGCGTTATGGAGTTGGAGCGGCGCGGGAACCCGTGACCGAAAGTTGAGCAAAAGCTATGCAACCAGGTGCGGCGGCAAAGGCTTCCACAGCAACCACACAGGCGCAGATCACCCTTTAGGTTTTCGCGCTCGTCGAATCGAATCCGGAGGGCTAAAAGTTAGGTCCCATGGCGCGGTACATTTTCATCACCGGCGGCGTGGTCTCCTCACTCGGTAAGGGTCTCGCATCCGCAGCGCTCGGCGCCTTGTTGCAAGCACGCGGCTACAAGGTTCGGCTGCGCAAGCTCGATCCCTATCTCAACGTCGACCCAGGCACGATGTCGCCGTACCAGCACGGCGAGGTCTTCGTCACTGATGACGGCGCCGAAACTGACCTCGACCTCGGCCACTACGAGCGCTTCACGGGCCGTCCGGCGACCAAGCAAGACAACATCACAACCGGCCGCATCTACCAGGACATTCTCACCCGTGAGCGCCGCGGTGATTACCTCGGCGCAACTATCCAGGTCATTCCGCACGTCACCAACGCCATCAAGGATTTCATTCGCGACGGCAATGACGGCTTCGATTTCGTGCTTTGCGAGATCGGGGGCACGGTGGGCGACATCGAGGGTCTCCCGTATTTCGAAGCGATCCGTCAGCTCGGCAACGAACTGCCACGTCACCACGCGGTCTATATTCATCTGACGCTGCTGCCGTTCATCCCGAGCGCCGGTGAACTAAAAACTAAGCCGACGCAACACTCGGTGAAAGAGCTGCGCTCGATCGGCATCCAGCCCGACATTCTTTTGTGTCGCACCGATCGTCCGATCCCGCCCGGAGAACGGCGCAAGCTTGGCCTGTTCTGCAATGTGCGCGAAAGCGCCGTGATCGAGGCCCGCGACGTCGACAACATTTACGCCGTGCCGGAGGCCTATCACGAAGCTGGGCTCGACAGCGAATTGCTGTTAGCATTCGGCATCGATAACGCGCCGCCGCCCGAACTGTCGCGCTGGCGCACCATCAACGAGCGCATCCGCAATCCTGAAGGCGACGTCACCATCGCGATCGTCGGTAAGTACACCGGCATGAAGGACGCCTACAAATCGCTGATCGAGGCGCTTTCGCACGGTGGCATCGCTAATAAAGTGAAAGTCAATCTCGACTGGATTGAATCCGACGTCTTCGAGAACGAAGATCCCGCGCCCTTCCTCGAACAGGTCAACGGCATTCTCGTGCCCGGCGGCTTTGGCCAGCGCGGCGCGGAAGGCAAGATCAAAGCGGCGCGCTTCGCACGCGAACGCAACGTGCCGTACTTCGGCATCTGCTTCGGCATGCAGATGGCCGTGGTCGAGGCCGCGCGCAATCTGTGCGGTATCGAGGACGCGAATTCGACCGAGTTCGGGGAAACGAGAGAGCCCGTCGTCGGCCTGATGACCGAATGGCTCAAGGGTAACGAATTGCAGAAGCGCACCGCGGCCGGAGACCTCGGAGGAACGATGCGGCTGGGCGCTTACCCCGCGACGCTGACGCGCGGCAGCCGCGTTGCAAACATCTACGGTGCGACGGATATCTCCGAACGTCATCGCCATCGTTACGAAGTCAACACAGGTTACAAAGGGCGCCTCGAGCAGCGCGGCATGCGTTTTTCCGGTATGTCGCCGGACGGCATCCTGCCGGAAATCATCGAGTACGAAGACCATCCCTGGTTCATTGGCGTGCAATTCCATCCCGAACTCAAGTCGCGGCCGTTCGAACCGCATCCGCTATTTGCCTCATTCATCGGGGCGGCGGTGGAGAGAAGCCGGCTGGTGTAATATCCGCGGATGCCCCGCGGCCTCGATCACATCGTCCACGCGGTGCGCGATCTCGACGCGGCGGCTGCGCTTTACAAGAGGCTCGGCTTCATCGTCGGCGCGTGCAATTTGCATCCACGCGTGTGGGGTACACAAAATCGCGTCGTCCAGGCGCCGGGCATTTACATTGAATTGCTGGCGATGGCCGACACCAGCAGCACGGTCCCGCACGGGCCGCATCATTTTTCATTCGGCGCCTTCAATCGCGATTTCCTCAAGCGAGGCGAGGGGCTTTCGATGCTGGTACTCAGGGGTGAGGGCACAGCCGACACGGATGACTTTCGTGCCAGGGGCATCAGCGATTTCGACCTGTTCGAATTCGAACGTGAGAGCCGCGCGCCCGATGGTGCGCCGGTGAAGCTTTCTTTCGCGCTCGCCTTCGCGCGCGATCCGGACGCGCCCGACCTGGGTTTTTTCACGTCGAAACACGGGCGGCCCGAACTGTTTTGGAATTCGGCTTTTCAGAAACACGCCAACGGCGTCACCGACATTGCTGGTGTGATCCTGGTCGCGGTCGATCCGGAGCGGCATCGACGCTTCCTGGAGAGCTTTATCGGCGCTCCCGCGAAACGGGCAAATGGCGGGGTCGCCTTCGATACGCCGCGCGGCGCCATCGAGGTGACGACGCCCGAGACTTTCCTCCGCCGCTTCGGCGTGGCGCCGCCAGATGTTTTGCGCGGCGCTCGGCTCGCGGCCATCCGTTTTACGGTCTCGGATGTCGGTCGGCTGCAAAACCTGCCGGAATTGGCTGGCATTGCCGGGCTTTATGAGGGAAATGCCGTGATTATCGGCGCGGACGATGCGATGGGCGCAGTCATCGTATTCGAACCTGCCCGTTGACCCGACGCGGCGGCGGCTTCATGGTCCGCCCACAAATGGACCAGAGTCTGCTCCCCAATGCGGCCGTCACCGCTGGCGCCGTTCGCTTCGGCAACGATCTACCATTGGCGCTGATTGCCGGACCGTGCGCGCTCGAGAGCAAGGCGCACGCCCTAGAGATGGCGACGGCGCTCAAGGAGATTGCCGGCAAAGTCGGCATCGGCCTCGTTTACAAAACGAGCTTCGACAAAGCGAACCGGACCTCGTCGCGTTCGGCGCGAGGGCTCGGTCTTGTTGCGGCGCTGCCGATCTTCGCCGAGATCCGCGACAAGCTGAAGCTGCCGGTTCTTACTGATGTGCACGACGCCGAGCAGTGCGCGCATGTTGCGCAGGCGGTCGACGTACTGCAGATACCGGCCTTCCTTTGCCGTCAGACCGATCTGCTGGTTGCCGCCGCCAAGACCGGCAAGGCCGTCAACGTGAAGAAGGGCCAGTTCCTCGCTCCGTGGGATATGAAGAATGTCGTCGAGAAGATCACCGGCGCCGGCAACCGCAATGTGCTGGTGACAGAGCGCGGTGTTTCCTTCGGCTACAATACGCTGGTGTCCGACATGCGCGCGCTGCCGATCCTCAAGTGCGATACCGGCGCGCCGGTGATTTTCGACGCAACGCACTCCGTGCAGCAGCCGGGAGGGCAGGGCACGTCGTCGGGCGGTCAGCGAGAGTTCGTGCCGGTGCTGGCGCGCGCGGCTGTCGCGGTCGGCGTTGCCGGTGTGTTCATCGAGACGCATCAGGATCCCGACAAGGCACCATCCGACGGGCCGAACATGCTGCCGCTCAAGCAGATGGAGCCGCTGTTGCGCGAGTTGGTTGAGTTCGATCGCCTGGCCAAGCGCTAGAGCCGCCGTCGCACAGTTACGATGACTCGGACCCTCAACGTCATCGCTTTCGTCGTTTTTGCCAGCGCGCTATTCATTCGCTCGACCGACCCGGTCATTCCGCAGATTGCCGAAGGGCTCCACGTTGAGACGGCAACCGCGGCACTGCTCTCGACCGCCTTCACACTGCCTTACGCGCTGGTTCAGCCGGTTCTCGGTGCGCTCGCCGACATGTTCAGCAAGGCGCGCCTGATGCTGATCTGCCTGCTCGGCGTGACGATCGCGACGTTGGTGTGTGGCTTTGCCCCCGGCTTCAAGTTTCTGCTGATCGCGCGTGTCATCGCGGGCTTGTCGTCGGGCGGTGTTGTGCCGATCGCGTTTGCGCTCGTCGGAGACAAGATTCCGGTCGCCGAGCGTCAGGTGGCGATGGGCCGCCTCCTGTTTGCGATCATGACTGGCAATCTGCTCGGCGCGACCTGCGCCGGCGTTGTTGGCGACTTGCTGGGCTGGCGTGGCGTATTCTTTGTCATCGGTGGCATCGGCGCTGTTGCGTCTACTGTCGCCGTCTATGCGCTCAAAACCGAACGCGAGACCTCGGGCCGGTTCGACCTGTCGACGCTTTTGCCGAACTACCGGACAATCTTCCGGAACCCGCTCGCCAAATTCTGCTTCGGCGCCGTCTTTCTCGAAGCGCTCTTCATGTATGGCTGCTTTCCATTCATGGCGACGATGCTGCGACAGGCGGGCGAGACCCGTGCGTCAATCGCCGGCATCGTTATCGCCGGCTTCGGTGTCGGCGGCGCTTTCTATGGCGTGATGGTGTCGCGTCTGCTCGCCTATCTTGGCGAAGCCAAGATGATGCGCGTCGGCGGCATCGCGATGGGTGTCTGCCTTGTGCTTATCGCGGCGCGGCTCTACTGGCCGCTCGAGTTCGTGAATTTCGCCGCACTCGGCCTCGGATTCTACATGTTGCACGCCGTGATCCAGATCTACGCCAGCGAGCTTGCACCCGCCGCGCGCGGCTCATCGATGGCGCTGCACTCGTTTTTCTTCTTTCTTGGCCAGGCAGTGGGGCCGATTATCTATGGCATTGGTCTTTCGACCGTCGGCCTCAACCCGGTGCTGTTGTTCGGCGCCGTGGTTCTAGTTGGCGTTGGATTGGCCTGTGCACATCGCCTGCGGCGACCGGAAGAGCCCGCAGTTTAACCGCGACCGCGGTACGGTGCGACGCCCTGATCGGTCGGCATCCACACGTCCGTCGGCAATTTTCCTGACTGCCAGAACACATCGATCGGCATGCCGCCGCGCGGATACCAATAGCCGCCGATGCGCAGATATTTCGGCCTGAGCAGCGCCACGAGTTTCCTGCCGATGCTGACCGTGCAATCCTCATGGAAGGCGCCGTGGTTGCGGAAGCTATTGAGATAGAACTTCAGCGATTTCGACTCGACCAGGAACTTACCGGGCACGTAGTCGATAACGACGTGCGCAAAGTCCGGCTGACCCGTGATCGGGCAAAGGCAGGTGAATTCCGGCGCGGTGAAGCGCGCGACATAATTAGTGCCCGGGTGCGGATTGGCAACGCGGTCGAGCCGCGCCTTCTCGGGCGAGGCGGGGATTGGCGTTGAGCGTCCGAGCTGCAGTCGTTTTCTGGCCATGGCGCGCACCATAGTGTAGAAGCCCCGCTATATCCAAGCCGGAGCCGAAAAGCGCGATGACCGCCATCACCGATATCATTGGCCGCGAAATCCTCGATAGCCGCGGGAATCCGACCGTCGAGGTCGACGTCATCCTCGATGACGGCTCGATGGGCCGCGCCGCGGTGCCTTCGGGCGCCTCGACAGGCGCGCATGAGGCGGTCGAACTGCGCGACGGCGACAAAGGGCGCTACGGCGGCAAGGGCGTGCGTAAGGCGGTTGATGCAGTCAATGGCGAGATATTTGATGCGCTCGGCGGCATGGATGCCGAAGCGCAGGCCAAGATCGACGAGACATTAATCACGCTCGACGGCACGCCGAACAAGGGGCGGCTCGGCGCCAATGCGATCCTTGGTGTGTCGCTTGCGTGTGCCAAAGCCGCAGCGAAAGCGAAGCGCGAGCCGCTCTATCGCTACGTCGGCGGCGCCGCCGCACGCGTGCTGCCGGTGCCGATGATGAACATCGTCAATGGCGGTGTGCATGCCGACAATCCGATCGACTTCCAGGAATTCATGATCATGCCGGCAGGCGCGCCGACCTTCGCCGAAGGCCTGCGGTGCGGCGCCGAGATTTTCCAGACTTTGAAAGCGCAGCTGAAGGCTTCGAGCCTCAACACTAATGTCGGTGACGAGGGCGGCTTCGCCCCCAACTTGAAATCGGCTACGGACGCGCTCGATTTTGTCATGCAGGCGATCAGCAAGGCCGGCTACAAGCCCGGCAGCGACGTGTGGCTCGCACTCGATTGCGCCGCGACCGAATTTTTCAAGGACGGCAAATACGTCTACGAAGGCGAGGGGAAGACGCGCTCAAAGCAGGAGCAGGTCGACTACCTTGCGGAACTCGTCGGCAAATATCCGATCGTCTCGATCGAAGACGGCATGTCGGAAGACGATTGGGACGGCTGGAAACTGCTGACGCAGAAGATCGGCAACAAATGCCAGCTCGTCGGCGACGACGTCTTCGTCACAAATGTGGCGCGGCTTGCGCGAGGCATCAAAGACGGCATCGCCAATTCGATCTTGGTCAAGGTCAATCAGATCGGCTCGCTCACCGAGACGCTCGCCGCAGTCGAGACTGCGCACAAAGCGGCATACACGGCGGTGATGTCGCACCGTTCCGGCGAGACGGAGGATTCAACCATCGCCGACCTCGCGGTCGCCACAAATTGCGGACAGATCAAGACCGGTTCGCTCGCGCGGTCCGACCGCACGGCAAAATACAACCAGCTCTTGCGCATCGAGGAAGAGCTTGGCGCCCAAGCGAAATATGCAGGAAAGAGCGTGATCAAGTCGGCTCGCTGAACCGTTTACAATCATTCCAGGCTGCGGCCGCCGCGCCCTTGCATCGCCGGTCAAATCGCACCACATTCCCGCGCAACGGAACCTTGCGAGTCACGCGATGGATCAAACCACTACTCTTGCTCCGAATGACCGGCGTCGTGCCGGCGAACGTCTTGCCGACTTCGTTGCGCAGTCTGTTGAGAAGGCGCGCGCTGTCGAGAAGCCGTTCTTCCATCTCGAATTTGATCGGGTATTCCCCGACGACATCTACGCGCAGATCTTGCGACTGATGCCGGAGAGCTCCGACTATCGCTCGATGCACGGCCAGAGCAAAGTCAAAGAGGGCACGCAGACGCGCGTGAAGATCGATCTCTTTCCTGAGTACATTCGCAACCTGCCGGCGGAGAAACGCGCGTTATGGGACGTGGTCGGCCGCGCGCTTTGCTCGGAGAAAGTGAAGCAGGCATTCATTCGTCGGCTGGCGCCGGGGCTTGAGAAGCGCTTCGGTAAGGACTTCGGTAGGACCGGCATGTATCCGATCCCGATCCTGACGCGCGACATTCCGGGCTATCTGATCACGCCGCACACCGACACGAAATGGAAGGGCATCACCGTTCAACTCTATTTGCCGGCAGACGATGCCAACACGGACATCGGAACCATATTCCACGACGTGCTGCCCGACGGCTCGAAGCCGAAGGCGACGCAGATGCGCTTTGCGCCGAACACCGGCTACGCCTTTGCGGTCGGCGATGACACTTGGCATTCGGCCGATCCGGTGCACAACCGGGTCAAGACGCGCGATTCGATCCTGCTCACTTATTTCGTTGACGCCGGTGTGTTGCGCGTCCTGCGCAATCGCGGCAAACGCATCGGCAATTTCGTGCTCAATGAGATCCGCCAGCGGGTGTAGCGGCATTAAAACCGCCTTAACGCGATTCCCGGCATATATCCTCGGCCATGGTCACCCATCGCCGACGCCGCGCTATCCTGACCGCACTCGGCCTCTATACCTTCGCGGCTTTGTTCATCGGCTATTTTGGCGTGAACGCCTTCACGGGCGCCCATGGCCTGCGCGCACAGGCCGACCTGGAGAAGCAACTCGCCAGCATGGACAGCGAACTCACGCATCTCAAAACCGAGCGTGCGGTTTGGGAGAAGCGGGTGGCGCTGCTTCGGTCAGACAAGATCGACCCGGACATGCTGGATGAGCGCGCCCGCGCACTCATCGGCTATGCCGACCCACGCGACGCCATCCTGATCCTGCGGCCGCACTAGAACCCCGGCGCGGCCTGCCGCGTTATCCACCGCCCGCGCATTTCGCTTTGTCGTCAAGTCCATGGGGCATTGCACTGCAACGCTGGCAGGCTGTGCTGCGCTTCCGCCGCTTGCCGATTTAAGCTAAGTGGGAGCCGGAATAACCCGCCTGCCGGTCGCCGTTTCAGGAGTTGTCATGGCCGCGCCCCAAAAAAAGCCGAGCGCTGAGGCCAAACCGCCCGTGAACGGCAAAGCGGTCGCCGAATTTAGCAAGGACCAGGAGTTCGACGCCTACCGCTCGATGCTCACCATCCGCCGCTTCGAAGAGAAGGCCGGCCAAATGTATGGCATGGGCCTGATCGGCGGCTTCTGTCACCTCTACATCGGGCAGGAAGCTGTCGTTGTCGGCATGCAGATGGTCCTACAGGAGGGGGACGAGGTCATCACGGGCTATCGCGATCACGGCCACATGCTCGCCTGCGGCATGGACCCGAAAGGCGTGATGGCGGAACTCACCGGCCGCACCCACGGCTACTCCAAGGGCAAGGGCGGCTCGATGCACATGTTCAGCGTTGAGAAAGGGTTCTACGGCGGCCACGGTATCGTCGGCGCGCCGGTCCCGCTTGGCACGGGGCTCGCCTTCGCCAACAAATATCGCGGCAACAAGAATATCTGCGTCACATATTTCGGGGACGGCGCCGCCAACCAGGGCCAGGTCTACGAGAGCTTCAACATGGCGGAGCTGTGGAAGCTGCCGGTCATCTACGTGATCGAGAATAATCGCTACGCCATGGGTACCGCGATCACGCGCTCATCGGCCGAGACCAACCTGTCGCGCCGCGGTCTGTCGTTCAACATTCCGGGCGAGCAGGTCGACGGCATGGACGTACGCGCCGTCACGGCCGCGGGAGAGAAGGCTGCCGCCTGGTGCCGCACCGGCAAAGGCCCTTTCATTCTCGAAATGCTGACCTACCGCTATCGCGGCCACTCGATGTCCGATCCGGCGAAATATCGTACGCGTGAGGAAGTCGAGAAGGTGCGCACGACGCATGATCCGATCGACATGGTGCGTCACCGCATCCTCGAGAAGAAGTTGGCAAGCGAAGACGCGATCAAGAAGATCGACACCGAGGTTCGCGATCTCATCAATCAGGCCGCCGAATTTGCGACCCACGATCCCGAGCCGGATGCGTCCGAGCTTTACACCGACATTTATCGTTGAGCGCACAGTATTATGCCGACCGAAGTATTGATGCCCGCGCTCTCGCCCACGATGGAGAAGGGCAATCTCGCCAAGTGGCTCAAGAAAGAGGGCGACAAGGTCAAGTCCGGCGATGTGATCGCCGAGATTGAAACCGACAAGGCGACGATGGAGGTCGAAGCGGCGGACGAGGGCACACTCGGCAAAATTCTAGTGCCGGAAGGCACCGCTGATGTCGCGGTCCACACGCCGATTGCTGTGATCCTCGCGGAAGGCGAGGACAAATCCTCGATCAAGGCAAGCGCGCGCGCGGCGACGACGGCGCCGAAGCCGCCCACAGCGCCGATGACCGAAGAGGTCGCGAAATCGGAGCCGCGCGTCGAGGAACAGCGGATCATCAGGGAGCCGAAGGCGCCGCCACCGCCGCGAACCAAGGTCGCCGCTGATCCCGACATCCCCGAAGGCACCGAGATGGTCACCATGACCATGCGCGAAGCGTTGCGCGACGCCATGGCCGAAGAGATGAGGCGCGACAAGGATGTCTTCGTGATGGGCGAGGAGGTTGCCGAGTATCAGGGCGCCTACAAGGTGACGCAGGGACTGCTACAGGAATTCGGACCAGAACGCGTCATCGACACGCCGATCACCGAGCATGGTTTTGCCGGGCTCGGCGTCGGCGCTGCGCTTGCGGGATTGAAACCGGTCGTCGAATTCATGACCTGGAATTTCGCCATGCAGGCGATGGACCAGATCGTCAACTCCGCCGCCAAGACGCTCTATATGTCCGGCGGTCAAATGGGCTGCCAAATGGTGTTTCGTGGCCCAAACGGCGCAGCCGCGCGTGTCGCCGCGCAACACAGCCAGGATTACTCCGTCTGGTATTCGCACATTCCCGGTCTCAAGGTGGTCGCGCCGTCGAATGCCGCCGACGCCAAGGGTCTTCTTAAGGCCGCCATCCGCGATCCGAACCCGGTCGTCTTCCTCGAAAACGAAATCCTCTACGGCCACTCTGCGCCGGTGCCGAAACTCGACGACTTCGTGCTGCCGATCGGCAAGGCGCGCATTGCGCGCGCCGGTAAGGACGTGACCATTATTGCTTGGTCAATGGGCATATCGTACGCCATGCAGGCCGCTGACGAACTGGCGAAGGACGGCATCGACGCCGAAGTCATCGACCTGCGGACGCTCAAGCCGATGGATGTCGGCACGCTGATCGAGTCCGTGAACAAGACTGGCCGCGCGGTGACCGTCGAGGAAGGCTGGAAGCAGTCCGGCGTCGGCGCCGAGATCGCGGCGCAGCTCATGGAGAACGCATTCGACTACCTCGACGCACCGGTCGCGCGCGTCTCCGGCAAGGATGTACCGATGCCTTACGCCGCCAACCTCGAGAAGCTCGCGCTACCGTCCGTCGCCGAGGTCGTTGAAGCGGCGAAGTCGGTTTGCTACCGATAGAGACGCTTTATGACCAGAAACGATCTTCCAGATCTAGTCCTTAAAGCCTTGAACGCGCTTGGCGCCGCTCGCAAGGGTCGCGAAATATATTTGGGAAAATCACGAGGTTGATTTGCGCGCGTCGGGTGAGCTTTTTTATACTTGGCAATGCGACATGCGATGGGCTGCGCAAAAACTTCGCGATGCCCAGAGTCATCCGGTGTGGGAACTGCTCGCTTAATTATGCCCACCAACATCCTCATGCCCGCGCTGTCGCCCACCATGGAGAAGGGCAACCTGGCGCGTTGGCTGAAGAAGGAGGGCGACGCGATCAAATCTGGCGACGTCATCGCCGAGATTGAGACCGACAAGGCGACAATGGAATACGAGGCGGTTGACGAGGGTACGCTCGCCAAGATCGTCGTGCCGGAAGGCACCCATGACGTCGCGGTCAATTCCGTGATCGCGGTGCTCGCGGGCGAAGGCGAGGACGTCAAGGCGGCGGCATTGAGCGCGGGCAAGGCCGCGCCTCCAAAGCCGGCACCGAAGGCCGAGCCGGCAAAAGCCGCGCCGCCACCGTCGCCTCGGCCCGCTCAACAGCCTGCGCCGCAACCGAGGGCGGAAGCGGCGGCACCGCGAACGGGCGGCAATCGTATTTTTTCGTCGCCGCTCGCGCGACGGCTTGCGAAGGAATCTGGCATCGATCTGCAGCGCGTTTCAGGGTCAGGCCCACACGGCCGAGTAATCGCGCGCGATATCGATGCCGCAAAAACCAGTAAAGGCCTGCGCGCGCCGGGTGTCGCGACGTTGACGGCCGGAGCCGCCCTTGCGTCCTCGATGTCGGAGCAACAGGTGCGCGCCCTCTTTGAGGACGGCTCTTACGACTTCGTACCCCACGAGCAGATCCGAAAGGTCATCGCGCAACGCCTGACCGCCTCAACGCAAACCATTCCGCACTTTTATGAAACCGTCGATTGCGACATCGGCAAGCTGATGGCGGCACGCGAAGAGATCAACGAAGCGGCCCCGCAGGACAAGGATGGCAAGCCGGCCTACAAGCTCTCGGTCAACGACTTCGTCATCAAGGCGCTGGCGCTCGCCTTGCAACGCGTGCCAAACGCCAATGTGTCATGGACCGATGGCGGCATGCTCAAGCACAAGCATTCCGACGTCAGCGTCGCAGTGGCGTTGCCGGGCGGGCTGATCACGCCGATCATCCGCCAAGCCGAAAGCAAATCGCTCTCCGCGATCTCCAATGAGATGAAAGAACTCGCCGGCCGCGCCCGTGCCGGCAAGCTCCGCCCACAAGAATATCAGGGCGGTACGACATCGGTGTCGAACCTCGGCATGTACGGCATCAAGGATTTCACCGCGGTGATCAACCCGCCGCAGTCGACTATCCTTGCGGTCGGCACAGGCGAAGAACGAGCTGTCGTGCGCAACGGTCAACTAGCCGTCGCCACGATCATGAGTGTCACGCTGTCCTGCGATCATCGCGCGGTCGATGGCGCGCTTGGCGCCGAGCTCATCAGAGCGTTCAGGACGCTGATCGAAAACCCGGTGATGATGGTGGTTTAGCTTAGGCTGGGTCAAACCCCTTCGCCTTGAACACTGCTTGCGCCTCCGGCGTGGTCAAGAATTTCAGGAACGCGTCTGCGGTTGCCGCGTCCTTGGCGTTGGCGCCGACGCCGGCGGCGAACACGTTGGTCTGGCCGAGATCGCCGGGCGGTGGTCCGACCACGTCGACACCGTCGGTCGTGGTCAGCTCCGGTTTGGTTTGAAAGGCAATGTCGACCTGATTGCTGGTCAGCAGCGTGCCGACAAACCCCGCGGGCGGCGGAAACTTGCTCTTGGCCTTGATCTCCGCGGCGATGCCGAGCTTCTCGATCATCTTGGCGAAATAGATGCCGCTCGCGCCGCCTGCCGCGGGATCAGTGTAGCCGACGGCGCGCGCCGACAGGAGCGTCTTTTTCAGCGCGTCGACCGTCGAGATATCGGGCTTGGGCGCGCCGTGCTTGACGCCGAACGCGAAGATCGAACTACCGAGCGTCACGCCGCCCGGCGCGGTCTTGCCATCCTTGGTCAGGCTGTCGATCGAGGCGCGTGACACGATCAGCACATCGGGCACGTCGCCTTCCTGCGCCTTTTTCGTGAACAGAGTGATCAGGCCCCAGGTGATGTTGAGCTTGTTGCCGGTCGCCTTTTCGAACTTCGGCGCTAGGTCTTCGATCGCGCCTTTCACACCGATGGTGCTGTAGACCTTGAGCTCGGCGGTCGATGCGAGCGTGGGCGTCAGCAGCAATGCGGCAACCGCCGCGGCGCGCACGAAAATCATCCTCATGAAGTCCCCCCAAATGAAAGGCTTGTTCTTGCGCGCGATTAGATTCCCGAATGGCAGCCCCTTCAATAGGGGGAGGTGAGCTTGATCGGCGCCTGCCCATATGGGACAGGAGTGGCATTGGTTCTTGGGAGAGGCTTACGTGGCCGACACGTCCTTCGATGTCATGATCATCGGTTCCGGCCCCGGCGGTTATGTGACCGCGATCCGCTCGGCTCAGCTGGGGTTCAAGACGGCGATCGTCGAGCGCGACTATCTTGGCGGCATTTGCCTCAATTGGGGCTGCATCCCGACCAAGGCACTGCTACGTTCGGCGGAAATCTTCCACTACCTGCAACACGCCAAGGATTACGGGCTGAAAGCCGACAATGTCAGCTATGACGCCGACGCCGTTGTGAAGCGTTCTCGCGCGGTGTCGAAGCGTCTCAATGACGGTGTCGGATTCCTGATGAAGAAGAACAAGATTCAGGTCATTTGGGGCGAGGCCGCGATCGAGGCGCCCGGCAAGGTGACAGTGAAGGCATCGAAGAGCGAAGTGCCGAAGGGGGCGCTGGGCGCCGGCCAGTATCAGACCAAGCACATCATCATCGCGACTGGCGCGCGCCCGCGCGTGCTGCCGGGGCTCGAGCCCGACAAGAAACTGATCTGGACCTATTTCGAAGCGATGGTGCCACCGTCAATTCCGAAGTCGCTGCTGGTGATCGGTTCCGGCGCCATCGGCATTGAGTTTGCTTCGTTCTTTCGCACGCTCGGCGCCGAAGTCACTGTAGTCGAGGTGCTGCCGCAGATCCTGCCTGTCGAGGACCACGAAATTCAGACCTTTGCGCGCAAAAGCTTCGAGAAGCAGGGCATCAAGATTCACACGAATGCCAAGATCACAAAGCTTGATAAGAAAGCTGACAGCGTGACTGCAACGATCGAAGAGGGCGGGAAATCGCAGACCATCACTGTCGATCGAGTGATCTCGGCGGTCGGCGTCGTTGGCAACATCGAGAACCTTGACCTCGAAAAGGTCGGCGTGAAAACCGAGCGCGGCATCATCAAGGTGGATGAATACAACAAGACCAGCGTGCCGGGCATTTATGCCATCGGCGACGTCTCTGGCCCGCCGATGCTCGCCCACAAGGCCGAGCACGAGGGCGTCGTGTGCATCGAGGCCATCAAGGGTTTGCACCCGCATCCAATGAACAAGCTAATGATCCCCGGCTGTACCTATTGCTCGCCCCAGGTCGCCTCGGTCGGTCTCACGGAACAGGCCGCGAAAGAGAAGAAGATCGACGTCCGCGTCGGCCGCTTCCCCTTCGTCGGCAATGGCAAAGCGATCGCACTCGGCGAGGATCAGGGTCTGGTGAAAGTTATCTTCGACAAGAAGACGGGGCAGCTGCTCGGCGCGCACATGGTCGGTGCTGAGGTGACGGAGTTAATCCAAGGCTATGTCGTCGCGATGAACCTCGAGACCACCGAGGAAGAGTTGATGCACACCGTCTTCCCGCATCCGACGTTGTCGGAGATGATGAAGGAAGCTGTGCTCGATGCTTACGGGCGTGTGCTGAACATGTAATCGCGTAACGTCAGGGGGGTGACGATGGCCAAATTCGACAACATTCTCGAAACTATCGGCCGCACGCCGGTCGTGAAACTCAATCGTCTCGCCCCGAAGGGCATCAACCTCTACGTTAAGATCGAAGCCTTCAACCCGCTGGGTTCGGTGAAAGACCGTTTGGCGCTCGGCGTTATCGAGGCCGCGGAAAAGTCCGGCGAGCTCAAGCCAGGCCAGACGGTCGTTGAGGCGACCTCCGGCAACACCGGCATCGGGCTTGCCATGGTGTGCGCCGCCAAAGGCTATCCGCTGGTCGTGACCATGGCGGAATCGTTTTCGGTCGAGCGTCGCAAGCTGATGCGCTTCCTCGGCGCCAAGGTCGTGCTCACGCCGGCTCCTGAGCGCGCCTTCGGCATGGTCAACAAGGCGCAGGAGCTTGCGAAGACGCATGGCTGGTTCCTGACGCGGCAGTTCGAGAACGACGCAAATCCCGCAATGCATCAGCGCACGACCGCGCGCGAGATCATCGACGACTTCAAAGGTGAGCGGCTCGACTATTGGGTCACGGGCTTCGGTACCGGAGGTACGTTGACCGGCGTATCGCGGGTGTTGCGCAAGGAGCGTCCGGACACAAAGATCGTTGTTTGTGAACCGGCGGATGCGCCGATGCTGACGAGCCACATTGCGCAGGACCGCAACACCGACGGCACGCCCGCCAAGCCGCACCCGTCGTTCAAACCGCATCCGATGCAGGGCTGGAGCCCTGACTTCATTCCGAAGATCACCGGCGAAGCAGTCGATATGAAGGCGATCGACCGCGTGCTGACAATTGCCGGCGCTGATGCAATGCGCTGCAGCCGCGAGCTTGCGCAGAAGGAGGGCATCTTCGTCGGAATCACCGCCGGCGGCACGCTCGCCGGCGCACTCGAAGTCTGCAAGACGGCAAAGCCGGGTGACACGGTGCTGGCAATGCTGCCGGATACCGGAGAGCGCTATCTGTCGACGCCGCTCTTCAACGATATCGCCGTCGACATGACCGACGAGGAACTGAGGATTTCGCATTCGACGCCAGGCAATCGCCTCGCGCCGAAGGCAGCGTAAACCAGCAAGAGGGACATCATGGGCATCCTGGCTTGGATCGTTGTCGGACTTCTCGCGGGTTGGCTCGCGCACGTGCTGCTCGGCGGCCGCGGCAGCCTGCTTTACAATCTCGCCGTCGGTTTAATCGGCGCCATCGTCGGCGGCGCGATTCTGCCGCGCCTCGGCGTCATGATCACGCAGGATTTCCTCGGCAATCTGATCAGCGCGACAATTGGCGCCGTGATTTTCCTGCTGATCTGGCGCGCTATCCGTCGCGCCTGAGCGCCTTGCGGCGAAGCGGCGGCAGCCGTAAGTAAGGACATGGCCGTCGTTTTCGACATCAAGAAAGAGCGCCCGCGCCATCCCGAAAAGGCGCATCGGCCCGACTCGGCCGTGCTGCCGAAGCCAGACTGGATTCGCGTTAAGGCGCCGGTGTCAAAAGGCTACGAAGAGACGCGCGCGCTGATGCGCGCCAACAATCTGCACACGGTGTGCGAGGAGGCCGGCTGCCCCAACATCGGCGAATGTTGGGAGAAGAAGCACGCGACCTTCATGATCATGGGGGACACGTGCACGCGCGCCTGCGCGTTCTGCAATGTGAAGACTGGCTTGCCCGGCGCGCTCGATGCCAACGAGCCTACGCATGTTGCTGAAGCGACGGCGAAGCTTGGGCTTGCACACATCGTTGTCACCAGTGTTGACCGTGACGATCTCGCCGATGGCGGGGCGCAGCATTTTGCGGAAACCATCCGCGCCATTCGCAAGGCCTGTCCGGCCACCACCATCGAGGTGCTGACGCCGGATTTTCTCCGCAAAGAGGGTGCGCTGGAGACCGTGGTCGAAGCGAAGCCCGACGTGTTCAACCACAATCTCGAAACCGTGCCGTCGCTCTATCTCACTGTGCGTCCGGGCGCGCGCTATTTCCATTCGTTGCGGCTCTTGCAGCGTGTCAAGGAACTCGAGCCAAAGATGTTCACGAAATCGGGCATTATGGTGGGCTTGGGCGAGGAGCGGAACGAAGTGCTACAGGTCATAGACGACCTGCGCTCGGCGGACGTCGACTTCCTCACCGTTGGCCAGTACCTCCAGCCGACACGCAAGCACGCCGAGGTCAAACGTTTTGTACCGCCGGATGAATTCAAGGCGCTGGAGACGGTTGCCTACACCAAGGGCTTTCTCATGGTTTCGGCATCGCCGCTGACGCGGTCCTCGCATCACGCGGGCGATGACTTCTCGCGGCTCAAGGCGGCGCGTGCCGCCAAAGTCTGATGCCGCAATTCTCGACGAAGCGCCGCGTCGCCCACAGCGCGGCCAAGATGTTTGATCTCGTTGCCGATGTGGACTTGTATCCGCAGTTCGTGCCGTTGTGCGAATCGCTTCGGGTCAAAAGCCGCACAAAAAAAGGCGAGGGCGTCGTCGTGCTCGTCGCCGACATGACGGTCGCCTACAAGCTGGTCCGCCAGACTTTCACCAGCCGTGTCACGCTCGACCGACCGAACCTGAAGATCCTGGTCGAATACGTAAACGGCCCGTTCCGCCATATGCAGAACCGCTGGGTGTTCCACCCCACGGGCGAGAATTCTTGCGAGGTCGACTTCTTCATCGATTACGAATTCAGGAGCCGGACGCTCGGAATTCTGATGGGAACATTGTTCGACACGGTATTCCGCCGGATGGCGGCGGCGTTCGAGCAGCGCGCCGACGCGATCTATGGCCGCAGCCGCGCATAGGCGTCATCCGTTCAGACGCCAGATGACATAATTGAGAATGGTCGCGTAGCCGACCCATGCCGCCAATGGCAAAAGCGCGAGCGTCGCGATGCGATCCAGTCGCGCAACTGCGATGACGGTCGCGATGATCAGCAGCCATTGCGGGATGACATCCACAAGCCCAAGGAAAGGGCTGTGCGCGGCGAAGAACATCCAGGACCAGGCCGCATTGAGTGCAAGTTGCGTGCAAAACAACGCGATCGCGAGACGGCACGCCGGCGAGGGCGGAAGCCGCACGACGCGCCAGATCGCAAAGGCCATCAGCAGATAGAGCGCGCTCCAGACCGGCGCGAAGATCCAGTCCGGCGGATTAAACGCCGGCTTGGCGAGCTGCGCATACCATGGTGCGAGATTACCGCTGGTCGCAATCTGGCCGGAGACCGAGGCTGCAAGCACGGCGATCACCGCGACCGTCGCCCAGTCGATCCGCCATGAGATGACCTTGTCGGCGGGCTGCATGTCTTCCATTCGAATTGAGTTCCCGTCCAATCGACAAAATATGTAACCGCAAGGACATAAGAACGCCACCTTGGCCGGTGAGCCTGGCAGTGCTGGAGGGTCCGATTGCGAAAGCACAGCAAGAGGAGTGCCTTCGATGTGCGACTACAGCCTTCATGCCGTCGAAACCCGGCCTGCGACGGTGGGCGACAAATTGATTTCAACAAGTTTCCTGAATTGCTTCACGCGCGGCTTCTCGGAGGTTGGTGAGCCGCACGTCGCGGTCTGCCTGCGGCCGGGAACCGAGCTTGCCTTCGAGCGCGACGTCGAGATCGACCACGGCTTCGGCCGTCTGTTGCCGAGTCTCGGCTTCGGCAGGCTGTCGGAGCGGGTGGCGTGCTTCCGCAAGGTTAACGAGGATCATCCGGATGCGCATCACGATGCCCTGGAATTCCCGAGCGGTCGCGTCGTGCTCGTCACACGGCTATGCGAAGGCCAGGTCGCGACCGTGCTGCAGCTGCCGGCCGGCAGCCAGCCCGCCCGGGAAGAACACAAGGCGTCCGACGCTTCCGCCGCGCAGCCGCACACGCAGACGGCGTGATGTGGGTCAATCCGAAATAACAAACGGCGCCGCAATGGCGCGGCGCCGGGATTTCTTAGCGTGATACAGCGCTACTCGCTGCCGGGCTTGCGCTTGAGCGGGGTGACCGGTTCCCCGGTCTTGGCGTCGCGCCCCATTTCGAGGCAGGCCGCGAGTTCCGTGTAGGTCGGCTCGAACCACTGGATCGTCTTGATGCATTTGGCACGGTCCTCGGCCGAGAAGTTGGACCAGCCCTTCTCCAGCATCACACGCGTGCGCTCTTCGCTGTCCATGCAGCCCTTCATGCGCTGCTGACCCTGCGAGCCATCGCCGGCGGCTGCCGCGGCGCCCTTGCAGCTTGCGGTCACATCCCAGCGCGGCAGGCCTTCTGCGGCTGCGACCTGGATTACCAGCGGAACTGCGAACAGTGGAACAAACATCGTGGCATCCCCCGAATCCAACCCTCGGGCAGTTTCCGTCATCTGCCTGACCGCCTGCAAGGCCTAGCTCATCCCTCTTCCGCCGATGGCTGCGGCTTTTCCTTCTCCGCCAGTTCCTGGAACATCGCGAGCGCCTGTAGGATCGAGGCGCGACGTATTTGGGAGCGGCCAATATCCCCGTATTTTCTGTCATGCGCGATGGTCCGGCCGCTGCGTGATGCAGCGCAAAAGTACACGAGCCCGATTGGCTTGCCGGGCGTTGCCCCAGTCGGACCCGCAATGCCGGTGATCGACACGGCAAGATCGACCTGGGTATGGGCGAGGGCACCCTTGGCCATCTCTTCGGCGCATTCTTTACTGACCGCGCCATAGACGTCGATGGTCGCCGGCGTCACGCCGAGCAACTGCTGCTTGGCCTCGTTCGAATATGTCACGACGCCGCGGTCGAGTACCGCCGACGAGCCGGAGATCTCGCTGATCGCACCGCTTACCAACCCGCCGGTGCAGGACTCCGCTGTGGCGACTGTGAGCTTTTTCTTTTTGCAAAGCTCGAGCAGCCGCACCGCCGCATCGAGAATTTCCCGATCGAACATCTGCCGATCAACTCCACGGCAGCCGGATGGTTGCCGTCGCATAGGCCGCGATACCTTCGCCGCGGCCGGTGAAGCCAAGTTTTTCACTTGTTGTCGCTTTGACGCCGACGCGGTCTGTCGTAATACCGGTGATATCGGCGATTTTGGCTCGCATGGCATCTCGATGCGGACCAATCTTCGGCGCCTCGCATATGACGGTAATGTCGATATGTGCGATACGGCCGCCGCGCGCCTTGACCCGTTCGACCGCAAACTGAAGGAAGCGATCGGATGAGGCGTCCTTCCATTGCGGATCGCTCGGCGGGAAGTGCGCACCGATATCGCCGTCGGCGAGCGCACCCAGCAGCGCGTCGGTCGTTGCATGCAGCACCACTTCGGCATCGGAATGCCCACTCAACCGTTGTCCGTGCGCGACGCGGACGCCGCCGAGCATGACGTGATCGCCGGGGGCGAAGGCATGGACGTCGATACCGGTGCCGGTACGAACGTCGGCGAGCTGTGCGAAATGCATCTGCTCGGCGCGGACGAAGTCATCGGCGTTGGTGATCTTGACGTTGCCTGGCTCGCCATCGAAAACCGCCACTCTCATGCCTACCCATTCGGCGAGCGCGGCGTCATCGGTGAAGTCCTCACGTCCTTGCGCGGCCGCTTTGCGGTACGCATCGAGCAGCGGAGCGAACCGGAATCCTTGCGGGGTCTGAATGCTGCGCAGCCGGCTGCGGTCAAGTGTCTGAGCGACAAAACCTTCATCGTCGACGGCCTTGACCGTATCGGTCACCGCGAGCGCCGGAACGGCAGCACCAGTTGTCGCTGCGGCATCGATCGCACGCTCTACGAGCGCGTAGGTCGCGAAGGGACGGGCGGCGTCATGCACCAGCACGATATCCGGGTTGCGCGGCGACAGCGCCTCGAGCCCGGCGTGGACCGAAGCCTGCCGCGTCGCCCCGCCGAATGCGGGCGTCAGCACATCGAGGCCGGCTGCGGCGTGGTCAAAAAACTCGCGATCCTCGGCTCTGATCACCGGCTGAACCAGGTCGACTTTGGGCGCTTCTGCCAGCATGAGCAGGCAGCGGCGGAGCATGGTCTCGTCACCGATCCGCCGGAATTGCTTGGGCTTATCGCCGCCCGCCCGCGTCCCGCGCCCGGCGGCAACCACCACCACTGCCACCTGGGGCATGCTGACTTCGCTCCTGATCGTTCGCCAATGCCTTAGCGCGTTCCTGCCCTCGGCGGTACCTCGGCAGAAACTCGTTGCCGTAATTGACAATGAACAAAATTTTGCAGTGCAGCACTTGCGCCGCAACGCGACTTGGCTAAACTATGAGCAGTCCATGAGGCGCGCCTAAATGGTGGGCAAAGACCTAAATATCGGAAAAAATGGCGGTTTTTCGAGTTGGTCGCTCTCCATCGGCGGGGTGACGGCGCCGAACCCTGTCATCTTGGCTCCAATGTCGGGGATCACGGATGCCCCGTTCCGCCGGCTTGCCGAAGCCCTCGGGGCCGGTCTGGTCGTGTCGGAGATGACGGCCTCCGCCGGCCTCGTCCGTGGCGAGCGCGAAGCGCAGGTGCGCATGGACAGCAAGGGCATCGCCATCCGTGTGGTGCAGCTCGCTGGCTGCGAGGCCGAATGGATGGCGGAGGGCGCGCGCATCGCAGAAGCGCAGGGCGCCGACATCATCGACATCAACATGGGTTGCCCATCGAAGCAGGTCACTAACGGCGCGGCGGGTTCCGCATTGATGCGCGACCTCGACCACGCGCTGCGGCTGATTGAGGCAACGGTCAGCGCCGTTAGCGTACCCGTGACGCTCAAGATGCGTCTCGGCTGGGACCACGGCAGCATCAACGCGCCCGAGCTTGCGCGCCGTGCCGAAGCCACTGGCATAGAGATGATCACAGTGCACGGCCGCACGCGGTGCCAGTTCTATGACGGCACTGCCGATTGGCCGGCGGTGCGCGCGGTCAAGGATGCAATCTCAATTCCGCTCGTCGTGAACGGCGATATTCGCACCTTCGAGGAGGCAACGCGCGCACTCGAAATGTCCGGCGCGGACGCCGTCATGGTCGGCCGCGCTGCACAAGGCCGGCCCTGGTTCCCAGGGCAGGTGGCGCGCTATCTCGCGACCGGCAAATGCGAGCCCGCGCCGTCGCTTGCCGAGCAGCACACGATGACCGCCGCGCTCTACGACGAAATGATCGAACATCACGGGCCGAAGATCGGCCGCCGTCATGCGCGCAAGCATCTCGGCTGGGCACTCGACACGGCGAGCGCGAGCGTCGGCGCACCGCTGACGCTGCTGAAGGATCACCGCACGCGCGTGCTCACCGCCGAAGAACCCAAAGTTGCGCGCGCGCTGCTTGCCGAGGCCTACGATGCCTTCGCATGGAGGGCCGCCGCATGAGCCGGGCGCATGCTGTGTCTGCGGCGATGAGTTCGCCGGCCGATGCGGTGCTCAATGCGCTGCCGCATCCGGTCATCATGGTGGCGACCGACGGCAAGATTGCGGACGCCAATGTCGCGGCCGAGCAGTTCTTCGAGAGCTCGATTTCGGTGCTGCGGCGTCACTACGTTCGTGATCTGGTGCCGTTTGGCTCGCCGCTCTTGGCGCTGATCGAGCAAGTTCGGCGCTCCGGCGCTGCCGTAAATGAATACAAAGTCGACCTTGCGACGCCCCGCAATCCGGGCGAGCGGCTGGTCGATCTGCATGTCGCGCCACTGCCGGAATATTCCGACCACGTTGTGGTGATGCTCCAGGAGCGCACCATCGCGGACAAGATGGACCGCCAGCTCACGCATCGCGGCGCGGCCCGTTCGGTCATCGCGCTCGCCGCCATGCTGGCGCATGAGATCAAGAACCCGCTGTCCGGTATTCGCGGCGCGGCGCAACTCCTTGAAACCTCCGCGGCCGACGACGATCGCTCGCTGACCAAGCTCATCTGCGACGAAACCGACCGTATCGTGAAGCTCGTCGATCGCATGGAGGTTTTTGCCGATGAGCGTCCGGTCGAGCGCGAACCGGTCAACATCCACGTCGTGCTCGACCACGTGAAGCGGCTCGCACTATCGGGCTTTGCCCGCCACATCAAGATCGTGGAGGAGTACGATCCGTCGCTGCCGCCGGTGCTCGCCAACCGCGACCAGCTCGTGCAGGTGTTTCTCAATCTGGTGAAGAACGCCGCCGAAGCAATCGGCGATACTGCGGTCGATGGCGAAATCCAGCTAACCACTGCGTTCCGCCCCGGAGTGCGCCTATCGATGCCCGGTAACAAGGCGCGCGTGTCGTTGCCGCTTGAATTTTGCGTGAAGGACAACGGTCCCGGCGTACCGGAGGACCTGATGCCGCATCTTTTCGATCCCTTCGTTACCACAAAGCAGACCGGCAGCGGTCTTGGTCTTGCGCTGGCGGCGAAGATCATCGGCGACCACGGCGGCATCATTGAATGTGAATCGCAACCGCGGCGGACCATCTTCCGCGTGCTAATGCAGATCTATAGCGGCGAGGGCGGCATGAACGATGACGCATCGCCGGGGCCCGTGAGATAAGTCATGCCGACGGGAAGCATTCTAGTCGCCGACGACGATGCTGCGATCCGCACCGTGCTCAATCAAGCTTTATCGCGTGCCGGCTACGAAGTGCGCTCGACTGGCAATGCTGCGACCTTGTGGCGTTGGATTAGCCAAGGCGATGGCGATCTCGTGATCACCGACGTGGTGATGCCGGACGAGAACGCGTTCGATCTTATTCCGCGTATCCGCAAGGCCCGTCCCGATCTGCCGATCATCGTCATGAGCGCGCAGAACACTTTCATGACGGCGATCCGCGCTTCGGAGCGCGGCGCCTACGAATATCTCCCGAAGCCGTTCGATCTGAAGGAGCTCATTGCGATCGTCGGTCGCGCGATGTCGGAGCCGAAAGAAAAGCGTGGCGCCGCGGCAAACGCCAAGTCAGAGGAATTCGACAGCATTCCACTGGTCGGCCGCTCGCCGGCGATGCAGGAAATCTACCGCGTCCTCGCACGGCTGATGCAGACTGATCTGACGGTGATGATCACCGGCGAATCCGGCACCGGCAAGGAGCTGGTGGCGCGCGCGCTTCATGATTACGGCAAGCGCCGTGCTGGCACGTTCGTCGCCATCAACATGGCGGCAATCCCGCGTGACTTGATCGAGTCCGAATTGTTCGGCCACGAGAAGGGCGCGTTCACCGGCGCCAACACGCGAAGTTCTGGCCGCTTCGAACAGGCCGAAGGCGGCACGCTCTTCCTCGACGAAATCGGCGACATGCCGATGGAAGCGCAGACCCGCCTTCTGCGCGTCTTGCAGCAGGGCGAATACACGACCGTTGGCGGCCGCACGCCGATCAAGAGTGACGTGCGCATCATTGCCGCGACGAACAAGGACTTGCGTCTGCTGATCCAGCAGGGCCTGTTCCGCGAGGATCTGTTCTTCCGGCTCAATGTCGTACCGCTACGGCTGCCGCCGCTACGCGAGCGCACTGAGGACATCCCCGATTTGATCCGGCATTTCTTCGCTCAGGCTCAGCGCGAGGGTTTGCCGCCGAAGCAGGTTGATCAGGCTGGGCTCGAGCGGCTCAAGCGCCATCGTTGGCCAGGCAATGTGCGGGAACTGGAAAATCTCGCGCGCCGGCTCGCCGCGCTTTATCCGCAGGAGAGCATCACTGCAGCGGTAATCGATACTGAGTTGGCGCAGCCGGCACCGGCGCCGGCCAGCGAGGAGGGCCGTCCGGAAGAGACGTTGAGCTCTGCCGTTGAGCGGCACCTCGCCGCTTACTTTGCCGGCTTCGAAGGTCTGCCGCCGGCTGGGCTGTATCACCGCGTTCTTCGCGAGATCGAATACCCCCTGCTGACGGCGGCCCTCGCGGCAACCCGCGGCAATCAGATCCGCGCAGCCGACCTACTGGGGGTTAATCGCAACACTTTGCGCAAGAAAATCCGCGACTTAGACATCCAACTCTTCCGCGGCGGCAACTGACCCGAGCGGCCTTAACCGAATCTGTGATAATCGCGCCGCCGTTTTGTCGCAATTCGGCAACATTGTTGTAGAAAAGCATCAGCCGTGATCGGGAGGACACACTTTCCCGGCACACGAGGGGTCGCAGAACCCCATCAGCCGCCCCGGGGGTCCTTTGAGCGTCGACCAGGCTACCACCGCCGAGACCGCGCTCGTCACGCCCTCCATACGCGGGGAGCCGCGGGTTCTTGGCCCGATCGCCGTTGGCTGGGCGCTGCTTCCGGCCTTCGCCCCCTTCATCGTTCTCGCCGAACTACCGCCGATCCTGCCGACCCACAACCTCGCGGTCGT
>Ga0187779_10000527_pt1 | contig 25488 bp, 23 predicted proteins | sample 1015_Q2_SP10_10__FD_132435 | JGI IMG/M metagenome (GOLD analysis project Ga0187779, IMG submission 132435) | Tropical peat soil microbial communities from peatlands in Department of Meta, Colombia - 1015_Q2_SP10_10_MG | ecosystem: Environmental > Terrestrial > Soil > Wetlands > Peat | place... | reverse complement strand
GCCGTACCCGAGGTCCGCGGCGACGCCGAAGCGGCCGCCCGTGCCGATGCTCCTCGCGACCTCGTTCGTGCACCACCGACTCGTCCGCGTGGGGCTCCGAACACTCGCGACGCTGCTCGTCGAGAGCGACGAGCCACGCGAGGTGCATCATGTCGCCAGCCTGATCGGCTTCGGTGCCGAGGCGGTCTGCCCGCGCCTTGCCCTGCACACGGTCGCCTCCCTTGCGGAGGCGGACCGGATCGGTGGCGACCGACCCTCGCCGGCGGAGGCGCAGCTGCGCTTCAAGCGCTCGATCGAGGACGGGGTGCTCAAGGTCATGTCGAAGCTCGGTATCTCCGACATCGCGAGCTACTGTGGCGCCCAGACGTTCGAGGCAGTGGGTCTCGACGGCGGGCTCGTCGAGTCCGCCTTCCCGGGGACTCCGTGGTCGATCGGCGGCACCGGCCTCGCGGAGCTCGAGCTTGAGACGCGCGAACGCGCGGAGGCGGCGGTTGCGGGGCGGCCGCGACTGGAGAACCCGGGCTACGTGAAGTTCCGCAAGGGCGGGGAGCCGCACGAGACGAGCCCCGACGTGCTCGAGGCGCTCCAGGCGGCGGTCCGCACCGACGACATGGCTGCCGCGCACGCGCTCCGGCGTGCCGTCGGCGGCGCCGACTGGGATCGCTACACGGTGTACTCGGGGCTCGTCAACGGACGGGCTCCGATGGAGATCCGCGACCTGCTCGAGCTTCGGCCGGTCGTGCGACCGGTTCCGCTGGACGAGGTAGAGCCCGCGACGTCGATCGTGCGACGGTTCTCGGCGGGTGGCATGTCGCACGGCGCGCTCTCGGCCGAGGCGCACGAGACGATCGCGATCGCGTTCAACAACCTCGGCGCGCGCTCGAACTGCGGCGAAGGCGGAGAGGACCCGGCGCGCTTTCGCACGTCGAGGAACTCGCGGATCAAGCAGGTTGCGTCCGGACGCTTCGGTGTCACCGCCGAGTACGCGGCGTTCGCTTCGGAGTTGCAGATCAAGATCGCGCAGGGATCGAAGCCCGGCGAGGGTGGGCAGCTGCCCGGCCACAAGGTCACGGCGGAGATCGCCCGGCTACGCCACACGCAGCCCGGCGTGGCGCTGATCTCGCCGCCGCCCCACCACGACATCTACTCGATCGAGGACCTCGCGCAGCTGATCTTCGACCTGAAGCAGGTCAACCCGGATGCTGACGTCTCCGTCAAGCTCGTCTCGCAAGCAGGTGTGGGGCTGGTCGCCGCCGGCGTCGCCAAGGCGCTGGCGGACATCGTCCACATCGCCGGCGCGGACGGCGGCACCGGCGCGAGCCCGCTCTCGTCGATCAAGAACGCTGGCGCGCCGTGGGAGCTCGGGCTCGTCGAGGCCCAGGCGGCGCTCGCCGCGAACGGGTTGCGTGGCCGTGTCCGGCTCCGCATCGACGGCGGGATCAAGACGGGGCGCGACGTCGTCGTCGCGGCTCTGCTCGGTGCGGACGAGGTCAGCTTCGGCACCGCGCTGCTGCTCGCCGAGGGCTGCCTGATGGTCCGGACCTGTCACGTCGACTCGTGTCCGGTCGGGATCGCGACGCAGCGGCCCGAGCTTCGCTCCAAGTTCGCCGCCACACCGGAGATGGTCGAGAACTACCTCCTGCTCGTTGCGGAGGAGGTGCGGCGCGAGCTCGCGTCCCTCGGCCTGCGTACGTTCGAGGACGCCGTCGGGCGAGTCGATCTGCTCGCGCAGCGCAGCGTCGACGGACGGGCCGCGCTGCTCGACGTTTCGGAACTGCTCGTTCGGCCGCAGGGGGACGCGACCCGCTACGTCGGCGCGTCGACGCTCCTCGCGCCCGGCGGGGAGCTCGGGGAGCGCATCGCCGCGGACGCATCGAACCCCGCACCGAGCTACGCGATCTGCAACGACGATCGTGCGGTGGGCGCGCGGCTGGGCGGCACGCTCGCGCGGGTCGACGGTGACCACGCTCCTGGCCGGCAGTTCCGGTTCGTCGGCTCGGCCGGCCAGAGCTTCGGCGCCTTCCTCACGGCCGAAACGGAGTTCGTGCTCGACGGGGAGGCGAACGACTACGTCGGCAAGAGCCTGAGCGGCGGACGTATCGTCATCCGGCCGCCGGCGGACGACGCGGGCGACCCAACGCTCGCGGGCAACACCGTGCTCTACGGCGCCACGAGCGGAGAGCTCTTCTGCGCGGGCTCGGCCGGAGAGCGGTTCGCCGTCCGCAACTCCGGGGCGAGTGCTGTCGTCGAAGGCGTCGGCAGCAATGCGTGCGAATACATGACGAACGGCACGGTCGTCTTGATCGGGCCATTCGGGCGAAACCTCGCGGCCGGCATGACCGGCGGGGAGGTGTTCGTGCACGACCCGGAGGAGCGGCTGGCGCGACGGCTGAACCGGCAGCTCGTGTCGAGCGAGGCGCTCGACGAGTCGGCTGTCGCGCGCTTGCGCGCACTGCTCGACGAGCACGTGCGACACACGGGATCGAAACGTGCGGCTTCGCTCCTCGAGCGCTGGCAGGAGGCAGTTCGCGACTTTCGAGTCGTTCGCCCGAAGCCCGAAGTCGGCCGGCTCGAGGCGGAGGCGGAGGGGACCGAAGCGGAGACTGCACCGCCCGAAGGCACCGACGCTGTCGGTGACGCAGCGGAGATTGCATCCGGACGACCGAGCTAGACTTGGCCCGGCATGGCCGCGGGTCTTGACGGGATCGGCGACGAGAAGCGTGAGGCAGTCGCGGCGTCGGCCGACATCGTCGGAGCCAAGTGGACGGCGCTCCTGATCTACGACCTCGCCGGCGGCACGCGCCGCTTCCGCGAGCTCGAGCATTCGTGCGCCGGGATCAGCAGCAGGACGCTCGCCGAACGGCTACGTGGGCTCGAGCGGGCGGGCATCGTCCGCCGTCAGAGCTACCCGGAGTCGCCGCCGCGGGTCGAGTACGAGCTGACCGCGAAGGGCCGCGACGTGCTCCCGATCCTCGATGCGATGACCGACTTCGGACGTTCGTGGCTCCGGTCGCGGACGGCGACGCTGACCTCGCGTCGCTGACGGAGCGTCTGCTGGCCTAGGAGCCGGCAAGGCGCAGACGCGCCGCGCCAATCGCGCCGGCGACGTCCTCGGCGCCGGGTGACACGCGCTGCGCCGCCGCGTCGTGCCCGGGTTCGAAGCTCCCGTCGCGGACCGATGCAGCGACCTCCTCGTGCGCATCGCGAAACGGCGTTCCCTGTCGCACGAGCGACTCGGCGGCGTCGGCCGCGCTCAACAGCGGATCACCGCATGCGGCCGCGAGCCGATCGACGTCGAAGGTCATCGCCAAGACGAGTGCCCGGAGCGCTGCGAGCGACCCCGCGACGGCGTGACGCGACTCGAACACCGGCGTCTTGTCCTCCTGGAGATCACGGTTGTATGCGAGCGGGAGGCTCTTGACGGTTGCGAGCAGGCCGACGAGCCGTCCGATCGCCGCGCCGGCCTTGCCACGCACGAGCTCGGCGACGTCGGGGTTCAGCTTGTGCGGCAGCATCGACGATCCGGTCGCGGCCTCCTCGGGGAGCCTCACGAAGCCGAACTCGGACGTCGACCAGAGCACGAGCTCCTCGCCGATGCGCGAGAGGTGTACGCCGAGCACGGCGCACGCATACAGATAGTCGAGCGCGAAGTCGCGGTCCGCGACCGCGTCGAGCGAGTTGCGGAGCTGCGGGCCGGGCGGCGGAGGCAGCGGCAGCGTCGAGCCGGCGAGCGCCGCGGCACCCAGCGGTGAGTGCGCGGCCCGAGCCGCCGCGAAACGGAACCGGTCGCGGTCCCGCTCGACCATCTCTACCCACGCAAGCAGGTGGTGCCCGACCGTCACCACCTGAGCGCGTTGCAGGTGCGTGTAACCGGGCAGCGGCGTCCTCGCGTGCTCCTCGGCCCGGTCGAGCACGGCGCCTGCGAACGTCTCGATCGCCGTCGTCGCCTCACCGCACGCTTCCTCCACGTAGAGGCGCAGCGCCGCGGCCACCTGGTCGTTGCGGCTGCGGCCGGCGTGGATCTTCCGGCCCACCCGCCCGAGCTGTCGCTCGATCGCGGAGTGGACGTCCTCGTCCTTCGGCTCGACGGCGCCGGTCGCGGCGATCGACTCGAGCGTCGCCTCCGCCTCGGCCAGCTCCGCGTCGGTCAGCAGGCCCGCGGCCCAGACGCGGCGCACGTGCACCGCCGTGGCCGCGCAGTCGTATGGGAGCAGCTCCGCGTCCGGAGCTCGAAGAAACGAGGCGACCTCGGGCGCGAGCTCCGTCCGAACGCGTGCCGACCAGAGCGTCACAGCACGCCGATCCGCTCGCGCGCGGCCAGCAGCTCGGTCTCGAGCGCAGTCACCTGGATGAAGCCGGCCGCCGCCTCGTGCGGGAAGGACTCGCCGGTCGCGTACGAGGCGAGCGACTCGGAGTAGAGCGCGTGCTCCGACCGGCGCCCGGTGACCACCGCCGCGTTCGGCCGAAGTGCGACGCGGATCTCGCCGCAGACTCGCTCTTGCGTCGCGTCGAAGAAGGCGTCGTAGGCCGGCCGAACCGGCGCGAACCAGCCGCCGTCGTAGACGAGCTTCGCCCAGCGCGGCTCGAGCTCGCGCTTCGCCTCCAGCTCGCCCTTGGTGAGCACGAGCTCTTCGAGCGCGCGGTGCGCCGCGATCAGCGTCAGGGCGGCCGGCGCCTCGTAGAGCTCGCGGCTCTTGATGCCGACCGCGCGGTTCTCGATCATGTCGATCCGCCCGATCCCGTACATGCCCGCGAGCTCGTTGAGGGCACCGACGAGCGTCGCGAGCGAGAGCTCTTCTCCGTCGAGCGTCAGCGGGTGGCCGCCCTCGAAGCCGACCACGACCTCTGTCGGCTCGGCGCCTTCGCGCGGCTGCGACGTGAGCACGAACGCATCGTCAGGCGGCGCGCTCCACGCGTCCTCGAGCACGCCCGCCTCGATTGCCCGTCCGAACAGGTTGTCGTCGACGGAGTACGGAGACTCCTGTTTCGCCTCGACCGGGATGCCGCGCGCTTGTGCGTACGCGATCTCCTCGTCCCTCGTCCAGACACGGTCGCGCAGCGGCGCGATCACCTTCACTCCCGGGTACCTCGCCTTGAACGCGAGCTCGAAGCGCAGCTGGTCGTTCCCTTTCCCCGTGCAGCCGTGGACGACTGCCTCCGCTCCGAGGTCGAGAGCGACCTCTGCGACGGCGCCCGCGATCACGGGCCGCGAGAGCGCGGAGACGAGCGGGTACTTCCCCTCGTAGAGCGCGTTCGCAACGAGCGCCTTCGCCACCTGGTCGTCGGCAAACTCGTTCTTGCGGTCGAGCAGGAGTACGTCGTCGGCGCCTGCGAGCGTTCCGCGCGCGATCGCCGGCTCGAAGCTCGCCTCCTGCCCGACGTCGACGAGCACGGCGACGACCTCGTCGAAGCCGTAGTCCTCCTTGAGCCATGCGATCGCGCAGCTCGTGTCGAGCCCGCCCGAGTAGGCGAGCGTCGCGATCCTGCTCACTGCGTCTCTCCTTCCAGGTGGTGGCGGAGCTGGTCGGCGAGCGCCGCGCCCTCGACGCCGTCGCGTGCAGCGACGAAGATCGAGTCGTCGCCCGCGACCGTCCCGGCGACGTCGGCGAGACCGGTCGCGTCGATCGTGCGGGCGAGCGCGTTCGCCGTTCCCGGAGGTGTGTGGATGACGACGAGGTTCCCCGTCGACACGATCGAGAGCGCCCATCGTCGGAGCGCGGAGCCGAGCTCGCCGAGGCGGGAGAGATCGGCCGCACCGGGCAGTGCGTAGACGAGTCGCCCTTGCTCGTCCCTGACCTTGACGAGCCCGAGCTCGGCGATGTCGCGTGAGACCGTCGTCTGGACCGCGCCGAAGCCGGCGCCGTGCAGCGCCTCCGCGAGCTCCGTCTGCGTCGAGAGCTTCTGCTCCTTGACGAGTCGCAGGATCGCGCCCTGCCGTTCGAACTTCTTCACGCGAGCACCTCCTCGAGGATTCCGAGCGCCGTCTCGATCTCCGGCGGCGTGACGACCAGCGGCGGGGTCACGCGCAGGACGTTGTCGCCGGCGGTGCCGACGAGGAGCCCGAGCGCGCGGCACTCGTCCACCACATCCGCCGCGGGCCGGTCGAGCTCCGCGCCGAGCAACAGGCCGGCACCACGGACCTCGCGAACGGCATCGAGCTCGGCGAGCCCGTCGGCGAGCAGGCGGCCGTTCTGCGCCACCGATGCGAGCAGCTCGTCCGTGAGCGTGTCGCAGACCGCCGTCGCAGCAGCGCACGCGACCGGGTTCCCGCCGAACGTGCTGCCGTGGTCACCGATCGTGAAGGCATCGGAAACGCCGTCGGCGACGAGCAGACAGCCGATCGGCAGGCCGTTGGCAAGGCCTTTTGCGAGCGTCACGGCATCGGGGCGCACGGGCGTCTGCTCCCAGGCGAAGAACGTACCGGTGCGACCGACGCCGGTCTGGATCTCGTCGTAGAGGAGCAGCGCTCCGGTCTCGTCGGCGAGGCGGCGCGCGGCGCGCAGGAAGCCCGGCTCGAGGACGTGGATGCCGCCCTCTCCCTGGATCGGCTCGAGCGCGATGCAGCCGGTCTCGTCGTCGACGGCCCCCTCGAGCGATTCGGTCGCGTTCCGCTCCGCGAACCGAACGTGCGGGAGCAACGGCTCGAAAGCCTCGCGCTTCTCGGGCTGGCCGGTGATGGAGAGCGCGCCGAGCGTGCGGCCGTGGAACGATCCGTGCAGCGCGACGACGCCGGGCTTCCCCGTTGCCTTGCGCGCGAGCTTCAGCCCGGCCTCGATCGACTCTGCTCCCGAGTTGGCGAAGAACGCGCGCGCGCCACCGAACCGCGCCGACAGACGCTCGGCCAGTGCCGTCATCGGCTCGGTCCAGTAGAGATTCGACACGTGCCAGAGCCGCTCGAGCTGCGCACTCGCCGCTGCGAGGGGAACGGGATGGCAGTGTCCGAGGCCGACTACGGCGATCCCGGCGAGGAAGTCGAGGTAGCTCCGGCCGTCGCTGTCGACGACGGTCGTCCCCTGACCCGCCACGAGCGTGACGTCCTGCCGCGGGTAGAGCGGGAGGACCGCGTTCTGCGACACGGCGGTCGTCACGCGACCACCGCCGTGTCCCCGATCACCGCGTCCACGCCGTTCCGCGCTGCGGAAACCGCTGCGCGGAGCTTCGGCACGATCCCGCCCTCGAGCTCGCCGTCGTCGAGCAGCCGTACCGCGTCGCCGACGGCGATCTCCGGCGCGACGGCGTCACCTACGAGCAGCCCGGGCACGTCGGTGACGAACACGATCCGGTCGGCCTCGAGCCCGACTGCGAGCGCGGCTGCCGCCTCGTCCGCGTTGACGTTGAGCGGGCCGACGGCGAGCGGCGCGACGACGGGGATGCGACCGTCGCGCACCGCCTCGACGATCGCGGGCGGTCGCGACGGGAGCGGATCTCCGACGAAGCCGAGGGGCCCGACATGCGCAGCGTGGAGGCCAACCTCGTCGCCGAACATCGGCAGCGCGCGCGGGCCGATGGCGGCGCACACGGCGCGGTTGACCGCCGCGAACGACGAGCGAACCACCGCGAGGCCCGCCTCGCTCGTGACCCGCCGTCCACCGACGAAGCAGACCTCGATCCCGAACCGCTCCATCTCCGCCGTGATCTGCGGGCCGGCGCCGTGGACGACGCACACGTCGTGCTCCAGCGCGAGGGCGAGCACCATCTCCGCCGCGTCCTCTGCGACCGCACCGCCGAGCTTCACGACGACGAGGCTCATGTCCGGTAGTCGGCGTTGATGCGGACGTAGTCGTAGGAGAGATCGCTCGTCAGGTAGCTCGCGCTGCCCTCGCCGAGTCCGAGGTCGAGCTCGATCCGGCAGTGGCCGTTGGAGAGCTGCGGCTCGAGTGCCTGCGGCACCCCTTCCGCGAGTACGACCGTGCCGTTGTAGGCGAGCGTGACGCGCGACGGCTCGATCTCTGCGAAGCCGCCGTCGAACGGAGCCGATCCTGCCGCCGCGAGCACGCGGCCCCAGTTCGCATCGCGTCCGAACAGCGCGGTCTTGACGAGCGACGACGTCGCGATCCGCGACGCGATCGCGCGTGCCTGCTCGCCGTCGACGGCGCCGTGCACCGCGATCTCCGCGAGCACGGTCGCGCCTTCGCCGTCCGCGACGATCTGCTCCGCGAGCCGTGCGCAGACCTCCTGGAGCGCGCGCGCGAACGCCTCGTCCGAGGCCGGAGTGCGTGGGACGGCGCTCGTGCCGTTCGCGAGCAGGACGACGGCGTCGTTCGTCGAGCACTCGCCGTCGACGGAGATCGAGTTGAAGCTCCGTTCGACGGCGGGGCGGAGGAAGTCGCCCGCCTCGCCGAGCTCGAGCGGATAGTCGGTCGTGACGACCGCGAGCATGGTCGCGAGCTGCGGGTGGATCATCCCCGAGCCCTTCGCCATGCCGCCGACGGTGAACCCGGCCGTCGAGACGGCTGCCTGCTTCGCGTGTGTGTCGGTCGTGAGGATCGCCTCTGCTGCGTCCGCGCCTCCGTCGCCGCTCAGCGTCGGCGCGAGCGCGCGCAGGCCGCCGAGCAGCCGTTCGAGCGGGAGCAGCGTGCCGATCACGCCGGTCGAGAGCACGAGCACCTCCTCGGCGTCGAGGTCGAGGAGGCGACCCGCCTCCGCGGCGGTCGCGAGCGCGTCGAGCTCTCCCCGCACGCCCGTGGCGGCGTTCGCGACGCCCGAGTTGATCACGACCGCCTGCGGCTCGGCCTCGGCGAGATGCGACTTCGAGACGACGACCGGCGCGGCTTGGACGCGGTTCGCGGTGAACATGGCGGCGCCGACGGCCGGTGCCGTCGAGCGCACGAGCGCGAGGTCCTTCGCGTCCCGACGGATGCCCGCGTGCATCCCACCTGCGACGAAACCTCTCGGCGCGGTGACGCTCATACGAGCACTCCCGCGAGTCGCAGGCCGGCGGTCTCGTCCAGTCCGAGTGCGAGGTTCGCGTTCTGGACCGCCTGGCCGGCCGCGCCCTTCCCGAGGTTGTCGAGTGCGCAGATGACGATCGCGGTGCCGGTCGCGTCGTCGACGAAGACGCCGAGCTCCGCCGCGTCCGTCCCTTGCACGCGCGAGAGCTCCGGCGCCATCCCTTCGGGCAGCACGGTGACGGCCGCCGCGGTCGCGTAGGTCGCCTCGAGCAGGTGGCGCACGTCCGCGCCGGTGCGGACGTAGCACGTCGCGATCAGGCCCCGCCGCACCGGAAGGAGGTGAGGGACGAAGCAAACCGGGAAGCCGAGCGCCTGCTGCAGCTCGGGGACGTGTTGGTGACTGCCGACGCGGTAGGGCGCGACGTTCTCCAGCACGGCCGCCGCGTGCGACGCGGGCTTCAGCTCCTTCCCGGCACCCGACACACCCGACTTCGCGTCGACGACGACGACGCTCGTCGGGTCGACGACGTCGGCGAGCGGTGCGAGCGCGAGCAGCGCGGCGGTCGCGTAGCAGCCTGGGTTGGCGATCCGGGAGGTCGTCGGCGGGAAGAGCTCGGGAACCGCGTAGCACCAGTCGGCGAGACGATCGGCCCGCGGGTGCTCGAACCCGTACCACCTCGTATAGAGCTCCGCATCGTCGAGCCGGTGAGCGCCCGAGAGATCGACGACGACGGCGTCCTCCGGCGGCTCGAGTGCGGCGGCCTGCTCGTGCCCGAGGCAGCAGAGGACGAGCTCGGCCCCGGCGGCGAGCGCTTCGTCGTTCGGGACGAACGGAGGCAGCTCCTGGCCGAGACGCGGGTCCAGCGCGGCCGCCAGCTCCCCCGCGAGCGAGTCGGAGCCGAGCGCGACGAGCTCGAGCCGGGGGTGGGCGAGCACTCGGTCGAGCGTCTCCTGCCCCGCGAAGCCGGACGTACCGAGGACGACGGTTGCAGTCACTGTGCGTATTATGCAAAATCAGAGTTACTATGCAAATCGCGTACGCTCCCGCCGCGCTCGTGCTCGAGGACGGCACTGTCTTTCCGGGGCGCTCCGTGGGCGCCGCCGGCGTCTCGGCCGGGGAGGCGTGCTTCACCACCACCATGAGCGGCTACGAGCAGGCGGTGACCGACCCGAGCTACGCGCGGCAGGTGCTCGCCTTCTCGTATCCGCTCGTCGGCAACTACGGGGTCGACGAGGCGCTGCTCGAGTCGGGTCGTGTGTGGACCGAGGGTGTCGTCATGCGCCGCGCACGTCCGCTCTGGAGCGCTTGGCTCGCCGGACGAGGCGTGGTCGCGCTCGACGAGATCGACACGCGAGCACTCGTTCGGCGCCTCCGTGAGGACGGGACGATGCGCTGCGCGCTCGGCGACGCCGCTCCGGACGAGCTGCATGCGCGCGCGCTCGCGCAGCCGCATCTGGACTGGGAGCGCATGCTCGCAGAGCCGGCGCTCGCGTCCTCACCGCCCGCGCTCGAGGCCGCGACCGGCGAGCCGTACGTCCTCGGCAGCGGTTCGCGCGTCGTCGTCCTCGATCTCGGCTGCAAGCGCTCGATCGCCCGACGGCTCGTCGAGGCCGGCGCGCAGGCGGTCGTCGTCCCGGGCTCGTGGAGCGCCGACGAAGTGCTCGCACTCGCGCCGGCCGCGGTCCTCGTCGGCAACGGCCCCGGCGACCCGGCGCAGCTGACGGGTCCGATCGAGACGACGCGCAATCTGCTCGGGAGGGTTCCGCTCTTCGGCATCTGCCTCGGGCACCAGCTCGTTGCGCTCGCGCTCGGCCTGCAGACGTTCAAGCTCAAGTTCGGCCATCGCGGCGCGAACCACCCGGTGCGGATCCGCGGCTCGAACCGCGTGCTGGTGACGGCGCAGAATCACGGCTTCGCCGTCGAGCCGTCCGACGACGTGTCCGTGAGCCACCTCTCGCTGAACGACGACACCGTCGAGGGTCTCGAGGGCGACGACTTCGTCACGTTGCAGTTCCATCCGGAGGCGGCGCCGGGCCCGCGGGATGCAGTTCCCTTCTTCGACCGGATCGTGGAGTCGTGCCGAAGCGCACCGATCTACGCAGCATCCTGATCGTCGGCTCAGGCCCGATTCGCATCGGGCAGGGATGTGAGTTCGACTACGCGGGCGTACAGGCGTGCAGGGTGCTCCGCACCGAGGGCTACCGCGTCGTGCTCGTCAACTCCAACCCCGCGACGATCATGACCGACCCGGAATGGGCGGACGCGACGTATCTCGAGCCGCTCGACGCGGAGACGCTCGCCGCGATCGTCGCGCGCGAGCGCCCGTCCGCCCTGCTACCGACCCTCGGCGGCCAGACAGCGCTCAATCTCGCGGTCGAGCTGGCGGAGGCTGGCGTGCTCGCCGAGCACGGCGTCGAGCTGATCGGCGCCGACCTCGACGCGATCCGCCGGGCGGAGGACCGGTCCGCGTTCCGTGCCGCGGCACGTGCGGCAGGACTCCCTGTCGTGGACAGTGTCGTCGTCACCTCCCTAGCGCAGCTCGGCGGATGCCCGGTGCCGAGCGTCGTCCGACCCGCCTTCACGCTGGGCGGCCGCGGTGGCGGTCTCGCACGGACGCCCCAGGAGCTCGAGACGCGAGTGAAGGCCGGTCTCGCGGCGAGCCCGATCGCGCAGGTGCTCGTCGAGCGGTCGCTCGAAGGCTGGCAGGAGTTCGAGCTCGAAGTCGTCTGCGACGCGGCCGGGAACTGCGTGGTCGTCTGCTCCATCGAGAACCTCGATCCCGTCGGCGTGCACACGGGCGACTCGTGGACCGTCGCTCCGCAGCAGACGCTGTCCGATCGGGAGTACCAGCGCCTTCGCGACGCGGCGTTCGCGTGTGCACGCGCGGTCGGCGTCGCGACGGGAGGGGCCAATGTGCAGTTCGCATACGAGCCGAAAACACGCGAGCTCGCGCTGATCGAGATGAACCCGCGTGTGTCGCGCTCGTCGGCGCTCGCGTCGAAGGCGACAGGATTCCCGATTGCGAAGCTCGCTGCGTTGCTCGCGGTCGGCTATTCGCTCGACGAGCTGCCCAACGACATCACCGGTGCGTCGAGCGCCGCGTTCGAGCCCGCGCTCGACTACGTGGCGGTGAAGGCACCGCGCTTCGACTTCCGGAAGTTCCCGCACGAGGAACCCGTGCTCGGGACGGAGATGCGCGCCGTCGGCGAGTCGCTCGGGCTCGGCAGAACGTTTCCGGAGGCGTTCCTCAAGGCGCTCGAAGGAGTCGAGTCCGGGGCGGCGCTGCCGGTGATCCCCGGTCTGCACCCGTATTTCGTCGCCGAGCTCGAGTCGATCCACGCCGCGGAGCGCGAGCTCGCCGCGACCGGAGACGTCGCAGCCGCGAAGCGGTTCGGTCTGCCGGACTCGGTCGTCGCGCGTGTGCTGGGGCTCGGCGAGCGCGACGTACGCAAGCGGCGTCGACGGGCCGGTCGGCTCGCAGTCGACTCCTGCGCCGGTGAGTTCGAGGCGCGGACGCCCTACTACTACCTCTCGCACGAGCTCGAAGACGAGCCAGCCTCGCCCGGTGCACGAACGATCGTCGTGCTCGGCTCGGGCACGAACCGTATCGGCCAGGGGATCGAGTTCGACTACTGCTGCGTGCGCGCTGCGCAGACGTTCAGGCGGCTCGGCTACGAGACTGTGCTCGTCAACTCGAATCCCGAGACGGTGTCGACGGACTACGACACGTGCGGACGTCTCTACCTCGAGCCCGTGACGATCGAGCGCGTGCTCGACGTCTGCGAGCTGGAGCAGCCGCTCGGCGTCGCGGTGCAGCTCGGCGGCCAGACGCCGCTCGCTCTCGCGCGGCCGCTCGCCGACGAAGGAGTGCCGTTGCTCGGCGATCCGCTCGAGGCGATCGAGACCGCCGAGGACCGCGGCCGCTTCGCCGCAGCGCTCGCGGAGCTCGGTCTGCGTGCACCAGCGTGGGGAATCGCGGCGACGACCGAGCAGGCGCGCGCGATCGCGTCGGAGCTCGGCTACCCGGTGCTCGTGAGGCCCTCGTTCGTGCTCGGCGGCCGCGGGATGTCGATCGCGCGCGGCCCGGACGAGCTCGAGCTGACCGGTCCCGCTCTGGTCGACCGCTTTCTCGAGCACGCGATCGAGCTCGACGTCGACATCCTCTGCGACGGCGAGGACGCATGGATCGCGCCCGTGCTCGAGCACGTCGAGCGAGCGGGCGTGCATTCGGGCGACTCGGCCTGCGTCGTGCCGGCGCCGTCGGTGACCGCGTCGGTCGACGCCGAGATCCGGAACCTCGCCCGCGCGCTGGTGCCACGCCTCGGCGCCCGCGGGCTGCTGAACCTCCAGCTGGCGCTGTCGGGCGGCGAGCTCCACGTCCTGGAGGCGAATCCGCGCGCCTCCCGCACCGTGCCCTTCGTCTCGAAGGCGACGGGCATCCCGCTCGTCGACCACGCGTGTCGGCTTCTGCTCGGAGAACCACTCGCCGCGCTCGCTCTCCCCGAGCGGGCCGAGCCGACCCGCGCGTGGGCGAAGGAGGCGATCTTCCCGACCGAGCGCTTCGCGGGCGCTGCGGATCGAGGCGTCGAGATGCGCTCCACCGGGGAGGTCATGGCCGGTGGTCGGACCGTCGCGGAGGCGTACCGCCGCGCGCTCCGGGCCGCGTCCCGCGCGCGCGCGGCCGGAACGGTCACCCCGCTTCAGTCGGCGGATCGGGCGCCGGTCTCGCTGGAAGAGCTCGTCTCGGACTTGGCGCCGGTTTCCGCGGCCGCGCGGACCGCGATATAACCGCCCTGACCATTACCTCGTGGGGAGGGCAAGATGGCAACAGTGACAGAGCCGGGTGTGGAAGACATTCGCGCCAGGTCCGAGGAGCTCGGGGTCGAGTTCTATTTCGCACAGTTCGTCGACATGTACGCGCGTCCCAGCGCGAAGCTCGTGCCGGCCGTATGCCTCGACGACCTCGTCACGGAGGGCGCCGGATTCGCGGGGTTCGCCGCAGGCGAGATCGGGCAACTTCCGAGCGATCCGGACATCGCAGCGATTCCCGATCTCCGCAGCTTCACGCCGGTGCCGTGGGAGCCGACGCTCGCACGCTTTGCCTGCGACGTCACGGTCGAGGGTGAGGAGTGGCCGTACGATCCGCGCACGATCCTCCGGCACCAGCTCGAGCGCGCGAGGACCGCGGGCTACGAGTTCAAGGTCGGCCTCGAGCTCGAGTACTTCCTGCTCGAGCGCGACGGGGACAACGGCGGAATCAGGATCGCCGACGAGCTCGACGACCTCGAGAAGCCCTGCTACGACCTCAAGGGGTTGACGCGCAACTACCAGTTCCTCCGACGCGTCTCGAACTACGTGAACGGGCTCGGCTGGGGCAACTACGCGAACGACCACGAGGACGCGAACGGCCAGTTCGAGCAGAACTTCACCTATGCGGACGCGCTGACGAGCTGCGACCGCGCGATCTTCTTCCGCTACATGGTGCACACCCTCGCGCAGCAGCAGGGCCTGCTCGCGACGTTCATGCCGAAGCCGTTCACCGACCTTACGGGCAACGGCTGCCACTTCCACATGTCGCTGTGGGACGGGGACACGAACCTGTTCCTCGACGAGGACGACCCGCGCGGCCTCGGCCTCTCGGAGCTCGCGTACAACTTCATCGGCGGGCTCAAGAAGCACGCGAAGGCGTACATCGCCGTCACCGCGCCCACCGTCAACTCGTACAAGCGCCTGAAGCACGGAACGACGACGAGCGGCGCAACGTGGTCGCCGGTCTACATCAGCTACGGCTACAACAACCGAACGCAGATGCTGCGCGTCCCCGGCCCGGGGCGTGTCGAGGACCGGACGATCGACGGCTCGTGCAACCCGTACCTCGCGGCGACGGTCGTGCTGGCCGCCGGTCTCGACGGAATCGACAACAAGCTCGATCCGGGCGATCCCGTGAAGGGCAACCTCTACACGACGTCGACCAAGGATCTGAAGAAGCAGGGCATCGAGCTCCTGCCGGCCAACCTGCTGGAGGCGACGCACGAGCTCGAGCGGGACGACGTCCTGCGCGAGGCGCTCGGCCGCGCACGCGACGAGGACTACGTCGACTACTTCATCTCGGTGAAGCGCGACGAGTGGACGCGCTATCACGAGCAGGTCACCCCGTGGGAAGTCAAGGAGTACCTGACCCGCTTCTAGCGCTCGACCCGACAGCGCGTAGAGTTCGAACCCGACGTGTGCGGAATCGTCGGCCTGTTCTGCAAGTCGTCCGAGCTCGAGCCGAGGCTCGGGGCGTATCTCGGCGCCATGCTCGAGCAGATGAACGACCGCGGCCCCGACAGCGCGGGCGTCGCGGTCTACCGTGAACCGGTCCCGCCGGGCTCGAGCAAGCTGACGCTCTACTCGGCGGACCCGTCGATCGACTGGTCTGGCGTCGCAGGAGAGCTCGCCGCGGTCTTCGGCGGCGCCGAGGAGTCGAGCGTCCGCGCGAAGCACTGTGTGCTCGTCGTCGACGCGGAGGCGGACGAGGTGGACGCCTGGGTGCGTCACAACCGCCCCGACCTCCGCGTGATGAGCGCAGGACGCGTGATCGAGATCTACAAGGAAGTCGGACGGCCGAACCGCTTCGTCGCCGACTTCGAGCTCGGCGACTTCGCCGGCACACATGGGCTCGGTCACACGAGGATGGCCACCGAGAGCCGCGTCACGACCGAGGGCTCGCATCCGTTCTCCACCGGGCTGGACGTCTGTCTCGTCCACAACGGCTCGCTCTCGAACCACAACCGCCTGCGCGAGAAGCTGCGCCGCGAGGGGATCGAGTTCCAGACCGAGAACGACACGGAGGTCGCCGCCGGCTACCTGGCGTGGCGGCTGCGCGAGGGGGCGACGCTCGAGACCGCGCTCGAAGGCTGCCTCGAGGATCTCGACGGCTTCTACACGTTCCTCGTCGGAACGGCGGACGGTTTCGCGGTCCTCCGGGACCCGATCGCGTGCAAGCCGGCCGTGCTCGCCGAGACGGACGCATGGGTGGCGATGGCTTCCGAGTACCGCGCGCTCGCGGTTCTGCCGGGCGCCGCCGACGCGCGCCTCTGGGAACCCGAGCCGAGCGTCGTGTACGTCTGGGAGAGGGCACTCGTCTGATGGCGACGGAGACGGAGGTACGGACGGACGTCGAGGTCGTGGATCTCGCGTCGACGCCTTTGCGGGAGCTCAACCGACGACTGCACGCGGTGCACGGAGATCCGTCTGCGCCGCGGAGCTGGCGGGTGCTGAACCCGAACGGCGCGCACGCCGTCGCCTGTGGGCTCGACGCGGAGATCGAGGTCGAGATCGAGGGCCACGTCGGCTACTACTGTGCCGGGATGAACAAGCTCGCGTCCGTGCGCGTCCACGGCAACGCGGGCACCGGCGTCGCCGAGAACCTCATGTCGGGGACGGTGGTCGTCCACGGCAGCGCGAGCCAGTCGGCCGGCGCGACCGGACGCGGCGGCCTGCTGGTCGTCCAAGGCGACGCGGCTGCACGCTGCGGCATCTCGATGAAGGGAATCGACATCGTCGTCCGCGGCTCGATCGGCCATATGAGCGCCTTCATGGCTCAGCGCGGCTGCCTCGTCGTCGCGGGCGATGCCGGCGACGCGCTCGGCGACTCGATCTACGAGGCGCGCCTGTACCTCCGCGGGTCGGTTGCCGCGCTCGGCGCCGACTGCGTCGAGAAGGAGCTGCGGGACGAGCATGTCGCCGAGCTGACCGCGCTGCTCGGGCGTGCGGGCTTCGACGATCTCGATCCCGCGGACTTCCGCCGCTACGGGTCTGCGCGCCAGCTCTACAACTTCAAGATCGACAACGCGGGGGCGTACTGATGATCGAGACGCAGCCCGGGACCACGAACGGCGCCTCCGGGTCCTCGTGGCACCCCGGCCTGCGCGAGTCGTATCTCTACGACCGCAACGTGATCGCCGAGATCCAGCGCGCCGCGCGCGAGGGCATCTACGACATCCGCGGGTTCGGCGCGAAGCGCTACGTCCCGCACTTCGACGACCTGCTCTTCCTCGGCGCGAGCATCTCGCGCTATCCGCTCGAGGGCTATCGCGAGCGGTGCGGGACGGACGTCGTGCTCGGCACGCGCTTTGCGAAGCGTCCGCTCGAGCTGAAGATCCCGGTGACGATCGCCGGCATGAGCTTCGGCGCGCTCTCCGCTCCCGCCAAGGAGGCGCTCGGCCGCGGCGCGACCGAGGTCGGGACCTCGACCACGACCGGAGACGGGGGGATGACGGACGAGGAGCGCCTCCACTCCGAGACACTCGTCTACCAGCTGCTGCCCTCGCGCTACGGGATGAATCCCGACGACCTCCGGCGCGCGGACGCGATCGAGATCGTCGTCGGCCAGGGCGCGAAGCCCGGCGGGGGCGGCATGCTGCTCGGCCACAAGATCTCCGACCGCGTCGCGCAGATGCGGGACCTGCCCAAGGGGATCGACCAGCGGAGCGCGTGCCGGCATCCGGACTGGACCGGCCCCGACGACCTCGAGATCAAGATCCACGAGCTGCGTGAGATCACCGAGTGGGAGAAGCCGATCTTCGTGAAGGTCGGCGCGACCCGGACGTACTACGACGTGCAGCTCGCCGTGAAGGCCGGCGCCGACGTGATCGTCCTCGACGGGATGCAGGGTGGGACCGCAGCGACACAGGACGTGTTCATCGAGCACGTCGGCATCCCGACGCTGCCGGCGACACGACGCGCGGTCGACGCGCTGCAGGAGCTGGACATGCACCGGAAGGTCCACCTGGTTGTCTCGGGCGGGATTCGCACCGGCGCCGACGTCGCAAAGGCGCTCGCACTCGGCGCTGACGCGGTCTCGATCGGCACTGCCGCGCTGATCGCGATGGGCGACAACAGCCCAGAGTACGAGGAGCAGTACCGACAGATCGGCAGCTCGGCCGGCTTCTACGACGACTGGCACGCGGGGCGCGATCCCGTGGGAATCTCGACGCAGGAAGACGAGCTCGCGGCGCGCTTCGACCCGGTCCTCGGCGGCCGGAAGATCGCGAACTACCTGCGCGTGCTCACGCTCGAGGCGCAGACGCTGGCACGCGCCTGCGGGCACACGCACGTCCACAACCTCGAGCCCGAGGACATGGTCGCGCTGACGATCGAAGCGGCCGCGATGGCGAGAGTGCCGCTCGCCGGGACCGACTGGATCCCGGGGCTCTAGCTAGTGGACGATGAGGACGTCGCAGTGGGCGTGGTGCGCCACCGAGTCGCTGACGCTCTGACCGAGTAGTCGTCCGACCACGCCGGGCTCGCGCGTGCCGACGACGATCAGGTCGGCCTTCCGGTCGGTTGCCAGCCCGACGATCGTGTCGGCAGGCTCGCCGAGCGCGGGCACGTACTCGGCCTCGATGTTCTTGCCCTTCAGCATCTCCTCGGCATCCGCTAGTTCGTGCTTGTGCTTCTCGGGGTTGTCGACGGGGTCGATCGCTCCCATCGACCGTCCGGTGGTGATCAGCGCCGGGGCGACGCTCGTGACGATCAGCTTCGACCCGAACGCATGTGCGATGTCGGCCGCACGCTCGAGCGCGCGCTTCGACGCATCGGTGTCATCGAAGCCGAGGACGATGGTCTTCATGTCTGCCTCCCTGTCGCTTCGGAGGCACAAGGCTCTCACAAACCAGGCCGGACGTAAACGTTCAGTCGCTTCTGGGCGTGGGCGATCGCCCGGAACGCCTCCCGGAGCTCGCTCCGCGCGAGCGGTGGCAGCTCCGTCGGGTCGATCAGGTTGTCGGGCTTCGACCCAGCCTCGAGCTGGACCGCGTGGTGGTGGAGGCGGACGCGCATGAAGATGACGAACGCCTCACGCAATGCGGCCGCCGTATCGGGCTCGAGGCCGCCCGTCTCCTCCGCGGCGACGAGGCGGTCGAGCGTCGAGGAGATGGTGATCCCGTTCGCGAGCGCGTGGAAGCGCGCCAGGTTCACGACGGGAAGGATGCCGCCGCGCTTGATGTCGAGCTTGCCGGTGTCCTCGCCGTCCCGCTCCACGACGATCGAGCCCCGGAACCCGAGCGGGGGGCGGAAGTCGGTCGCGGTCCGGGCGAGCCGGCCGAGGAAGTCCGGATGGTCCTTGGCCCGGCGCATGATCGCGACCAGCGGCGGGACGACTCCCAGCGAGCCGCTGACCTGGCGGAAGTCGAAGGCGACGGTCGCGCGGATCAGGTGCGATCGGTCCGGCGAGTGGAAGCAGTCCTCGAAGACGCCCAGCCACTCGCTCGCAGGCATCCGCCAGAGGCGGTACGCGGCGAGCACGTCGTTGTTGTCGGCGAGGAAGCCGCATTGTTCGAGCCCGTCGTTGACGTCCTTCGCCATGCGCTCGAAGTACGTGTCGACCGTCGCGCCGTTGTCGGGATCCGCGTAGGCGAGCGCGTTGTCCTGGTCCGAGCCGAGGGTGAACTCCCGTCGCGCGGCGCTGCCGAGGTCGAGCCACGCCCAGGAGACGGGCGCCGGGCCGTGGTCGCGGATCGCGAAGTCGATCAGCCTCGAGGTGAACGTATCGATCTGGAGCGAGAGCACACGGCCGATGTCGACACCCGACAAGCCCGCATCGAGGAGTGCGAGGAACAGCGAGCGCAGCCGCGTCGCCGCCTGCAGCAGCTCTTCGTGATCCCGCGCCTGCAGGACCGCGCGTCGGACGGCGAAGGGGCTTCGGCTCTCGAGGCCGAGCAGGTCAGACGCGCTGAGCAGTCCGAGGACGTTGCGTCGCGCGTCGACGACGACGAGGTGGTCGACGTCCGCGTCGAGCATGTCGACGACCGCGTCCACGGCGAGCCGACCCGGATCGACCTCCACCGCAGGCTCGAGCGCGCGCGAGACAGGGTTCTCCGGCGAGACGTGGCCTGCGAGCACGGTCGCACGGAGCTGCGCGTCGGTGAGGATGTACAGACGCTCGCCCTCCCGGACGAGAGCGGCCGACTCGCCGCGGGCCGTCATCACCTCGGCGGCCTTGCTGATCGTCGTGTTCGGGTCGCAGTAGACGGGCTCGCGCGCGATCAGTTCGTCGACGCGGATGGTCGAGAGCGACGGCAGCGCATGGACTGCGTGGCCGGTGCGCGTCAGCCTCTCCCGCAGCGTCGCCGCGACGAACCCGGCGCCCGCGGGGCGGCCGAGGACCTGGAGCGCCTGGTCGTGCGGGATGAGGAAGCACGTCGAGTCCTCGTGCGCACGCACGGTGAACGCGGGTGCGAGGCCGGTCAGCAGCGACGGATGCCCGAAGCTCTCGCCGGGCTCGAGGACGTCGATCACCTCTTCCTCGTGCACGAGCTCCATCGACCCGGAGCGGATGACGTAGAAGTACGTCGCCGGCGCGGCGTCCTCGACGAGGACGTCGGCGCCCTCGTCGTAACGCTCGACCCGAACGGCTTCGGCCACCGCCGCCAGGTCGGCCGCGGCGAGGTCCGCGAACGGCGGGAAGCGGCCGAGGAATGCGGCGATCTCGTCGTGTGGGCTCACGGGCTCCACTTTCTCGTGCATTTTCCCGTTTTCCTCTTGTTTCGACGGTTGCGATCTGTCACGGTTGCACCCACCTATCGCGAGCAAGGAGGGTTCTACCCATGGCTGCAGGCATGGACGAGCTCGATTACGAAGGCGGAGGACTCCCGCGCGAGACCAACTGGTGGGGGGCGTTCGTCATCGGGCTTGCCGGAACGATCCTCGTGACGGGCATCGCGCCGGTGATGGTGACGTCGCTCGGAGCCTCCTCGATCCCGAGCATCGTCATCGTCACACTCAGCGGCTGGCTGCTCTGTCTTTTCCTGGCGGAGCTCTCGGCGATGATGCCCGAAAGAACGGGCGGCTCGCCCTCGTACGCGTACCCGGCGTACAAGACCCGGTGGCCGCGCGCCGCGGAGCACATCAACGGGTTCACCGCGTGGGCCTACTGGCTCGGCTGGTTCCCCGTCGGTCCGATCAACATGATCCTGGCCTCCGCGTACATCGTCAGCAAGCTGAATCTCTCCGAGGCGGGATTCACGCCGATCCACACGCCGATCGCGTGGTGGACGCTCGGACTATCGATCATCGGACTGCTCTTGCTCTTCATCCCTGCGTACCTCGGAATCCGTCTCGGTGCGGTCTTCGCGACGGTGCTCGGCCTGCTCTCGATGATCCCGCTGACCTTCCTCGCCGTCGCGTGGATCTTCAACCCGTCCGCGGCGTCCCTGTCGAACCTCTCCGGGTTCCACCAGGCGGACGGCACGGGCTTCTTCACGGCCGACTACGGTCACGGCTGGTTCACGATCTACATCGCGTTCGCGTTCCTGCTCACCTGGAACGTGATCGCGATGGAGGCGGCCGCCTGCTACATCGGCGAGTGCAAGGACCCGGACCGCGACGCGAAGATCGCGATGAACCTCGAGGGCGGCTACGGCGTGTTCATCTACACGATGATCCCGATCTCGTTCATCCTCGTCCTCGGTGCCGGCGCTCGCTCGGCCGATCCGAAGACGATCTTCGTCAGCTTCGCCGACAAGGTCTTCGGCGGCGGCGGCTCCACGCTCGACTGGCTGATCGCGCTGATGCTGATCGTCGCGCTGATCCTCTCGGCGCTGAACGCGATCACCGGCACGGCGCGTGCGCTGCACCAGATGTCGGTCGACGGTCAGTTCCCGCGCTTCTTCCAGAAGACGAACAAGCACGGCGTGCCGGACCGGTCGATGATGTTCAACGTCGCCTGCATGATCGCCGTCGTGTTCATGGGCGGCGCGGTCGAGATCTACACGTTCTCGAACGTGGGCTACCTCGCTTCGTTCCTGCCGGTGCTCGTCGGCTACTACCTGCTCCGACGAGACAGACCGAACCTGCGGCGGCCGTTCAGGCTCCCGGAGTGGATGAAGTACGCGGCGCTCGCGCTGGCCGCGTTCTACGCGTTCATCTACTTCTACGGCGGGCCGGTGTACGCTGCGTGCACGTGCTCGCTCGCGGGGACGAACACGCTCATCTACTACTTCATCGGGATCGTCACGCTGCTCGCTTACCTGCCGCTGTACTGGTATCGCAAGCGCGTGGAGAATCGTCGCGAGGAGGAGGCTCGCCCGCCCGCGGCGATTCCGACCCCCGGCTCGTAGCTCGACCATCCGGGCGCCGGCCGTGGGCCGGCGCCCGGCGCGTCCTCCCGTGATCTTCTCGCGTGCATCAGAGCCACCCGACCCCTCGGCGGTCGAGGTCGAGCGGGTCCTGCTGGCAACCGAGGGACGACCGATCCCCGCCGAGGCGATCGACTTCGCCGCCGAGCTGGCGGCGCGGACGAGGGCGTCCGTCTACGTCCTGTCGATCGCGCGCGTGCACGGGACGCAGTTCGGCATGCAGAATCCCGGCCTCTTCCCGACCCGGCACGAATGGGACGAGCACCGGGCACTCGTCGACGCCGCGGTCAAGGCGGTGGAGCGGCGCGGTCTCGACGCCAAGGGCCGGGTCGTCGCCACGCGCAAGGCGACGAAGACGATCGTGCGAGAGGCGGAGCGGCGTGAGTGCGACGCGATCGTGATGGCGGCCGACCCCCCGCGCAACCGGCTCGTCGCGGACTTCATGTGGACGCAGGAGCCGTATCGCGTGCGCCAACGGGCGAAAGTGCCCGTCTTTCTCGTCCCGCGCGTGACGCCGGCGAGCTAGTCCTGCGGGGGGAAGTCGTACGACGAGGGTACGGTCGCCGGCTTCGGGCCGACCACGATCGCGATCTCCTGATGCTGGAGCAGCGGCAGCTTCGTCGGATCCGTGTGAACCCGTTGCCCGCCCACGTACACGCGATAGGGATGGGCGGGCGCGCAGTAGCTCCCGAGACAGCGCCGAGTGAAGCGGACGCCCCAGACGCCGAAGAACTCACCGAGCGTGTACTCGCGCCGCACGCCCGACTCGACGTGGATCACGCCAGAGTCGTCGTGCGTGTGCAGCGGCACGAGGAACCTGCCGCCCGGGTCGATGCCGATCCCCGATGGCACGACGACGTGCGACCCGTTGACGTAGATATCGAGATGCTGGTGCGTGTGGATCGTCAGGCCGAACTGGTGTGGGAGCGACATCGCGACGACTCGCTGAGGAACCGCTGCTGTGTTGGCGCTCCATGGCGGCGGTGTGGTGAGGACGCCCGGGAGGCGGCCGGAGTCGAACGTGCGGACGACCGTCGGCTGTGGCCCACCGGAGGATGCGTGTCCGCCGAGGAAGTGCGCCGTCAGGATGCCGGCGGAGGCGACGAGCCCGACGCCCATTCCAACCCAGAACGAGTGCTGCTTCGGCGCTCCGGTCCGGGGCGCGGGAGGCGGCCGCCATCTCCCGGTCCGTTTCGGCGGAGTCCGCCTCTGCGGCGTCCGCTTCCCGGCGCGCGTCATCGCGGCTCAGTGTACGACCGGCTCGGGGCATCGACGCCGTGACGAGCTATCAGGTCCTCTACTGGCAGGACGTGCCATCGCTCGTGCGCGTCTGCGACGGCGGCCGTCCGGTCTCGTATCAGCTGCCCGAGTGGTTCCAGCAGGAGATCGACCGGCGCGCGATGGACCAGGGACTGACCGGCAGCGACGCGTATCTCGAGCACTGGCATTGGGGCGAGCGGCGCGAACGCCCGGAGCCTGCCGACGTGCTGGTGGACGTGCTCGCCGCCGAGTTCTCGCAGGAGTTCGGCGGCGCCGAAAGCTAGGCCGCCACGCCGCGGCGCTCGAAGATGACGAGCAGGCTGAGGCGCTCGTACGCGCTGAAGCGGTGGTCCGCACCTGCCTCGACGAAGACCGCGTCGCCCTCCTTGACGGGCACCGCTGTCCCCTCGACGTCCAGCACGCCGCTCCCCTCGAGCACGACGTAGATCTCGTCGTCGGCGTGCGGCTGTTGGCGGTCCGGCTCGGGAGCGACGAGCACGTACACGCCGAGCTCGAGCCCCGCCGACTCGTGCACGATCTCGTAGCCGCCCGTCGACGCCGCGAGCCGCTCCTTCACCTCTTCGATGCTGAACGCGTGCACCGCGTCCACCCTACTACGGCCTGCCACGCGTTAAGGCGGCGCGGACACCGAAGGGATCGCGCGGCGTTCATCGAATTGGCGACGGACTCGACGTGGTGGCAAGCCTCGCGACCCCGCTCTTGGTCGTCGTCTTCGGGACGGGGGCGATCGTCACGTGGGCGGCCGGCGTCGCGCTGTCGAAGGCGACGGACGCCCTCGACGTCCGGCTGAATCTCGGCGACGAGCTCGGCGGCATCCTGCTGCTCGCAATCGCGGGCAGCCTGCCTGAGCTGGCGATCACGATCTCGGCCGCCGCGAGCGGGCACCTGGACCTTGCGGCGGGCAACCTGATCGGCGGCATCGCCGTGCAGACGATGGTGCTCGTCGTCTGCGACGCGGCGGTCGGTCCACAGCGGCCGCTGACCTTCCTGGTCGGCGCGCTCACGCCCGTGCTCGAGGGGATGCTCGTCGTTCTCGTCGTATCCGGCGTGCTGATGGGCTCGCTGCTGCGGCCGTCGACGGCGATCGCTGGTGTCGTCAGTCCCGCGTCCGTCGCGATCGTCGTCGTGTGGCTCGTCGGCGTCTACGTGATCAACCGCGTCCGCAAGGATCCTCGCTGGAAGGTGTCGATGCCCGGCGCGCACCGGGGGCGTCGGCGTCACCGTGATCCGCACGAGGACCAGGCACATCCGTTCGCCGGCTCGTCGACGCTGAGGATCGGCTTGATCTTCGGTGCGGCGTGCGCGTTGACGCTGGCCGCCGGAGTTGCGCTCGAGGTCACCGGCAACTCGCTCGCCGATCGTGCCGGCGTGAACGGTGCGATCTTCGGCGCGACGATCCTCGCCGCGGCGACCGCGCTTCCGGAGATCAGCTCGGGCATCGCCGCGGTGCGACTTGGCGACAACGCGCTCGCGCTCGGCGACATCTTCGGCGGCAACGCGTTCCAGGTCTGCCTGTTCCTGCTCGCCGACCTGATCGCGGGCGAGCCGGTGTTGCCGAAAGCCGGCGCGCTGAACAGCTGGCTCGCCTCGCTCGGCGTCGCCCTGACCGCGATCTACGCGATCGGCGTCGTCGCGCGGCCGATGCGGTGCAGGTTCCGGCTCGGGCCCGACTCGCTGCTCGCGATCGTCGTGTACGGGCTCGCGACCGCCGGCCTGTTCGTCGTACCGCACTGACGCGCGAAGTCCGGAGAAGATGTCCTTCCGCGTGAGCGAGCTCGTGGACATCGCGCCGCGGCCTGTGGTCTGGGGACTGCTCTCGACCGCTCGGATCAACGAGCTGATCCTGCGGGGTGCGGCCGGCTCGAAGGCGCTCGAGATCCGCGCCGTTGCAAGCCGCGACCGCGCGCGGGCCGAGCGGTACGCGCGCGAGTACGGGCTTCCGCGGTGGCACGCATCGTACGACGAGCTGCTCGCGGATCCGGAGATCGAGGTCGTGTACGTCTCGCTTCCGAATGCGCTCCACGTCGAGTGGGTCGAGCGTGCGCTGCGCAGCGGCAAGCACGTGCTCTGCGAAAGCCGCTCAGCCCGCGACCGCACGAGGTCGAGGGTGTGTTCGCCGTAGCGCGAGGCGAGGGCAACCTGCTGATGGAAGCCTTCATGTACCGCCACCATCCGCAGCTCGCGATGGTGACCG
>Ga0187779_10000526_pt1 | contig 25506 bp, 25 predicted proteins | sample 1015_Q2_SP10_10__FD_132435 | JGI IMG/M metagenome (GOLD analysis project Ga0187779, IMG submission 132435) | Tropical peat soil microbial communities from peatlands in Department of Meta, Colombia - 1015_Q2_SP10_10_MG | ecosystem: Environmental > Terrestrial > Soil > Wetlands > Peat | place... | reverse complement strand
TGTGGCTCCCGGACGGAAAACATGTCCTTTTCACCGCCAGCCAGCCCGGCAAAGTGCCCCGCTCCTACGTGCAAGACATTGACGGTGGCGCGCCAAAGCCCATCACGCCGGTGGGGATCACTGCGCTTCAAGTCTCGCCGGATGGCAAGACATTTCTTGTCGTCGATGCCCAAGGCACGCGCTCTCTGATGTCGCTGCCTGGAACTGAGTCGCGGCCGGTTCCCGGTCTGGCCGATGATGACGTGGTGATTCGTTGGGGTGCGGACGGGCGTTCGCTGTACGTGCGGCGGCCGCTGGAGCTTCCCCTCAAGATCTATCGTCTCGACCTTGGGACCGGAAGAAAAGAGCTGCTTAACGAGATCAGCGTGTCTGATGCGGCTGGCATCAGCGGATATCCCACGGTCTTCCTGTCATCCGACGGCCGGTCTTATGTCTATCAGTTCCAGCGCTATCTCTCGGAACTCTACCTCACCAAGGGATTGGGCAAGTAGGCTGCGTCCGCTGGCGTTCCGGCCAGGAGCTCGAGTTGCTCCCTCGATTGCTTGTCTGTACAATCCTCGGCGCACGGGAATCTGCTCGCCCGGTTATTCTCTCTGTCTCAGTCGATGTGAGAGCAAAGAAAGGAACACCCCGATGACTACCCAGGAACGCATGATGGAGGCCGCCAAGATTCGCTTTCGATTTCAAATGAACAACCGCCTGCGCCTGGAGTCACTGGCAGCTTTATCCAGGGTCTTCCGCGAGCATGGCGAGTCGATCGCTGACGAATTGCTCGCCTCGTTCGTTCTGGCGGTGCCAGAAGAGCTGGTAGGCGAGATGGCCTTGGCGCCGGCGCGCACGAACGGCGACTCCACCTCGGCCAGACATGCTTCGGCCCCCGTGGGTAATCCAAAGGGAGCTCCGGTGCAGACCCCCAAAGGCGCGCCGGTGGGTAATCCGAAAGGCACGCCCGTCCCAACACCGAAGGGCGCACCCGTAGGCAATCCCAAAGGCGCAACGGCCGCGGCCTTGACCGCTCCCGTCGCGACCCCGAAGGGCACAGCCGCAGAACTCAGATAGGAGCGCACCGGTGCGATCTGCCGGGCACAGCCTGAAGCCACCAGAGCCGCCGTATGTTTGGGAGGCGCACGGCGTCTTCTCCGCTCATCTCTACTCTCGCGAGGAATGCGTCTCCATCGTCAGGAAGGTCAGAGGCCTGAGCGATTGGGAAGCGGCCGAGATCAACGTGGCTGTCAACGGCGCCATTGAGAGCAGGGCCGAGCCGGAGTCTCGTACGGCAAGCGTGCTGGGCGCAGCGGAGGCGCAATCGCTGTGCGAGGAGTTCGATGGCAGGGTGACCTCGTACATCGAACCCGTGCTGAGCGAAGCCTGGGGTTTACGCCTGAGCCGCCATGCCGGCACGCAATTGATCCGCTACCAGCGCGGCGGACACTACCTGGCGCACACGGATTCGGGGCGGGATTCGCGAGAGCGCTACTTTACCGTGCTCGCGTATCTGAACGACGATTTCAGGGGCGGCGAAACATCGTTCCCCTCGCTCAACTATTCCGCCACTCCAGCCGCCGGCAAAGCAATCGTGTTTCCCGCGAATTTCATGCACTCGGCGGAAGCCGTGACCGCGGGTGAAAAGTTCATCCTGCTGAGCTGGCTCTGCGGCCCCGCGCCCATCGACTGGATCTGAGAAGAACCATGAGGACACTCGGGCGCGAGCGCAGAGCACTTCGCCAGCCATGACCAGCAAGCATCGCATCGTCGTTTCGACACAAAACAATGCCTATAGCGGCTGGCAGTGCAAGCTTTTCTATCTTTCCTGCGTGACCCGGGTCGAGCATCAACCCATCTTCATGGTGCATGCGAATGGAAGCGCCTGGCATCCCGATTTCTACGCCCTGGCAAGAGCCGGAGCGATGGTCCTGCCGGCGCCCTGCTACGTGGCCAATGCCCAACCACCCCGTAACACCGCCGGCAGCCTGCTGCACGCGGCCGATGCCTGCGGCGAAGACGAACTGATCGTCCTGTGCGATCCCGACATGATCTTCCGCCGCAAGCCTGTATTCCCAGAAAAACTCTCCGGCAACCAGTACACATACATGAGCTACGCGCAGCTGGCAGTGCAGCAGGCATCAGAAACGCTGGGGTTGAGCTGGGAACTGGTCGAGCGCAGCGGAAGTCAATTGTGCTGCGGCGTCCCCTACGTGATTCCGGTCAGGCAGGCTCGTCCTCTGGCCAAGGCATGGATGCAGGCGGTCGACGCCTTTCCTCAGCGCGACTGGGAGGAGATGTGGCTGGACATCATGTATGCCTTTGGGCTGGCGACGCTCAAGTTGGGCCTGGAGGTAGCGCTCACAGACATGGTGGACGACAACAGCTCGCCCGATGCTGTTCTACTGCGGGAGATGATCCACTATTGTTATGGCGGCGACATCTGGAACAAGCGCTGGTTCTACTATGACGAGCAGGCGCCGGAGGTGTGGCAGTTATCCGGGTGCGCGGAACGCAACACCGTGCTGGGAGAGATCTTCAGTCAGATCGAGGAAGCTGGGGAGTTCTACCGCGACGCATATTTTGCCAGCCACTCCCTGAAGCGCTGCTCCTGACCAATCTTGGCCCTTCCGTATAGTTAGATGCACGAAGGTTGCCTGACCACCCTTTGCTTGCAAAGGATGGGAACCCGGCGCCGTCAGTGTCCGGTGTGGTCCTGAGAAGGAGCTCCAATCTTCACCTCATCGGCGACGAGCGAGCTTCCATTCTGCTTGGCGTGGATGACGACCCGGTCGCCGACCTTGACATCAGCCAGCGCAGCTTTGTTTCCCTGATTTGAAAACATGGTGGCCGGCACGATATTCACCGTTTGCTCCCCGCTTATGGTGGTCACGGTGATGGAATCACTGGCGACCTTGCTCACGGTCCCCATCACGTGCTTCTCGTTGCCATGCGCTATCGCCGCTGCTGTTACCGCCAGGATGATGCCAACTGCAAGGATCGTCCGCTTCATGTCTCTCTCCTTTTAGTGATGATGCTGAGATGTTTCGGTGTTTGCCGGTCTGCCGCTCAGAAATTCCTCTTCCTCCAGCTGTTCCCGCCGCTCCATCTCGCTCTGCGGGTTGTACCTTTTCATCTCCTCCAGTTCGCCGGGAGCGAGCTTGGGGAGCTGGCGGATGAACAGGACCAGCTTCCAACTCTCCTCATCTTCTCCCGGGCCGCCCCAGCCCGGCATGCCTGTGAAGCGGATGCCGTTGTGGATGATGGAATACAGCTCGCCGTCGCTGAGGTGCTGCGTCTCTGACAGCCTCATATCCGGCGTCTTGGGATAGAGATTCTGTCCCACGACGGTGTACCCGCTGCCATCGTTGGCATGGCAAGTCGCGCAGTGATCGGCGAAGTGGTTTCTGGCCTCCAGCAACAACTCGGGTGTGGTCTTGAACGGATTCTGCCGCTGTGCTGCAGCGCCGGGTATGGCCAAGCGCCGCAATCTGCGCGCGAGCGCCGCCTCCACCGCCGAAGGTTCATCGCGTGCGCTGAACCCGTGCCGAATGGCGGCAAGGATCACCAACGCGAGTGCCGTGGCGGTCACCATGGCAACCAGCAAACCCCATCGCTGCCAACGCATCTGCTTTCCTCCTTGACTAAGAACGGTATCTCTAGACCCTTGTGCCCATCCCTGCAAGGGTGTGGTCTGGCGGATGAAGGGGGGTTGCGTCCCCCGATGGACACCAGCTACGCTTGTTGTGGGCAAGGGAACCCGCGTAGAAATCGTCGGGTGCAAGTGGCTGGCAACCGGCCACTGCGCCCGGCGCATCCCGAGAATCAGGTTTTTAGGAGTGTGTTGGCGGGCCGCGGCCGCTGCAAGATGACCGGCTGGCGAGCTTTTTCAGTGGCGATTCCGCAGCTTGCTTCAGGGGGCTGGCGTCGAATTGCGCCACAGTTGCAGCACCGCGAAGCAGAGCCGGGCTTCTGCCCGGTGACCGGTCACAGCAATGTGCCGGGCATCTCTCTGCCGCAGCGTGCACATGCTTGCGGCTGCCGCCGCGCATGGGCATCGCCATGGCATGGCATCCGGCAGGCTGCGCACTGCTCGGCCCTTGCTCACGGCAGCAAGCCATATCGTAATGGCGGACGAGCATACTCGCTGCCAGCAACTGCTCTGCCGGGACCAGGGAGAGCGCGACTGTGATGAGCGCAACCAGACGACGCATAGACGACCGGCAAACAATCTACTACCACGGGTCGCCTGAATTCAAGCGCGACTGATTCCAGGCCGCCATTTCATCTGGGTTTCGCTTGCGGCGGCAAAGCAAGCAGAAGTCTCGACAAAATGTCATATTAGATATATTCTAGTCAGCGGTATGAACGCCGAGGCGATCAAGCAGGCCCTGGAGGACGGCGGGCTGCGTTGCACTCCACAACGCTACGCCGTGATGGCGTTCCTGATGGAACACAACAGTCATCCTACGGCTGCGGAGATATTCAGAGCCGTAAATCGCATGGACCCGCGCTCGTCCCGGGCCACAACCTATAACAATCTGCGGGACCTGGTGCAGTCGGGCCTGGTACGTGAAGTTGCGGTGGAGGGGCGCGCAGCGCGATTCGACGCTAAAGGCATGCCGCACCACCATTTCATCTGCGACCGTTGTGGCAAGGTCGAGGACCTGGCGTGGTACGACGTGAGGAGGCCTGCCCGGCGCACTCTCGGTAAGCGGGTCCTTCGCGAATGCGAAGTCATTTTCCGCGGGCTATGCACGAAATGCGCGCAGCGGCCCGCCTTCCGCAAAGCGTCGTAGGCCATCGCACAAACGGGAAGAGTGGCATGGACATTTCTTTTGACTGAATATTGAACGAACAGGAAGGAGCAAGATCGTGTCAACCGAAGCGAAGTGCCCGGTAGTGCATGGGACAACAAACGTTGGGATGAGGTCAAACAGCGACTGGTGGCCGAACCAGCTGAACCTCAGGATTCTCCGCCAGAACTCGCCCCAGTCCGGTCCGATGGGCGAGGCATTCAACTACGCCGAAGAGTTCAAGAAGCTCGACTTCAAGGCGCTGAAGAAGGACCTGCACGGACTCATGACGGACAGCCAAGACTGGTGGCCGGCCGATTTCGGCCACTACGGAGGGCTCTTCATCCGCATGGCGTGGCACAGCGCGGGCACGTACCGCATCGGCGACGGCCGCGGCGGCGCCGGCGCGGGCCAGCAGCGCTTTGCACCGCTCAACTCCTGGCCGGACAACGCCAATCTCGACAAGGCGCGCCGGCTGCTTTGGCCGATCAAGCAGAAATACGGCCGAAAAATCTCCTGGGCTGACCTGATGATCCTGGCCGGCAATGTCGCGCTCGAGTCGATGGGGTTCAAGACCTTCGGCTTTGGCGGCGGACGACCGGATGTATGGGAGCCCGACGAGGCCGTGTATTGGGGCAAGGAGGACACCTGGCTTGCCGACAAGCGCTACACGGGAGACCGCGAACTCGAGAATCCGCTAGCTGCCGTGCAGATGGGTCTCATCTACGTCAATCCGGAGGGGCCGAATGGCAAGCCGGACCCGCTGGCGGCGGCCAAGGACATTCGTGAAACGTTCCGCCGTATGGCAATGAACGACGAAGAAACAGTGGCGCTGATCGCCGGCGGCCACACCTTTGGCAAGACCCACGGCGCCGGCGATACGAAGCTGGTCGGTCCCGTGCCCGAGGCAGCGCCCATTGAGGAGATGGGCCTCGGCTGGAAGAGCCGTTATGGCACCGGCGCAGGCAAGGACGCGATCACCGGCGGCCCGGAAGTCACCTGGAGCCAGACGCCAACGAAGTGGAGCAACTACTATTTCGAGAACTTGTTCGGCAACGAATGGGAGCTGACCAAAAGCCCGGCCGGCGCCTATCAGTGGCAAGCGAAAAACGGCGGCTCGCCGATCCCGGATGCCTTCGACTCGTCGAAGCGGCACGCGCCGACCATGCTGGTCACGGACCTCTCTCTGCGGACTGATCCGCTCTACGAGAAGATCTCACGGCACTTCTATGAACATCCGGATGAGTTTGCAGACGCGTTCGCCCGCGCCTGGTTCAAGCTCACGCACCGCGACATGGGCCCGCGTTCGCGCTATCTCGGCCCGGAGGTCCCGGCTGAGGAGCTGATCTGGCAAGATCCCGTTCCGGCGGCCGGTCACAAGCTGATGGGCGCGAAGGACATCGCGGCTCTCAAGGCGAAGATCCTCGCATCCGGACATTCCATCTCGGAGCTGGTGGCCACCGCCTGGGCCTCGGCTGCCACCTTTCGTGGCTCTGACAAGCGCGGCGGAGCAAACGGCGCGCGCATCCGTCTTGAACCTCAGAAGAATTGGGAGGTCAACCAGCCGGCGCAACTGGCAAAGGTGCTGAAGACGCTGGAAGCGATCCAAAAGGACTACAACGCTGCGCAGTCAGGCGGCAGGAAAGTATCGCTTGCCGACCTGATCGTGCTGGGCGGCTCGGCCGCTGTCGAGCAGGCGGCAAAGAAGGCCGGGCATAGCGTGGATGTTTCCTTCGCGCCGGGTCGTACCGATGCCTCACAGAAGCAAACCGATGTGGAATCCTTCGCCTATCTGGAACCGGTCGCGGACGGGTTTCGCAACTACCTCAAGGATAAGTTCACCATATCACCGGAAGAACTGCTGATCGACAAGGCGCAATTGTTGACGCTAACGGCGCCTGAGATGACGGTTCTGGTCGGCGGCCTGCGCGTCCTGGGCGCAAATGCCGGAAGGTCGGCACACGGCGTCTTCACCAAGCGGCCGGAGAGGCTGACCAATGATTTCTTCGTGAATCTGCTCGACATGAGCACCAAATGGCAGCCCGCAGCTGGCTCGGAAGGCGTGTACGAAGGCCGCGACCGCAAGACCAACGAGCTCAAGTGGACCGCCACACGTGTCGACCTGATCTTCGGTTCAAACTCAGAGTTGCGGGCACTCGCGGAAGTATATGCGTCCGCGGACTCTAAGGAGAAGTTCGTGAAAGACTTTGTAGCGGCGTGGAGCAGGGTGATGGACCTCGACCGCTACGACCTCGCCTGAGCTCGTCGGAACAAAGCTCGCCGGAACAACGGAGGCGCCGACTCGACACGAATGCTCTTGCCTGGCTAAGGAAACCAGTTTGCGTTAAACGGGCATGTCTGTAATGTTAGAAGATATAGAAACTCAACCTGAATCACGGAGGATTCTTATGAAGAGCCAAGTGATTGCAGCAGTCGTCGTATTGGCGTTAAGCTGCGTTCTCGCCAGCCCGCAACCAGCAATGGGACAGGGGCAAAAGGGGAATACGGCAGGTCAAGTATTAGTGGCCCAGGCACAGGGAGGGCCAGGGGCGGGCGCTAGAGCTGAGGAGGGCGAGAACCATCCGCAGATTCGCCATGCCATCAAGGCGCTGGAAAACGCCAAACACTATATGCAACACGCAGCCCACGACTTCGGTGGACACCGCGAAGATGCGTTGAAGGCCTGCGATGAAGCCATCCGTCAGCTTAATCTGGCGCTGCAATACGACAAGAAATAAGCAACTGATGGCGCGCCCGGAGAGATTCGAACTCCCGACCTGATGCTCCGGAGGCATCCGCTCTATCCAGCTGAGCTACGGGCGCGCAAAGCGAGATAAGTCCAATTTACACCGCCGAGCGGGGGCGAAGCTACCGGGGCAGTTTCGGGAATTGCAAGTTACCATCGTTTCTCCCAGGTGTGGCGGCCCGACGGGGAAGCGGCTAAAATACTGGACACTCCCTCCGAAGCCCGACACTCCCATGGGCAAACGCAAAACCTCGCGCACCAAGATGGTGCTGCCGCTGCGGATATGGGGCACCGATGCCGGCGGACGTCCCTTCGTGCAGTTGGCACACACGCTCGATGTAGGGACCACGGGTGCGCGGCTGGCGGGTTTTCGCAAGCCGGTAACGCCGGGTGACATTCTCGGGGTGCAGTACAAGCTGCATAAATCGCAGTTCCGTGTGGCCTGGGTGGGGCGCCCGGGGACCTCGCGCGAAGACCAGGTCGGCATCGAGTACCTGGGAAACGACCGCAAGATCTTCGGCCTGGAGGTTCCCAGCGAGCCGTTGGAAGACGATTATGTCGCACCACGCGATGAAGAGCTGGAGAAACACCAGAAGCAGCGCATGCACGTGCGCTATCCAGTGAACGGCGGCGCCGAGGTCTGGATGGCCGACGGCCAGCGCGGTACCGCAGGGCGGCTGGTAGACGTGAGCTTGAGCGGCTGCTACATGCAGATCAGCTCGCCGCTGCCGTTGCATGTGCGCTGCCGACTGTTGCTCAAGGTCGGCCAGATGGAGTCGCAGATGCACGGCGTGGTGCGGACCTGCCATCCCAACGTCGGCATGGGAGTGGAGTTCATCCGGCCGGAGAGAAGCACCGACGATGAAAGCCTGCGCCTGCTCATCAAGAACCTGGAGGATGGCGATGAAACCGGCGGATTCTCATCCGAGCCACCGGCGCCCAAGCCCGACTCGGCTTACCTGACGCAAAAGATCGAGGCGCTCAGCGCCGACCTGATGGCCATCGAAGCGCTGATGAAATCCATCGGCCCCGATCCGCTGGTGCTGCGCCAGTTCCGCGACACGCTCGGCCACGTGCGCACCACTTCCTGGGCGGTGCAGAAGTGGCTGGAGCTCGACAGCCGCAAAGAAGACATGTTCCCGGTGCTGACTTATCTCAACGATGAACGCATCCGCGTTGCGACCCAGCTCTGCCGCTCGCTCTCCAAAGATATGCAGGCCATGGACCTCAAGCTGGGCAAGAGCAATCTGGAGGAACTTTTGGGAGCCGTGGAAGATCTGTTCTCGCATCTGGCCGGCTTCAACCTGATGGAGATCGAGCCGCCCACGCCGGTGGCGTCACCCGCTGCCGAGACGCTGAATCCACCGGTGTCTGCGCCGGTTGCAGCGGCGGATCCAGAGCCTGAGCAAACGCCGGAAGAGCGGTTCAGTGCGGAGGGAGTACGCGAGAAGCCCTCGCGCCAGAAGCGCCGCGAAAAGCGCAGAGCTCGCGGCCAGCAGTAACTCGCCGGCGCCGACCTCATCGGCGCCAAGTAAGTGCTTTAGAATCAGTAACCTGCAGTATGAGCTTTTCTTGCTGAGAAATTGACCTTAAGGGCATTGGCAGCCCAAGCCTCACGTCGCAAACTCGCTCGCGAAACACAGGAGGCGAGTCATGGATGACGTTTGGGCAGCACAAGTACCGCGGATACGGCGCTCCTTGAGAAGCTATTTCAACGATTTTCGCGAGGCGCGGCGTGTGCAGAACGGCCTGCTGGCGCCGGCGGAGAAAAAAGTCCTGTTGTGGCTGGCCGCGCGCATGCCGGCCACAGTCAACTCAGATCACCTTACGGTGATCGGCGTGCTGGGGATGCTGGCCTGCGGCGTGGCTTATGCCTATGAGCGCTGGTACCGGTGGGCCTTGTTGCTGGCCATCGTCGGTCTGGCAGTGAACTGGTTCGGCGACAGCCTCGATGGCACGCTGGCACGAGCGCGCAATCGCCAGCGTCCGCGCTACGGCTTCTATGTGGATCATGTCGCTGATGCGCTCTGTATCTGTTTCCTCTTCGGCGGGCTGGGGCTCTCGGGGCTGATGAACTGGCCGGTCGCCATCGGCCTCACTCTCGCTTATCTGCTGCTGATGATCGAGGCGGCGCTTGCCACCTACACCATGGGCACATTCCGCATCTCTTTCTTCGCCTTCAGTCCGACCGAGCTGCGGATTCTGCTTGCAATCGGAAATCTCGCAATCCTGGCGCGCGGACCGTTCTCTCATATGAGAGGGCATACCTGGCTGCTCTTCGACGTCGGCGGCGTCATTGGAATGGCTGGCATGATGGGAGTCTTTCTGCTCTCTGCCGTCAAGAACGGTTTGCAACTCTACCGCGAAGAGCGCCTGGACTAGGGATTCCAGCCTGGCATGCTGGTTCGCTGGCTCAGATTCAACTTTGTAGGAGTCTTGGGCGTTGCCGTGCAGCTCACGGTCTTGGCCATGCTCGTGAGCGGCCTGGATTGGAACTATCTGCCAGCGACTTTGATCGCCGTTGAGGCAGCCGTGCTCCATAACTTCGCGTGGCATGAGCATTACACCTGGGCCGATCGCAGGCGCTGCCGCAGCTTCCGCTGGTGGCTGAGGCTGCTCCGTTTCAACTTTGCCAACGGCGCCCTTTCCCTCGTGGGAAATCTTGTTCTCATGCGCATGCTGGTTGAAACGGCTCACTTGCCCTATCTGGCGGCGAACCTGCTGAGCATCACGGCATGTTCGGTTGCCAATTTCTTCGCCGGAGATCTTTGGGTCTTTCGCCAGTCAGAAGGATAAAGCGCTCGCCGCTCGCCTTCAGATATCATGCTTGGTTCTGCATTGGGGAGAATATTTTGCACGGAGCGCGTGCTGTCATCCTGCTTTTTCTTCTGCTGGCTTCCATGCCCGGCCAGCGGCTGCCCGTGCTGCGGCAGATCGAGCTGCCTCACAACTACTACTACCGCGAGATGTATCTTCCGCAACTGACCACGGGTCCGAGCAGTGTGGCCTGGGTGCCTCAGGCAGGCGATTCGCAGCGCGCCCAGGAAGTCATCTATTCCATGCAGGGCTGGCTCTGGCGGCAGGCATTGAACTCTGCGACTGCGACCCAGATCACAGGCGGTGCGGGATATGACTACCAGCCCGACGTCTCGCCCGATGGCAAATGGGCGATCTTCGCAAAGTACGACGGCGATGCCATGCAGCTCTGGTCGCTGAGTCTGACGACCGGCAAGGCGCAGGCTGTGACCAAAGGTGGAGCGGTCAACCTGGAACCCCGCTTTTCCCCGGACGGGAAGCGCGTGGCTTATGTGTCCACTGAATTCAACAACCGATTTCACATCTTTGTCGCGCAGTTCGACGCTGCCGCCGGTACGCTGAAGAATCCGCAGCGACTGACAGGCGAGAACCGCAGCCAGCTGCCGCGTTATTACTACAGTCCGTACGATCACGAGATCAGTCCCACATGGTCGCCCGACGGGAAAGAGATCATATACATCTCCAATCGCGGGCACATTCACGGCACGGGCGGATTCTGGCGGATGACCTCGCAGCCCCCGGCAGTGCCGGCACAGCCGGCGGTCGTGCCCCGCGGCCCGTTTGCCCGCCTCTATGCTCAGACTCCAACCGGCCAGGACCCAGGACAGGAGATTCGCTATGAAGAGACGACCTGGCGAGCGAAACCGGACTGGTCTCACGACGGCAAGCGGGTCATCTACAGCAGCTATCTCGGCCGCTCGTGGAACCAGTTGTGGGTGATGACCGACCGCGGCGGCGATGTGTTTCCGCTGACCTATGGCGAATTCGACAACACGGCACCCCGCTGGTCACCGAATGACAAACAGGTCGCGTTCATCTCCAACCGCGACGGCAACACGTCGCTTTGGGTGCTCGATGCGCACAGCGGAGAACAAGAGCAGGTCGTGGCTGCAAGCCTGAAGTACATGCAGCCCATGGCGACTGTTGAGATACGGGTCCTCGATGCGTTGCGGCAACCTACGCCGGCGCGGATTTCCGTGACTGGAGCCGATGGCCGGGCTTACGCGCCGCGCGAAAGCTGGATGGCTGCTGACGACAGCTTTGTCCGCAAAGAACGCCAGTTCGAGGCCCATTACTTTGCCAGCTCGGGAATCGCATCGGTCACCGTGCCAGTCGGCAAGGTGAGCATCGATGCTATGCGCGGTATCGACTACGAGCCAGCGCATCTCGAGCTCGAAGCCAAAGCCGGCCAGCCACAAACGGTTGTGATGCGCCTGCGTCCGCTGGCGTTCGCGCCCGAGACAGGGCGCTGGGTGAGTGGCGATGTGCACGTGCATATGAACTATGCCGGCAGCTATCGCGCCACGCCCAGGAGTTTGCTGGCGCAAATGCAATCCGAAAATCTGAACGTCGTGCAGGAGCTGATCGTCAACAAGGAACAGCGCTTTCCCGATATCGAGTATGCCGAACGCCTGGGCAAGATCGATCCGGTCTCTAAAGCGGACTTCCAGATTCTTCCCGGCCAGGAGTTCCACACCAGCTACTGGGGCCATCTAGGGCTGCTGAATATCAATCACTTGGTCATTCCAGGCTATGCGGGATATCCCAACACTCCAGCAGCGAGCATCTTTCCCACCAATGCGGCGGTCGCAGATATGGCGCACGCCCAGAACAAAGATGTCCTAGTGGGCTATGTGCATCCCTTTGACGGCATGCCCGATCCCGGCAAAGACCCGACTCTCACAGACGAGCTGCCTGTGGATGTCGCGCTGGGAAAGGTCAACTACTACGAAGTCGTCGGCTTCAGCGATCACAAGGATTCAGCCGCGGTTTGGTACAAGCTGCTGAATCTTGGCTATCGCATCCCCGCAGCTGCAGGCACCGATGCTATGACCGATTACGCCTCGCTGCGCGGTCCTGCGGGTCTGGACCGGGTCTACATCGAGCTGCCGCCGGGCCGATGGACGATGGCGCAATGGCTCGCCGGTTTGAAAGCAGGGAAGACCTTCGCGACCAATGGCCCGTTGCTGCGCTTCTCGCTCGGTGGCCAGCCCATCGGCGGCGAACTCAAGCTGGCGGCGGCGAAACAAGTGAAGTTCACCGCCGCGCTGCGGTCGATCGTTCCCGTGGATCACTTCGAACTCGTGTGCAACGGTGAAGTCGCCATGAAGCTGCCGTTGCCGGAGAAGCACACGGCGGCGGATGTGACGGGCGGCTTCACGCTTGCTCGCAGTGGATGGTGCGTGTTGCGAGCCTGGGCGGAAAAGAGCGAATCTCCCGTATTCGATATTTACCCTTACGCCAGTACCAGCCCGATCTACGTAAGCGTTGGCGGCAAGCCGCCATCGTCGCCCGAGGATGCCCGGTTCTTCATCGCCTGGATCGACCGTCTCATGGCCAACGCGCAGAGCCATACCGGATACAACACTCCAGCAGAAAAACTCGAGGTGATGAAGACGCTTACCGACGCGAAGGCAGTATTTGAAAGGCAGGCGAAGTAGCTAATACTTCACGATGGTCTCGTTGCAGAAGGGGCACTTGCGGCGGCCTTTCTGCAGTGTCTTCTGGCAATAAGGACACTGCATCCAATCCGCCTTCGGTTTGGGCGCAAGCAGGTGCGAGAGCACAGAGACCACCACAATCACTGCCAACACCGCTACTCCGAGCGCCAATGGAGAGAAGCCAAGCACTTCTATATCCCCGCCGACTGCTTCAGTTCATCTTCTTCTTTGCGCAGATTTCGCGCTTTGACGCCCAGAAAGATGAGGTAGCAGGAGTGGATCGCCCAGGTCGCGATGTAAGCCAGAACCAGATTGCGGATCACTGTGTACCTCCAGCCGGGCGCAGGGCATGGCGCTCCTCGACAAGCTGGGCGCGCCGCTCCAGACCGAAGCGCTGCCAGGCGATCAGCGTGGCATAAGACAGAAAGGCGATGAAATTCACCAGCAGGGCCCTGCCCATGGCCGGATCCAGACCGCCTCCACCCGGTCCCATCACCGGCTGCGGATGCGTGGTGCGGAACCAGCGTATCGACATGTAGACGAAGACGACATCCAGCGAGCCGAAGATCGCCAGCGCGGCCGAGAGCACGGCGGCCTGGCCCGGAGCTGAGAAACGCCGCAGCAACAGGTAGCTGATGTAGATGAGCCAGAGGAGGAGCGTGCTGGTAAGGCGCGCGTCCCAGGTCCACCATACGCCCCAGACCGGTCGCGCCCACAACGGGCCGGTCACCAGGACCACGCTACAGAACACGACTCCGACCTCCGCGGTGGCGGCAGCCCAGGCGTCAGCCCGCGGGCTGCGCGATTTCAGATAAGCGAGCGAGGCCACCAGGTTGGCAAAGAAGCAGGTGAACGCCACCATGGCCGAAGAGACGTGGTAGTAAAAAATGCGCTGGATCTCGCCCATCGTCACTTCCGTGGGCGCGACGAAGATGGCCTGTCGGAAGCCATAGACCAGCAAGATCAGGACCAGTGTCCCAAAAAAGACGAGCCTCTTGTTCATGGGGTGTTCATTCCGAATTGAGTATGGTCTCGAACAGAAGCAGCGCGATGGTGGTAAAGACTATATCGTAAACCAGCAGGAACTTCGCCCCCAGGGCGGGCACACCCTCATCGGCAAGAATTGCCGAGGTTGCGCTGACCATGGCCAGCAGCGCGGGAATACTGATGGGGAAGAGAAGCAAGGGCAGCATCAACTCGCGGCTGCGGGTGCGAAGCGAGAGCGCGGCAAAAAACGCGCCGTTCACCACCAGGGCCCAGGTTCCAAGTAGAAAGACCGCAATCAGCAGCGCCAGCCCGCCGGGGATAGTCAGGTTAAAGAAGACAATGAAGAGCGGCGCGACAATCGCCTCCAGAATCCCGACAAAGACGAAATTGCCCAGCGCTTTGCCCAGAAACAGCGCATTAGCCGGTGCCGGCGACGCGCGGAAGGCGTCGAGCGCCTGGTTCCGCAGCTCACGGCCCCAGCTCTCGTTGAGGGCCATGGTGGAAGAGAACAGAAAGGCCACCCAAACCAGCCCGCCGGCGATCTTGCGCGCCTCGTCGGAGCTGGGCTGAAAGGCAAAGCTGAAAATCACCACCACCAGCAGAGCAAAGAAGAGCATCGCGTTCATGGCGTCGCGCGAACGCCATTCCAGGCGCAGGTCTTTCACCAAGGTGGCGCGCGCGATGGCCAGCAGGCTCATACTGCCGCTCCCTGCGCGGCCTGCAGCACGCCTGTGCCCGGGGCGCGCGCGGCAACCTCGCCACAGCTGAGTAGCATTGATTCATCGGTGATCCTTTCCAGCTGGGCGATCTGGTGCGTCACCACCAGGATGCATTTGCCGGCGTCGCGCCAGGTACCCAGCAAACGGCTGATATCCCCCGCGCCATTCACATCGAGATTCGAAAAGGGTTCATCGAGCAGCAGGATCCGGGGATCATGCAGAAACGCGCGCGCCAGTGAGAGCCGCTGGCGCATCCCCTGCGAGTAGTGCCCCACACGGCGTTCGAGCAAGGGATTCAGTCCTACCTGCTCGATTGCGTTCTTCACCAATCTCTCGTCGTGAATCCCGTACAGGGAGCCGAAGTAGCGCAGGTTCTCCATGGCAGAGAATTCGTCGTACAGCATGGAGGCGTGGGCCATATAGCCGAGCGAGCCGCGGGCGCCGTGTTCTTGGATATGCGGGTCAAATTCGATCGTGCCCGATGTTGGTTGCGCCAGGCCGGCAAGGAGGCGCAGCAGAGTGGATTTTCCTGCGCCATTTTCGCCGAAGATGCCGTACAGCCGGCCGCCCTCGAAATCAGCGCTCACCTGCCGCAGCGCGGCAAAGCGGCCGTAGAGCTTGGTGACCTGGTGAACTCGAATCAGGGACATGAATGGCCGGGGCCGCTACCATCATAGCAACCGTTGGCATGCGATCCGCGAGGAACCGGTTGTTTCAGCGGGATAAAAAGCGCCGCCCGCCTTCGTTACTTTAGGCCGTGTCCCAGCGCGGGGCGGCTGCGGCCCTTCCGTGACCTAGCCGACTCCCCCAGCCAAGCGGATACTCCTCGCACCTACCAAGGAACCTGGGAGACGGGTTGGATTCGGTCACGAGGGTCATCGGATCCAACCCATTTTTGTTGTTGCCCACGAATCCAGATACCAAACACCCCGCCCTTGAAATCCGGTTTATTCTTTAAAAAAGAGAACGCTTCGTCATGAAAGGAAGCATCTAAGGATATATATGAAGAAAACACTCCTCTCCCTCTTCATCCTCCTGCTCGTCGGGGTAGCCTCAGCCAGTAGCAAGCAGAAAGCAGTCGACCGGATCCAGGATGCCGGCGCCGTGCTCGATGAGATCATGCGTGCGCCTGACCGCGGCATACCATCGGAGATCATGGGCGCCGCCGAGTGCGTGGCGGTAGTGCCCGACATGATGAAAGGCGGTTTCGTCTTCGGCGGCGAATATGGCCGTGGTGTTGCCACTTGCCGCGACCCGCACGGCTGGAGCGCGCCTGTCTTCTTCACCATGGGCGGCGGCAGCTTCGGCCTGCAATTCGGCGGGCAATCGGTCGACCTGGTGATGGTGGTGATGAACGAGCGCGGCATGCAGGCCCTGCTCTCCAGTCATTTCAAGCTGGGAGCAGATGCCTCGGCAGCCGCGGGTCCCATCGGCCGCCACGCAGAAGGCATGACCGATTGGAAGATGCGCGCCGAGGTGCTCACTTACTCTCGCGCCCGCGGAATTTTCGCCGGCGTCACGCTGAATGGCGCCGTGGTCAAGATGAACGGCGGCGAGACCGAGGCCTTCTACGGCAAGGACTATACCTCGCGGCAGATCCTGCGCGGCGAGATTCCCGCTCCGGCGGACGCTCAACCGTTCCTGTCGGCGGTCGCGAAATACAACGAACCCGCTGTCCCGGCTTCCAAGCCTGCGGCAGCTCCGGCACCGGCAGCCCCGGCTGCTTCGACGACCGCTCCTGCTGACGCGGCCAAGCCGGAGCCTGCGACGGGTGCGACTAAACCGGTTTCACAAGCCTCGCCGGCCGCAACTCCGGTTCAACCGGCGGCCGGCAGCACAGTGGCCAGCAACACCTCGCCGCCGGCTAAACCCAGTCCGGTGCTCGGGCCGAATTAGCCATCTCTGACTTGCCAGCAATGGCGAATCTGTTGCCCTACACCGCTCGCTTGAGTCCGGTGCTGCGGTGGCTCTGGCTGGGCATCTACTTCGTCTGCGGCGGTCTTTTGATCTATCACCTTCTCACGGATTGGGAAGAAATAGGGGCAGGCCAGTCTGCTCTTGAGAGCGCGGCACTTGTCTGGTGCATCCTCGGATTCCTGCAAGCTTTATCGCGTTCCACCGAGTTCACAGAGACGGCAATTATCGTGCGCCGATTGCCTGGATGGCGGCTGGAGAGACCATACTCAGACGTGCAGGGAATCTCCCAGCGGGTGAATGGTCTCTGTATCCACTTCGGCCGGTATCGCAAGCTCATCCTCTACAAAAAGGAGTTTGATGAAGAGCGCGTCATGCAGATTCTCCGCGACCGCTGCCCCCGGCTTGCCGAGAGGAAGTAGCACCTAAGCCGCCAAACGCTGACTTATGCGCGCGCTTTCCGTTTAGCATGGTTGCATGCGCCACCGTTTGGAATATGCCCTGCTGTGGATAGCGGTCTGCTTCTTTGCGGTACTACCGCGTCCGCTGGCGCGTGGGGCCGGTATGGCCCTTGCCATGCTGGTTTACCTCATTCATCCCCGCTTGCGCCGGGTAGGGCGGCGCAACCTGGAACTGGCCTTTTCCGAAAAAACCGGGCGCGAGCGCAGCCACATCCTGCGGCTGATGTATCTCGGATTAGGCCGGCAGCTGGCAGAGTTCTGCCGCTTCCCGCAGTACACCAAGGAGAACATCTCTGATGTCATCATTTACGACGGCGTAGAAAATTTCGAGGCGGCGCGCGCCCGCGGCAAGGGGGTGCTATTCCTGACGGCGCACCTCGGTGGCTGGGAGCTTTCTTCGTTCATGCACTCCTTGCACGGACATCCCATGCACATCGTGGCGCGCTCCCTCGACAATCCTCTGGTCGACCGTCTGGTGCGGCGCTACCGCTGCCTGCACGGCAACGACGTCTTCGACAAAGACGATTATGCCCGTGGCCTGCTCGGCGCCCTGCGAAACGGCGAGACCATCGGCATCCTGATGGATACCAATATGACGCCACCGCAGGGCATCTTTGTGAACTTCTTCGGCAGGATGGCCTGCACCGCCAGCGGTCTGGCAAGGGTGGCGCTCAAGACAGAGGCCGCTGTGCTCCCCGGATTTGCTCTCTGGGATGCAAAGCTCGGGAAGTACCGTCTGCATATGGCTCCGCCGCTCACCCTCATCCGCTCTGCGGATAATGAGGCTGATATTATCGCCAACACCGCCGCCTTCAACCGCGTGCTCGAAGATTACATCAGGAAGTATCCGGAGCAGTGGCTGTGGGTGCATCGCCGCTGGAAAACGCGTCCTGCGGGTGAGCCTTCGCTATACTGAACTGCGCATGCCGCTTTCGCTGGAAGAAATCGCAAGGATGGTTCAGGCGCGTTGGGTGGGCGAGGGCAAAGTTCAGATCTCCGGCGCAGCCAGCCCCGCCTCGGCCACCGCCGCCGACATCGTCTTCGCCGAAGATGACAGATCCTTCGCTGCGGCGCTGCGCTCAAAGGCAGGGGCTGTCATCACGTGCGAGCTTACCTCAGCCGTGGTGGTCAGCAAACCACTGCTGATTGTGAAGCAGCCCCGGCTGGCATTCGCGCGCGCGGCCCGCTTGTTGCATGAGCCGCGGCGCTATCCCGCCGGGATCCACTCCAGCGCCGCCGTGCATCGCTCCGCCAGGATCGGCAGGCATGTTTCCATTGGGCCAAACGTCGTTTTGGGGGAAGATTGCGTGCTGGGTGAGCGCACTCGCATCGGGCCCGGCAGTTGTATTTCCAATGGCGTGAGTATCGGCTGCGATTGTTTCATCGATAACAGTGTGACCATCTACTCCGGCACCCGGCTGGGCGATCGCGTCAGCATCCATGCTGGCGCAGTCCTGGGAAGCGATGGTTTTGGTTATGTCCGCGACGAAGAAACCGGCCGCTACGAGCAATTCCCTCAGCTTGGCCGCCTGGAGATCGCTGATGACGTCGAGATCGGCGCTAACACCACCATTGACCGCGGCGCCCTGGACGCGACTGTGATCGGACGGGGCACAAAGATCGATAACCTGGTTCACATCGCGCACAATGTGCAGATCGGCGAAAACGTCGTCATCGCCGCCCTCACCGGGATCTCTGGAAGCAGCGTGATCGAGAGCAATGTGGTCATTGGCGGCGAGGTCGGTATCGGCGACCATGTTCATATTGAAGAAGGAGTCATCCTCGGCTCGGGCTCGGGTGTTCTCAGCAAGAAGGTTATTCGCGGCAAGGGCGTCGTGTTCTGGGGGACCCCGGCTCGCCCCCTCAAACAGTACTTGCGTGAGCTCGCCTTGATTTCCCGTCAGGCGAAGAAGAGCTAGGTTGAGAGAGTTCATTCATGCCCCTCATTGTCGTGGGCGGCCACTCCCGCAGCGTTGGCAAAACCAGCGTGGTCGCGGAGTTGATCAGCGCGCTGACCGCGCAGAGATGGACGGCAGTGAAGATCACACAGTTCGGCCACGGCATCTGCTCAGTGAACGGCGAATCCTGCGGCTGTGCCGTGGACGAGCACACAATCTCTATCAGCGAGGAGCAGGACCGCTCTGCTAAGACCGATACCTCGCGCTACCTCGTCGCCGGGGCGGAGCGTGCGCTGTGGGTGCGCGCCAAGCAGGGAAGATTGGCCGAAGCCATGCCCAGCCTTCGCCGCCGGATCTCCTCCGCCGAGAACGTGATCATCGAATCGAACAGCGTAGTCAGGTTCCTGCGGCCGGATCTCTATCTCAGCGTCCTGGACCCCTCCAAGCCTGACTTCAAGGACTCAGCCCGCGAATTCCTGGATCGCGCCGACGCTTTGCTGGTCCACGAGCACAGGTTGGCCTCGCCGGCGTGGAAAAAAGTTTCGCTCAAGCCTGCCCGTGGCAAGCCTCAGTTCATCATCCATCCTCCGCCCTATGTCACAGCGGAAATCGTGGCCTGGATTCGCGAACGTCTGCAGCTCTAGTGAGCCAGAAAGAGTAGTTAACGGGAGATCTGCACTGGCAGCGGAGCATCTGCCGGTTGTGGCACTTCGACCTCCACCTCGACCTTTCCATACTGGCTGAAGTAGCTGAAGGTGCGGCGGTAGCAGCGCTGGTTCTTCATGTCGAAGGCGATGCAGGAGTCGATGGGCAGAGAATAGATGTGCAAGCTCACACAACCGGCCCGGGCACTATCATGGCACTCGATCTGATGGATGGTCTGAATCTTATCCACACAGTAGATGGGACAACCAGGCGCGCACTCCTCGGTCTGTAGTTTGTCGAGTTCGATGTGCGTGGCGCCGCCGAGGCAGTCGATTCCGATGACATTCTGGTTCTCCGGCGCATTGCAGGAGATGTACTTGTAGTTGTGGACGGAAACGTCACCCTGCGCCAGTGACATCCATCCCAGCTGGCCGTTGTGAGTGTGGATGGCGGTCTTTTGTCCAGGTCTCCAGCAGATGGCCATCACCTCGAAGAGCTTGTCGCGGTAGATGAGGTTGCGCGTGTAAATCTTATCGCTGAAAAAAGTGTAAGGCTTGAGTGCCTCGGCCGACGGGCGGGTCGAATCCAGGAACTTGCGCACCGGGTCTTGAGCGATGAGACCCTCCTCGAAAGATTTCAACCCCTCGATCAGGTCTTCGACGCTTGTGCGCAAGGGATGGGCCACGTCCCTAAAAGCATAGACCGCTGGACGGTGGGAAACAAGAGCGCTGCTGGCGGTCATGCCGAATCCTGCAACGCGTGAGTTATTCTGGTTAGCTCGTGGAGGCCGTCATTGACTCGCATTCATCGCTTTCCCACGATGATGTCATTCGTGGTTTTCGTGTCATTCATCCCGGCGGTTGCCCAGCAGTTCAATCCCAGTCTCTTTCAGGAGATGCGCTGGCGGCTCATCGGCCCCTATCGTGGAGGCCGCACCGTTGCAGTAAGTGGGGTTCCCGGCCAGCCCAACGTCTTTTACATGGCTCCCAACAACGGAGGCGTCTGGAAGACCACCGATGCGGGTCGCACCTGGTGGCCCATCTTTGATAGCCAGCCAACCAACTCCATCGGAGCTCTTGCAGTTGCCCCCTCCAACCCGAGCATCATCTATGTAGGCAGTGGCGAAGGCCTGCGCCGGCCTGATCTCTCGATCGGCGATGGCATTTACAAATCCACCGATGCCGGCCAGACCTGGCAGCGTCTGGGCCTTCGCGACGCACAGCAGATCGGCGCCATCACCATCGACCCAAATGATCCAGACCGCGTCTTCGTCGCCGTTCTCGGCCATCCCTATGGTCCGAATGCGGAGCGCGGCCTTTACCGCTCGCTCGATGGCGGAAGGAACTGGCAGCAGGTTCTGGGGAAAGACGAGAACACCGGCGCCATCCAGGTCGTCTTCGATCCCAGGAATGCTCAAGTCGTTTATGCCGTGCTATGGAACTCCCGCCGCCCGCCCTGGACCGCTGATAACGCCTTCGAAGGACCTAACAGCGGCCTGTTCAAATCTACCGATGGGGGCACAACCTGGCGGCAGCTCACCCAGGGCTTGCCCACCTCCGAACAGAAGCTGGGGCGCATTGGCATTGGAATCTCACCCAGTGATCCAAGCCGAATTTATGCGCTGGTAGAGGCTCCTATTGTCGGCGGTCTGTTTCGCTCTGATGATGCTGGCCAAAGCTGGCGTCGCGTGAACAACGAAAAGCGCATCTGGGACCGCGGTTCAGACTTTGCTTGTGTCGCAGTCGACCCCGGGAACAAAGACAAGATCTATGTGGCTAACACCTCGACCTACATGTCGACAGATGCCGGCGATACCTTCACTGCCATCAAAGGCGCGCCTGGCGGCGATGACTATCACACCATCTGGATCTCGCCTGACAATCCCGAGGTGATTCTGCTTGGCGTAGACCAGGGCGCCACCATCAGCGTCAACGGCGGCAAGACCTGGAGCTCCTGGTACAACCAGCCTACGGCGCAGATCTACCACGTCAGCACCGACAATCGCTTTCCCTACTGGGTCTACGGCTCTCAGCAGGAGAGCGGCTCAGCCGCGGTCGCCAGCCGCAGCGACTACGGTGGCATCGGCTCCAGCGACTGGCATCCGGTCGGCGTGGAGGAGTACGGCTACATCGCGGCCGATCCCCTCGACCCTAACATCATTTATGGTGGACGGAGCTACAGCGCCAACCGCTTCGACCAGACCACCGGCCAGAACCAGGACATCTCGCCCGATCCCCTTCGCACCGGAATGTACCGCTCCAATCGTTCAGCGCCGCTCATGTTCTCGCCCCTCGATCCGCACACTCTATTGCTCGGCTCGAACGTGCTTCTCAAGACCACCGATGGCGGCCACAGCTGGCAGGAGATCAGCCCCGACCTCACCCGCGAAGACGCCGGCATTCCTCCCAATCTCGCCGCCTATGGGCAGACGATTGGCCGGGCGCCCCGCGGCGTGATCTATAGCATCGGCCCGTCATTCCAGGATGTGAATGTCATCTGGGTGGGCACCGACGACGGTCTGATTCACATCACGCGCGACGCCGGCAGGAGTTGGCAGAACGTCACACCTGCTGAGCTCACGCCCTGGAGCAAAGTCGCCCAGCTTGAAGCCTCGCACTTTGACGTGAACAGCGCATATGCTGCGGTCAATCGTTTCCGCCTCGATGATCTTCATGCTTATCTCTACCGCACGCACGATGGCGGCAAGAGCTGGCAGAAGATCACCCGTGGCCTGCCGGATGACGCTGCCGTCAATACGGTCCGCGAAGACCCGGTACGCAAAGGCTTGCTCTTCGCCGGCACCGAGCATGCCGTTTACGTCTCGTTCAACGATGGCGATGAGTGGCAGCCTCTGCAGCTCAACCTGCCTGCCACGTCCATGCGTGACCTCACCATCCACGGTGATGACCTCATCGTGGCCACGCACGGCCGCTCTTTCTGGGTCCTCGATGACATCACGCCGCTGCGCCAGCTGACCGCCGAGGTCGCGGAAGCGCCTGCGTTCTTTTTTGCGCCGCAGCTGACCTACAGGATCCGTTTCAACCAGAGCACCGATACCCCCTTGCCGCCGGAGGAACCGCGAGGCCAGAATCCGCCCGATGGCGCCATCATTGATTATTATCTTGCCGCGCCATCATCCTCACCTGTGATGCTCGAGGTCTTTGACATCTCCGGCCGGCTCGTGCGCAGCTTCTCCAGCGACGACAAGCCTGAGCGCCACGATCCGAGGCTGTTTCCCATCCCCACTTACTGGATGCGACCGGAGCCGGTGCTCTCCGCTTCTGCCGGCATGCATCGCTTTGTGTGGGACCTGCGCTATCTGGCGCCACCTGCCCTTAAGCACGAATATCCCATTGCCGCCATCTACCGTGATACGCCTTTGCGCCCCTATGGCCCCTCCATCGTACCGGGCGAGTACTCGATAAGGCTCGCTGTCAGGGGCCGCACTTACGCCCGGCAGCTCACCGTCAAGATGGATCCACGCATCAAGGCCTCAACCGCTGATCTCGCCTCCCAGCTCGAGTTGGAGCAGAGCATCATCAAAGAGCTCGAGCGCGACTACGCTCCTGCTCGCCAGGTGCAAAGTCTGGAGAGGCAATTGCAACTGGCGGCATCCCGCGCCAGCGGACAGATTAAAGATTCGCTCGAGGCCGCGCGAACGAAGCTCGATTCACTCAATGTGGGCGCCCATCCTCCGGCTCCATCCTCGCGCCGCGGCCTGGCTGGGTTGAACGATGACTTGGTCACACTTCTCAACCTGGTACAGAGCGCCGACGCTGCACCCACGACCCAGGCTGTGGCGTGGTTCGGCGCTGTCAAGACGAGTCTCGACGCGCATCTGAAAGCGTGGGAGGAATTTAAAGCCAGCGATCTGCCGGATTTGAACCGCGCGCTCAAAGCCGCCGGATTCCCAGAAGCGGATGTTGGTTCGGCTGTGAATCAGAAAGCGCCGCTGACTAATGAGACCGAAAACGAAGAGTAAATTTTTGCCTTGATAGGGCAAAATTTGCCATAATCACAGGCCTCGTAGATGCCTGCTATGGCGAATCCCGAAGCCGCCCAGCCCAGCCGCGTCGCAGTGGTCAGCTCCGATGCCCAGGCCCTTCCCGATCTCGAACGGCACCTCTCCGCCAGCTTTAACACCAGCCTCCTGGAGTCAGCCGACCAGATCCTTCCCCTCTGGACCGAAGTTCCTCTCGACGCCATCATCCTCGATCTCGATACTGCCGGTGCTAGCGCCCGCGATGGCCTGCAGATTCTCGAGGAGCTTCGCCGCATCAGCGATGACCCGGTGCTCGTCGCCCTGACTCGCTCCTCCAGCCGCGCTTTGCGTTTGAAGGCGGCGGAGCTCGGCGCCGATGAATTCTTTGCCGCGCCCGTGGATTTCGCCGAGCTGCGCATGGTGCTCGAGCGCGCCTTAGAGAAACGTTCCATCGAGATCGAGAACCGGCGCCTGCGCCAGCAGATCGTCAGCAAGTATTCTTTGGGCGACATTATCGGCGGCAGCGAACCCATGCGCCGCGTCTATGACGCCATCAGCCGCGTCGCCCCCAGCAACACCACTGTGATCATCCGCGGCGAAAGCGGGACCGGCAAAGAGCTGGTGGCGCAGGCTATCGTCCAGCTCGGCCCCCGTCAGGATCAACCCTTTATTAGTGTCAACTGTGCCGCCCTGCCTGAGAATCTGATCGAAGCCGAGCTCTTCGGCCATGAGAAGGGGGCCTTCACCGGCGCCCACGCCGCCCGCGAAGGCCATATCGAGATGGCCCACGGTGGCACGCTCTTTCTCGATGAGATCGGCACCTTGCCCCTGGCTCTGCAGAGCAAGCTGCTGCGGGTGCTCGAAAGTCATACCGTGCAGCGCATCGGTGGCAAGAACTCGCGCAAGATCGACTTCCGCCTCATCACCGCCACCAACGAAGGGCTGGAGGAGATGGTCCACGCCGCCAAATTTCGCGAGGACCTCTACTATCGCATCCATGTCATCCCCATCTTTCTTCCGCCCCTGCGCGAGCGCCATGGCGATATCCCGCTGCTGGTTGAGCACTTTCTGCGGATTTACTGCGCCGCCAACGACCTCCCGGTGAAGAAGGTGGATCCCGAAGCTATGCAGGTGCTGGAGGAGAACCGTTGGCCCGGGAACGTGCGTGAGCTGGAAAACCTCATCCAGCGCCTGGTGCTGATGGTGGAGAGCCCGGTCATCACCCTCAAGCACCTCCCTCAGCCACTCCTCTACGGCAGCACGCAGCACCACGATGAATTGTTGATCCCCGAAGGGGGCATAGACTTCGATGATGAGATTGCCCGCATCGAGGTCGCATATCTGCGTGCCGCGCTGCGCCGCTCCGGGGGCAAGAAAGTCGCTGCTGCCCGGGTTTTGGGCCTGGATCCTCAGCGCATGAAATATCTCTGCCGTAAGCACGACATTGAAGGAGGTTAAAAATTAACTCCCTATAAGTCAATTTTTAACCCTAAGCTGCGCAGGCGATTGCAGTCTGCTGGCTATCCGCAAGCTAAACCGTTTGGAATCAAGAGCACGAGCGCAGGACCCTGCTTGGCACGGAACGTGCTCTTATCTCTGGCGTCAGCGGTGAGCTGAAAAAATTAAACAGGAGCGCAAGGAGGAGTATATGGCGGTGGAAAAGAAATCTTTGATCAGTGGTATGGCGGCTGCCAAGAAGGCCATTCTGGCCACGCAGACCGCGGATTCGAAGTCGACTCCGGCCGGCAAGCACGTCCTGGGTGGGAAGCACGTCCTGGGCGGCAAGCACAACATGGGCGGGAAGGCGCAGCTCGGTGGCAAGTCGCAGCTGGGCGGCAAAGCGCAGCTGGGCGGCAAAGCGCAGCTGGGCGGCAAAGCGCAGCTGGGCGGCAAAGCGCA
>Ga0187779_10000525_pt1 | contig 25521 bp, 18 predicted proteins | sample 1015_Q2_SP10_10__FD_132435 | JGI IMG/M metagenome (GOLD analysis project Ga0187779, IMG submission 132435) | Tropical peat soil microbial communities from peatlands in Department of Meta, Colombia - 1015_Q2_SP10_10_MG | ecosystem: Environmental > Terrestrial > Soil > Wetlands > Peat | place... | reverse complement strand
TGGGCAATGTCAAGATCATGTTCCCAATGATTTCCGGTTTGGAAGAATTGCGTCAGGCGATGTCGATTTTGCACCAATGCAAACTGGAATTGGCGGAAGCAAAGGTCGAGATCGGCCGAGAGATGGAAGCCGGCGCGATGATCGAGATTCCGAGCGCAGCACTTGCCTCAGACCTGCTGGCGACCGAAGTCGATTTTTTCAGCATTGGAACAAACGATCTCATTCAGTATGCGATTGCAGTCGATCGCGTGAACGATCGAATTGCTCACCTCTACGAGCCGACTCATCCAGCGGTCCTGCGATTGCTGAAAATTACTACCGACGCCGCTCACGCCAACAACATCTGGGTCGGTATTTGCGGTGAAATGGCCGCAGATGTCGCCCTCATTCCGCTTCTCCTCGGTCTCGGCGTGGACGAACTAAGCGTGAGCTCGAGTTTGGTTCCACGGGTAAAACTTGCGGTGCAGAGCGTCGCGATGCCCGAGTGTCGCCAACTAGTCGATCTGGCGTTAAGGCTAAAAACTCCGACGGAAATTCTTGAGCTCTGCTTGAAACTCGCCAGCCAGCGTTACGGCGACTTGTTAGGCTGAGAAATTACTCTCCCGTTTCGGTCTCGGGATCTGGTTTGAGCCCTTCTTCTTCCATTTTTCGAAGGACATCCGTCATGTCGTCCACTTCGTCCCAAACTTCCTGGCTGACGTAGATTGGCGCCTTTTGCTGTGTGGCCAGGGCGATGCAATCGCTCGGACGCGCGTCCAATTCGATAATTTTTTTCTGCTGCAGCTCGTTCTCGGCGCGAATGATCGCGCGCGCATAGTAGGTCGCATTTTTCAGATCGTTAATGATGACGCGTTCCACTTTTGCCCCGAGCGCAGTCATCAGGTGCGCCATCAAATCGTGGGTGAGCGGCCGCTCCTTGGAAATTTCGCGCATGAACATGGTGATTGCGCTCCCGACGGTTTGATCGACGTAGATGATAAACACCTTGTCGTTGTTTCCGATAAAAACCGCGCAACCGCCACTCGTCGGCAAAACTGCGCGCACTTGCACCTCGATCACCGTCTTATTCATCCCGGTAAGAGGTTATCCGCACGGAGAGGAAAAACAAGGGAGCGCGCTCCGCCATTTTAGGCGTGATTTTTTTTTCATGCGCGCTTGAATGTTTTGCGCACTGCTAGAGAATGCCGGTTGCGAAACGCCGCAGGGATTAAGAGAAATGAAGAGCGAGTGGGACCTTGAGTCCGCTATTGCCACCTACAACGTAGATGGCTGGAGCGGCGGTTATTTTTCAATCAATGAAAACGGCAACGTCGTTGCGATGCCGTTGCAGGAAAACGGCGGCAAGATCGACATTCTCGAAGTCGTCAGTGAAGCCCGCTCGCGTGGACTAAGTTTTCCGCTCGTTATCCGGTTTCAGGATTTGCTTCGTCACCGCGTTGAATCGGTCAACCGTGCGTTTCAAAACGCGATCAGTGAGTTTGGTTATGGCAATCAGTACCGCGGCGTTTTCCCGATCAAGGTCAATCAATTACGCGAAGTGATCGAAGAGATCGTCGATGCCGGCCAGCAATTTCATTTCGGGCTCGAAGCCGGCAGCAAACCGGAACTGGTGGCCGCTCTGGCAATGCACAAAGATTCGGAGAGTCTGATCATTTGTAACGGTTACAAAGATCCGGCTTACGTGCGGATTGCACTGCTTGGCCGAAAGCTTGGGAAGCCGGTCGTCATTGTGGTCGAGAAATTAGAGGAGCTCGATCAAACGATTCGTGCAGCCAAGGAAGTCGGCGTCGAACCTCAAATTGGAATTCGCGTCCGTCTTCATAGCAAAGGCTCGGGTAAATGGGCCCCCAGTGCGGGTGAAAATGCGAAATTCGGTCTCGATACCACCGGCCTCGTCGCCGCCAGCGAAATGCTGAAGGCCGCTGGAATGGCCAATGCCTTGAAGCTTGTCCACTTCCACGTCGGCTCGCAAGTGCCCGACATCTCCACAATCAAGCGCGCGGTGCGTGAGGCGGCCCGTTACTACGCCAAGATGTGCAAGCTCGGTCACGATCTCGGCTATCTTGATGTGGGTGGCGGCCTCGGCGTTGATTATGACGGTTCGCGCAGTGATTTCGACAGCTCGGCAAATTATTCGCTTCAGGAATATGCCAACGACGTCGTTTGGAACATCATGGATGTCTGCGATTCAGAGAAAGTGGCGCATCCGGCGATTGTGAGTGAAGGAGGACGCGCGATCGTCGCGCATCATTCGGTTCTGGTCGTTGAAGCATTTAGCTCGATCGAAAAAACGACGCCAAAGCAGAAAGTGGAGGCGACCGAGAAAGATCACAAACTGGTGGCCGAAATTCTCGATGTGAAGCAGCGTCTCAAGCGCGGCAATCGCCTGGAAAGTTTGCACGACATTCAGCAGATCAAGGAAGAAGCGCAGCAGACATTTGAGCTCGGGCTGCTCGATCTCGAATCAAAAGCAAAAGTGGACACTGTTTATTGGCAGCTGGCGCAGCAAATCGTCAATATGCATCGCGGGCTGCGCTATGTGCCGGACGAAGTAAAGGCGCTCGAAGTGTCGCTGGCCGATCAATACATCTGCAATTTTTCCGTCTTTCAATCGTTGCTCGATCACTGGGCGCTCGGCCAGCTTTTTCCGATCATGCCAATCCATCGCCTAACAAGTCAGCCGGATCGCAACGGAATGATCGTCGACATTACCTGCGACTCGGACGGCAAAGTATCGAAGTTCACCGATCTTCAGGATGTGCGCGACACGCTTCCGCTTCATCGGATCACGCCGGGCGAAATTTATTATCTCGGCGTATTCATGGTCGGAGCTTATCAGGACATCATGGGTGACCTGCACAATTTATTTGGCCGCGTCACCGAAGTGCACGTTTTTCTCGATCCGGATGAAGAGAGCGGCTGGTACATCGAAGAAGTGATCGAAGGAAGCACCATCGGAGAAGTGCTTTCGATGACCCAATGGGACAAGGTCGAGCTGATGCGTTTGCTCAAAACCCAGGTGGACGACGCAATCAAAACTGATTTCCTCAAGCCAAACGATGCAATGAAACTGTTGTCCGATTACGAACGCCTCTTACAGGAGTACACTTATCTCTCACTCAACGGCACCAAACCAGCGCCTCCTCCGGGTAATTGGCTTCCGCTCAGTTAAAGCTGTAGTCGCGCCGCTCGACCAGGGCGCGATTAGGTTCGCCATGTAAACTCTATTGGATCTTCGCCGTGCTGTTCAACTCGCTCACCTTCGTCGTTTTCTTCGTCGCCGTCGTCTCGCTCTATTGGAGTATTCGCAGCTGGAAGCTTCGAAAAAACTTACTCGTGGCCGCCAGTTATGTTTTTTACGGCGCGTGGAATCCGCCATTTGCCGCGCTCCTTTTCTCGACAACGGCGATGGATTTCTGGCTGGGCCACCAAATCGGCAAGGCAAAGGACCGGCATCGCAAACGCCGTTGGCTGGTCGCAAGCGTTTGCATGAATCTGAGCATGCTCGGGTTTTTCAAGTACGGAAATTTTCTTCTTCAGAATTTCCAATGGCTGCTCGCTCGGGTCGGCATTATTTACCAGCCTCCGCACCTCGACATCCTGCTGCCGGTTGGCATCTCCTTTTATACCTTCCATTCGCTTTCCTACACGCTAGATATTTACCGCGGCGTTTTGCAGCCTACGCGATCTCTTCGAGACTTTGTCCTGGCAGTTTCATTTTTCCCGCAGCTGGTTGCAGGACCGATCGTGCGAGCCGGGGATTTTCTGCCGCAACTCCAACATCCGCCACGCTTGAAGACTAATCAGTTCTTTTGGGGGCTCGCCCTGATGACGCTCGGGTTGTTCGAAAAAATCGTCCTCGCCGACACTTTGCTCTCCGGATCGGCCGATCGTGTTTTTGGTTATCCCGGTCCGCTGGTTACGCTTGATTCATGGGCCGGCGTGCTCGCGTTTGCCGGTCAGATCTTTTTCGACTTCGCTGGCTATTCCATTACCGCGATCGGTGCGGCGTTAACCCTCGGGTTTCATTTGAAAGATAATTTTCGTTTTCCTTATGCTGCGATTGGTTTTTCCGATTTCTGGCGACGCTGGCACATTTCGCTTTCCACCTTTCTTCGTGATTACCTTTACATTCCGCTCGGCGGAAATCAGGTCCGTCCGTTCCGTGCGGCGCTCAATCTGGTCATCGTGATGTTTCTAGGTGGTCTCTGGCACGGCGCGGCCTGGACATTTGTCGTCTGGGGTTTGTTGCACGGCTCCTATTTGGTGATCGAGCGGGTATTGCGGATTTTTTTCGAACAGAAGCCGTGGGCTGGAACGTTGCCAGTTCGTATTCTCTGCGGGTTTGCAACTTACGGTGCGGTTTGCATCGCATGGGTATTTTTCCGCGCATCCGACTTCACCATTGCCAGTCGAATGTTGACTGGCATGTTCGGCGGACATCCAAATGGAGACGCAATTCTTACCACGCGCGAGCTTTTGCAAATTGGAATCGTCACCTTCGGCGTAATTGGATTGCACTGGTCGATGCGCGAGGAGTCGTTCGAGACGACGGTCATGCGTTTGCCCGCCTGGGCGATCACCGCGATCGGGTCGATCATGGCGTTCGCGATTATTTTTACTCAAGGGACTAGTAATGCGTTCATCTATTTCCAGTTTTAGAGAACGGTTGCGATTGCCGCGGTTGTTTTTCCGCAGACCTTCGCGCGAAGAGCAAATCCACGGCGGCCCGCCGCTGGAATTCGAGCGTCCAATTCCGGTTGCGCCCTGGCGTGGCATTGCCGTTGTCATCACGATCGTCGTCATCGCAGCAACTACGGCCTGGGAAATCTACTGCCGCTCGATCGGTTACGGTCCAACATTAAATGACAACGAAGATCTCTGGACTCTGCGCCGGCGCGCTGTCACACCCGAGTCGATTGTGATCATCGGTGATTCCCGCGCCTGGTTCGATTGCGACCTTGATGAATTGCAAAAGGGTTTGGGTAAACGGCCAATCCAACTTGCGCTCGCAGGTTCAATGACATTTCCGGTGCTGGCCGACTTGGCAAACGACCAGAGCTTTCACGGCACGATCATTTGCAGCTTTGTTCCGATGTTGTTTTTCGCGCCGCCTGGCACTCCACCAGCGGAGCGCGCCGAGAAAACCGTGAAACGGTTTCACAATCAAACACCAGCCCAGTGGGCGAGTGAATACTTGGCGATGTCGCTGGAGAAGCACGTCGCGTTTCTAAAACCAGATGATCTGAGTCTGGAAGCCTATTTGAACCGATTGCCGATTCCCAATCGTCCCGGGGCGCAGGTGCCGCCAACGTTTCCGCCTTACTTTGACGTTGTTGATCACGAACGGCGCGCGCGGATGTGGGAGAAATGCGCTGAGCCTGGAAGCGAATTGGCGAAACGGACCCAACAGATCTGGATCCCGCTTTTCACGCCGCCTCCTCCTCCGAGTTATATCCCGAAAGATGTTTTCATGGCGAAGATGAAGGATGGAATTGAGAAACGTTTTGCTGACACGGTCGCGGCCGTGGACAAAATTCGTGCCCGCGGCGGCAAAATCGTTTTCGTTCGCTTTCCGCACACCGGCGGACTGAAAGAACTCGAGGATAAAATTTCGCCCCGGCAGCAAAACTGGGATCCACTGCTGCAAATGACCCACGCGCCCGGAATTTATTATTCGGATTTCCCGGAGCTGTCGGGATTCAATTGTCCGGAGTGGTCGCATTTGTCAGCCGGTGATTCTGTTGAATTTACGAAACGGCTCGTTCCTCATTTGCGCGAGGTGCTTCAAATGTAGATATCGATTCGCGATGAAATTTTCACATCCGAATAGTCCGCCCCTCGCGTCGTCTAAATTGAAATGAAAAAAATAGTACTAGCAATGGCATTGGCAGTCGCGGCACCGTTCGCGTGGGGACAGGTCTCGGAGACCACCACCACGACCACGACTGAGGGCGACGGCACAATCACGGAGTTTTCTCCGGGAAGCACGATTGTGTTGAAAGAAACTACCGGTCCGGTCCATTACCGCTTCGGCAAGAAAGTGGTTTATGTGACGCGCAGCGGTAAGGAACTGGATCCGACAATGGTTCAGGAGCGCGTCAAAGTCGGAGTTCCGGTGCACGTGCACTATGTTGGCACGGGCGATAACATGGTCGTTGATCGCGTTGTCCTCGACGAAGATTAAGACCAACTAAACATTCGCGCCTCCTCTGCTTTGCCAATTTTATGAGCGGAGCGGAGAGGCGCGTTTTGCGTACCGGCTCCAGAGCTTAGTCGCCTTGTCTGACCGCATCGGCGAACGCGACCTCGCCGGATCTCAAATCCAGCTCAGCTTCCGCCCGCGTGCCAAAGATTCGGGCGCGATTTTCATCAAATTCCCTCTCCCAGCGAGCAACGACAACGCTGGCGAGACAATTGCCAATCACATTTACGCAGGTGCGCCCCATATCCATCAGCTCGTCCACGCCGAAAATTACAGCGATGCCAACCGGTCCGAGCCCCGCGGGAACAAATGAATTCAGAGTCGCGAGCAAAATAACGAGCGACGCCCGCGGGACGCCGGCCACACCTTTGGAGGTGAGCATCAACGTCAGCATCATCGTGACTTGCTGACCGATCGCCATGTGCCAACCCATGGTTGTTTCGGCCGCCTGCGCCACGAACACGGATGCGACCGCCAGGTATAAGGTTGATCCGGTCAGATTGAATGAATAACCGGTCGGCATCACAAAACCGACAATGCGTGGCGGCACACCGAATCGTTCCATCGCCTGCATTGCTTTTGGCAAAGCCGATTCGCTGCTGGTGGTGGCAAAAGCAATCGTTGCCGGTTCGCGCACCGCGCGCACAAATTCTCGCCATGGAACTCGCGCGATAAAAATCGTCAAACCGAAAACGATTAAGACGAAAATGACCAGCGCGAGATAAAGCGAGAGAATCAATTTGCCCAGATTGCCGAGCACACTTGGGCCTTGAGTCGCAATTGTGTGTGCCATTGCCGCGCCGACGCCAATCGGCGCAAACATCATCACGTAGTTCGTGAACTTGAACATGATCTGCGCCAGACTTTCCATCGCGCGCACGATCGGTTGCCCTTTTTCGCCAACCGCGGAGACCGCCAGCGCGAACAAAACGCTGAAAGCAACGATTTGCAGCACGTCGCCGCGCACCATCGCTTCAATTATGCTCGACGGAAACACGTGCACGAGCGTGTCCACGAACGTCTTGGGCTGGCTTTGCCCGATCGTTTTGACGATGTCGATGTTAGATGCGGCGAGCATGACGCCCGCGCCGGGTCTAATCAAATTCACCACCGCCAGACCAATAAAGAGCGCCGCCGTCGTAACGATCTCGAAAAAAATTAATGCCTTGATTCCCATCCGTCCGACTTTTTTCAACGCGCCAGCTCCGGCGATGCCTACGACAATGGTCGAGAAGACAAGCGGCGCGATGATCGACTTGATCAGGTTAATGAAGATGTCGCGCAGAAAATAAATCTTGTTTCCCCAGTCAGGGCGCAACCAGCCAATCAGTCCGCCGACAATGAGTCCGATGAAAACTTGCGTGGTGAGCGACGGTCGATACCAGGGCCGGCGCATCGGAATGCTTTCATCCACAGGTTTCACAGATTTTCGGAGATTATAGAATCTCAGGAACAAAATCTGTGTAAATCTGCGTAATCTGTGGATCAATCCTCTCTTCGATGTTTCTGACTCATCTTGAATGCACAGCCTGCGGATTGCGGCATGACTGGAAACGACTGCAGAATCTCTGCACCGCTTGCGGCAAACCGCTCTTCGCCGCTTACGATCTGGCCGCGCTTCTCCAGCTCGGTTGTTTGAAGCAGTCGACGATTGGATTGCGTGAGAAATCGTTGTGGCGATGGCGGGAGATTTTGCCGCTGCCGCAAGACGTGGCACCGGTTTCGTTGGGGGAAGGGGGAACGCCATTGTTGCGCGCGGAGAGATTCGGCGACGACGACGTTGATCTTTGGGTCAAGGATGAATCGTTGAATCCGACGCAAAGTTTCAAAGCGCGCGGAATGTCGGTCGCCGTCTCGATGGCGAAATATCTCGGCGCAAAGAAACTCGCTGCTCCGAGTGCCGGGAACGCCGGCGGGGCGCTCGCAGCCTACGCTGCTCGGGCTGGACTGGAAGCGCACGTTTTCATGCCGCGCGATACGCCGTTTGCAAATGTTGTCGAATGCCGGGAGCTCGGCGCAGAGGTCACACTGATCGACGGCCTCATCACCGATTGCGGCGCGCAGATTGCACGGCGCAAAGAAAAAGAGGGTTGGTTCGACCTGTCCACGCTGAAAGAGCCGTACCGGGTCGAAGGAAAGAAAACGCTCGGCTACGAAATTGCCGAGCAGCTGGACTGGAGATTGCCGGACGTGGTTCTTTATCCGACTGGCGGCGGCACAGGTCTTGTCGGAATGTGGAAAGCGTTCGACGAAATGGAAGCGCTCGGTTGGATCGATAACAAGCGTCCGCGGATGTTTTCGGTGCAAGCGAGCGGCTGTGCGCCGATCGTTCGCGCGTTCGAAGCCGGCGAGAGATTCGCGACTGAATTTGAAAACGCGCAAACGGCCGCGTCCGGTCTGCGCGTGCCGAAAGCGATTGGCGATTTTTTGATTTTAAGAATTCTACGCGAATCGAACGGCGGTGCGATCGCCATCGATGACGAGGAAATGATTCGGACCGTGCGCGAAGTTGGAAAAAGCGAAGGTCTGTTCGTTGCGCCGGAAAGCGCGGCCTGTTTTGCCGCCTTCAAGATACTACGCGCGACCGGCAAGATCGACATCGGCGAGCGCGTCGTTATCTTTAACACCGGCTCGGGAATCAAATATCTTGATTGTCATGGACGAAAATAAATGACGGAGATCTCTCCAACTTCGGTCAAACAAGCGCTGCAAAGTTCTGCACCGGTTTCCGAAATCCTGGTGCGCGGTTGGATCCGAACTCGCCGTGACTCGAAGGATTTCTCATTCATCGAGGTGAATGACGGCTCGTCGTTGCGCAATTTGCAGATTATTGCGCGAGATTCATTGCCGAATTACGCCGAGATCCAGCGGCTGATGACCGGTGCATCGGTGGTTATCGCCGGTGAGCTGGTTACGTCGCAAGGCAAGGGCCAACAATGGGAGCTCGTTGCCAATAGGATCGAGATTGTTGGTTCGGCGGACGAATCGTACCCGCTTCAGAAAAAGGGACACACTGCGGAATTCCTGCGTGAAATCGCGCATCTTCGTCCGCGATCGAATCTTTTCGGATCTGTTTTTCGTGTCCGAAGCCGGCTCGCGTTTGCCATTCATCAGTTTTTTCACGAGCGCGGCTTTGTTTATATTCACACGCCCATCATTACCGGCAGCGACTGCGAGGGGGCGGGTGAATTGTTTCGCGTCAGCACCATTGATCCCAAAACGCCGCCTCGTCGCCCCGACGGAAACATCGATTATGCCAAAGATTTTTTTGCGCGTCAGGCCTATCTCACGGTCAGCGGCCAACTCGAAGCGGAAGCGTTTGCTTGTGCGTTATCGAAAGTTTATACCTTCGGTCCAACTTTTCGCGCGGAGAATTCGAACACGTCGCGGCACGCGAGCGAATTTTGGATGATCGAGCCTGAAGTCGCGTTTTGCGATCTCAACTGCAACATGGACCTCGCGGAAGAGATCGTGAAATATCTGATCCGCGACAGCCGCGAGAATTGCGCGGATGAGCTCGAATTCTTTGCCAAGTTCGTGGACAAGGAATTGTTGCCACGGCTCGATTTCGTTTTGGAGAGAAAATTTCAACGAATCACCTACAGCGACGCGATCGATCTTCTAAAAAAGAGCGGCCAGAAGTTCGAGTTCCCGATCGAATACGGTTTGAATTTGCAGTCGGAGCACGAGCGCTGGCTGACTGAGAAACATTTTAAAAGTCCGGTGACGGTCTGCAATTACCCGAAAGAGATCAAACCGTTTTACATGCGATTAAATGACGACGGCAAAACCGTGACGGCGATGGACCTGCTCGTTCCCGGAATCGGCGAAATTGTTGGCGGCAGTCAGCGTGAAGAGCGTCTCGATGTTCTGGAGGCGAACATGCGGCGACACAAAATGGATCCAGCCGATTATAAATGGTACCTCGATCTTCGCCGCTACGGCACGGTGCCACATTCCGGTTTCGGTCTCGGTTTTGAGCGGATGCTGATGTTTGTTACCGGCGTTTCAAATATCCGCGACGTGATTCCATTCGCACGTACGCCAGGCAGCGCGGAATTCTGAGCGTTAGTTTCGGGGAATGGCTGACGCCGGGAACTCAGAGACCACCGTTGGATATCTTCCTCGATCGGCCCCTGCACGAAAAACTCCCGATCGATGAACGGATCGAGAAGGAGCGCTTCGTTTGCCAGTGAAATAGGTTAAACTCCGTTTCCCAAAAGCGTAACGGCGTCGTCCCATTCTCGGGAAAAATCGTTGGCCACGTTGGGCATCCTGTTCGTTGGCAAGTACCTCCGCCAGTGATGATTGTAATTTCCGTTATGGCAACGGCATGAAGCCTGCAAGTCACGCCGGCGAACCTTCGGAGGAATAGCTTATGCGCTTTATTTTTGTCCTTATTCTTGCGGCGACATCATGGTGCCGCGGCGATGAAACAATCAGCGGCCGCTGGGAAGGATCGATCCAGATTCCTGACCGCGAGCAAAAAGTGATCGTCGATTTGGCGGAGGATGGCAAAGGCGGTTGGACTGGCTCGGTTACCATGCCCGGTTTGAGTGTGAAGGGCGCGACGTTGACGGACATTACGCTAAAAGATTCCGAATTGACGTTCGGAATCAAAAGCGCGCTTAACGTGCAACGAGTCGGCCCAATAAATTTCAAGGCGCACCTCGCGTCTGATGACACGCTGACGGGCGATTTCGTCGAGGGCGGCAACACCGCGCCGTTCACACTGAAAAAAACAGGAGCGGCGCAAGTGGATGCTCCACCGCGCAGCACGGCAGTTTCGAAAGAGATCGAAGGCGAATGGAAAGGCGAATACGAAATGACCGGGTATCCGCGCCATGTGACTCTCAAACTCTTAAATCACCCGGACGGGGCGTCGGCCGATTTCGTTATCGTTGGCAAAAAGATCAATAACTTGCCGGTCGACCTGGTGACGCAGGAGGGCGATTTGCTCACGATCGATTCGCACGAAACCGGTGTCAGTTATGAAGGCCGCTGGCACAAGCAAAACGCCGAGATCAAAGGAACTTTGTTTCAAGGCGCTGTCGAAACGCCCCTGGTGTTGCGGCTGGCAAAATAAGAAAGCGCATTTATGAAAATCTCACGACTTTTTCTTTCTGGCTTCGGCTTGCTCTTGGCCGGGATTTGTTCCGCCCAAAACATGTTTCGCGGCGATATGGCGCATTCCGGTGTTTATTCCGGACCGGCGCCGCGACAATTTCATCGCATGAAATGGAAATTTGCCACCGGCGACCGCGTCGTTTCCTCTCCGGTCATTCAAGGCAGTACGATCTATTTCGGGAGCGATGACGGCAACGTCTACGCGGTCGATGCAGGCACCGGCCGGCAAGTCTGGAAGCGCACAACCGGCGGACCAGTTTGTGCCACTCCAGCAGTTGCGAAGGAAACGGTCTACATCGGAAGTTACGACGGAAAGTTTTACGCGCTCAACGCGCAGACCGGCGCGGTGAAATGGAAATTCGCAACTGAAGGCGAACGCCGGTTTGAAGCGAAAAATTTGCACGGGATCCTGCCGAAAAACCAAACGATTGCGGATCCATACGACATTTTCCTGTCCAGCCCCGTAGTCGTTCAAGACGCGGTTTATTTCGGCAGCGGCGACGGAAATCTTTATGCGCTCGACGCCAATTCCGGCGATCTGAAATGGAAATTCAAAACCAACGACGTTGTGCACGCTTCACCCGCGTTTGCCGGCGGCGTTTTATTTGTCGGAAGCTGGGACAGTTATTTCTATGCGGTCGACGCGAAGACGGGAAAAGAGAAGTGGCGATTTCATGGCGGCGAAGATCCGCTGATTCACAATCAAGTTGGATTCCAGTCGTCACCGGCTGTGGTCAATGGCGTCGTTTACACTGGTTGCCGCGATTCGAATGTCTATGCGATCGACGCCGCAAATGGCAAGGAGAAGTGGCATTTCCCCAACGAACTGAGTTGGGTCATCACGTCTCCGGCGGTGGCGAACTCCAAAATATTTTTTGCCACTTCTGACTCGAGTCTTTATCACGTTGTTGAAGCGAGCACCGGCAAATCGATCCTCAAAAAGCAGGACAAAGCCTATATGTTTTCTTCGCCGGCCGTAGTCGACGATGTTGTCTTAATCGGTGTGCTAAATGGAACGCTCGAGGCGCGTGATCTAAATAGTGGCGAAGTGCTATGGGATTTTCAAACCGAAGCGTCCAAACAGAATAAAGGTTGGGTCCTGACTGCGGATCGAAAATTCAATCAACAGCTGTTATTTTATTCCGGCTGGCGCGAGGTCCCCATTGTTGGTAGCGACAAACAATTGAGCGTCGGCTCGATATTTTCGTCGCCGCTGGTCAGCGAAGGCGTGGTTTACTTCGGCAGCGCAGATGGCTTCGTCTACGCCATCGACTAAGAACAAAAGGAATTGGAGCGCGCGAAATTATTTCTTCTTTTTCGACTCCCGCTTGGATTCCTTCGCTTCTTTTGGCTCTCTAATCTCTTTTGATTCCTTCGGCTCTTTCGCAATTTTTTTGGACTCGCCGGGCCGATATTCTTCCTGTTCGGCGGCAGCAAAGGCTTTCTCCAAGCCGACCATGTCTTCTCCCGGCCGAAGCGTATCGAAGGTCTCGGCTTCCTTGCGCAGTTGTTCCTCCGAATAATTGGCGGCTTTGATTGAGAGGCCGATGCGGCGTTCGACTTTGTCCACCTTGATCACGCGGGCTTCGACTTCCTGGCCGACCTTTAATACATCTTTTACTTTTGCAACGTGGTCTTCGCTTAATTGCGAAATGTGGACGAGGCCATCGATGTCGTCCTGCAATTGCACGAACGCGCCGAAGCTGGCGAGCTTGGTGACCTGTCCTTTGACGAGATCGCCGATCTTATATTTCTGATCGATTGCTTTCCATGGATCGTCGCTCAGTTGTTTAATGCCGAGACTGATCCGCTGGTTCGTCTTATCAATGTCGATGACTTCCGCTTCGACCTCGTCGCCTTTCTTGAATACTTCGCTCGGATGATTGATTTTCCGCGTCCAGCTCAAGTCGGAAACGTGAATCATCCCGTCGATTCCTTCCTCCAACTCCACAAAGGCGCCGTAGGCGGTCATGTTACGAATCTTGCCTTTCACGCGGCTGCCGATGGTGAATTTCTTTTCGATCTCATCCCACGGATTTGGTTCGAGCTGACGCAGGCCTAGCGAAATCTTCTGCTCCTCTTTGTTCACACCGAGGACGACGGCCTCGACTTCCTGGCCGACACTCAAAATGTCCGATGGACGCATGATTCGTTTCGTCCACGACAACTCTGAAACGTGGATTAGGCCTTCCACCCCTTCCTCGAGTTCAACGAAGGCGCCGTACGGGACCAGATTCGTAATCTTGCCCTTCACTTTCTGTCCGGCCGGGAAGCGTTCTTCAATCTGGTCCCACGGATTTTTCTGAGTCTGTTTGAGACCTAGCGAGACGCGCTCTTTTTCTTTATTGATGTCGAGCACCTGGACTTCGAGCTGCTGACCGACCTTTACCAGTTCGCTCGGATGACCTAGGCGACCCCAGGTCATGTCGGTAATGTGAAGCAGACCGTCCATGCCATCGAGATCGATAAACGCGCCAAAGTCCGTCAGATTTTTTACCGTACCCTGGACGCGGTCGCCTACTTTCACGCCTTCCATGAACTTCTGGCGCTTCTCGCTGCGTTCCTGTTCAATTAACTCGCGCCGGCTGAGCACGACGTTCCGCCGGTCGTCATTGATTTTGACAATTTTGAAATCGTAGGTGTTGCCGACGAACTGCTGCAAATCTTTCGGCGGCACAATATCGATCTGTGACGCCGGTAAAAACGCTTCAACGCCGATGTTCACCATCAGCCCGCCCTTCACGACCGATTTCACTTTGCCTTTGATCAACCCGTCTTCCTGGAACACGCTGGCAATCTTGTTCCAGTTTTGGCGATAAGCGGCCTTCTCTTTGGATAGAACGACCATCCCTTCGTCGTTCTCAAGGCGTTCGAGCAAAACATCCACCTCGTCGCCAACTTCGAGGTTGTCGGTGTCTTCAAATTCATTGATTGAAATAACGCCCTCGGATTTGTAACCGATGTCCACCAGCACCTCGCGCGGACGGACTTCCAATATCCGTCCCTTAACGATGCTGCCTTCACGGAAGTCCGGCATCGGCTTCGACATTACATCCTGCATTTGAATCATATAAAATAAGGCTCCTTCGGCCCGACCGGCGGTTTGGAACCGCCCGAGTTCCCGCCAGGCAAAAGCCGCGGAAATTGGGAGCGCACAGTAGGCGTTTTCCTTTAGCGGGTCAACCTTGAGATTGGACGTTGACCATTGAGCCTTCGGCGTTTCTCTCCATATTTGTCACAATGTCAGTCCTTCGTTTAACGGTCCTGGCCGCGGCCTTGCTTGCAATTTCCATTCGTGCCGAATCTCCGGCCGAGCAGAAAGTGCTGGCGGGGATTCGGTTGCCCGATATATCGGTCGTTCATCTGTGGGCGTCGTGGTGTTCAAATTGTCAGGCTGAGCTGAAAAGTGGCGGATGGCTCAAAACGATCAAAGACAATCCGCAGGTTAAGTTCTATTTCGTCTCGGTTTGGAATGACGGTCAGGACGGCGCTGCGATGCTGAAGAAATTCGGAATCGCGGATCAGCCAAATGTCGCTATCATCGCCGATCCGGGCCCGCGGCGCGGTGACAAGAAAATCAAAGAGTTCGCCGGGTTGCCGCTTTCGTGGATTCCGACGACCTGGATCTTCACCGGCGGCGACTTGCGCTACGCGCTTAATTATGGCGAAATGCGTTTTCCCGTGCTCCAGCAATTTCTCGAAGATACCAAATCGGAATGGTCGCATGAGGGTGAGCCGAAGCTAGAGGAATCAAAATGATCGAAGTTCCAGCCGCGCCCGCAACCGGCTCGAAAAAGCCGCCCGCGATTCTTTCGATGATTGGCGAGACGCCTCTCGTCGAGGTCACGCAGTTTGATACCGGCCCGTGCAAACTTTTCCTCAAACTTGAAAATCAGAATCCCACCGGCTCGATCAAAGACCGGATCGCGTTGTCGATGGTTGAAGCAGCCGAGCGCGACGGATTCTTGCAGCCTGGCGGCACGGTGGTGGAGGCGACCGCCGGCAACACCGGCCTCGGTCTCGCGTTAGTGGCGGCGGCCAAAGGTTATCGCTTGGTCCTGGTGATCCCAGACAAAATGTCGCAGGAAAAAATTTCCCACGTCCGTGCGCTTGGAGCGGAGGTACACCTCGCGCGTTCTGACGTGACGCGCGGTCATCCGGAATATTATCAGGACGTCGCCGCCCGATTGGCCGGAGAAATTTCGGGCGGATTTTATGTTAATCAATTCGGCAATCCGGCGAACCCGCTCGCGCATGAGCGCACGACCGGACCGGAAATTTGGGAACAAATGAGGCATGACGTCGATGCCATTGTGGTTGGCGTCGGGTCCGGCGGAACGCTCACCGGTCTCGGCCGATTTTTTAACCGGGTGAAACCGCGCCGCGGCATCGAGATGGTTTTGGCCGACCCGACCGGCTCAATTCTTTTCGAATATGTGAAGACCGGCAAATTGGTTGAATCGGGAAGCTGGGCAGTCGAAGGAATTGGGGAAGATTTCGTTCCCGAAATTGCCGACATGTCGCTGGTGACTGAGGCTTACGAGATCGACGACGAAGAAAGTTTCGCGACCGCGCGCGATCTCTTGCGGCGCGAAGGAATCTTTGGTGGTTCGTCCACGGGCACGCTGTTTGCAGGCGCCTTGCGATATTGTCGCGAGCAAAAACAGCCGAAACGAGTGGTGAGTCTCGTTCCTGACACCGGCAACAAATATCTTTCAAAGATGTATAACGATTTCTGGATGACAGAACAGGGGTTCATTCATCGAGCGCCGCACGGCGACTTGAGTGACCTGATTAGCCACCGCTACGAGGCGGGCGAGGTCATCACCGTTGGGCCTGACGACACGTTGCTAACTGCATTCAAGCGGATGCGAGGCGCCGATGTTTCCCAGCTTCCGGTAGTCGATCAAAATAGACGAGCGATCGGAATTCTCGATGAATCCGATGTCTTGGTGAAAGTGCATCGCGATTCGACTCGATTTAACGATCAGGTCAAGAGCGCGATGACCGACCGACTCGAAACGCTGCCGCCGAATGCGAACATTAACGATTTGCTCGAGGTTTTCGATCGCGGCCGCGTCGCGATTGTGATGGAGGACGATAAATTTCTCGGGCTGATCACCCGCACCGATTTGCTCTCTTATTTGCGGCTGCACATGCCGAAGTCATCCGTCCCGACGTCGCGCGAATATTCCTGAAATGAAGCGACAACACGACTTTGCCACGCGGGCTATTCATGCCGGCCAGGAACCGGACCCGACCACCGGCGCGATCATGACGCCGATCTACGCGACATCCACTTATGTCCAGGAGAGTCCGGGAAAACATAAGGGCTTCGATTACGCGCGCTCGATTAACCCAACCCGACTCGCGTATGAAAGATGCATCGCCGATCTGGAAGGTGGCACGCGCGGTTTTGCCTTTGCTTCCGGACTGGCTGCGATGTCCACCGCGCTCGAACTACTCGACAGTGGTTCGCATGTGGTGGTCAGCGACGATCTCTATGGCGGCACCTTTCGCCTGTTCGAGCGAGTGAGGAAGCGCTCGGCCAACCTGGATTTTACCTACGTCGATTTGACCGACTCATCGCGGTTGGAAAAAGCGATTAAACCGAATACACGAATGGTTTGGATTGAAACGCCAAGCAATCCACTCCTCAAAATCATCGATCTGGAAGCGATTGCGAAAATCGCGCGCGAAAACAAAATCATTTCCGTTTCCGATAACACCTTCGCCAGTCCGTGGATTCAACGACCGATCGAGTTTGGATTCGATTTGGTGATTCATTCTGCGACCAAATATTTGAATGGTCACTCCGATCTCGTCAGCGGCGTGGTCGTGGTGGGTGAGAACAAGGAGTTGGGCGACCAGATTGCCTTTCTCCAGAATTCCGTGGGTGCGATTGCCGGTGCATTCGACAGCTTTTTTGTCATGCGGAGTTTGAAAACGCTTGCTTTGCGAATGGAACGGCATTGCGCGAACGCGCTCGAGATTGCTCGCTGGCTGGAGGAACAACCGCAGGTCAAGTCGGTGCATTATCCCGGGTTGAAATCGCATCCCCAGCACGATCTCGCGCGGACGCAGATGCGCGCCTTCGGAGGGATGGTGACGATCGTTCTGAAGACCGACCTGGCGGGAACGCGCCGATTTCTCGAGAATACTCATCTTTTCGCGCTCGCCGAAAGTCTCGGTGGAGTGGAGAGCCTGATCAATCATCCCGCACTGATGACGCACGCATCCGTGCCGAAAGAACAACGAGAAGCGCTCGGCGTTGGTGATTCACTCGTTAGGCTATCGGTCGGGATCGAAGATTTGCGCGATTTGATCGACGATTTGCAATTCGCCTTCGAAGCGATCTGATTCGCCGATGGGCAACAGCTTCGGCCAGCTTTTTCGGATAACGACGTTTGGTGAGTCGCACGGTGGCGGCATCGGCGTCGTGATCGATGGTTGTCCGCCCAGAGTCAAGATCGAGCGGGCGGAGATCCAGCGCGAGCTTGATCGGCGCCGTCCTGGTCAAAGCAGAATCACAACGCAGCGCAAAGAAGAAGACCACTGCGAAATTCTGTCCGGAGTTTTTAGCGGCGAATCGTTAGGCACGCCGATTGCCATCCTGGTTCGCAACCAGGACGCTCGCTCGGAGGATTACGCCGAAATGGCGAAAACCTTTCGGCCCTCGCACGCCGATTTTACTTACGATGCCAAGTACGGCATCCGAAACTGGCAGGGTGGCGGGCGGGCGTCGGCGCGGGAGACGATTGGACGCGTCGCTGCCGGCGCGATCGCGCGAAAAGTTTTGACGACGCTTTATCCGAAGATCGAGATCCTCGCCTACGTAACCGAAATCCACGAGATCGCGGCCAAGATCGACAAGTCGAGAGTGAGAAGGAACAGTGTCGACGCAAACATCGTTCGTTGTCCTGACCTTGCGGCTGCCACGAAAATGATTTCGCTGATCGAGAAAACCCGGGCGCAGGGCGATTCGTTAGGCGGCGTGATCGAATGTGTCGTTCGAAGCGCTCCGGCGGGCTGGGGCGAGCCAGTCTTCGACAAACTCGAAGCCGATCTGGCCAAGGCAATGTTGAGTTTGCCGGCCACGAAAGGTTTTGAGATCGGTTCTGGATTTTCGGCAACAAAAATGCGCGGTTCGGAGCACAATGACCCGTTTGAAATCCGAAGTGGGAAAATTCGAACGTCGACAAACTACTCCGGCGGCGTTCAAGGTGGAATTTCAAACGGCGAGGAGATTTATTTTCGAGTAGCGTTCAAACCAACGGCTACTATCGCTCGAGAACAAGAAACGGTGACCGCTGCGCGAGAGGAAACAAAACTTGGCGGGCGTGGCCGCCACGATCCATGCGTCCTGCCGCGGGCGGTGCCGATTGTTGAAGCGATGGCCGCGTTGGTCTTGTGCGATCACGCGTTGCGTCAACGGGCCGTGGCAGGGGAAACAATCGCGGGCGACAGACTCTCCACTATCCGGAAACGCAGTCGAGCCTAACCAATGAATCCACAGCTTCCACAGACAGGCGGGTCGGCAGTTTGGCAGCTTATTTTTCTTTCGTTCGCGCTGGTTCTTATCCTATTCGAGATTCTTCGCGGCTGGCGACGTGGCGTGGCACGTCAATTGGCACGCCTCGGAGCGCTGATCGCCGCATATTTCGCCGCACTTTTCGGGGGAAAACTACTTGTTCCTCTGGTTCGGCCGTTTCTAACCATGCCGGACTTCGCTTTGTCGATTGTTGCGGGCGTCGTCCTGGCATTGGTCGTTTACGGAGTCATTAACGCTCTCGGAACGGTTTTCTTTCGGCGAACGAACCAGCACAAATCGACGATGGTACGTCTGGTTTTTGGAGTGGGCGGCGCGGTCCTTGGAATTTTCTTCGGCGCGTTTTTCATCTGGCTAATCGTGGTCGGGATCAGATCGGTTGGTGCAATTGCCGATTCGAAGCTTCGGAGTGATTCATCGACCAAAAATGCAACCGGCGAACTGATTCACGCGGTTGACGAGCGCAGAGAAATGTTTGGTGAATTAACGGAACCAACGCCGTCCCTGGTCCCATCGCTGGCGCAGCTGAAAAACTCGCTGGAGACCGGGCCCGTCGGGAATATCGTCGAACGAGCGGATATCGTTCCAGCCCAGACCTACGCAGCCCTTGGAAAAATCGGGACCGTCGTTTCAAATCCCGGCGCGGCTGAGCGCTTACTGTCATTTCCCGGCACGCGCGAGTTGGCAGAGCATCCAAAAATCATTGCATTGCGCAACGACCCCGAAATTTCAGAAATGATCGAGCAAGGTCGCTATCTCGAACTTTTGCAGAACGAAAAGCTCATCGACGCTGCCAACGATCCGGACCTGCGCGCCCGTTTGAAGAGGTTCGACCTCAATGAGGCGTTGGATTACGCCGTGAAGAAAAAATAATGAATTATCTCGCTACGATTGGTCTGGAAGTGCATGTGCAACTGAGGACGCGCTCGAAAATGTTTTGCGCATCGCCGGTTGAATTCGGGGCTCCGCCCAACACGCACACCTGCCCGACCTGTCTTGGTTTGCCGGGTGCGTTGCCGGTCATGAATCACGAGGCTTTGCGGATGACTGTCCTGACCGGGCTAATGCTCGATTGCGACATCGCCGGCATCTGTAAATTCGATCGCAAAAGTTATTTCTATCCGGACATGCCGAAGAACTACCAGATTTCTCAATACGACATGCCGCTTTGCACCAATGGCGCTGTTTCCTTGCACGATCTCGCTTATCCGAAAGACGCGCAGAAGAATATCGCGACGCCAGACAAGAAAGTTCATCTCGTACGCATCCATCTTGAAGAAGACGTGGCGAAGAGTTTTCATTTTGAAAATAGCACCGGGATAGATTTCAACCGGGCCGGGACGCCGCTGATGGAGATTGTGACGCAACCGGAGATTAATTCGCCCGAGGAAGCGTTCGCATTTCTGACTTCGCTCAAACAAATCCTGATTTACGGCGGAGTGAGCGATGCCGACATGGAGAAGGGTCAACTTCGTTGTGACTGCAATGTTTCGGTGCGACCGGAGACGCAGGCCGAGCTCGGGGCGAAAATCGAAATCAAAAACATGAATTCGATCAGCGGCGTGCGGCGCGCGCTCGCCTACGAAATTCAGCGGCAAATGGATGCGCTCAAAGATGGCGGGAAGCTTGCGCAGGAAACCCGCGGCTGGGACGACGCGGCGGGCGAGACATTTCTGATGCGCACGAAAGAATCGGCGCACGACTACCGGTATTTTCCAGATCCTGATCTTGTTCCGGTGAAAACCGAAGTGCTGCTGGCGGATGCACGCGCGCGATTACCGGAATTGCCAAAGGCGAAACGGGCGCGGTTCGTCGAACAATATCAAATCACTCCGTACGACGCGGGCGTTCTGACCAACGATATCGATCTCGCCCGCTATTTCGAAACGGCGGCGCGTGGCGCGAAGAAGGCAAAGAACATTGCCAATTGGATTCTGAACGATTTGCAAAGTGCGCTAAGTAGCTCAGAAAAAACGATCAATGATTGTCCAATTTCCCCGGAAGCACTGGATGAGTTGGTGATCTTGATCGATAGCGGAAAAATCAGCAGCAAGCAGGGAAGGGAAGTTTTTTCCGAAATGTTCGCAACTGGAAAGACCGCGGCTATTATCGTCAAAGAAAAAGGGATCGAACAGTTGAGCGATTCGGCGGCGATCGAAAAATTTTGCGATGAAGTAATTGGGGCGAACCCGAAACCGGCGGCGGATTTCAAAGCTGGCAATGCCGCATCACTCAATTTCCTGAAGGGTCAGGTGATGAAACTCTCGAAGGGCAAAGCCAATCCGCAATTGGTGGGAGAAATATTGGAGCGTAAACTAAAACAATAGTGCGCATTTTAATCGCGCCCGACAAATTTAAAGGCGCATTGGACGCGCGGGAAGTTGCGGAGAACATCGCGCGCGGCATTACCGGTGTTCTGCGGGGCGTAAGAATCGACATCCTGCCGATGGCGGACGGCGGCGACGGGACTGCGGCAGTCATCTCCGATGCGCTCGGCGGTTCATGGTTGGCATGCAAAGCGCACGATCCGCTTGGCCGGAAAATCGAAGCGCGTTATGCGTGGGTCGACAATCGAAAACTGGCGGTCATGGAAATGAGCGAAGCAGCCGGAATGCGGCGATTGTCGGCTAACGAACTTGATCCTGAGCGGGCGAACACTCTTGGCGTGGGTGAAATGATTTTGGACGCAGCCAAACGCGGGTCGACGAAAATCATCGTCGGTCTTGGAGGTAGCGCGACTAACGATGGCGGGTTTGGCATGGCCAAAGCAATTGGGTTTAAATTTTTTGATCAAGGTGGTAACGGAATCGAAAGACATCCCGACCTTTCATCACTCGCGCGGATCGAGTTTCCGCGGACATTGTCGCTGCCGAAAATTATCGCCGCAGTGGACGTGCGAAACCCATTGCTGGGCGAAAATGGGGCGACCTGTGTTTTTGGTCCACAAAAAGGCGCGACCGCGGATAAAATCGCTATTTTGGAGCGAGCTCTAGTGAAATTGGCCGACGTGGTTGCGAAACAATCCGGTTCTGATTATCGAAATGATCCCGGAGCCGGTGCTGCTGGAGGCCTTGGTTTTGGCCTAATGACCTTCTGCTCCGCGCAGATTCGGCCGGGCTTCGAGCTGGTTGCTGAGTTGGCGGGTCTCGAATCGAAAATGAGAGAAGCCGATCTGGTCATCACGGGCGAAGGTAGCCTGGATCGACAAACGTTGTCGGGAAAAACGCCGTTCGGAGTTGCTCAGCTGGCGCGAAAGCTTGGCAAGCGGGTCGTCTCGATGGTTGGCCGGGCGAGCGGAGAACGGGAAGTTCGTGATTTGTTCGATAAAATTTACGTCGTGAGCGATGCGCAATTACCCGAAGCCGAGAATATCGCGCGAGCGGCCGAGTTTCTTCGCGCCGCCGGAGGCGAGCTTGCAAAATCCTTCAACATTTAGCGTGCGGAAACGTCCAACAGAAGGTGATGGCAGTTCGCTCGCAAATTTCATAAGTTCTCCTCCGGTGCGATAATTTCATGCTTGAGCTTCCTCCAGATGCGGTAACTCCCTTTGTCTTTTCCGATCCCGCGGGAAAACGCTGGCCGCGATTGCGATTGACGCTGCTGCTAATCGGCGTGGTCGCATTCGTCGGCACAGTGCTGTTTGTGCAGACGCTCTTTGTCACACCCCAAATGCGCGTGCCGTTTTCGCTGCGCCAGTTAAAGGGCCAGCTCAAAGCATTGCAGAAGGTGAATCCGGCCGGCCCGGTGTCGCCGGCGTCGTTGTTGTGGCAAAAGTTTGGCGCGGCCAGGCTCGCGGCCAAGAAAGTCGCAACGCCGACTCCTGCACCTTCGGCCAAGCCTCACCGGAAAGCGCTGCCGAATGAAGTGCGACTCGCTTATTACACGAACGGGGATCCATACAGCTTTCTTTCGCTGGAGAAGAACGCCCCGTTAATCACGCATCTCTGCCCCGAGTGGATGTCGATGGTCAACGGAATGGGCGACATCCAAATCGACGCTGACAGCCGGCTTCCGAAATTTGCGGCCAGCAAAGGAATTGCGTTGCTGCCGCTCTTGACCAATTTGGTCGGCGATACCTGGCAACCGGAAGCAGTTGAGAATCTGGCGCACGGTCCGGCGGACCGGCAAGACCGATTTTTTGCGAAGGTGATTTCCGCTTTGCGCGATGCGAAAGCGGCCGGCGTCGTTATCGATTGGGAGCAGATTGATCCTGCATACAAGAAAGATATTACCGGCTTCATCGATCGGTTTTGTGATGCGCTGCACAATGACGAGAAAGAGCTGTGGCTGACGGTACAGGCCGGACAAGATCTCGATTATATCGATTTCGATGCGTTATCGGACAATGTCGATCGTTTCGTGGCGTCGTTGTATGATGAGACGTCGGATATTGATCCGGCGGGGCCGCTTGCATCGCGCGCTTGGTTTGAGGGTTGGCTGCAAGCGCTACTCGAAGGAAGTGATCCAGAACAGTGGGTCATTGCGCTGGGCAGCTACGGATACGATTGGACGATCGGCGGAAAGAAAGCAGACCTGATCAGTTTTCCGGAAGCGATGAGCCGCGCGAACAACGCGGACGTCGAGAGTGCGGAAGTGGCCGCGCCTGGCTACGACCCTTATTTTTATTTCGAAGACGGCGATAAACAACACGCAGTCTGGTTTCTCGATGTTGTGACGTTTCTGAATCAGGTCCGTGCCGTGCGCGACGCGAAAGCAGGCGGCTTTGCGCTCTATCGCCTTGGGACCGAGGATCCGGCGATCTGGGACGCGCTTGCTGTTCCGCATGATTTCAAATTCGATAAACAGACGAGCCAGGCCCTCGAGCTATTGAAAGGCACGGATACGATTACCGATGTGGGCGACGGAGAGATCGTGACGGTGGATGAAACGCGTTCCGATGGAATGCGAACGCTGTCGGTCGATGCCGATGGCTATCTGACCGCGAAGTATGCAAAATTTCCGGAGTTCCCGACCGTGTATCACCAGGGTGCAGGCGCAGAACATGAAGTGTCGCTGACCTTCGACGACGGACCCGATCCGGAATGGACGCCCAAGATTCTCGACATTCTGAAATCGGCCAACGTGAAGGCGGCGTTTTTTCTGGTGGGTGTGAATGCGGAGCGTTATCCCGGGCTTGTTAGGCGAATTGTCGATGAAGGCCATGAGATTGGAAATCATACCTATTACCATCCGAATCTGGCGCTTTGCTGGCCCGAGCACGTCCGCCTTGAACTGAACGCAACCCAGCTCCTGCTCGAAACGATCACCGGTCGCTCGACCACGCTTTTCCGGCCGCCCTACGCCGCGGATACCCAGCCGTCCCAAATCAGCGAGCTGGAGCCGCTTCGGATCGCGCAGGATTTGAATTATCTCGTGGTCATGGAAAACATCGACCCACAGGATTGGGCGAGGCCAGGCGCGGACATTATTGTTCAACGAGTAAAACAGCAACGGCGCGACGGCAGTATCATTTTGTTGCACGACGCGGGTGGCGATCGTTCGGAAACGGTTGCAGCGCTGCCGCGGATTCTAGATTGGTTACATACTCGCGGCGATACGGTCGTGCCGCTGAGCACGTTGCTCGGGATCACGCGCGATGCAGTAATGCCACCGTTGCAGCCGACCAACACATCATTCACCCGCGTGGTCAGCGGCACCGGTTTCAGAATTTTTCACGCGATCGAGGAATTTCTGTGGGCTTTCATGATTGTCGCGACCGCATTGGTGGTCGCGCGCACCTTGGTGGTCATCTGGCTGGCTTCCCGCTTTCGCGAAATGGCGCCGACGAATTTCTCGCAGCCTGTGAGCGTGGTGATGGCGGCTTTCAACGAAGGAAAAGTCATCGCCGGGACTTTGCGCAGTCTCTTGGATACCGACTTCAAGGGGGAAATCGAGATCATCGTGGTTGACGACGGCTCGCGGGACGAGACCGCGACCGAGGTTCAAAGGATTTCCGATGTCGATTCTCGAGTACGTCTGTTGCAACAGGAGAATCGAGGAAAAGCGCGCGCCTTGCAGCGCGCCCTGGCCGCCGTGCGTCATGGCATCGTCGTTTTTATCGACGCCGATACGCATTTTCAGCGCGACACACTTTCAGCGTTAATCGAACCGTTCGCGGATGAAAGTATCGGAGCGGTGTCCGGTCATGCCAAAGTGGGAAATCTGCGAGCATTTATCGCGCGCTGCCAGGCGCTCGAATATACCTGCGGTTTCAATCTCGATCGGCGTGCATACACTCGTTGGAATTGCATTACAGTCGTGCCCGGCGCCATCAGTGCGATTCGGAAAAGCGCGATCGATCAGGCCGGGGGCCTGAGTTTGGAGACATTGGCCGAAGATACTGACTTGACCCTGGCTTTGCACAAAGATCGTCAGCGCATCGTTTATGTGCCGCAGGCGGTCGGTTGGACGGAAGCACCTGAAACCGTGAGGACTCTTGCGCGGCAACGTTTTCGCTGGGCCTATGGGACTTTGCAATGTCTTTGGAAACATCGTGACATGGTATTCAACTGGAATTATCGCGCGCTTGGCTGGTTCAGTTTACCCAGCGTCTGGTTCTTCCAAATCATCCTGGTCGCAATTACGCCGATGGTAGATTTATTTTTGCTGGCATCGCTGCCCTTCGGCGCCTGGCGCGCAG
>Ga0187779_10000524_pt1 | contig 25541 bp, 26 predicted proteins | sample 1015_Q2_SP10_10__FD_132435 | JGI IMG/M metagenome (GOLD analysis project Ga0187779, IMG submission 132435) | Tropical peat soil microbial communities from peatlands in Department of Meta, Colombia - 1015_Q2_SP10_10_MG | ecosystem: Environmental > Terrestrial > Soil > Wetlands > Peat | place... | reverse complement strand
TCGAGCCACCACGTTGACGGTTCCAGTCTTGTGCGAGGACGGATGGGGCTGGTCGGTCTGGCCGTAGCAACCCCCCTTGCCGGCCAACCCAGTCGACGACGCAGCGCTGTGCGCCACACCGGCGGCCAGCGCGGTCGTGGCTCCCGCCAAGGCGAGAGACGCCACGATCCCGCCGATAACGACTCTTCGACTCACGCTCGCCTTCCCAGTGGCGACCAATTCCTGGAGTGTCATATGAAATCCTCCTTTGCTTCATCGTCTACTGCTTCGTCAACGAACGAGGATGTGCACATAGGATTAAGACGCCGCGCTGCGGCCCCGCATTCCATGCGATTGAGGTTTAGTCGCCGGGGCCCTAATCGTGGCGATCAGAAGGAACTCGCCACCGCGGCCGCATGAGCACGGCGCCCTCCATCAGACGATCGCCCCGACGAAGGGTCGCCTGGCGGCAGGCCGCGGACCCGCTCTGTCGCTCGTCCTGGCCGAGCGGTCATGTCACCGGGCGCAGCCGGCGAGACCGCGCCCAGCCGTCCTTATCGACGCTGACGTCGAGGAGGCGGACGCTTCCGCAACGTCTCGGCGAGCAGTGGTCTCAGCGGCGCCGGCGAATTGACTGCGACCGCTCCCGAACAGTGAGTCAACGGGGGGCGGCGAACGTGGCTCCGATCGGATCGTTTGCATTCGGACGGTCCGGCCATCCTGTTCATGCACGGTTGGTCTCAATACGAGCTGTGCTGGGACGCCCAGGTTCGCAGCCCGCTTGCCGAGCGCTTTCGTATGGTGACGTTCGACAACCGCGGGCACGGCATGTCCGATAAGCCGCTCGATCCGGCCGCTTATGCCCGTGCTCGTGGCGTGGTCATATGGCGGCTTCATCGTGGCCGACTACGTCCGCGCCTACGGAGACACCGGGATCGCCGGGCCTGGTGACCCACGGCCGGAAGGACATGATCGTCCTGCCCTCCATGGCCACGCACGTGGTTGGACACTGCCACACCTCGGTCGCATCCTGGTACGACGGGGTCGGCCACATGCCGTTCGTCGAGGAGACCGAACGCTTCAACCTCGAACTGGCTGCATTCGCGGATCGATCGAATCAGTAACCCTCGCCTGCGAGTTGGACGATCGTCCTTGGCGAGGCGGAGCGGCAGCCGACGGTTGAGATGCCCGCGTCGTCGCAAATGCGGGGGTCGGCGATTCGATTTCTGATCCCTTTTGTTGATTGTGGAGGGCCGACGCGGGCGTCCGTTCGGGTCGCCCGCGTCTTGGATGAACTCGTCGTCTGGGATCGGGTCGCAGCGGACGCGGTGGCGGTGCCGCGTCCGCTCGCGGGTCGTCTAGGACAGCGTCACGGGGCCGCTGGCGGTGACGATCGCTTGGACGGCTGTGAAGCTGCTCGCGCACGTGCCGTTGCGGGCTTGCTCGACGAACGTGGCGACGAGGGCTGCCCGGCCTGACCCGGTGATGCCCTGGTATGCGCCGGTGCCGCCGGCGATCGTGTAGCCGCCGTGCTTGGTCTGTGTCTGCATGCAGGCGGTGGCCGTCTGGGTCTTGGTGTTGTGGGCAGCCTTCTTCTCGGTGTGGAGGGTGATCGTGCCCGCCGACAGGTGCAGCACGAAAACGCCCTTGCTCGGCACCGTCGCGGTGCCAGCGTCGGTGAAGGCGCCGGTGGCGATCACGCTGAAGGCCGGGTTGGGGGCCGTGGCGGACGTGTCGATCAACGAGAAGCGCTCGGTGTCGGTGTGTGCGGCCGCGATCGAGACGACCGGGACGGCCGCGGCGATCGCGACGGCGAGGGCGGGGATCAACTTGCGCATGAGGTGTTGCCTCCTTGTCGGCCGGATGGCGGCCGGCGATCGTTGTCGTGAGGCAAGCGTCACGCGGTCTGGGGCCTGTGTCGTCGGCCGCGGTGGCGATTCGCGGTCATCCCGAGGGACGATTCTCGCGCCGGTTCGCGAGGCGATCGATCGTCCTCGAGGATGAGGGCGGATCGTCTCGAGTGATGATGCCGAGCAGACGGTCGGGCGCTAGCGTGCCGCCTGTGAGCTCATCTGCGCGTCGCAGGTTCGTGGTGGGTCTGGATCCGGTGCGGGTCGACTGGGTGGTCGCGGCTGGCCTGCTGGTGGCGTTTGAGCTTGAGGTCTGGACGTCTTCTGGTCTGCGTCTGCGGGGGGTGCGGGCGCTTGACGTCGTCGTGATCGCGGTGGCGGTCGCGCTGCGCCGCCGCTGGGCGTTGGCGGCGCTCGTGTCGGGGTGCGTTGCGGTGCTGGTCATGCAGGCGCTCGTCAGCGGGCATACGTCAGGTCATGGCCCGTTCGGCGCGATCGCCGTCATCCTGCTGATCTACGCAGCGGGGGCGTTCCTGGACGGCCGCCGGGCGTGGATCGGCCTTGCGGTCACGGTCGTCCTGGGGGCGGCGATCGCGCTGCACGGCTCGAGCCTGCTCGGGGCGCTGTTCGGGTTCGTGGCGTTCATCGTCTCGCCGTGGGTCGTCGGGCGTGCCCGGCGGCTGTCGGTCGCGCGGGAGCGCGCGTCGCGTGAGCTTGCCGAGCGGATGGATTCCGAGCGTGAGCTGCACGTGCGCGCGGCGGCGCTGGGCGAGCGGGCGCGGCTCGCGCGCGAGATCCACGACGTGATCGCGCACAGCGTCTCGGTGATGGTGATCCAGGCGGCCGGCGCACGCACCGTGATGGACCGCGAGCCGGGTCGGGCCGAGGCGTCGCTGCGATCGGTCGAGCGCGCCGGCCGCGAGGCGCTGGCGGAGATGCGGCGGCTGCTGGGCGTGCTCGCCAGCGGCGAGGAGCTGCGCGCGCTCGCGCCCCAGCCGGGGCTCGGAGATCTTCCGGAACTCGTCTCCCGCACCTGCGCGGCGGGGTTGCACACCTCGATCCGGGTCGAGGGCGAGCCGGTCGCCGTGTCGCCCGGTCTCAGCTTGTCCGCCTACCGCGTCGTGCAGGAGGCCTTGACGAACTCGCTCAAGCACGCCGGCCCGACCAGCGCGCAGGTCAACGTGCGCTGGCGCGCGGACGCGCTCGAGCTGCAGGTGTCGGACGCGGGTGGCGGCCGGGGCGAGCGGCACCCCGGTTCCTCTGGGCATGGGCTGGTGGGGATGCGCGAGCGGGCGGCGCTTCACGGCGGCAGCGTCGAGGCGGGGCCGGCTCCCGGCGGCGGGTTCGTCGTACAGGCGCGGATCCCGCTGCTGACCGGGAGCACGAGATGAGCGCGCGCGGCCCGCTCGCCGACCGATGGCCGCACGCGCGGATAAGCGCCGAGCACGTCGACTGGCTGATCTCGGCGGCGCTGATCGTCGATCTGGTGCTGGAGTCGGCGCTCGGCCCAGGGATCCCGCACCGGCTCGTGACCGCACTGTTCGCGGTGCCGTTCGCGTTGACCGTCGCGGTTCGCCGCCGGTGGCCGGCAGGGGCGCTGCTGTGCGCAACCGCAATCGCCCTGGCCCAGGATCCGCTGCACGGGCAGCTGTTCAACCTCGTGAGCAGCAGCGCCGTGCTCGTGCTGATGCTGTGCAGCTACGGCGCCGGCGCGTGGCTCGCGCCCCGCCGCAGCCTGGGCGCGATCGGTCTCGCCGCGGGGCTGCTGTGCGCGGATCAGCTGATCGAGATGTACGCGACGCACGTCAGCGGCGGCGGCCCGTCCGGCTTCGCGACACTGATGGCGCTGTTTCTCGCGCCGTGGGTGCTCGGGTGGTTCGTCAGCGAGCGTCACCGCCGCGCTGACGCGTTCTCGGCGCTCGCCGCGCAGACGGTCGCCGAGCGTGCCGAGCGAGAACGCGCGGCGATCGCCCAGGAGCGCCTGGCGATCGGTCGGGAGCTGCAGGACATCATCGCCCACAGCGTCAGCGTGATGGTCGTCCAGGCCGGCGGGGCGCGCCGGCTGCTGCGGGACGAGCCCGACCGCGCGCGCGAGTCGATCCTCAACGTCGAGCAGACCGGCCGCGAGGCGCTGTCCGAGATGCGTCGCCTGCTCGGGCTGCTGCGCAAGGACGACGACCCGCGAGCGCTCACGCCACAACCCGGCCTCGATCAGCTGACCGAGCTCATCAACGCGATGGCACCGGCAGGCCTGAGCTGCGAGCTGCGCACCGAAGGCGAGCCGATCGACCTCACACCAGGCATCGACCTCGTCGGCTACCGGGTAATCGAGACAGCACTAGAGCGCGCCGCGGCCTGCAAGTGCCGGCACGCCGACGCGACCGTCCGTTACGCACCGCGCCGGCTCGAGCTGGAGGTCCACGGCGACCGGCAGCTGGCCGATGCCCGCGACACGCTCCGAGCCGTGGCCGAGCGCGTCGAGCTGTACAGCGGCAGCCTCGACGTGCTCGACGCCGACCCCACCGGGTTCGCGATCCGCTGCCGGCTTCCGCTCGAAGGCACTCCGGCGTGAGCACCTCGATCCTGATCGCCGACGACCAGGCGCTCGTCCGCACCGGCTTTCGGATGATCCTCGAGGCCGAGCCGGACTTCCGTGTCGTAGCAGAAGCGAAGGACGGTCCGGACGCCGTCGAGGCCGTACGCCGCTGCCACCCGGACATCGTGCTGATGGACATCCGCATGCCACGAATGGACGGGCTCGAGGCGACCCGGAGAATCCTGAACACGTCGGCCGCCGGCTACCCGCGCGTGCTGATGCTGACCACATACGACCTGGACGAGTACGTCTACGACGCGCTCCAGGCGGGCGCCAGCGGCTTCCTGCTCAAAGACGTTCCGCCCGAGGAGCTCGTCGCCGGGATCCGCGTGGTCGCCGCCGGCGACGCGCTCCTCGCCCCGAGCGTCACCCGCCGGCTGATCGAAACGTTCCGGCAAGAGCACCGCCACACCCCGCAACCCCCAGCCGAACTCGCAGAGCTGACCGAACGCGAGCTGGAAGTTCTCCGCCTGATCGCCCGCGGACTATCCAACGCCGAGATCGCCGACCAGCTCATCGTGTCCGCCACGACCGTCAAGACACACGTAGCGCGCGTCCTCTCAAAACTCAACCTGCGCGACCGCGTCCAAGCCGTCGTGCTCGCCTACGAAACCGGAATCATCAGCCCAGGCGGCACACAGGCCACCATGCAATAGACGCCCGTGACCCGCAAGCCGCACGGCCTACGAGCCCCACGGCTCCCCTCGCCACTACAAAAGCAGGTGCGCGACCACCCTCCGGGCCGGGCACGATTGCGGGCAGCGAGGCGACAGGGTCGCGCGAGAGGGTGCTGGTGGGTCTCGAGGATTGGCTCTCCTGTGCCGGGTCAGCGCGGCGCAGGAGCTGCGAGGGGGACGGTGCCTCGCGCGCACCAGGCGCGGGCATCGAGCGAGAACGGCCCTTCTGAGAGCGCAGGTCGGCACGCCTCGCGGATCTTGGCCTGCTGCTCGGTTGGCAGCGAGCGCAAAAACTGGCCGGATGGTCCGACCGCGAATGTGAACGGCTCCCAGAAGTCGTCGAAGCCCGCGTAGTCTGCTTGCGCGGAAAGCGCGCCGCCGACCACGCCCACGAGGCCGGCGCGGACGAACCGCGCCTCGATGTCGCCCCTCGCCGTGCCCGCCAGCGACCGCTCTCCGTCGGCGCCAGGTGCGACCGCGCGCACCGCGTTCCAGAACAACCGCAGCATCGTCATCCCTCCCTCAGCGATATCCCACATGCAAGCAGCAACCACCCCGCCGGGGCGTGTGACGCGTGTCATCTCTCGTACCCCCTGCTCGGGGTCTCGCATGAAACCGAGCACGAGCGAGGAGAGCACCGCATCGAACTCCCCGTCCGTCCAGGGCAGCTCCTCGGCCACGCCCACACGGACGTCCGCGCCCGGAGTGCGCGCACGGCACGCCTCGCTGAACTGTGTAGCCGGGTCGATCGCGGCAACGTTCGCGGCACCAACCCTTGCGACCAGCTCGCGCGTGAGACCTCCCGGCCCGCAGCCGACGTCGAGGACGCGCATTCCAGGACCCACTCCCGCGGCATCGACGAGCGCGACGGCCAGCGTCGGCGTGTAGCGCCCCATGAAGCGGTCGTACTGCTCAGCCGGCGCGGCGAACTGCATCGCGAAAACCTAACCCAGATCGCTTGGGTGGAGCATTGCTGCCCGCGAGGTCCGGGGGAGCGAGCCGCTTGCGGTCAGAGGTCCGCAACGCATCGACGCGGGGCTCATCGAGTCGTGGCCTTCTTCAGCTCGTTCTTGATCTGTCTGGCTGCTCGTGTCGCTTCGGCGCCGACGTAGCCGATCTGCGCGGGTCTTGGCTGGTAGCCGATGAACCGGAGACCGGGGGCTGCTGCCGGGCCGCCGTGGATCAGTGGGACACCGCGCTGGTCCAGGACGCCGAGGTGTCCGACGAGCGGCTCGAGTCCTGTTGTGTAGCCGGTCGCCGCGATCACTGCGTGAGGCTCGAGCCGCCTTCGATCTGCAAGCAGGACGCCGGTGGTGTCGAACGAATCGACCGCGGCAACGATCTCGATGCGTCGCTGCTTGATCGCGTCGATGACGGGCTTGTCCAGGATCGCTGGTGCCTTGCCTTCGCGGTGTGACCGGCTCATGATCCCTTCTTTCGGCGGCACGAGACCGAGCGCCCTTAGGTCTCCGATCGTCAGGCGCCGAATTAGGCGCGTCTGACGGTCGCCGATCTGCGGCGGCAACCGGTACATCAGTGTTGCTGGCACGTCTCCCGGCACGGGCCCGGCTTGGCGCAGGATGATGTTCGGCTGCGTGCGGATGGCGAGACGGACGCGGCTGGCGCCGTCCTCGGCCAGGTCGTAGGCGATCTCCATTCCTGAGCAGCCGGGCCCGACGACCAGGACGTCACGCCCACGAAACTCCAGCGCGTTGCGGTACTCGGCGGAATGGAGCAGGCGACCGGTGAACTGCTCGTGCCCGGGCCAGGCGGGAATGAAAGGGGTGTGCTGGTGGCCGGTCGCGATGATCAACTGGCCCGCCGTCACCTGTTCGGCTGAGGTTGTGAGCGTCCAGTGTTGATCGTCGCGGTCGACTCGCTCGACGATCGTGCCGAAACGAACCTCGATGCTGTTGCGGGCCGCGTAGTCCTCAAGGTGGTCGACGACACAGTCGCGTGAAGGGAACACACCTGCTGCCTTGGGGTAGCGAGCGTGGGGCAGGCTCGACGTCCATCGCGAGGTGTTGAGCCGCAGGCGGTCGTAGCGTCCACGCCAGGACGTCGCGACGGACTCGCCTCGCTCGAGGACGAGCGTGGAGATCCCGCGGCGTCCGAGCTGTGCGGCTGCAGCCAGGCCCGCAGGACCGGCCCCGACGATCAGGACGACCGTAGCCGCGCCACGCTTCGGGCGTCTGCGGGACGCGAGTTCGAGCTCGTCTAAGGCGGCCGGTCGATGTTGCGGATCGGGTTGGCCTTCCATGCCGCACAGGATCTGCTGGCGCTTGTCCTGAGACATCGCGTGAAGCGGCCATCCTCGGGCCGGCCAGCAATATGGCCGGATCCGGCCAGCGCTGGTCAGAGCGCGCCCGCCGCTGCCGCGCGCTTGACCGCAGCGGCTCGCGAGGAGCAGGAGAGCTTGACCAGGATGTTCGAGACGTGACGGTGGACCGTGTGCTCGCTGATCACGAGCCGCTGCGCGATCTGCGGGTCGGTGAGACCGTCGGCGACGAGAGCGAGAACCTCGAGCTCGCGGCCAGTCAACCCGAGTGATTCACCTTTAGCCGACGGCGATCTTGAGACGACGCCCAGCTGCTCGAGTGTCTCGGTCGCCCGCGCGGTCTCCTTGTTGGCCTCGTCGCTGCGTCCCGATGCGGCGAGAACTGGGGCGAGCTCACGGCGCGCCACGGCGCACCATACGGCATGCCGCTCCGCGCATACAGCGCCACTGCGTCCTCCAGTGCACGCCGCGCGCGCGGCAGGTCGCCGGCCGCCACCGTGGTGGCACCCTCCGCGGCAAGCGCGCAAGCCCGCAGCGGCTCGGTATTCACATCGGTCGCGATCATCATGAGTTCGTCCAGTGCATCCGATGCTCCGTCGGCGTCTCCGAGCGCAGCAAGAGCCCGGATCTGGACCTCGAGCCCCGCGACCCGCCGTGTCCTTGCCTCGCTGCCGACCTGGCGCAGGTACTGCTCTGCCTGGTCGGCCGCCGCGCGGTACTCGCCGTGATCGAGCGCCACTCTCGCCAGTCCCAGTCGGCCGTCGAGGCGGTGCTCGACCTCGGCGAACATCCTTTGAGCCTCATCGGTCCGTCCCTGCCGACGGCGCAGCTCGGCCAAGGCGACAAATGCCTCGCCGGCCATGCCGACAACATTGGTCTCGAGCTCGGGGGCTGCGAGCCGCAACTCCTCCTCGGCCTTCGGCCACAGTCCGCGGAACATCAGAACGCCGGCGTAGTGGGTCCGGCAGACGGAGAACAACGGCTTCGACCCGTAGCGCTCGCAGAACTCCGCCAGGCGCTCGCACCATTGTCCAGCGCGGTCGAAATCGCGCACGCGCTCGCAGGCGAAGATCAGATAGCAGCAGGAGTGCGAGATCGCAGACAGATCCTGGAGGTCTCCTCCCACGATTGCCGACGCCGAACCGTCGAGGCGCCGCATCCCCTCCGCAACCCTTCCCTCGTTGACGAGCACCAGCCCATCAAGGGCCAGCGCCGTCATCTCGAGATCAACGTCGGAGAGCGAGCGCCCCAGCTCGACCGCGCTGCTGGCCAGTTCGCGCGCGGCCGCGAGCTGGCCATTGGCGAGCAGGACCGATGCCTCGCGCACGGCCAGCCAGCCGTGCTCGGCTGACGGTTCCTCGTCTGACAGGAGGTCGTGAGCGCGCTGCAGCCATCCGGTCGCGATCGCTGCCTCGCCTCGAAAGGTGCGATAGTCCCAGGCGAGCTGAATGGCGACGCGCGCGGCGTCGCGTGGTGACTGGCGTTCGCGATACAGCCGGTAAGCGCGTTCCCGAGCGCTAAACACGGTCCCGCGGTCAACCAGCCATTGCGCGGCCATGCCGAGCCCTTCCATAGCCTGTGGCGTCTCGCGCTGCCGCAGAGCCGCCTCAAAATGCTGACGCGCTTGCGCCCAGGCACCACGGCTTAATGCCTCGCCGCCATCAAGCAATAGATCCCGCTGTGCCGGCCCCGCCTCAGTCATCGCTTGCAACCCTCGTTTGCGGAGCGTACTCCAGTGCGGAATTACCTCCGCTATCGCCCACACGGAGGCGCCAACCGACGCCGGGCCAGCGCTGCTGCTTGCTTGGGATTGCGGGCACGCGGCTCGTCGGCCGTTCGCGTTGTCGCGCTGGACGGTTTGGGACAGATACGGAACGCAGGGATCTGTCGTCCTGGCGCCCCCGGCCCGAGTCCGTAAGGCCTATGGTAGGCCCGCGTGCGGGACCTCGACGGTCGTTGTCAGGAGCACCGCCTCGCGCGCGGCCGAGCGCGCCTCCTCATGGAAGTCGGGCGCAGCGCACGCGATCAGCGTGTGGCCATCCTCGCCGCCGAGCCCGCATGCGAACACGCCGAGCCCCTCTGGCATTGCGACCTCCTCAACGATCTGACCGCCCGGGGCGACGCGGCACACCGCTGCACCCAGCGCGTTGGCCGCCCAGACGTGTCCCTCGGCGTCCAGCGCGCAGCCGTCGGGCGCGAAGCTGACCGCGGAGAGCATCGTCGCGGTGTCGGCCGGTGCGGGCGGCGGCTGAACCTGGGCCCACACGCGCCGATCGCTCAGAGAGCCGTCCGGCTGGATCGTGAACGCGGTGAGGCGGGCGGCGAACGTCTCGGCGACGATCAGCATGTCGTCGTCCGTGATGACCGAGCCGTTGGGGAACCACATGTCCCGCGCCACGATCGCGGCGACGCCGTCGGGGTCAATGCGCACAAGGCTGGCCGGCGCCGGCTCGCCGCCGCCCATCAGGTCGAAGCCGAAACTCCCCGCGTATGCGCGTCCATGCCGGTCGAGGACCATGTCGTTGAGATGACCGGTGGTCAACTCGGACACGTCGGCGTGAACGGCGACGCTGCCGTCCGCCGCGCGGCGCAGCACGCGGCGGTCCTTCATCGAGACGACGAGCAGGTCGCCGTCGGGCAGCCAGCCGAGCCCCGACGGCTGGCCCTCGACCTCAAGCACGCGCTGCTCGCGTCCCTCGCCGTCGTAGGTGAAGACCGCGTGGCGGTAGAAGTCAGATACCCACCACCGACCCTCGCGCCAGCGCGGGCACTCGAAGTAGCTGCCTCCCTCGAACAGCGGCGTCAGCGTTCGCGCACCGGTCATGTTCGCTCCTCTGAGGCCGCGACCGCTGGCTTCGCGGTCGCGATGAACACCTCGAGCTCGCGCCTGATGTCAGGCCCGCAAGGCTGATAGACGAGCTCGGTCACGCCCACCGAGGCGAGATCGCCAAGCCGCGCGCTGACCTGGTCGACGGTCCCGCTGAGCGTCGCCTGCTCGAGCATCGCGTACCCGCCCGCGCCCCACCCCGCCCGATCAGCCTCATTGAGGCCGACACAGTGCAGCTCGTGCACGGCCAAGTGGCGCTCGGCGGGCAGGGTGCGCTCGACAACCGCCTGCCACTCCGCCCCGCCCGGCAGCTCCGACAGCGGCGCGTTGAATTCGTACGCCCCGTGGTAGGCGAGCGCGAGTCCGGGCCCTCCCGCCGCCCGCACCCGCTCGGAGCGAGGATCTTCGCCATCGTCCAGGACGGTCCCCCAAAACAGATAGGACACGCGCGAGAACTCCTTGGCGAACTCCGGGATCGAAAGGGTCACGTACAGGCCGTCGGCTAACTCGTGCGCAACCGCACGCCCCTTGGGTCCCAGCGCGGCGACGATCACGGGCACGTCGACCGGGCGCGGGGCAGCGTGACTGGGCGGATGGAGCATCCGCATCCGCGCGCCCTCCCACTCGATCGTCTCGCCGCGCAGGAGCCCACGATAGGCGCGGATGTAGGCATCCATGTAAGACCACGGAATCGCGCGATAGCCCATCGCGCGTCGCCCGGTGAAACCTGTGCCGAACGCGACTGCGACGCGGTCCGGTGCGAGCGCGGCCAGCGCGGCCGTGGCCGCCGCGTTGACCATCGGGTGGCGCAGCGTGGGCACCAGCACACCCGGGCCCAGGCCGATGCGGTCGGTCCGCCCTGCCGCCAGCGCGAGCATCATCCACACATCGGGGCTCTGTTGCGGCGTGTCATACAGCCACGCGCGCTCGTAGCCCAACTCCTCGGCGAGGGCGACGTGCTCGGGCGAGTCGAGCGTCGTGGGAAACGCGCACGATATCTCCATCAGCACCCTTTCTCCTAAGCCGACGCCACCACCCGCAGTCTACCGGCCAGTATTCCACAGGTTGCCTCGGCCGATCCACACCCCCGGGGCCATTTCGCCGGCAGTGACGCAGCGAGATTCGACAGCGTCGAAGTCGGCGAAGTCACCGCGCAGGCATAGGACCGCCATTGCGAGGCCGTCCGGGTGTCCCCGGTCCCGACACAAGAGGACTCACACATGACAGCAGCTACACCGGCGCGCGCCGGTTGGTCTCCGGGCTGGCGCTATTGACTAACTGCCGCGGTCTCGCGGCGGGCTGCGACACTGCCGGATAGGTCGGCTATACCGAGCACCTCGCGACGCTCGGCCTACCCGACCACAGGGGAGCCAAATCCGGCTAGCCGCTTACTCATGCAGCGCCTCGGTAAGCAGTCGAGCCCCGTGACGTCACGACTGCCGTCGTTGTTACCGAGTCACAAGCCCGCGGCAGAAGGGGAGAGTGGCAAGACAGCTTCGCCTCGGCCCGGTTTATTGCGGCATCCGTGGACTCATCGCCTGATGTCGCGAGCCATGTGTTCCCAGGCGGTCACGTCACGTCTTCGGCAGCGTCACCGCCGGCTGCTCGCCGCTGGGGTCGTCAGACGGCTGCTGCTGTGGCTTGTCGCCGCCGTCGTCCTCTACGGCGTGGCCTGGGCGAAGGTGAGGCATGCTGGTGACCGCGACGTCGGCCGCGCTTGGGAGTCCGAGTCCGTAGCGCAGGCCCGCCATGCGCATCAGGAAGCAGACGGCGGCGCCAATGATCGGGAATAGGAGCGTGCGCGCCCCGGCGTGGTAGGCGACGACCACGATCCCGGCTCCGACCAGTGCCGGGATCGCGTAGAACCCGCCCCGCAGGACGGTGGGGATCTCGAGCACGAGGACGTCGCGTAGCATGCCTCCGCCGATGCCGGTGATCGCGCCGAGGATCACGGAGTCGACGACGCCGAGGCGGTGGGCCAGCGCGGTGGCTGCGCCGGTCACACAGAACAGCGCCAGGCCGGCGGCGTCGAGCGTGTCGATTGGGTGCTGGAGGCGGTTGATCGCAGGGTGCGCGAGGGTTGTCAGGATCCCGGCCCCGGCGGCCACGGCCAGGTAGCGCCAGTCGCGGAACGTCGTCGGCGGAATGCCGATCAGCACGTCGCGGATGGTGCCGCCGGCGATGCCTACGACCACGGCCAGCACGACCGCCCCGAACAGATCGAGGTGCTTACGCACGCCGGCCATGCCACCACTGAGGCCGAAGACGAACGTCCCGACCAGGTTCAGGACGAGGAGCAGGGTCGGATCGAATCCTGCCAGTAAGGGCGCGGACGCCATCGGGTACGTACAGGCTACGGCGCAAGCCAGGCGCAACTGGCGGCGACTAGCGTTTCCACTCCGGTCTCGAGCGTCGGGTGGATGACCGGTGCGAACCTCGGGTTGTGGTTGGTGGGCAGCTCGCTCAGCCGGCCCTCGCGCTCTGCGGTGGCGTAGGTCTCGGGGTCGACCCCGCCGATGAACCAGAACACCGACGGCACGTGCCACTCGACCCCGAACGAGCCGAAGTCCTCGCTCGCGGAAGCGGGACCGGTGTGAGTCACCCGCTCATCGCCGAAGTGGGCATGAAGCGCGTCGCGAACCCGCTCGGTTGCGTGATCGTCGTTGCGCACGAGGTCATAGCGGTCGAGTGGGGTGATCTCGGGTGGCTTGGGCGCGCCGGAGGCCTCGGACTCGGCATTGACGATCCGCTTGATGGCGTCGAGCACGTGCCGACGGACGTTCTCGTCGAAGGTGCGTACGTTGAGCTTGATCACCGCCTCGTCGGGGATCACGTTCTCCTTGGTGCCGGCCTGCAACGCGCCGACCGTGACGACGGCCGCGTCCGACGGCGCGACTTCGCGCGAGACGATCGTCTGCAACCGCAGCACGGTCGAGGCGGCCATCACCACCGGGTCGATGCTCGCCTGCGGCATCGAGCCGTGCGCACCCCGGCCGAACATCCGAATCTGAAAGCTGTCGCCGGCGGAGGTCACCACGCCGGATCTGCTGGCGATCGTCCCCGCCGAGAGCGGCATCACGTGCTGGCCGAGGATCACGTCCGGCTTGGGAAAGCGCTTGAAGAGCCCGTCGTCGATCATCGCCTGGGCGCCCGCCGCGATCTCCTCCGCGGGCTGGAACACGGCCATTACCGTCCCGTGCCAGTCATCCTTGGCCTCTGCCAGCAACTTGGTCGCGCCCGCCAGCCAGGTGACGTGCATGTCATGCCCACAAGCGTGCATCACCGGCGTCTCGTTCCCGTCGGGGTCAGTTGCCGTCACCGTGCTGGCATACGGCAGCCCCGTGGCCTCCTTGACCGGCAGCGCGTCCATGTCGGCGCGCAGCATCACGGTCGGGCCGTCGCCGTTCTTCAGCAGCCCCACCACACCGGTGCCCCCGATACCCTCGGTCACCTCGAAGTCCGCCGCCTTCAACCGCTCCGCCGCCAGCCCGGCGGTGCGCTTCTCCTGCAGCGACAGCTCGGGGTGGCTGTGGATGTCCTTGTACAGCGCCTCGAGATCGTCCAGTGCGTCGTGGAGCCCGCGGAGAACTGAGCCGGTCGCCGATCGATCACTCATGGCTACTCCCTCGTGTACCGAAGTGCAGTGCGGCGCGCGGGCCGATCGAAGTCGCGCCGTGCCACCGTAATGCCCCAGCCGCACGATCGGCAAGATTCAGCCCGACGCGGGCTGCGACGGTACACGATCAGCGCGACCGGATCTGGGGTGCGGGGACGAGCACGTACCCGCCGGACGCCACCGGGCTCCGCGCGGCCTTTGTCAGGCGCGGGCTCGGGTTGATCCCGCCGGCGACCGAGACAGGACTCGCCGCTACCACGGCGCGTGACGGCGCCGAGCGGCCCCTTGGGGGCCAGGATGCGCTCTTCATCGTGGCCGTGCCCGGCTACGGTCGAGGGATGAATGGGTTGGCGTCGGCAGCTCGGCGACAATCAGCACCGCGGCCACCGCCACGGCGGACCTGAGGATGCGAGCGGAGCGGATAACTGATTCGGTCGCCTACCACGGCGAGGGGCCCGTCTGGTCGGAGAACTGGGGCGGGCTTCGCTGGGTGGACATGCTGGCGGGCGACATCCTCACCCTGGGCGCCGACGGCACCGTGAGCCGGCGCCACGTCGCCAACGTCGCCGCTGCGATCCGGCCCCGGCGAAGCGGCGGCGCGGTGATCGGCGTCGAGCGCGGGTTCGCACTCGAGGTCCCTGATGGCCGCCTCGGCTTGATGCCGGAGCTCTGGAGCGACGCGTCGATCCGGATGAACGAGGGTGGCTGCGATCCCGACGGACGCTTCTACTGCGGCTCGATGGCCTATGACCAGCGCCCCGGCGCGGCGTCGCTGTACCGCCTGGACCCCGACGGCAGCGCGCGCGTCGTCCTGGAGGGCGTGACGGTCTCCAACGGGCTCGACTGGAGCCCCGATGGGAGCCGCGCCTACTACAACGACACCGCGACGCACAGCATCAGCGTCTTCGACTATGCCTTCGACTCCGGGCTGACCGGGCGGCGCGTGCTGGCCGACGTGGACGGACGCCCGGACGGCCTGACCGTCGACGCCGACGGTGGGGTGTGGACGGCGCTCTCAGACCGCGGCGTGGTCCAGCGCTACGCCCCGGACGGCATGCTTGACGCGGTGATCGAGGTGTCGGCCAGGAAGGTCACGGCTTGCGCCTTCGGCGGCAGCAATCTGGCCGAACTGTTCATCACCACCTCGCGAGAAGGGATTCCGCCCGGCGAGGACGCGCTTGCGGGCTCGCTGTTCAGGGTCCTGCCGGGAGTGCGGGGGCTGCCCGTGCGCGAGTTCGCCGGATGACCATGCCTCGCTCATTCCGCGGATTTCGCCGCCACGTGGCAACGGCGACGATCACCCGGTGAGCACCGACCGAGCACGGCGACGCCCTGCCTGCCACCGACCCGCGTCCCGCGGGTGATCAGCTCCGGGACGATCACGGTCAGGGTGATGTCGGGACGTTCGCGGTCGAGCGCCGCGATGTAGTTGGCCAGCGGCGACACGGTGGCGCGGTAGGGGGAGATCACGATCTCGAGCCGCACGTGGTCGCCCCACGCGCGCCAGGCGTGGCGAAAGCGAGGAGATCGCCGAGGCTTACGAGGTGTTGCGCGATCCAGACAAGCGCGAGCGCTATGACCGTCTGGGCGGCAACTGGCATCAGGGCGATGATGTATCCGCCGCGACGGGCTTCGACGGCTTCGGCGGGGCCGGGGAGCCCGGCGATGTCCGCGTCGAGTTCGGGGACGCCGGCTTCAGCGACTTCTTCGAGACCCTCTTCGGACCCCGCGTCACCGGCTTCCGGTCCCGGGGGCCAGACCACGAGGCGCTGGTGGAGCTATCGCTCGAGGAGGCGGCCTCGGGCGGGCCGCTCCGAGTGTCGCTGGACGACGGCCGCAGCTCGGGGCGACGCTCGAGGTGCCGACGCTGACCGGCAGCTCCCGGGTCCGGCTTCCGGCCGGTTCCTCGAGTGGCCGCCGGCTCCGGATACGCGGGCAAGGCTGGCCGGATCGCCACGGTGGCCGGGGCGATCTCTACGCCCGAGTGCAGATCACGGTCCCGAAGCACCTGAGCGAACGCGAACGCGAGCTGTTCGAAGAGCTTGCCGCCGATTCCAGCTTCGACCCCCGCGGGAGCGCCCGGTGACATCGCGCCGGCGAACCACACGCGTGCGAGTGATCCACCGCGCGCCGGGGGTCGGCGGTGAGCTCGTGGAGCTCACCGTGCTGGCTCGCGAGGCGGGACTCCGCACCGCGTCGGCGTCGCGGTTCCTCGCGCTCGGGCTGCTTGAGCGCGGAGGCGGCACGGAACACGCGCCGCTGTTTCCCCGCGAGGGAGCCTCGTGCCTGGCCTCGGCCGAGCGGCTGCGGCGCGAGCTGAGGCTCAACCACGCCGGGGCGGTGCTCGTCTACCAGCTGCTCGCGCGAATCGAGGACCTCGAGGCCCGACTGGAGCGCCTGGGGCCACCGGGGCACAATGATCACGAGGATGTCCGATAGCTCGTGCCGGAAACGGACGCGCTGGCGCCCGTGGGTCGGCGGCTCAGATGTGCGCTGAGGAGCGGTGGGCACCCCGCAGCTCAGGCCAGCGGGCGGGTTTGACAGCGGATCGAGCCGCTGCCAGGCTAGCCATCCCGCCCCAGCGATTCGAGGATTTGCGGTAGAGGCTTTCTCGCTCACCTACGAGGGCTTTGATCCCGACCAGGAGGGCCTGCGCGAAGTCCTGGCCTCTACCGGCAACGGCCACTTCTGCGCGCGCGCCGCCGCCGAGTGGGAGGACGCCGACGGCGTTCACTACCCCGGGACCTACGCCCACGGCGTGTACAACCGCGAGACGACCATCCTCGGCGGTGTCCCGGTGCTCAACGAGGATCTTGTGAACCTGCCCAACTGGCTCGTGCTCAAGCTGCGGATCGGAGGCGCGGACGCGCTCCGCCTGGCCGACGTCGAGCTGCTCGACTACCGGCACGAGCTCGACACGCGCCGGGCGCTGATGACCCGGACGGTGCGCTTCCGGGACGCCGGCGGCCGCGAGAGCACGCTACGCAGCCGGCGGTTCGTGAGCATGGCCCACCCGCACGGGGCCGGGATCGAATGGCCGCACCGATACGGCGGCGCGCAACATCGCCTACTACGACGAGCGCACCTCCCACGGCTCGACGCTCAGCTTCGTCACCCACGCCGGAGCTCTCGCCGCGCTCGACCCCGAGAGCTCCTGGGAGCGCTTCCTCGTCGCCCTGCGCTCAGACGCCGAGGACATCCAGGGCGGCACGACCCAGGAAGGCATCCACGTGGGCGTGATGGCCGGGACGCTCGATCTCATGCAGCGCGCCTACCCGGGCACCGAGATCCGCGACGGCGTCCTTCACTTCGCGCCGCGGCTGCCCGCATCCCTCGAGCAGGTGTCCTTCTGGATGCAGTTCCAGCGCACCCCACTGCGCGTGGCGCTCGATCACGACCGGCTGGAGCTCGCGGTCCATCGCGAGGGGGCGGGCGGCCCGATCCAGGTCGGGGTCGCCGATGAGATCCGCGAGCTCCGCCCCGGTGAGACGGAGACCTTCCCGCTGTCGGAGACCGCGACCGCCGCCGGGCACGGGAGTCGAGTATGAGCGCGGAAGGCATGCCACGGTTCCAGGGAGCGATCTTCGATGTCGACGGGGTGCTCGTCGATTCTCCGCACGAGAAGGCGTGGCGCGAGTCGCTGCGCGAGCTGATGGAGTCAAATTGGAGCGACATTCGCGAGCGCACCACCTGGTCGCCAGAGGCCTTCACCTCAGCCGTGTACGAGGAGCAGATGTCGGGCAAGCCGCGGATGAGCGGAGCCCGGGGGGCGCTCCAGTACTTCCACGTCCCCGACGACGAGGATGAGCACCGGGCGCTCGAGTACGCGCAGCGAAAGCAGGCGATGGTCGTGCGGCTGATCGAGGCCGGCGACTTCACCGCCTATCCGGACGCGCTGCGGTTCATCATCGCGGTCAAGGACGCCGGACTGCGAGTCGCCGCCGCCTCCTCGTCGAAGAACGCCAAGCTGTTCCTGCGAAAGATCCGGCTCGACTCCTTCGCCCAGGAACAGGGGATCTCCTCCCCCACCCTGCGACCCGGTCTCACGCTGCTCGACTACTTCGACGCCGATGACTCGGGAAGGGAGTTCGCGCACGGCAAGCCCGACCCCGAGATCTTCGTGACGGCAGCTCGCGAGCTCGGCGTCGCGCCGGAGCATGCGATCGTCATGGAGGACGCCTCCGTGGGGGTCCAGGCGGCCAAAGCCGGCGGCATGGCCGCGATCGGGATCGCCCGCAGGGACGACGCACAGCGACCGAGAGCCGCCGGCGCCGATGTCGTCGTGACCACTCTCGACGCGGTTGACCTCCCGGCGCTCGCGCAGGGGCGACTGGCGACGGACGCCGGCGGCTAGTCCCAGCGATCGATCGCCGACGACGGGGCCCAGCGTCTCGCGGCGCTCAACGGCGCCGCCTCGTGCAAATGTCCGATTGCCGGCTCCAGCCACCGCTGATATTCAGTCGATCTCCTGGGCCGGCGGGAGCGCCTCGGCCCGTGCGATCGGGTCCCCACCCTCAGCTAGGGGACGATCACCGGCACCAAGCGCGGCATGCCCGACACCCTGATCACCGAGCAACCCGCACCTGGGTCTCACCCGGCCGAAACCCCTGACCCCGCCGGTCGGCTGAAGCCGTACAGTGCAGGACTTTGGCGCTGAGGTCGCGTATGTGTCAACCGCATCGCCAAACTCCCGGGATGGGGGGCCGCTTCGCGGCATCCCTGGGGCCTAAGGGCCAGTGGACGTCGTGCTCGTATGGAGTCGGTCAGGGGGGCGATCGCCGGGACCACCGTCACGGAGCCATGATATGGCGGCCGGGCGGCGAAACCGCCTTGCCGGCGGGACAAGCCATCTCCTCACGGCTGGCTTACGGGTCATCGGTGGTGCGCCGAGACTGGCCCAGTTCACGTTCGGCGGTGGCCCACGCCTGCGCCCAGACTGCTTTGGTCGGACGGCCGAGCGCCGCCGCGGCTCGGACCACGTCCTCGTGCTCGGGGGCGAGGTTGACGACCTCGCCATCCAGCCACCCGAGCTTCACCGCCACCGCCTGCCCGTCGATCTCCACGGTGCGCCGCTCTCGCTCGAGCTCCCAGCGCGACACCTGGGTGGTGCGAACGCCGAGCGTGGTGGAGTGGCGGAGCATTGCCTCCGCGACCGGGCACTCGGCCTCGGGGCGGGCAATCGCGGTGAGCACGAAGCCCGGCCGGCCCTTCTTCATCTGCACGGGCGCGAGCCACGCGTCGAGCGCCCCGGCCGCGACACAGGCCCGAGCCGCGTCGACGACGAGCTCGCCCGGAATGTCGTCGAGCGTGCACTCCACGAGCACAGCCGGGCGACGCGGCACCGACAGGCGCTCGGCGGTGGGAGTGCCGAGCAGGACCCTCACCACGTTCGGCCGGTCGGCCAGCTCCGAGGTCCCGGCGCCGTAGCCCACGCCGTCGAGCACCAGCTCCGGTACCGGCCCGAACGCCTCCCCCGCCAGCGCCCGCACCAGCGCCGCCCCGGTCGGGGTGACGAACTCGAAGTCCGTGTCGACCCCGTACACGGGCGCGCCGCGCAGCAGCTCGACGGTGGCCGGCGCGGGCAGCGGCAGCACGCCGTGCGCGGCGGAGACGAGGCCCCGGCCGAGCGGCAGCGGGGAGCAGGCCACACGGTCCACCTCGAGCTCCTCGAGCGCGAGCGCCACGCCGCAGACGTCGGCCAGCGCGTCGATCGCACCTACCTCGTGGAACCGCACGCGCTCGGGCGCGATGCCGTGCACCCGGCCCTCGGCCTCGGCCAGACGACGGAACACGTCTCTCGCGCGCGCGTGCGCGCGCGAGGGCAGGCGCGCCCGATCCAGGATCTCGCGCACCGCCGCCCAGTCGCGGTGGACATGTTCCTCGGGCGCCAGCACCCGCACCGCCGTGGCGCTCACGCCTTGGCGCTGCACGGGCTCGGTCGCCACCTCGAGCCCGTCGACCCCGAGGCCAGCCAGGCCAGCGCCGATTCCCTCCAGCGGCGCGCCGGCGTCGATCAGCGCGCCGAGCAGCATGTCGCCGGCCACGCCCGCAATCGCGTCGATGTAGAGCAGCCGGCCGGGGCTCACGCCCCGCTCCCCGCGGCGCGCGCGATCCGGGTCGCCACCGCGGCCGCGCCGAACCCATCGTCGATGTTGACCACGGCCACCCCGGCGGCGCACGAGGCGAGCATCGAGGCGAGCGCGGCGATCCCGCCCGCGGCCACCCCGTAGCCCGTGCTCGTGGGGACGCCGATCACCGGTGAGCCGACGAGGCCGCCGACGACCGAGGCGAGGGCGGCGTCCTGGCCCGCCGCCACCACCACGCAATCGGCCGCGCGGAGGTCCTCCAGGGCGAGCGAGAGGCGATGCAGTCCGGCCACCCCGACGTCCTCCTGCACTCTCACGTGGGCTCCGAACAGCCGGGCGCAGATCGCGACCTCGCGCACCACCGGACCGTCCGCCGTCCCGCCGGACACGACCGTCACCGTCCCGGCCGGCTCGGGGACATCGCGAGCGATCCATACCAGCCGGGCGAGCGGGTCCTCCTCGACCGCTGGGACGGCGGCGCGCACCGCCGCCCGGACCGCTTCATCCGCTCGGGTGACGAGCACGGGGTCGCGGCCGCGCTCGGTCATCGCCCGGACGATCTCGACCACCTGCTCGGGCGTCTTGCCCTCGGCCTGCACCGCCTCGGGCACGCCCTGGCGTCGGCCCCGGTCGGAGTCGATCCGGGCGAAGCCGAGGTCAAGCAGGGGGTCACCTACCAGGCGTGCCTCGGCGGCCTTCACCGAGAGCTCGCCGCGGACCAGGAGCTCGAGCACGTCCCGTATCTCCGTCCGCACCATCGGCGCGAACTCTAGTCTGGGGCCGGTGGCGCGCCCGGGCGCTGGTCGGTACGCAGGCGGTACAAGTCCTCGCCGGCATCGGGCACCACCAGCGTGTCGGGGTCGCGGGCCCACGCCTCCGGGTCGACCTGCTCGGGATCGAGATAGTCCAGGTTGATCGACCGGGTCAGCTCCTCGGGGATGCCGGTGGCCAGCGTCACCGTGACGCGGTCGTGCTCGCCGCCACGCTCGTCGTAGGTTCCCGCCCCACGCAGGTGCGTGGAGTGAGCCAGGTCGCCCCAGTGCAGGTCCTTGAACCTGTCCCACTGCTTGACGAAGTAGTCGCGGCAGTGGTAGCCGATCTGGGCGATCTGTGGATGCGTGGTGGCGACCTCGCGAATATGGGGCGCGTAGAGCACGACCTGGCCGCCGTCGGCGACCACCGGCTCGACCTTGTAGAAGCCCTTGGCGCCGGTCCACATGTCGTCGTACTTGGCCGGGATCAGCGAGAGCACGCGCCGCACCGGCGCGTCCAGGTAGCGGACATGCGCCTGGGCGGAGACCGCCGCCGCCGCCGCCCACGCCTCGGCCGGCTCGCCGAAAGACATCGAGTGGAGCGCGTCGCCGCCCGCCCGGGTGACCACACACAACGCCAAGCGGTCGCCGGGCACCATCGCGGCGGCCTCGTTGATGAGCGCACGCACCGGCGTGATGCCGAGCGTGCCGATGATCTTGGCGCTGGTGATCAGCGCCCCCAGCCAGTGGGAGACGTCGATCAGCTGACGGCCCGAGACCCCTGGAAACAGGTACTTGTTGCCGCCCGAGAACCCCACCACCTCATGAGGAAAGACCGGCCCCAAGATCAGCGTGAGGTCGTGCTCGACCACCGCACGGTTGATCCGGACCGGAACTGCCACGCTGAGCATTCCCTCTGAGAGCTCCTCGACTCGCTCGGAGCCGATCGTCCCGACGTCGATGAACGTCGAGCGGTCCCACCAGACGTGGTTCTGCACCGTCATCGACGGATAGCGCTGCTCGAGCCGGCCGGGCTCGAACCCGAGGTGGGCCGCGAGCGCGGGATCGCTCATCGCAGCGTGTGTGCCGAGCGCGATCAGCACCGTGATCCGGCTGGCGCGCGGGTGCACCGCGCGGTGCACGCTCTCGAGCAGCAGCGGCAGCGGAACGCTGCGAGTGGCGTCGGGAACGATCACGCAAACGGTTCGCCCGTCAAGGTCGAGCGCGCCCACGTTCTCGCCGACGAAGTCTCGGACCCGTTCCTCTGACAGGAGCTCTTGCGGTCCGCCGATCGTCGCAGGGCCGGGCAAGCTAGCTAGCGCTGATCGTCGGCGTGGGCACCTCAGGTCCATCATACGGGCGCGTCTGACACGGACACCAGGCCCGGAGATAGAGTCAGCTCATGGAGGGCTCGCCCCATCGCGTGCTGATCGCCGGTGGGGGCGTCGCCGGACTGGAGACGCTCTTGGCGCTACGGAGCCTGGCCGGTGAGCGCGCCGCGCTCGCCTTGGTCGCCCCGGAGGACGAGTTCGTCTACCGCCCGATCGCCGTCGAGGAGAATCTAGCCGTCGGCCGCCTACGAACCGTCTCCCTGGCGCAGATGGCGCAGGACGCCGGCGCCGCGTTCGTCTCCGCCATGATCGAGAAGGTCGACCCGGGGTCTGGGACGGTCCGGCTCTCCAACGGCGAGGTGATGAGCTTCGACGCGCTGGTGCTCGCGGTGGGCGCGGAGGCGATGCCTGCGCTTGACCACGTGATGACCTGGGACGACCGCTCGGACGCGGAGATGCTCGGGGGTCTGCTCCGGGACATCGAGGACGGCTATACCCGCCGGGTCGCCGTGGTGATCCCGCCCGGGCCGGGCTGGCCGCTGCGCGGCTACGAGCTTGCGCTGCTCGTGGCGCGGCACGCCCAGGGGACGTCGGCCGAGCTCGAGACGACGATCGTGCGCCCCCAGACGCCACCGCTCGCGCTGCTCGGAGACCGCGCGGTCCAGACGATCGCGGCCGAGCTCGAGCGGGCCGGAGTCGCGGTCGTGCCGACCAGGGATGTCACGATCGAGCGCGGCCACCGCCTGGCCCTGGTCCTGCACCCATCCGGACGGCGGCTCGAGGTCGACCGCGTGCTCGCCATGCCGATCCTGCGCGGTCGGACGATCGGGGGGATCCCGGCTGAGGAGCACGGGCTGGTCGCGGTCGACGAGCATTGCCGGGTGATCGGGCTCGAGCGGGTATGGGCGGTCGGCGACTGCACGGCCTTTCCGCTGAAGTCGGGAGGCGTGTCGGCGGCGCAGGCCGACGTCGCTGCCGAGCAGATCGCTTCGCTCGCCGGAGCCGACGTCCGGCCGCGCGCGTTCGCTCCGAAGGACGAGGAGGAGCTGGCCGGGCTGCCGGCCGGCCGCTTCCTCGAGGAGTGGCTGGCGGCCGAGGAGCCCGGCCTGTCCATGCACCTCCCGACCGCCGACGTCCCGGTGCTCACATATCTGCGCAAGGACCTCGCCGCAGGGTGGCGGGGCTACGGCTAGGAGCCAACTGGCGCTCGGAGCTCGCCGCCGCGCTCCTCAGCGTCCCGTCGCGGGTGTGCTCGGCCTCGCCTCCGTCGAGGCGAGGGCGCGGAACGCGGGGGCCAGGTCGTCGTAGAGCTTGGCGAACAGCGGTCGCGACGCCGCGTACACCGCGGCCGCGTCCGGATCTGGCTCGAGCATCTGGTCGAGCCTGATGAGCTCGCTGGCGCGGTCCATCGAGTCGACGATGCCGAGCGCCTCCATACCAACGAGGGCGGCCCCGAACGCCGACCCCTGGGGCCCAGCCGGGAAGCCGACCGCCATCCCCAGCACGTCGGTCAGCATCTGGCGCCATAGCTGGCTGCGGGCGAATCCGCCGGCGGCACGGATCTCGCGGACCTCGTTGCCGGCCTCACGCAGCGAGGTGAGCACCAGCGCGAGCTGCTGGCACACGCCCTCGAGCACCGCGCGGATCAGATGGGCGCGACCGTGAAAGTTCCGCAGGCCGACATAGGCCCCGCCCGCCAGACCGCTCCAGTGGGGTGCTCGCTCTCCGAACAGGTAGGGGAGCATCAGCAGCCCCTGGCTGCCGGGCGGGACGCTTGCGGCCAGGTCGAGCAGCTGGCCCTCCGCGTGCGGCCCCAGCTCGGGGGCCAGTGCCCCCCCGGCCCACTCGAGCACCACGCCCCCGTTGTTGATCGCCCCGCCGATCACCCACCGGCCCTCGGTCAGGGCGTAGCAGAAGAGCCGCCTCGACTGATCTACCGCCGCATGCTCGACCATCAGCCGCAGCGCGCCGCTGGTCCCGATCGAGCAGGCGGCAACACCGGGGCGCACCGCCCCGACGCCGAGGTTGGCGAGCGGTCCGTCGCCGGCACCGACGACCACCGGCGTCCCCTGCGCGAGACCGAGACCGTCGTCGAGCAGCGGCAGCGTCTGCTTGGCCGGCACGATCCGCGACAGCTGCTCGGCCCCGATCCCGGCCAGCGCGAGCGCCTCCGCATCCCACTCCAGGCTCTCGAGCGCCATCAGGCCGGTCCCGCTCGCGCAGGAGACGTCGATCACCCACTCGCCGGTGAGCCGGTGGACGATCAGCTCCTTGATGCCCACCCACCGGCGCGCGCGCGCGAACACCTCCGGCTGGTTCTCCTTGAACCACACCAGCTTCGGCAGCGGCGCCATCGGATGAAGCGGGGTTCCGGTCCGAGGGTGAAGCTGGGGGTGCTCGGCGCGCAGCCGCGACGCCTGCTCGGCCGCCCGGCCATCGGCCCAGGTGAGCAGCTGGGTCACGGGGCGGTCGTTCCCGTCGAGGCCGACCAGCGAGTGCATCGCCGAGCTGAACGCCAGACCGGCCACCGAAGCCCCGGCCGAAATGGCCTCGCCGATTGCCTGAAGCGCCGCTTCGGTCACCACCGAGGGGTCCTGGACCTCCTGCCCGGGGCTCGGCGTGAGCAGCGGGTAACCCTTCTCGCTCGAGCCGTGTCTGCCGCCGTCGGGATCGAACACCACCGCCTTGGTGCTCGTGGTGCCGACGTCGACGGCCAGGACCAGGCTAATGCCCGGGTGCATGCGCACTCACCCTATGGTGGCGGGCGTGCCGCCGTCAACCGGGCGCCCAGAGATCACCCGCCCGCTGCGCGCAGCTTCACGCTCGCCCCGAGTCGCCCGACCCGCCAGACTGACCGGGATGGGCGAGCCCTCGCTAGACGCGATCGCCGCGGCGCTTGCGCCGCTCACGAAGGATCCATCGTGCGGTGCGGTGTTCTCCGACATCGACGGGACGCTCGCTCCGAGCCGCGGGCCAGAAACCCGAGGTCCAGAGGGATGGGTTGCTCCGGCGGCCCGGGGAGGCGACTATACGCACGTGGCCGTCACCGCCACCGCGCTCAAGCTCAGCCCCGACCGGCTGCTGCCGGGCGACCCGGGGGAGCGGGCGATTGCCCGCCGGCTCTACGACGTCACGCGGGAGCTGCCGGTGATCTCGCCCCACGGCCACGTCGACCCGAAGCTGCTGCTCGACAACGAGCCCTTCCCCGACCCGGCGACGCTGTTCGTGACCCCTGATCATTACGTCACGCGGCTCCTGCACGCCGACGGGATCGGCCTCGATGCGCTCGGCGTCGGCCGCGAATCGCTGTCGGAGTCGGAGTCCCGACACGCGTGGCGGCTTCTGTGCGAGCGCTGGGAGCTCTACCGCGGGACGCCGGTGCGATACTGGCTCGAGGCCGAGCTGGCCGAGATCTTCGCGGTCACCGAGCGCCCCTCCGCCGCCACCGCCGACTCGATCTACGACCACCTGGCCGAGCGCCTGCGCCAGGACGCATACCGGCCCCGGGCGCTGTACGCGCTCTTCGGGATCGAGGTGCTGGCGACCACC
>Ga0187779_10000523_pt1 | contig 25589 bp, 39 predicted proteins | sample 1015_Q2_SP10_10__FD_132435 | JGI IMG/M metagenome (GOLD analysis project Ga0187779, IMG submission 132435) | Tropical peat soil microbial communities from peatlands in Department of Meta, Colombia - 1015_Q2_SP10_10_MG | ecosystem: Environmental > Terrestrial > Soil > Wetlands > Peat | place... | reverse complement strand
TGGAGTCCGAAGACCTCGGCGCTATCAAGGCCAAGATCAACGAACTCAAGGCTCGCGACCCCGGCGCATTCGCCGGCGAACCTATGGTCGTCGAAGTCAAGGAAGCTGCCGGTGGCGCTGAAGTTGCCGCAGCGGGTGCAAACCCCCAGTTCCTCGAGATAGAAAAGCGGCTCGATAAAATTGAAAAGAAGATCGAGTTCGTGGACGCAGAGGTTGCGCAGCGTGTTGGAAGAAAGATCGGACGGGATATCGGTATCCTTTACGGGCTCGTCGCAGGGCTGATCGTATTCGTGATGCTGCTGTTCCTGTACCAGAAATTGATGGCAATGGTATAATGGAGGTGTAAGAGAAATGTTCAGGTTTGAAAAAGAACAGAGTGTCTGGGACTTCAACGGCACGAAGATCGGTGGACAGCCCGGCGAGTACCCCACGGTATTGGGTGCTTCAATCTTCTACAACAAGCACGAGTGCGTGCTTGATGACCACACAGGCAAGATTGACAAGGCAAAGGCAGAAGCTCTCTGGAACCGGTGCCAGGTCCTCTCGGACATGACCGGGATCCCGCATTTCATCCAGATCATCGCGGAGTATGGCGAGGCGTTCGAGAGCTACTTCAGCTGGTTCGACTCGATCGACAACAAGACTGCGTTCCTGATGGACTCTTCGGTTCCCGCGGCACTTGCCCACGCGTGCAAGTACGTTACCGATGTCGGTCTTGCCCACCGTGCGATCTACAACTCGATCAACGGTTCGATCCTGCCGGAGAGCATCGAGGCACTCAAGAACAGCGACGTTGACGCAGCAATCGTCCTTGCCTTCAACCCTGCGGACCCGTCAGTTGCCGGCAGGGAGAAAGTGCTCGTCGAAGGCGGCGTTGCAGGTCAGGCCAAGGGTATGCTGGAGATCGCAGAGTACTGCGGTATCAAGCGCCCGATCCTCGACACCGCAGCCACCCCGCTCGGCCTTGGATCCGGCGGCTCGTACCGTGAAATCCTTGCCTGCAAGGCGATCCACGGCTACCCCACCGGTGGCGCATACCACAACATGACCGTATCCTGGACCTGGCTCAAGCGCTGGAAGGGAACGAGCAAGACCCCCTCCGTACTCGCAGACGGGTACAAGGGCAAAGACGTCCTGCTCCAGCAGATGTCCCACCACTACCTCGGCGGTATGGAAGGGATCAAGCAGGCAGCATGGTCGGCACCCGATATCGGCTGCAACATGATTGCAAGCACCCTCGGTGCAGACCTCATCATGTATGGACCAATCGAGAACGTCGAAGCAATGATCACAGCACAGGCCTACACGGATATCACGGTCCTTGAGGCGACCCGTCAGCTCGGGATCGAGTGCAAATCAGAAAGCCACCCAATCTTTAAATTAATCTAATTTTTTTATTTGACAGGTTCATCTGAACCTGGAGTTTGAGAAGAAATTTGTTTGAGAATTTCTTCATTTCCGAAAGGTTCGAAGAGCCTTGTGACTCTTCTCATCCTCAACCTTTCTGATGAAAGGTTTCGGATTCATCAAAACCTGGAGGAAGAGAAGGAATTCTTTAAGAATTTCTTCGATTTCCGAAAGGTTCGAAGAGCCTTGTGGCTCTTCTCATCCTCAATCTTTCTGATGAAAGGTTTCGGATTCACCAGATCTTCGAGGACAAAAGAACGCATCGGCGTTTTTCGGATTTTTTAAAAAAATCGCACATTGTAAATTTTCAGGGAATCATACATTCGCCAGAGTTTATCCCTGATCCCGGGTTTTCCCATTAAATTGGAAATAGCGGATCGCTCCTCTTCTTCGATGAAAAAAATCACTGTCTGCGGTTATGGGGTGGTTGCTCTTCGACATATCGACAAGTTCCCGAAAAAATCCAATCCAGATTCGTAAAGGGAAAAGACCGATATTCCGCCGGAAGTCCCGGGAAACAAGCATCCTGCACGGGAATAAAACTCAAGAACATTTCAGATTCCCAATCTGTTTCCCCGATCAGAATAAGAAAAAAGCGGCACAAGGCAAGGAGAAAAACTGCTCATTTCCTGGTATCGCACGCATCCTTACCGGCCGTCCCCGGCCCCTGGGGAAAATTAACGATCCGTACGGCCTCGTCGGCTTCCCTGATCCTTCCGAGGTTCCGGAGAGCGATTGCCTTGTTGTACCAGACAAACGAATTGATCGGGTTGAGTTCGAGGGCCTTGTCAAAATATCCGAGCGCTTCGGTATTTCTTCCGAGCTCCCGGAGCGCGATCCCCTTCGCCGTCATCGCCCGTATATTCTTCGGGCTCTCGTCGAGAATACGATCGAAACACCGTATTGCCTCTTCGTACCTTCCCAGCTCATTCAGGCAGTAACCTTTGTTCGCGAGGGCAAGCGTATAGCCGGGATCAAGAGCCAGGATGAGATCGAAACACTGGATCGCCGCCGCGTAGCGGTGGATTTTGCGCAGAGTGTACCCCTTTTCGTACAGGGCCGCGAGATCCTTCTGGTTTATGGCGATTGCCCTGTCATAACACGCAATCGCATCCTCGTGCCTGCCAAGATCGTAATATGCCTCGCCCTCATTTTTAAGGGCGGACAGGTTTCCGGGATCGATCTCGAGCACCTGATCGTAGAGCCCGATGGCTTCTTCATAGCGGCCGATCTTCACCAGGTGGTGCGCCTTCTCGAGCAGATCTGACACGTCCATTGCGATCATAGTACCATGCTTCCGGTGCCTGATAATACATTCCTCACCGGAAAAATGATTCAGCGGGGGATCCGCCGGCGGATGATCATCGCGGCAACACAGAGAATCGGGAGTATCGTCGTTTCTGGGTTCATAGCGGCGTGCGTGACACTCGTGCTGACCGGTTCAGCTGCCGGCGAACCTGCCGGTAGTACCGCTGACTGAGAGGGGAAGGGAGTACTCGTGACCACAGTCGTAGAGGCAGGAGTTGCGTTCGGCGTTCCGAGTACGAGCGTGGGCATCTCCGTCACGGTGGACGAGTGTTCTTCGGGTTTCAGGGTATATGTGCCGGGCCCGCTCTCTCCCTGGGGAGCATTCGTATCGGCGAGATCGACCTCAAGGGTCTGGTATGTGCTGGTCCCACCGAGATGAGCGAGATCGACAGGCTCGGTAGTGACGTAAACGGTATAGGCCCCGGGCCCGATCTGCGTCCGGATTCTCTGCGTGTCCCATTTGTACAACCACTGGTAATTTGTGTCGACGCCGATGACGGTGAAGTGCCCCTGATCGGCCCGCATGGTGGGATCATTCAGGGCAGCCCCGTTCTCCGGCAGTCCCGGGCCGGTAACAAAGAGATAGACCGTGTTCCCGACGTACGAGACTCCATGGATATCAATTACATCACCGAGATATCCCGTATAGTACGCATCTGCCGCCGATACCGGAGGGACAATTGCCAGCACGGATCCAAAGAGAAGGAGAAAGGTGCATGCCATGCGGATCGATCGTTTTCTGATACTCATTATAATCACCAGAAACAAGAATAAACCGCCGGCAGGTTTATAGTTTGTTGTGCGTGAAAGCCGCGAGCCTGATCAATCCGGGTGAAAAAACCAGCTGTCCCATAATATGCAGTTGAGAATGCACAAACCGAGTGGGGGAGCAGTTTCAATTGTTCTGGGCTCTTCCGCATGAAAATTCTCTAAACAGAATGAAGTGAACGGCTGGAACAGGCATAAGAGGTCCAGAGGGAAATAAGGTACGATCCTAAAATACGGTTTGAAAAAAAAAAGATTTCAGATATCAAGCGGTGCAAAACCCTGCTTCAGTACTTTGCCGAACTGCACCCGTATTTTTGGATCGAGTGCACAGACCGGGCAGACATAGTCATCGGGAAGATCCTCGAATTTTGTCCCGGGCCGGATTCCCCGGTGAGGTTCCCCGCGTTTTTCGTCATAAATGTAATTGCAGACAGTGCACAGGTACCTGGTCGGCCGCCATTCCTCAAAACCCCATTTTCCTATCTTGCCTTTCCCGTCCATCCCGCAGATGGGACAGACATAATCGTCCGGAAGATCCTCAAACGCAGTTCCGGCCGGGATCCCGTTATGCGGCTCTCCCCGCAGCGGGGAGTAGATGTATCCGCAAATCTTGCACTTGTACCTGACCGCTTCCTTCACCGGTTTCTTTGCCGGCTTTTTTGTTACGACTGTTTTTTTAACAGCCTTCGTTTTTGCTGAAACGGCTGTTTTCCTTACGGGTACAGCCTTCTTCGCCGGGACAGCCCCGGAACGGGCGGTCCGTCCTATAGTCTTACCTGAAGAACTCGGTTTTCGGGCGGCTTGTACTCTGCCGGGTTTTGCTGCCGGCTTCGCATTCGTTTTTGACCTGGTCACGGCTTTTGCCATCGTTATCACCTGAGGAAAACTATCCTTTCACGAAAGAACGTCCCGATGAGCAACCATAGTGGGCGCCGGTTCTTAAACATTTGGGCCGTGACAAGGCCGGAATCCAGAGGGCGGGAAATGGAGATCAGAAGGAAAGGCGGACCATCCCCGGAACACAAAACCCCTGCATTTTATCCGCAATAAGCACCAATACTCAAGCCAGATCATGCAGGACCTCATCTCCGGTATCCTCTACTCGTTTGCGGCCCTCTTCATCATCCTCGATCCAATCCTCTCGGTCCCGATATTTGCGGCTATGGTCAAGGGTCAGGCGGCACGCGAGATCCACCGGCAGGCGTTTATCGCGGTTGCCGTTGCAGGGGGACTGATGTACATCTTCCTCTTCTTCAATACAACAATCTTCGACATCCTCGGCCTCAACCTCCCCAGTTTCCAGATAGCCGGAGGGGCGCTTCTCTTTATCCTCGGGATGCAGGAGACTCTTGGCGTTGATATCGGAAAGTGCAAGGACCACTCTGCGAGTGCTGCCGGGGTTGTTATCGGGACTCCGCTCCTGTGTGGCCCGGGGACGATCACTACGGTCATGCTCCTCTCGAGCAGCTACGGGCTCCTCATACCCTTTGCCGCAATCACCCTTGCCCTTCTTGCAACATGGCTCATTCTCTATTTCGCCGAAAATATCCAGCGCATACTAGGGGAAGTAGTAACGGATATCATGGGCAAGGTCCTCGGCATGCTGGTTGCGGCAATCGCGGTCAAGATCATAGCGAGCGGCGTTATGGCGCTCCCCCTTGTGCATTAGCCGACTGGTTCCGGAAACAAAAAACCGGGGCCGCAAGGGTTTAGGAAATGATCGTGTCGTGGATCTGGGTCTGCGAGGGATCCCTGACAAGGGAGTAGACTTCGGTCATGTGATCGGGATGATACCGCATCTTGGCTTCCCGAAGGCCGGTGAGCCCGAGGTCACTCTCACGGTTGATAAACGGGTACCGGTCTTTCAGAAGCGTCGCCGTTTCGGCATTGATCTCCTTGTAAATTCCGTCGCATTCCGGCATGCCTTTCTCAAAGTGCACCAGTGCGGTCTCGTGGTTGAGCGGTTCAAAAAGAGACATAGCCCCGATTTTGTCATACACCCGGATCGCAAGTCCCGACAGGTCGAGATCGGAGAAATGGTCGATAGCGAAGAACGTGGCCTCTTTCTCATGGGCGAGTACGGGGTCTCCCTCGCACCCCCTCCATTCGCACCATTCGATAAGGAACCGTTTCACCTCTTCCCGGTTCTCCCGGGTTATCGGCTCGACCGCGTACTTGCAATTCCGCCGGAATTTGTTGAGCTGGCCACGGATGTTCAGGTAGCGTCTCCCCGGAAGATCGGCAAGGTCCGCAGACCTGTACACGTATTCGAAATGGTTCCGGTCAGGCAGGAGATTGAGTTCCGGACTGACGCTGCGCATCCATTCCGCGGTGCCGGGATCGATCAGGACAACCGGTTGATCGTCTGAGTGGTCCATTGCAAATTTCACGAGGGCACGCAAAAGGGCGGGACTGCGCGGGCCGATCGGCGGCCGGAACCTCGTGATCCCTTCGATAGTGCTTGCTATGAGAATGTTGCCTTCAACAAAAGCCCACTGGTAATGGGCGTAATGGTTCCAGCAGACCATGTTGGTAAAAGTGTTGTCACTATGGCTCTGAGGAAAAATTTCGTAGTGCCGGGCGAAAAATTCCCTGTCTTCAAGTGTTACGGGATGGAAATTATCGGTCGAGAGCTTCAGGGTCACTTCATTCACCCCGGTAGATCATGGGGATATACCCTTCCATCTTCCGGAAACCGAGAGGGAGATAAAAAGATGAGGACCCCGGTTCTGCGATGAGGCCGATCCAGCTCAACCCGCGCTCCCGGCATCTTCGGGCGAGCTCGGCCACGATCCGGGTGCCTATACCGGAATGCCGGTATTCCGGGAGTACGACAAGGTCCTGGATGTACCCGTCCGATACGCCATCAGAAAGCACCCGACCCATGCCTATTGCCCTGCCGGTCCGGTCGTCAGCTGCCACCGCAAAAATAAAACTCCCGCGGATGAGATGACTGAGTTCTTCGACCTTATACTCGTCTTTCCACCATCCACCTGCCCGGTAGAGGTCGGCGATCTCGTCCCCATCCCAGGCATCGACCAGACTGATGGTACAACTGGCAGGCACATCATTCACTTCCGGTGTTTCGGGTAAATAATTTCCCATTGCTGATGGATGAAAGAAAATCTCCGATTTTTCTGAAAAATGGAATACCGTTATACCGGGGGCGGCGTCAACCGGGCGATTGAAGTGTCGACGATAGCGCCGAGGCTTTCAACATCCCAGTGCCCGGAATTGAGGATGAGATGATAGATAGAGAGATCCGCGATATCGATTTCATAGTACGACCTGTACCTCCCCGCCTCGCACCGCTCCCGTTCAAGCGTGACACGTTCGGCGGTTGCTTCGTCGGTCACGTGATCGCGGAAGACGATCCGCTTGATCCGGCATCCAATCGGTGCAAAAAGCCAGATCCTGAGATCTGCTTCTTTTATCATCCAGCCGGACAGCCTTCCTTCAACGATGATGTTGTCGCGTTCTTCGGCAATCTCCTTCTGGCGGATATCGATGAGCTTGTCGAAGGAGGGATCCTGTTCGGCGAGACGACCGAACTCCGCGAGCTCCATACCGTGCTCCTCTGCAAGCTGCCGGAACACCTCGCCCGCGGAGATCATCGGGATTCCGTGCTGTTCCGCAAGGTAGCGTGACAGCGACGTAGTCCCGCTGCCGGGCAGTCCGCTGATGGTGATCCTCATCTCAGAGACCACCGATATTCAGGGATTTCCGTATCACCTGGCTGAGCGATATCGAGCAGATGAAGTACCACAGCATCCAGGCAGGGATGATCCAGATCGCCGGGGCATGGAGTTCGAGCGTTCCGGTATATGGAAGCGTTATCGACGTATGGATCTCGTTGAGGCGGAAGAGGAGCCAGAAGAAAATAGGGACGGTCAGGACGAGGATGTAAGGCATTGGTTTGAATTGTTGCTGGGACATCTCGAGCTGTTCCCGCATCAGTCGTTCCTTCTTCGCTTCCAGTTTCCGGATCTTTTTCTCGTCCTGCGATAGCTGGGCTTCACGGTACTCCGTCTGGAATTCCCTGAACCGTTCCTGTGTCTCGGTCATCTTCTCGTAGTCGAGAGTATATTTGTAGATGATAGAAGTGTACAGGCCTGTCAGCGCCGAGAGGATGACAATCAGGATGTAAAAAGGGATCCTGAACTGATCGACCAGCGGGGAGAAAACAGCATCCATCCCGCTCCCGATATCTGCCCGAAGCCAGCTGACAGAGTACGAGTACATCATGAGCAGCATGAAGCCGAGCGCGAACCAGATGCCGTTTTTATCCCAGAATTTTCCCCAATCCATCGTTCACCTGAGGACTTCTGCAAGTTCCGAAGACGATCGTTCCAGCAAAAAGTCTGCGTTCGTGATGATTTTGATGGTGCACCCGGTCACCATCGCATACGCGGCTGCGATGGACCGGTTGAACTCCTGGTGTTCTGCAATGGACTTCGAACCCTCCTTGTCACGGGTACGGGTCTCGTCGCTCATGCGGCGCATAAGGATCTGGTCGTTGTCGGTCTCGATAAGGATGATGATGTCGGGCATTATCTCTTTCAGCACCCACTCGGGGAGGCCGGCCAGGTATCCCTTGGGGGTCTTCACTGATGCGTGTGTGTCGATCAGGACATTCCCGGAGACCTGGGCAATTGCCTGGCCGGCACGCTGCTGCAGCCGTTTCTGGTCAGCGCGGTCCAGTGTGCGCATCTGATCCCGGTTCTCAACGATGCCGTCATTCTTCGCGACCTCGAACATGAACGTCCCGAAGTTGATGGACTGGTACTCAATTCCGAGTTCCTTGAGTTTTTTGAGGGCCTCATTGACAACCGTCGTCTTTCCGACGCCGGGTACCCCCGTCAGAATTACCTTTTTCCCCATCAGTTCCCACCCTGTTACTCATTCTTTGCCAAAGAACGTCCGCATGAACGGGTACATCTCCATGATCTGCTGGCTCGCTACCTCTTCGTAGAGCCGGTAGGTTATACTTACCGTCAGGAGCAGCCCGGTCCCGCTGACCGCGCCGATCACCCCAAAGAGGTTGGCGATGACACTGAGGATTCCTATGAATACCCCGCCAATGATCGTTACACGGGGAATATACCGGTCAAGGTACTTCTCAAGCACCTGCGGGTTCCTCCGGTAGCCGGGTATGGACATCCCCGAGAGCTGGATCTGACGGGCAACATCTTTCGAGTCGAGCCCGGCAGTCTTGATCCAGAAGAGGGCGAAAATCGCACCACCGACTACCATGAAAGTGGTATCTACGCCGAGACGTAAAATTACCTGCCATGGCGCATGGCCGAGATCGGTGACCCACCACATCCAGTCGGTCGGGCCGTTCACGGGCGCCAGGTACCACATCAACCCACCGGTGGGCCGGGACCCGTCGAAGGTTCCGAAGATAGTTACACCGACATTTGAAAGGAACATCCCGACCATCTGGATGTTGGCCTGCAGGACCCGGACGAGGATCATCGGCAGGACACTTGCATAGATAAGTTTTACCGGGAAGCGTGCCCGGGCGCCGCGGACCTGCGCGTGTGCAAGCGGGATCTCGATGCGCGTCGATTCGACATAAACGATGAGGAGGAAGATCCCGATAGTGGTGACAAACGCGAGGATATTGTTACTGAAATACTGGATATAGCTGCCGCCATCGAGGCCGATTGCAACCAGGCGCGGGAAGAAACCGACGGGGTACTGGTCGCTCACGTGCGCCCAGTTGATGAAACCGTTCACGATCGCCTGTGATATTCCTGCGATGATAAAGAGACCCACTCCGGATCCGATACCCCATTTGGTGACTACTTCGTCCATGAGGAAGATGAGGATACCTCCCACGCATATCTGGAGGAAGATGAGGAGCGATACCGCAAACAGGTTCCCGCCGAAGAACTGCTGGGCGATGGCGGGATCGGGCCGCATGAATCCACCGACAAGGTTCGGGGCAGCTTCGATGACAATCATTACGAGGATTAGGATTTTCTGCAGGCCCATGTACATGACCTGCCCGCGCGTCTCGCTCGTGTCGATATGGAGGATATCAGCACCTTTGAGGAGCTGGAGAACGATGGATGCCGTGACGATAGGGCCGATACCGAGGTGAACGATCGAGCCACTCGCACCAGCGAGAAGTGCTCTCCACGCCTGGAAGACATCCTGGCTGGAAGGAGAGAGGCCGAAGATCGGGATGTTCGTCAGGGCGAAATACAGGACAAGTATTCCGATGGTCCATATCAGCTTGTTTTTGAAGTGGACGTGTCCTTCGGGGCTCTTTACTGCGGGCATTGCAGCGAGCAGGGGTTCCATTCGATCCAGCAGGTTTCCCATTGTGTCACCAGAAATTTCAGACTGTCGGGCTAGACTATCAGCGCCTTGCCGCCCATCTTCTCGATCTTGGCCTTAGCCTGTTCGGAGAATGCCGTAGCAGAGATGTTGAGTTTCTTCGTAACCCTCCCGCTGCCCAGCACTTTCTCAATTCCCATGTCCGCGATATTGATTGCGACCGCATCTCCTTCCTTCTTTGCGATGCCCTGGGCAATCAGAGAAGGGAGGATCTGGTCGATCGCACCTATATCGATGGTTGTAACGGTTGAGGCGGGGTTGTGGAAGAAACCGTCCTTCCCAAAGACCGGTCCGCCGAGTTCCTTATACCATTTCACGAAGTGGTGGGCGTTGATGCCGGCACGACCTCTGCCGCCGCGGTTTCCTGCACCGCGACGGTTCTTGTGCGTGCCGCCCCCGCATGTCCGCGATCCGCGGAACTTTGAACGTTTGTTGGTTGGCATCCTCTCGTCACCTCATCTTGTAGAGAAGAGTATTGATCTCCTGACCATAATAGCCAAGCGCTCCACCCTGCGGGAATGTCCGCTTGGTGGTCTTATAGCCCTTGCGCGGCGGGTGAAGGCGCAGCACCGGCTTCAGGCCGGGGATGTCGCGGAGCTCTGTCTCCCCGATTGCGAGCGCCTGTGCGAACTCTGCCACGGTCCCGTAGGTCGAGTTTGATTTCACGTACTCGTCCGTGAGGGGTGCATCGCCAACGACTTTTCCGCGGGTCATCAGCAGTGTCTCGATCGTGGGGGCATCCACTTCGCCATACGCCACATAGTCCTTTACTTTACGGATCATCCCGAGATTTTCCGGGGTGTCCGCGACCAGCACGCAGTGGTTGATGTGGTGGAGACGCAGCATCTTGAGCGTATCCTTGATGTCGCGCCGGGTTTTGACGACCCCGCGGACCTGAACAACGGCATACATTACTGCTGCCTCCCCGTTCTGATCATGTTCGTTTCTTTCAGCGCGTTGAACGTTGCCTTCGCGAAGTTGATGGTGGTCCTGGTCTGCCCGCGGGCGAACGTCCACGCATCCTTGATACCGGCAAGCTCGAGCACTTTTTTGCTGATGTCCCCGGTGACGAGACCGATTCCCTGCGGGGCGGGTTTGAGGGTTACGCGGACACTGCCTGCGGTTCCCTGCACCTGCATGGGGATCGAGTGCGAGAGCGCGCAGCCGCATTCCCAGCTGCCGCATCCCCGCTGGACCTTGACGAGATTCATCTTCGCCTTAACGATCGCTTTCTTGATCGCATCGCCGACCTGGACGTCCTTGCCCTGCCCGAATCCGATGTACCCGTTCCGGTTGCCCACGATAACGACCGCACGGAACTGGACACGCCGGCCAGAATCGGTCATGCGCTGCATCATTGCGATGTCGAGCACTTCATCTTCCAGGTCGGGAAGGAACATATCGACGATCTCGGGCTCCTTGATCGGCCTGCCGCTCTCGAGGACCTGATCGATACTCTTGATCTCTCCCGAGGCGACGAGTTTGCCAAGGCCGGTGACCGGGTGCCATTCCTGCTTCTCATATGCCATTTATGCCAGCTCCTTTTTTATGGCTCCTGCCACCTGTTCGACGATTTGTACGATATTTCCTGCATTCTTGTTGTAGGCCGCGATATGCGCGCCTTTGATCCGCTCGTCGGAAGGAAGGATCTCTTCACCATGCGGGACATCGAGTCCTGCATCTATAGCTCCTTTCAGCGCAGCGAATACGCGGGCGCCGGGAGTTGCCCGGTTCAGTCCGATATCGAGAATCGCCCGGTCATGCTGCGCCTTTTTCGCTTTCGCGGCAAAGAGCATGCCGGTAAGGTAGGCTGCCGGGGTATTGGACATCGATCCCTTGTACCCGTAACTTTCGAGTTCCTTCGAGTTCGCGGCAACAAGGGTCCGGTCTCCATCCATCTCAGCGGTGACCAGCTGGATGATGATGTACCGGTTCGTCCTGCGAACGACCATTCGTGGTGCATCTGCAACAACGAGCCTTGTGCGCTGGTAGTAGTCGGTCTTGCCCTCGTGCCTCCTGCGGAACGGGACAAAATACCGTGATCCTGTCGCCATGTTACTTCATCCTCCCTGCGAGGATCTCCATCTGCGCCTTCATGTGTGCAACGCTCCTGAACTGGCCGCCTGCTGCCTTCCGGTACAGAATCCGGTACAGGTGCCGGTCAATCGTCCCGGCATCGCGGAGCTCAACGAGCACTTTCCTGATTGCGCGGATCTTCTGGACCCATGCTGTTTTACTTGGGTTACGGGCGCCTGCAGCGCCCTTTCTCTTGCCGGCACCTTTCCGGTGTCCGTACGATCGCTGGGCTATCCGGGCGCGGGCGCGGCCGCGGCTGACCCCTTTCTTCTGCCGTGCCTTGATCACTCCTTCGGTGATAAGGCCCCTCAGGTCTTCCCGTGAGATCGCATTCTCGATGTCCGAGATGCGGGCAGGGTCGAACCAGACCCGGTTCATGCCGCATTTCAGCAGCGATGCTACGACCCGCCTCTGGCTGAAGACATCAGTCATTCTTCTTCACTCCTGAGCCGGTCTTTTTGGCTGACTTCGGCTTTACCTTCGCTTCGGTCTTGGGTTTCCCCTTTGCGGGCTCGGCCTTTTTTGCCGGGGCCGCTTTTTCGGTTTTCGCTGCTGACTTTGCCGGGACTTTTGCAGAAGCCTTTGCTGCAGGTTTGTCAGACTTCTTTGCAGCTGCCTTCTCTGTCTTCGGTTTCTCGGCCTTTTTTGCGGGTTTTGCAGTCTTTTCCGCTCCCGCAGACTTCTCTTTCTTCGTCTCCTTTTTCGGGGCAAGGGCAGCAGAGAGTTTCGCCTTCAGGGGCTTCTTCTCCTCTTTTTTCGGACCTTCTTCAGGGGCAACGGGTTTCGCAGGCTTCTTTGCTTTCTGCTCTGCCGTTGCGACCCGGGGATTGAGGACTTTAAGGCCTGCACCGAGCGCTTTTTCCTGGAGGGTAGTCCGTTTTCGCTCGCCAACCGTCGCAGAGATCCTGATCGCATGCGTCTTCGGGTTAAGCCCATCGAGTTCCTTTTCCGATGCGACAAGGATCTCGAAGAATCCGCTGGGGTGCATGCCCCGCACCGCGACCGGGCTGCCGTATCCCGGTTTGGGGAGCGCTCCCTTAGCCTTTTTCTGCTCCCGCTGTTTGTTGTGCTGCCCGCGGGGTTTTCTCCACGAGTCAGAGAGTTGCCGTTTCTTACCAAACCCGTCGCGCTTGAAACGTGCACCTTTATCAGTGCGAGCTTGGATAAGGCGTTTTACTTCACTGGTCATTCTCTTCAGCCCCTCTGGATAATGTAGACGCCATCCTGGAATACCCGGGGATCCCGGTTGCGGATGTGCGTTGCATGTTCGATATTCGCAGCCGAGGTGCCGACGAGTTCACGGTCAATACCGGTGAGAACCACTTCATCGTTCGCCACTTTTGCCGTTACACCGGTTTCAATGCGCGCATAGCGGGCTTTCTTCTCGCCGAGGAAATTGGCGATCTCGAGACGGCTTCCCTGCAATTTGAGCTGGATGGGAAAGTGGCTGTATACGACTTTCATCCTGTACTCGAACCCGTCGGTCACTCCGCGGCACATGTTCTTGGTATGAGCTTCGAGCGTTCCGACCATCGAGGTGATCTCTTTTCTCTTCGACTCTGTTGAGATGGTGACTTCCCCGCCATCTATTGATACGTTTACCTGGGGGAAGCGCACGTTGCGGGAGAGCTGCCCTTTGGGCCCGGTGATACGGAGCTGCGCACCGTCCAGACTGGCCTTGACGCCGTCCGGAATCTTTACTTTTCTGATTGCTGACATCTGGTGCACCCCTAATAGACGTACCCGAGCAGCTCGCCGCCAATTCCATCCTTCCTGGCCTGCTCGTGCGAGATTACGCCACGCGAGGTCGAGAGGATCAGGAGTCCGAAATTCTTGCCCGGGAGGTACTGTTTCTCCCAGTACTCCATCTCGTCAAGCTGTACTGAAAACCGCGGGCTGATAGCACCGCAGCGGTTGATCTTGCCCGTGAGCTGGACCTTGAGCTGCCCGCCTCTGCCGTCTTCTACGAATTCGAAGCCGCCGATATATCCGGCGTCCTGCATAATACGAAGCATTGCGCCGAGGAGCTTGCTCGCGGGTTCGATAGTGCATATGGACTTGCCGGTATCTCCGGCGTTCTTTAATGCACACATCCCGTCTGCTATGGTATTTGTTCGTGTCATTTCCCACTCCTTCAGCTCATCTTCTTGAAGCCGATTTTCTGGGCCCACTCGCGGAAGCACTGCCGGCAGAACATGATATGGTATCTCCGGACGAGTCCCTGCATACGGCCGCACATCTTGCACTCGTTTGCGCCGCGACCGTAGATCTTTTTCCGTTCTCCTGCCATTTAGTGCACCTCCACCAGGTACTTTTCTTTGAGGAATGCAATCGCATCCTCTTTTTTCACGCGCTGTTTTGCCGGGAGTTTCTTCTGCTCCGCGCGCCGGCGCGTAATCCGGATTCCTTTCCGTTCGAGTACGACGTTTACGTCCATGCCGAAAATCCCGACCTGGGGGTCGTACGCCATTCCCGGGAAATCGGTATGTTCCTCGATACCGAAGGAAATGTTTCCGGCCTTGTCAAACTGGCTCTCGAAGACGGTCTTATTGATGATCCCCAGCGATGTCGTAAAGAAGTCGCGTGCGGTCTTTCCCCGGAGGGTTACCTTGCAGCCGATCGGGGCACCCTTCCTGATGGAGAATGCCGGCTGGGTCTTTTTTGCGATGGTCCGGATCGGTGATTGCCCGGTGATCGTCTTCATGATATTCTCGGCCTTGACAAGCTTCTCCCCACTCTCGCCTACGCCCATGTGGACGACGACCTTGTCGATGTACAGATCGCGCATCGAGGTCATTCTTCATGCCCCCATTTCGCGATTGCGGGTGACTGCCTGCCTACCATGTAGATATAGGGTGCGATTGTGTCGAACCGTGTCTTCGTCGCTTCATCCTCCAGAATGATCTTGTTGGGGACGCTGCCGGGGATGGTTACGATATCGGCGATACGCGCGACTTTCCCGGAGTGCCTGCCGCCGATGATCATCGCCATGTTGCCAACCGCAAACGGAAAGTGATCGATGATCTTAAACCGGTTTTCGGGTTCGAGGGAGAGGACGATCGAATCGCCGGGCTTATACGTGTTGTCGGCAAGAAGGTTGGCCCCGTCCCGCATATTCAGCTGGACCTTCCCCCCTGCGATCACGGTTTTTCCGGTAATCTTGCAGAGCCGGCTCTTCGCGGCTTCGGCATCAATATCGACTGAAACGTGCCGGCCGTTCTTGTCGCGCAGGATACGGTAATACTTGCCGATCTTCGGGAGAGCGATGATATCGAAGATACCGATACCCATCTTGGGATCCCTGCACGGCCTTCCATTGATGATGACATCGTTCTGGCCGAGGATTTGTTTCACTTCTTTCAGGTTGAGCGCGAGATGCATATGGTCGCGCAGCCAGACCGCGATCGGCATGGCATTGGCATTGTGCGGGCCGGGCGCTGTCTTCGTGATAAACTTGGTCGTTTTCTTCGCGATATGCCACGAGTCCGGCGCGTTCAGCCGTTTCAGATGGTCTCCCATTATTCGGCCTCCGATAATTTTGCTTCCCGGCGCTTGTCGTTCAGGTTGAGCTTAGTCAGTTTGACGTTCGATGCATCGATGAGCCGGGGTACCTCGGTACCATCCGCCTTGGTCGATGAAACCCCGTGGACGATAAGCTTTGATTTCCGGGTATCAACGCCGTCAACAAGACCTTCGTCACCCACAAAATCCCCGCGGGTGACTTTTACGGTATCGCCCTTGACAACCCGCATGGTCCTGATCTGGTATTTCTCCTTCAGATCCTCTGAAAGGGGCGCGTTGAGGTATTTTGTCCTCACGTGGGAAGGTGCGGAATAGCGCGCTTTTCTCTGTTTTCTTGGCTGTGAGCTTTCAATTCTTGCCATCTTCGCGCCTCAGACAATGATCGTTGCCATGGATCCGAGCTTCGGGAATCGTTCTGCCACTTCACGCGCGACCGGCCCCTTGATCTCTGTTCCCTTCGGCTCGTTCTTCTCATCTACTACAACGACGGCGTTGTCATCGAATGAGACCCGCACACCGTTTGGCCTGCGCATCTCCTTCTTTGCGCGGATAACTACCGCTCGCACGAGCTTCCGGCGCATATCCGGAGTTCCCTTCTGGACACTTGCCGTGCAGAGATCTCCCAGCCCAAGCTTAGGCTGGCGGCGCCTGACCCCATGATAGCCGAAGACTGATATGATCTGGACGGTCCTTGCTCCCGTATTATCGGCACAGGCAAGCCGTGTGCCCGTTGCAAGTGACCGTGGTGTTTTTGATTGCTTCGCCTTCATGGCTTCTGCACCTCGACAACAACAAATGTCGTGCTTTTCGAAAGCGGCCGGCACTCTGCAATCTTCACGATGTCCCCGACCTTTGCCTGAATGCAGGGAGGGTTGTGGGCATGAAGTTTTGAACTGCGCTTCTCGTACCGTTTATATTTCCGTACGTAGTGCAGGTAATTGCGAGCGACGACGGCGGTTCCCATCATCTTATCGCTCACGACTTTACCGGTGATCACCTGGCCGCGCACCGGTAAAGTGCCGTGAAACGGACAATTAACATCCTTACACGCCTTCTCGGGGGCAGGGATGTTCAATCCAATGTTTTGTGCCATTATGGTATCCTCTTCTTTTCGTGCAGGTTGATTCTCTTTTCAGGAGCCAGCACCATAACCGATCCGTCTATCTCTACAAGTTCGCCGCTTGCGAGGCGAAGCTGGAACCGGCTGTGCAGTTTGGGGATCCTTTTGATCCCCTGCAGAGTCTCGATTGCCAGCATGTTCCTTGTTTCATCGATGACGCGACCGGACAGGTTGCTCTGCGTCGGATTGGCAGCTCCCGATACCAGAATGTCAAGGCCGATCAGCTCGTGCCTGAGGACATTCTGGGAAGAGATCATGCAGTTCTCCTGCGGTTCTGCTCGGTCATCATGCGGGCGATAGTACGCCTGAGTTCCCGGATGTGTCCGGCGTTTTCGGTGGCCCCGCCTGCACTTACTTTACCGTAGTGCTGGACGAGTTCCATCCGGAGCTTGTCCATCTGTTCGTTCAACTCAATGTCGGAGAGTTGGTGGACATCGTGTGCCCTGAGAATCGCCATTACTGTTCCTCCGTGTAGGGGAGGTCGTCGGGAAGGGCGGGTTCGTCGGTATCGGCATCAGGTATGGCAGTCACGGTGAGCTTCGGTGCCGGTCGCTTCTTCTCCTGTTCGATGACTGAGAAGTGATCGGGGAGGCGGGCGCCTGCCGGCACCAGTTTTACCTGCACGCCGATTACACCCAGTTTCTTGATTGCTACTGCATACCCTTTCTCAACGATGGTGTTGCTCGGTTCCCCGCAGTGCTTGATGTACCCTTCGGTAAATTTCTGCGTACGGGCGCGGGCACCGGTAAGCTTACCGGCTATCACGACTTCACACCCGAGGGCGCCGGAGTCCATAACCCTGCGCATGATGCTTGAACCGGCCTTCCGGAAGTACCAGCCGCGCTCAAGGGCATTTGCCAGCCGCTCTGCCATGATCTGGGCATTGAAACTGGGGTTTGAGACCTGCTGGACCTCGATTTGCGGGGATTCGACTCCGTAGTTCTGGGCAAGATCAAGCGTCAGCTGGTGGACCAGCTTTCCGCCCTTACCGATAACAATGCCGGGTTTCTCGGCAAAAATCGTCACCTGCGTTCCAAGGGGTGTTCTGGCAATGTCCATACCGCCGTAGCCGGCACGTTTCAGTTCCCGGGTAAGGTATTTCTCCACGCGTGCCTTCCGGACACCTTCGGAGATAAATTTCCTTTCTACTGCCATTTACGCCACCTCTTTTGCAATGATTTCAAGATTCACGGTCTCGCGGAGCTTGGGCGTAGCCCTGCCCATCGCACGGGGGAAGAACGCTTTCTGGGCCCTCCCGCGGTTTGCTGACGCATGGATAATCTCGAGATTTTCTGCGTCGAGTCCTATATACTCGGCATTCTTCTTTACCGATTCGAGGAGCCTGAGGTAAGCCTTGGACGCCTTGACCGGGTACCGGCCCGCATCCCAGTTGCCGGGAAGACCGCGTTTGTGTGCGACATTCCGGTTGAATCGCCGGAAGGGGACCGCCTTTTTCAAGGCTATGACATCGTTGAGGTAAGCGATGGCATCATTGACACGCATGTGCCGTATAAGCCCGGCGATCTCGATTGAGTGCTTGGGCGACATGTTGAGCTCGTTTGCCTTGCCCTTTGCTATGTTGTCGCCCTTTGTCTTGTTTGAATAATCGACTCGTGCCATATCCATCACTTCAGGGGTACGTATTTGCTGCCTCTGGTCGCACCGATACCGGCGCTCCCGTGAGTGACCCTCTTCCTCGTCAATGCAAATTCTCCCAGATAATGGAAGACCGATTCCGGCTGGAATTCCACCCTGAGGAACTCCTTGCCCGTATAGATCTCGATGGTCTTTCCGATCATCTCCGGCATGACAATCATATCACGGAGGTGTGTCCGTACCTTCTCATCGCCCCCGCGGATCTTCTGGAGCAAGGTCTCCTCGCCGCGGGAGAAGCCGCGTACAATCTTGCGGCGCGCACGGGCTGGCATGAGCGGGAGGAGTTCGCTGATCCCCATCGCCTTCAGCTCGTCGATCTTGAAGCCACGGTAGGTGAACTCCTCGCGCCTTCTCGGCATTCTCTTCTGAGTCTTTTTTGGTGCTGCCATACCCATCACTTCCTGCTCTTACCGGTCCTTCGTGCTGCAACGTGGCCGACAGTTCTTCCCGGGGAAGTCCCACGGGCAATCGTCTTCGGACGACCCGGGTGCTGGTGCCCTCCGCCGCCGAACGGGTGGTCGATAACGTTCATCGCGACACCCCGGACCCGTGGCCAGTTGGATGCGGTGTTCGCCATCTTGTGATATTTATTCCCGGCTTTCACGAATGGTTTCTCGACCCGGCCGCCACCTGCAACGATGCCGATGGTTGCACGGCAGCGGTGGTTGAACCACTTGGTCTTGCCACTCGGCATCTTGATACCGACACGGTCCTCGATCTTATCGATTACCACAGCCTGGACGCCGGATGACCGGACGAATTTGCCACCATCGTTCGGGCGGGCCTCGATATTACAGATGTATGTTCCTGTCGGGATGTTCTGGAGGGTGAGCGTGTTCCCGTTCTTCACTTCGCCGACAGATCCCCACAGGATCGTTTCGCCTATTCCGAGACCCTCCGTTACAAGCATATACACCTTGTTACCGTCTTCGAGTTTCACGAGGGCGATTGGTGCGTTGCGCGCCGGGTCGTGTTCAATATCGATGACAGTCCCGGTGATCTTCCGGGTGTCGTCCCCGACATGTTTCAGCTCAGCCTTATACCGGTGGGAAGGCGCGCGGTACGTCGGGCCTCCCTTGCCCCTGCTTTGTGTTGTTATGCGATGTCCCATGGTGCCCACCTACATGATGCCAAGCCGGCTAAGGATCTCCTCAGCGGCTTTGTCATTCTCGAAGCTCACGATCGCTTTCTTCTCCCCGTGCATGTTCATGAGGGTGCGAACGCTCCGAACGTTCTGGCCGAACGCCTTTTCGATATCGCGCTTGATCGACTCTTTGGTCGCGTCCCGGCTGACAAGGAACTGAAGTTTGCTCTGGTTCTCCAGGAGGACCATTGCCTTTTCAGTCACGAACGGATATTTCAGGGTCATTTATCTTCCCTCCAGGCGTGTTATCGCACCTTCCGTCCAGACAGTAAGCCGGCCTGCAAGCATTCCGGGGGCGAGGTGTTCGACGTTCAGCTGGTCTACGGTGACGACATCGACGCCAGAGAGGTTCTGTGCAGCGCGCAGGGGTTTTCCTGCGGTCACAATCAGGAGGCTTTTGCGCTGTTTGAACCGACGGCCCCGCATCTTGCCCCGGCCTGCCCTGACCTTTTTGCTGTCCTTCGCCCGCTCGATATCGTTGTATACACCTGCTACCGTCAGGGCTGAGATAACATCCCTGGCTTTCTCAAGAGACTCGAACCTGTCCTCAAAGACAACGGGCACGGTCCCTTCGAAATTGTGGCCCCTGCCTTTGATGAGGTCCGCACGGATACTCGCTGCTACGGCAGACCTGAATGCTTTCTGCTTCTCCTTCTGGTTGATTTCCTTGACCAGTACTTTCTCCACCATCGGGGGATGCGCTTCCCGGCCGCCTTTGGCCTGAGGGACCTTCGCTGCGCGGGAGCCGTTCCTGATACGGGGGACATGTGATGACCCGCGACCGCTTCCCCAGCCAACCGCAGATGAGCAGATTCCCGCGAAGGGATATGACCCGTGGGGCTGGCGGCGCACGCTTTGCAGGGCCATCACCGCTTTTTTGATCAGATCCGGCCGGTACTCCTCTGAAAAGAGCGCCGGCAGTTCGATGTCTCTGGCAATTCCGCCGTCAAGTGTTTTAACCTGTGCTTTCATCTCTGATCACCCCTGCTTGCTCTGGACGCTCACGAACTGGATTGCCGGAGTCCTGACGACATGTTCACCCTGCCGGATTGCTGGACGGATCCGGATGAGCCGCTTGATTGGGCCGGGTATCGAGCCTTTCACCAGCACGTAGGGGTTCCTGAGAACGCCGTAGTGGAGGAACCCGCCAGCGGGCGTGATTTCCCCGGCATTCTCGCTTACTTTCAGGATGCGCTTGTTGAACTCGGTTCTCTGCTGGAAACCCATCTGGCCGATCTGGGGCACCTGCCACCGGATGTGGTGAGGATTCCAGGGTCCGAGCGTCCCGATGTGGCGCTCCTTACCGCCAACGGAATGCTTTCGTTTCCGCAGTGCAATACCCCAGCGTTTTACAGCTCCCTGAGTGCCTTTTCCGGTCGTTATTGCCGTGATATCGGCGTACGCTCCGGTCTGGATGACATTGTTCAGCGAGACTTCTTTTCCGAGAAGTCCAAGGCCGAACTCAAAGAGCTTGTTCAGGTCGGCGCCACCGATCTTGATTTCCATGAGGTCCGGTACTTTCTTCGGAACGCCGCTCATGGTAGCAGGCTGGGTATAGGTTACCGCGTGAATTTCCGCAACGGTACCGGCCTTTATCGCATCTGCAAACTTTTTCTGTGCTGCTTCACGGTCGTAGTCCTTCGGCATCGTGATACGGCGCCCGAGAAGCACATCGAGCTGGTCTGACCAGATCTCGGTGAGGGCGTGTTTTCCATACGTATCCCGCGAGTACGCACGGATAGCCGCGACTTTCATCGAAGGGACTTCAATGACCGTGACGGGGACCATTATCTCCTTACCTTCCGTGGGACTGTCCTTGTGATCGTCAACCATGATCACGTGCGTCATACCTACCTTGTATCCTGCAAATCCCTGCAGTACCGGGGTCCCTTCATATACGGGCCATGACTGGTATTTCGGGATCGGGCTCTTTGCACGCTTCCTCGGGCTGAATGCAAGAGAACCACGGCGTGGTCTGTTAATTTTTGGCATGGGTTACTCAATCCTTTCTGGCGTGTAGGTTATTCTCATTGCGACACGTTTGTGTGATTGATCCGAGATTCCGGATGTATCTATTCTGCCGGAAGCCAACACGCGACACGGGCACCGTTCCTTCACCGCCATGGACAGCGATCCGTTGACGGATTCATCGCCCTTGCGGCTCTACGAACATCTGCCCGGTTTCGCCAGATACTGACGGGATTCTCATCTCGTCGTGTACTGGTGTGCACCAGTTATACCTGTCTCGCGAAAGAAGATCCTGACAATGACGCTTTTTCCAGTGCTTTTCCGGCGCAGGAAAAACGGGCTCGTTGCACGAACGTCGACCCAGCGTACTGATCAGACCCACTCTGTCAGCCAGTTGTGAAGATTCACAACTCCTTTTTCTCGGTATACTCCCGGAGGGAGTCCACCAATCGGGGGTTACCCACGGCACACCTGTTGTTCCTGTGTCTGGAGATCCAGTTGCGCCGGTTGCAGGAGCGCGCCCGCATGCTTATTCTGCACCCGGACGGGGAACCTGCAAAGGATACCCTCATATCGGCTTCCGTAAATATTGATTAAAAAAGGATATAAACGTATGCCCTTCCAACCCCGGGGATAATTTTGCGGTTCGTGATGCGATCAGCCGAAATAGAGTTCTCCCTGATCGGTGATATACACGACGACATCTTCGCACATGCAGCGCGCTTTACAGCATTGAGGCCTCGATTCCCGGATTCGGTTTATCAGGGAGATCGTGTCATATTTGACCTTAATGTTGATCTTCTCGGCTTCCCCAAATATAATTGCCGGAACATCGAAAAGGTCGGTTCCGGAAGGGATAGTACAGAGATGGGTTGCGTCGAGGGTGTAAAGAAACTCAAGGGTTTCTTTCGCCCGCCGGATGTTTTCCATGGCGCTCTTTTCTATGGTGCAGACATTGGCTTTCGAAGTAGAGATAATATCGGCGATCTGCTGCTGGGTCAGACCTTGTTTCCGGTACCGGAGAACCTCCATCTGGCGATCGGTGAGCAGCCCGTCTTTCATAGTAACACCTTTTTAATACTAACTTAAACACTTTTCGTTAACTTTTCAGGGATCCTGATCCGGCGAGAGATCGTGAGATTTTTATTTCCTGCAAAAAAACGGGTTTCGCTCAAATAACCGACGGAAAATGACAATTCAAAATGTTTATATGAATTCTTACCCATAGTATCGTGTCATAAAAAATATCGAGGTGAATCAGATGGTTGTAAAAGTAGGCGTTGCAAAACTCGGCAACATTGCAAGTGGTGTAATGGCAGAGCTCCTTCTTGACGAGAGAGCCGACCGCGAAGACATGCAGACATTCATGGCGACCAGCGGTACAAAACTCCAGCCTGAAGATATCGAGCGCGTTGTTTCGAACATGAAGGCGTGGAAACCCGACTTCTGTATCGTGGTATCGCCAAACGGTGTCCTCCCCGGCCCCACCGGAGCACGCGAAGAGCTGGCCAAGGCGGGTATCCCCGTCATCATCATTACCGACGATGTGACCACCAAGAAGGAATGGGAAGAGGTCAAGGCCAGCAAGTTCGGCTACATCATCATGAAAGCTGACTCGATGATCGGAGCCCGCAGAGAATTCCTCGACCCCATTGAGATGGCAGATTTCAATGGCAACCTGGTCAAAGTTCTTGCGATTACCGGAGCATTCCGGAAACTCCAGATGGCACTCGACAAGGTCATCGACCAGGTCAAGGCCGGCAAGAAGGGCACCGATCTTGAGCTCCCGAAGATCATCATGACCACGGACAAGGCTGTTGATGGGGAATTCACCAACAACTACGCCCTCGCAAAGGCACGTGCTGCCCACGAGATTGCAATGGCAGTCGCAGGACAGAACGTCAAAGGCTGTTTCATGACAAAGGAATGGGAAAAATATATCCCAATCGTTGCCAGCGCTCACGAGATGATGAGGACTGCAGCTGCCCTCTGCGACGAGGCCCGGGAACTCGAGAAAGGCAGCGACGGTATCCTGCGCCAGGCCCACAAGAAGGATGGCGTTCTGGTTTCAAAGACCAAACTTGTTGCAAAATTCGATTAAATTTTCACTTCTTTTTTTCTTCCCGGTAAAATTTCCCCAGTTCTTCAGGCAGCGTCATAACCACCGGTTCCAGGTGAAGCCGCTCCATAAAGGCCGAGTCGCTGGTAGATTTCTGGTTGGGGTTGATCCGGGAGATCAGGGAACAGAATGCAGAAATTTTCTGACCCCTCCCTGCCTTATCAAAAAAAACCGACATGTTGAATGCCCGGGTTCCAAGTTTCCTGTAGATTGCAATTATTTCAAGAATCCCTTCTGCAAGGAGATCGGTGTAGGAATCAAGCCCGCTTATGGTGGAGATCGGCATGATCCCCCGTATTTCCCTCTCCCCCAAAGGCACCGCATGGGCGGACCAGATAATCTCATCTCCAAAAAGGTATCGATCGGAAGCACGCTCCTGTTCCAGCACATCATCCCAGTAATTCCTTCCGCATTCCTGAAAGTGGCGGTCATGTGCAAAGAGGTATTTCCTCATTATGGGTGAAGGCTGGCAGTCGGAGAGGCCCTGCATGTGGGGATGGACAAGACTCGCACCTGCAGAAGGAAGGAAGTTCCAGTTTATACTGGTGTACCCCTCCGAATGACGGAGAGATTCGACCTGCCCCTGAAGCGCTTCCGCAATTTGTGTAAAACTGAATTCACCGACGGCATGGTTACAGGTAATAACGGTGACAACGTGGGTCTCCCCAAACGGGTACAGGTTGGGGAAGGTGACGCTTTCTCCCCGGATGAGACGCGTACCATCGGAAAATGTCGGTGTTGCGGAGAAAATATTCTCCCGACAGAATGGGCAGCCCTCACCCGTTTCGGGAACGGGGTGTGCATTGTCGAGGTTCCTCTTGAGTCGTTCTGGGCTTATCCTGCAGCTGATGCCGGTATATCGCTCGGTCCTGTACTGTAAAATGCCGGTGGGGGTGGCAATTTCCTTGACCGTGAACATGCTTATCGATAGTCTTCTTTGTGGAATCAGATAGTCGTTTCCCCTCGGAAAGGGGAAAAAGTGCGCTGAAAATCAGAAAAAAATATTTTGGCTTAAGTTCCCGCAGATGTATGCCGGAACCGGCCAGTTTTTTCCTACACTACGTATTTGCCGAGGAGACGGATCGAGTTTGTCATGTCGGGACCGAGCGGGGAACCAAAGATGATCTGGGTCACACCGGCCTTGGTAAGGTCCTCGCATTTCTGTTTGACAACCTCGGGGGTTCCTGCAATAGTGAATGCATCGATCTCCTTGTCCCCGACAAGCTCTCCGACCGTCTTGAAGTCGAACTTCGAAAGGGCTGCCTTGATCTTGGCAACATTGTTGAGGTCGAGGCCATGGCGGGTAAGGAGGTCTGGCGGTGAGCCGGCGGCGATAAAGGCCGCGACGATCTTCGCTGCATTCCGGGCCTTCTTGGTGTCCTTGTCGATCGACATTGCGGTGTATGCACCGACATCAAAGCCTTTCTTGCCCACGGCGTCTGCTGCCTTTTTGATGATCGGGATGGCAATCTGGAAGTCCTTGGGGTTGGACGCATTGATGAGGGCACCGTCACCGATCTTGCCTGCGAGCTCGAGAACCTTGGGGCCCTGCGCACCTACGTAGATCGGGATTCCCTTCTTGCCGGGGAGGGTAACACCGGTAAGTTTCGCTCCGTCGTAGTCGAAGAATTTCATGCCGGACTTCTTGACCTCTTCTCCTGCGGTGAGCTTGCGGATCTGCATAATTGCTTCCTCAAGCCTTCCCACGGGTTTCTCTGGGTTGATTGCAAGCTTCGGAAGGGTCGAGAGGTCGCCCGGTCCAATACCGAGAACTGCACGTCCATCGGAGATCTCGTTGAGCGTGCACGCAAACGACGCCATTGCCGCAGGGGTGTCGGTGAATGCGTTCATGATACCCGGACCCATCTTCAGGGTTGTTGTTGCCTGGGCAATCGCGGCGAGGGTGGGATAGCAGTGGCGGTTGTTGTAGTGGTTGGTGATCCATGCGAAATCGATGTCTTTGGATTCTGCAAGTTTACAGAAGTTGACAACTTGCTTTACATTGACATTTCCTGGTACAAATTCAATTCCATATGACAAGGTTTGTTCACCTCACTTGAGTATTACCGTATACGGATTTAAATAAATTATCATTTCTTTTTGGCGAAAGAAACAAGAAAACGATCTGTCGAGAGCTTTTTCTTTAAACCCCG